>Ga0315294_10008539_pt1 | contig 11255 bp, 7 predicted proteins | sample YL17G13_40_MG_FD_203626 | JGI IMG/M metagenome (GOLD analysis project Ga0315294, IMG submission 203626) | Sediment microbial communities from Yellowstone Lake, YNP, Wyoming, USA - YL17G13_40 | ecosystem: Environmental > Aquatic > Freshwater > Lake > Sediment | place: USA: Wyoming | collected... | reverse complement strand
TTGAAGGCAAATTGATAAAAATTTTTAAAGTAAGCAAAATTAGGATAATACCAAAAATGAAAACTGATAAAGACCAAAATAAGAATCAGGCTAAAATAGCCCGCTACTGATTTTACCCAAATTTTTGTTTTCGGCAGGCTTAATAAGCCGAAAGAAAGCGCCAAAGCCGGCAAAACCTGAAGCAGATAATGAGGATAAGGACGCGCTGATAAAAGGGCGGCAAAAAGGGAAGTAAAGAACCAAAGGATAATTGTTTTGAATGGCAAAGAGATTTTTTGGCGCCACAGAAAAAGAATCAAGATAATCAAAGCCAATAGGCCACCTCTGGTTAAAAGACCGAGAGGTAGAATACTTACTTTACTGGCCTGATTCCCCCAGGAGGAAAGGTAAGGAAGATTTTGGAGAAAAGCCGCCCGTAGGTAGAGCCCAAAAGAATTTTTAAGACCAAAATAGAAAAAGGTAACCATAAGGGGAAGAAGAAAGCCGACCAACAAGGAGAAAAGATGGGCCAAAATAGTTTTGAGATTTTTTTGATTGATAAAAAGAAGACAAACCAGTAAAGCCGCCAAGAAATCAAAGATGGCCGGGACTTTAAAAAGAACCGCTAAACAAAAAAGAACACCGGCTAAAAACCAGGCAAGGGGAAATTTAGATTTAGTCTTTGTTTGCCCTAAAAATTTTAAAATTAAATAAAAACCGGCGATGGTTGGGAGCAGCATAAAGTTTTCAGCGTTGGCAATATTACCTTCAAAAGTAGGCAAACTAGTTAAAATGGCAAAGATGGTGGTAGAGGTTATTACCGAGAAACGATTTTTTCCAAAAAGGACTTGTGTTAGTCTGTAAAAGACAAAAATTGTTGCCAAACTCCAGGCAAGAAGAAGGAGGCGGTAGTTGAAAAAACTTCCAGAAAAAGCCGCCAAAAGGTAAATTAAAGGAGGTTTGTTGTCGTGAATATCGCGATAAAGTACTAAACCTCTTCTTATGGCTTGTCCCAGGGTTAGATAGATGCCTTCGTCGGCATAGGTGAAAGGTTCAAACAAAGAAGGCAGGCGCAGTAAAAAAACCAGAACAAGAAGAAGCCAAGGCCAAAACATTAAAAATTTTTTCAGTCTTTTGCCATCCATATAAATGAAAGTTTACCAAATGATTGAGACCTAATTTGATGATAGCCGGAAATTTTTACTTCTTCAACCGGGGCGCTGGTAATTATCCCGATTTCCTTTTCTTCTGGTAGTTTTTGAATGGTATCCCCTGGTTGCATCAGGGCTGTTCCGGTGTAAAAAGGAAGAGATTGAGGAGCATAGATTGGTGCGTGAAGACCGTAATATTTTGATTCCCAAAGATGATGAGCGGCAGCGTTATGATTAATCAAGGGTAAATCTTGAGCTTGTAATTTGACAAAATTGGCTAATGGCCTAAATGGTGGTTTGGTGGGATGAGAAAAATAGTCATAATTAAGTGTCGCCAAAGAAAAAATGACAATAAAGATGAAGATAAAGGAAAGTTTTCTTCTGTTTGAGGCGATTAAAAGGGGTACCGCGGGGATGGCTATTAAGAGATACCGGTCAAAAAAGATTGATTGAAAAAATTGAGAGACGATATAGGTCAAAATTAATGGGGTAAGAAACCAGCCCACTAGAAAAATTGTTTTCCTTCCCTCTCCAAGCCATTTTCTTAAAACTAAAATGGCGATGATGACCCAATAAGCTAGTTGGCGGAAAGCTTCCTTCCCTGAACCCACCAAAAATTTTTGGATAGTTTCTTTTAAGGTGTTAAGGGTTGGTTTGCCCAACCAAAAGCCACTTCCTACCAGGGAGGTTTGATAATATAAAGGATAAACCCAAGGGAGATAAAGAGCGCCAATGATAAAGAAATCAGAAAAAGTTTTTATAAATTGCTTTAAGTTTTTACCCCAGCTTTCTTTAAATCTCCATATTGCTTCAAAAACAACAATAAATAAAGAGAAATGATGGGTATACAGGGCGGCGGTGGTAGCTAAAATAAATCCCAAGCGGCGTTTTTTTAAGAAAAAGTAAACCGACAAAGTGGAGGTTAAAGCCAGCAAAGAATACATTCTACCCTCAAAAGCGTAAGTGAACAAAAAGGGATTGACCAAAGTTAAAATGGCGGCAAGGACTCCGGTTTTTTTATCCCAAAGATATTTACCAATAAAATAAACCGTTATAACTGTCCCTATGAAAAATAAAAAAGAAAGGCTGCGAATAGCAATTTCGGAAGTACCAAAGATCTTCATCCAGGTATGAAGTAAAAGATAATAAAGGGGTGGGGAAGTATCTTTGGCAACGATTTTGATGATTTCAAAAATAGGCTTGATGGCTAGGGTCGCTGCCCAAGCTTCATCTCCCCATAAACTGGCAGTAAATTGATTCATGATCTTTATAATTATAATTTTTCCGTGACCCGATATTCCAATCTTTTACCGATCATTAGTCTAGTTTGAGATTCCACCGCCGGTAAAACTGCCATAAACAAAGCGGCGACGGGCATTAAAACCCATTGGATGTTTTCCCAAAGCGGATATAAACGCGAGGCTTCTTTTCTAGCTAGTTTGGGCCGAATGAGGCGATCAAGGATAATCATAATGACCAGGAAAATTAAACAGGTGCTTAAGATATATTGAGAAATACGTGGTAAATTATAACTTAAAGCGGTTTGGCGGAAAAAAGGATTAATCAGGGCTGGCAACCAGGCGCCTAAGGTAAGAATAAACCAGTTAGTTGACCAAATGAGATGGCTTTCGATAACTTTATAAACGCGGAAAAATCTGGTTAAAAGCGAAATTTCAGGATGTTTAAAGGCCTGTTTAATAGCATAAGGAATATCGGAAGCTCCCCAAGCATGGCGCTTGCATTGCTGGTAGCGATTTCTTAAAGCGCCAAAATAGGTTTTGCCGGCTGGAGCATCGATGCTCGTCGGTAAAAAGATAGGCTCCACTTCCACCAAACCTTTTTTAGCAAAAAAGGTTTGTAAAAAGATATGCCAATCTTCAGGAATGATATTAGTATCCCAGTAGCCGACATCATCCAATAATTTTAAAGAGGTAGAGTAACTAGAATAGTTGAAGAATAAACCATCAGGCTCTTGGATGCTGGCCAAATAACCAACATTACTTAAAGTGCCGGTGATGCGGATAAAAGCTGGGACCTGCCAATAGTTGTTGTACCAACAGATAGGTGACTGCCAGAAGCGCAAATAACGATTTTTATTTAAAGCAAAATGATAAGTTAAGGCCGAAAAATATTGAGGATGGAATTGAGCGTCAGCATCACAACTAGTGATGGTGATTTTATTGATATCTAAACCCTCTTTGTCAACGAGGATTTTTTTGATTTCTTTAGCCGCCCAAGCTTCATTAGAAGCTTTCCCTTTGATTTCTCCCACAATGCCGTCAGGATGAAAAATAGCTACCAGTTTGCCAAATTGACCCTTGAATTGCTGAAGTAACTCTTCGGCACGCTGATGGGAATCAATGGCTCTTTCTTCCATGGCTAAAACGACGACCAGCTGCTTTTTATCAATATCCCTTTGGCTGTTTAAAACCTCAAGGGTGGTTCCTAGGGTTTTCACTGACTCGTTATAGTTGGGAATGATAATGATGTGTTTAATTTCTTTCCAAAACAGTGAGTCTTTCTTTTTGTCTTGTTGACATTTCTTAAACCAGTTAGTTTTTTCACTGCGGCGAATTTTGATATAACCCCTAACGCCTAAAATGCCACTTTGAAATGAGCGGTAAAGCCAATAAACCAAAAAGGCAATGGTAAAATAAGCAACAAGCCGGGGAATAAAAAAAGCGCCCCATAAGGGGAAAAGAATAAACAACCAGGTAGTGCTTCCTGGCAGAATTTCCAGTAATCTTTGAATTTTCCTATCGTGTTTTTCCAAAAAACGCTGCATAAGTATTTTCTGTGACGACTTTCGCTAATTGGTTAAGAGGCAAACCCTTCAGTTGAGCTAAAAACTCAGCTATTATTTTAACATTTTTGGGTTCATTCCTCAAACAGCGGTATGGTTGAGGGGTTAAAAAGGGAGAATCAGTTTCCAGTAAAATTTTTTCCAAGGGAATGATTTTGGCCACATTTTGTAGCCCTACATCATAAGTGAGGTTGCCGTCTAAACCAAAATAAAGGCCTAAAGCCAATACTTTGGCAATATCTTTTTTGCCACCGGCGTAGCAATGTAAAATTCCCCTGACTGGTATTTTTTCCAAGATCAATAAAACATCATCTAGGGCCTTGCGCGAATGAAGACAAACCGGCAAACTCAATCTTTGGGCAATTTTAAGCTGTTCTTGAAAAAGAAAAATTTGGTCTTTTTTATTACGGTCTTTTTCCATGGGTGGAGTTGGTGAGAAATCCAAGCCACATTCTCCGATGGCAATAACTTTATTGTTTTTGACTAATTCCTCCAATTGTTTGATTTGTTCTTCTAGTGAACCTTTTTCTTGAAAATCGGTTTGGTGAGGATGAATGCCAACAGCTGCGTAAACAATGCCTGGATATTTTTTCGCAATCTCAATGGCCTTGGCCGAATCAGCGAGATTGCTGCTGACACAAATAATTTTCGTCACCCCATTTTTTAAAGAACGTTTGATAACCTGCTCGAGGTCATCCTTAAAGTCAGGAAAATTCAAATGGGCGTGAGTATCAATCAAATTAAGATTCATGGAGTCCTTTAATTAGGATTACATTATCTTTTTCTAAAAAAGTGAATCTAAAATTTGCTTTTTCAAGAATTTTAAGGATTGGTTCAAACTGGTTTTCGGGATTAGTTTTTGGTGTTTTATGGTATTCCAAAATTATGTTTTTGACCAGACTAAGTTTTTTGGCAGATTCGTGAATGACTTTTCCCTCAACCCCTTCAACATCTATTTTTAAAAGATCCACTGGGATGGTTAAAAAACGAGAAAGTTTAACAGCTTGAACAAGAATAGACGTAGGCGGTTTTCGACTACCCCAAATATTTTCAATTAAAGAATCTCCCCATGTCCAGGGAATTTTGCTGGTTGAATCGATGTAAAGCGACTTTTTACCTTCTTTATCCCAGACAGCAGTTTCAATGACTTTGACGTCTTTTAAGTGATTGGCTTTGATATTCAATCGTAAAAGTTTAGCCGTATTGGGATTAGGTTCAAAGGCTATTATTTTAGCTTTGGGGTATTTGCTTTTGAAATAAATTGTGGCCAAACCAATATGAGCACCAACATCAAAAATAAAGGGTTTGGGATTGTTTAAATCTATTTGGTACTCCCCCTTTTTAAAAATATTTTTCCACAATCTTTCGAATTCTTCTTTATTATTGAAATAAAATAATAGTCCATCTCGTTTTAGGCTTTTAATTTTCATCTTAAGCGGGGGAAAAGCGGTTTTTCAGCTTTGATTTTCGGCCCTTGGAATTGTTTGAAAATTTTTTCGGTAGTCTCTGGGAGAAAAGATTGTAAATGATAGACAATATCCTGTAAAGCATAAATACATGCCTGAAGTGATTTTTCTAGTTTTTCCCCATTTTGTTCCCAAATTTTATTATCATTGATTCTTTTATTAGCCTCACGAATGTATCCCCAGATTCTTTCTAAAGCATCATCAAATCTGAAACCATCAAGATGTCCAATAATAAATTTATCTAGATTGAAGTCTGTTTTTGTTTTAAAAGAGAAGCCAGAATTCTCACAGAGCTTAGCCACTCTGGCAACTAAATTACCTAGACCATTAGCTAGATCGGAATTATATCTAATTCGGAACTTTTTAAGAGAAATATCTCCATCAATACCAAAAGAAAATTCAGACAGCATCAGGTATCTCGCGCCGTCAACGCCGAATTTTTTAATTAAATCATCTGGCGAAATAACATTACCCAAAGATTTAGACATCTTTTTGCCATCAATCGTAAAAAAACCATGAGCAAAGATTTTTTTGGGTAAAGGAAGTTCTGCCGCCAAAAGTAAAGCTGGCCATATTACCGCATGAAACCAGAGAATGTCTTTGCCGACTAAATGTAAATCGGCTGGCCAAAACTTTTCTTTATTTTCTAAAAAACGAGTGGCAGTATAATAATTTAATAGGGCATCGATCCAGACATAAAAAGTTTGTTTTTCATCCCAAGGTAGAGGAATTCCCCATTCAACTCCCTCGCGAGAAATAGAAACATCATTTAAACCTAATTCTAATTTACCTAGGATTTCGTTTTCCCTTGGCTTGGGTAAAATCTCATAATGATTAACATCATTTTTATCCTTAATAGCCTTTTTTAATTTTTCTTTAAATTCCGAAAGTTTGAAAAAATAGTTTTCTTCTTTTTGCTGGGTTGGTTTTTGATTAGGGTGAAGTGGGCAGCAACCATCAACGAGGTCGTTTTCAGTTAAAAATTTCTCACAACCGATGCAGTAGAGCCCTTCATAAATTCCTTTTTTAATCAAACCATGATCGTAGACTTTTTGGAGAATTTCTTGAACAATTTTTCCATGGCGTTCACCGGTAGTCCTAAAGAAATAATCATTGGAAATATTCAATCTCTCCCATGTTTTTTTGAATCTCAAAGAAACTTCATCACAAAATTCTTTTGGTTCTTTACCAGCTTTTTTAGCTGCTTCAGCGACTTTAGCCCCATGTTCATCAGTTCCTGTTAGGAAGAAGACGTCTTCTTTTAGGTTACGGTGGTAACGTGCCAGGACGTCAGCCGCAATGGTGGTATAGGCATGACCAATGTGAGGGACGTCATTAACGTAATAGATTGGGGTAGTGATATAAAATTTTTTGTTCATTTCGAGTCTTCGAGAAACAAGGTTCTGTCGCCTCAGGCGACAGGTTCTTATGGTTATTACATTTTAAATTAAGCAGAGCTTGTTTTCAATCAAGTAAAACCTGCTTTCAAATAAAAAACCTCCTTTTGAAAGGAGGCTGACGTAAGAATCCTGAGTTTTGTCGAAGGATTACTTACGCCTCTTACCAAACATTTGGCTAATCTTTTTTGCCCATCTTTCGGCCCATTCATTGGCATAGATTTTTTGCAAAGCTGTTTTGAAACCTTTACCTTTTTTTGCTTCGCGGGCGACAGTGGCAACCGTCGTGCTGGAAACAGCCAAATTGGTTTTAATCCAATTGTAGGTTTTTCCTTTATTCAAAAAATAGGTGATGCCTAAGCGACGGGCAATAACTTCTTGCTCATTGTTTCCTAAAAAGCTGGTCAAAAAATCTTTGGCTTCAGTTGGATTTTTGATGTCGGCGACGACCTGAGACAAAAGGTTATAAATTTGTTTTTTAATAGCCGGACTAATTTTCTTTTTTGAAATTTGCATCTGGTTTACCAAATCTGACTTGGTTTAATTGGTTAAATTAGGCAGGAGAATAAGAGTTGAATTAATTAAATCATTTCTTGGTTGCTTTGTCAAATTGATTAAGGGTGTGATTTGAAAAGATAGATGCCAAGCAAAAAGAAGATGACCGTTAGCAGGGAAAGATTGAGAATATTCCCGATTTTAAAGTAGCGGAAAACAAGAAATAAAATCACCCAAGCAGCCGTGAGCGCGCCCAATTTAGAGTTGGCAAAGATCAGGGAATTTGTTAGAAAAAAAGCGAGGAAAAGTAGAAGGTAAAAAATGACAATTAAAAAATTATTAGCTGGGGGAAAAGAATAAGTCACCCACCCCCACAAACCCCAAAAAATCAGGGCCAAAATTAAAACGGGAAGGAAGTTTTTGCGCCTTTTGATTTTGGCGGCAATAATCTTTTCCACGATTTAATTATACTACGCCTCTGGCTTGTATAAATTACCACTTATACTGCGTAGAATGGTAAAATAGATAACTATGAATGGACAGATTTATCTCCTTTCAGTTTTAATTATTTTAATTTTAGTTATTGCTGTTTTTTTAATTCTCAAAAGACTTGGCGAAATTAAAGAGGCGACCAAACCTGATGAAACCCTTAAGGAATGGCTTAAATCTCAACAGCAATCAAGCCAAATCATGTCCCGGTCGATCAATGAACGCTTGGATAACGCCGCTCGGGTGATTGGCCAAGTCCAAAGGAATATTGGCGAGATGTCGGAGATTGGCCGGGGGATGAAGGATATCCAGGAATTTTTACGCTCGCCCAAACTTCGGGGCAACATTGGTGAACAGGTTTTAAAAGAATTACTCGCCCAAATGTTGCCGAAAAGCTCTTTTTTTCTACAACACACCTTTAAATCGGGAGTAAAGGTTGATGCGGCCATTAAAACTTCGGCTGGCATTATTCCGGTGGACTCCAAATTCCCCATGGAAAACTTTCGCCGCATGGTTGGGGCTCAAAACGAGACTGAAAAAAAAGCGGCGGAGAAAGAATTTATCAAAGATGTTAAAAAACATATTGATGATATCGCCTCAAAGTATATTTTAACAGAGGAAGGAACAATTGATTATGCTTTAATGTATCTTCCTTCAGAAACGGTTTATTATGAGGTCGTTAACAATACTGAACTTTTCGATTATGGCGGTAAAAAGAGAGTTCTGCCGGTTTCTCCCACGACTTTTTACGCTTATTTAAGAGCCATTTTAATGAGTTTTGAAGGGCAAAAAATTGAACAGAGGGCGCAGTATATTTTAGCGGCTATCAAGGCCATCCAAAAAGATTACTTGAAAGTTGAAGAAAATCTTTCGGTTTTAGGCAAGCATGTCCAAAATGCCTATAATCAGATGAGCAATGTCAACACTGGTTTTGTTCAGCTTGGGCAAAAAATTAACTCCACGCAAACTTTGGGTGAAGGTGCTAAAGAAAAAATCAAAGAATTAAAGACTGCGGATTAAATCTTGAATTAAATAGCCAATATGACTTCGGAAGAGAAAAAATTAAACACAGAACAGCTTGAAGCGGTAAAATTTGGCGAAGGACCGCTTTTGATTGTTGCCGGAGCAGGGACTGGGAAAACGACCGTTATCACCGAAAGAATTAAATATCTTGTTTTTTCAGGCAAAGCCAAGACAGCCCAGATTTTAGCTCTCACTTTTACCGACAAAGCCGCTCGCGAAATGGAAGAACGAGTTGATATTGCCATGCCCTATGGCTACACCGACATGTGGATTTCCACCTTTCATTCTTTTTGTGATCGGATTTTAAGACAGGAAGCCATCCATATTGGCTTGGACCCACGCTATAAATTAATGACCGAAGCGGAAACAACTCAATTTTTAATCAAAAATTTATTTAAGTTTGATTTGCAATATTTTCGCCCTTTGGGTAATCCGACCAAATTTATCAGTGGCCTGCTTCAGCATTTTTCCAGATTAAAAGATGAAGATGTTTCTCCCGAACAATATTTAAAATATAGCCAAAAAATAAAGGCCGAAAAAGAAGAAGTAGCCAAGACCAAAGAATTGGCTAAGGCCTATCAGGTTTATGAAGAGTTAAAAACCAAACAAAGTCTGATGGATTTTGGTGATTTAATCAATCAAACTTTAAGACTTTTCCGTACCCGTCGCCAAGTTTTGCAAAAATATCAAAACCAATTTAAATATGTTTTGGTTGATGAGTTTCAGGATACGAATTATGTCCAAAACCAGTTGGCTATTTTGCTGGCCGGCAAAAAAAAGAATTTAACCGTCTGTGCTGATGATGACCAATCGATTTATCGCTGGCGGGGAGCGGCTGTTTCCAATGTTATTCAATTCCGCCAAGCTTTTCCTAAAGCCAAAATTATTGTTTTAGTTAAAAACTATCGTTCCACACAGGAGATTTTGGACAAGGCTTACCAGCTTATTCAAAACAATAATCCTGACCGCCTGGAAGTTAAAGAAAAGATTGATAAACATCTGAAAGCGGTGCGTGATACTAAATCTTGGCCTATTGAATTTCTTCACGCCGATCGGGTGGAAAATGAAGCGGAAATCGTCGCTCGGAAAATTAAGGAGTTAACCAGTAAGAAATATAAATTTGCCGATGTCGCTATTTTGGTTCGGGCGAATAATCATGCCGATCCTTTTGTTCGGGCTTTGGCCAGGGTGGGTGTTCCTTATCAATTTTTAGGTCCAGGGCAGCTTTTTCGCCAGAATGAGGTTAAAGATTTAATTGCCTATCTTAAAGTTCTTTACAATTTTGAGGACAATGTGGCTTTATACCGCGTTTTATCAATGGAATATTTTGATATTAATCCCCGTGATTTAGCCGCCATTAATAATTATGGGCGTAAACAAAATCTTTCTTTGTTTGAAGCCTGCGAGCAGGCGGAAAAAATCTTTATTAGCCAAAAAACCAAAGAGCAGATTGGAAGTTTCGTCAAAATGATTCACCGCCATTTGGGTTTGATGAGAAAAGAAACTGCCGGACAAATTCTTTACTATTTTTTGGAAGACAGTGGCCTTTTGCGAAAAATGACAGAATATAAAACACCAACCGAAGAAAAAGTGGCCCAAAATATCGCCAAGTTTTTTGATAGGTTAAGAACCTATGAAATTGACCATGAGGACGCTTTGGTTGAATCGGTAGTCGATTGGCTTAATCTTTCCATGGAATTAGGGGAGTCGCCTTTAGCCAATAACATCGACTGGTTTGAGGAAAATCGAGTAAATCTTTTAACCATACATTCTGCCAAAGGCTTGGAGTTTCCGGTGGTTTTTCTGGTTAATTTAGTTTCCGAACGTTTTCCCACTAGAGAAAGAAAAGAACAAATCCCCATTCCGGAAAAGTTAATCAAGGAAATTTTACCCCAAGGTGATTATCACGAGCAGGAGGAAAGAAGGCTTTTTTATGTTGGCCTAACCAGAGCGCGTGACCAGCTTTTCCTGACAGCCGCTGATTATTATGGTGAGGGCAAAAGAGAAAAGAAACTTTCCCCTTTTGTTTTTGAAACCCTAGGTGAAGCAGCAACCAAATCATTAAATCATTTGGTTGTTAAAAGTGGTCAGCCACCCTTGTTAGTCTGGCAAAAGGAAGAAGAGAAAAATTTACCAGTTATTCGTCAGCCAATTAATTATTTATCTTTTTCCCAAATAGAGGCCTTTAATAATTGTCCTTTACAATACCGTTATCGTTTTCTGCAAAAGATTCCCACCCCTCCTTCAGGCGCGCAAAGTTTTGGTAATTCAATCCATAAGACTTTAAAAGAATTTGGTGAAGGGATTAAAAACGGCCAAAAAATGACTCAAAAGGATTTGTTCAAAATCTTGGAGAATAATTGGTCTTCTTTAGGTTACGCCAGTAAAACTCATGAAGAAAAAGCGAGAAAGCAAGCCGAAAAAATACTGGTTAACTTTTATAAAGATTTTG
>Ga0315294_10008537_pt1 | contig 11256 bp, 9 predicted proteins | sample YL17G13_40_MG_FD_203626 | JGI IMG/M metagenome (GOLD analysis project Ga0315294, IMG submission 203626) | Sediment microbial communities from Yellowstone Lake, YNP, Wyoming, USA - YL17G13_40 | ecosystem: Environmental > Aquatic > Freshwater > Lake > Sediment | place: USA: Wyoming | collected... | reverse complement strand
TGACGCGGTCGGCCTCGGGCTGGGCGGCGTGGTGCTTCCACAGTTTGATCCACGCGTGCGGATTGGCGCGGAACTCCTTCAGGGTTGCCAGGGGCGTGCCGTCCCGCTTGACGGGCATCATCGTGCAGGCGGTGAAGTCTGTCCCGATGCCGATGACCTGGTCGCCCCGGACCTTGGCCTTGCGCAGGACGGCGGGGACGGTGGCGTCGAGGGCCCGCAGGTAGTCCTCGGGGTCCTGGAGGGCCCAGTCGTGGGCCGGGAGGCGCGTTTTGGTGCCGGGCAGTCGGTCGGTGATGACGCCGTTCGAGTACGCATAGACGGCGGTGGCGACCTCTCGGCCGCTGGAGACGTCCACCAGGAGGGCCCGCGCGGACTCGGTCCCATAGTCGATGCCCAGGGCGTACCGCTTCTCCGACTTGGCCATGATCGTGTCTCCACCAGGCGGCGGCTTCGGCGCCGGACCGCCAAGCGGTATTTTCTGCCACGGGCGCGGGGGAAAGGCAAGGAAAAGTCGGGCGGGGCTCCGGCGGGGTCGGTCGGCGCTCAGGCGGGCGGCGCGAGGGGATAGCGGCCGTGTTCCTCGACGGCCCGGTGGAGCGCGTCGAGGTGGGCCTGCGGGAAGGGCAGGCCCTGGTCGGGCCCGCAGAAGTAGCCGCCCTCGCGGCCGAGTTGCCAGAGGCGCCGGCGGACCTCCGCGACGATCCGTTCCGGGGGGCCCTCGTAGATCGTCCTCGAACTGACGCCGCCCTCGAGGGCCATGTGGCCCTGGGTCCGGCGGCGGAGGGCCTCGAGGTCGTTCGCCGTCGCCTGGACGGGGTCGAGGACGTCCACCCCCAGGTCCAGGAACACGGCGATCACCGAGCCGACGTCGCCGCACGAGTGGAACCCGACGAGGACGCCGCGCCCGCGGTACAGGTCGAACAGCCGCCGGTACTCGGGCACGAGGAACTCGCCCACGATCCGCGGCCCCAGCAGGGGGCCCCGCTGGGTGCCCAGGTCGTCGCCCAGGTGGACGTACCCGACGCCCGCGTCCAGGTAGTGCCGCGCGATGCCGAGCTGGAAGTCCATGATCCGGTGGAGCACCTCGCGGGCGAAGGCCGGCTCGGTATAGAAGTAGACCATGAGGTCCTCCATGCCGACGAGCATGTAGGCCTTCTCCCAGAGGGTGTCGCGGTGGACGCCGGACAGGAAGAGGTCGCCGCCGGGGAAGTCGGCGGCCATGCGGTGGACCTTGGCGACGAGGCGCTCGTCGTCGGGGTCCGGCCAGCGATAGGTCGCCAGGGCCGCCGGGTCGGCCAGCGGGTGGCCGCGCGGAAACCCCATGACGCCCGCGTGCTCCTTGTGCCACGCGGTGCCCCAGATGTCGGTCCAGCGGGTGCCGACGGGGCAGTCGTGGCCGCCGCCCTCGAAGCCCTCGTGATCGCAGCCGTGGTACCGCAGCGCGTAAGTGGGCAGGCCCGACACGACCCGCTCGGGCCGGTCGAAGCGGAGGGTGCGAAGGGCGTTCTCCCTGGCGTTCACGGGCGCTCCCGCGCGGCACGGGTCCCCGGGGCGGCCGCATTCTGTCCGCAGGGGCGGGTACGGTCAAGGGGATAGCGGGGCAGGGGATGGACGGACCGGGCCCGGTCCGGGGGGCAGGATTTTTCATGGGACGATGTTTCGGCCCCGGCGTCCAGAGCAGCGGAAGGCCAAGCGAGGTCCTGCCGACGAAGGGAGGGAACCATGCATCGGTCAAGCGTCGTGGCGGACGTGTACCCGGGCGGACCGGCGGACGACGCCTCGGGCCGCCTGCTGGACTGGCTGGCCATGTACCTGCCGAGTTGGGGATCGAGCGTGGTCCTCCACGCGGCGGTGTTCGTCCTGGCGGCGTTCATCGCATGGCAAAGCGGGCAGGAGCCGCCGCCGTTCCGGTACAAGATGAGCCTGGTGCCCAAGGAGCAGCACCAGGTTCAGCAGCCCCGAGAGCAAGCGACGGAGACGGAATCGCACGGCCGCAAGGAGCCGCGGCCGTCGGACTACCGGTGGCTGGAGACGCCGAACCCGCTCGCGGGCATCGTAAGGAACCCTCTGGACGACATGCCCGTCATCGGCGTCGGCGGGCCCCCGAACGCCGGGACCCTGGGGCCGCCGGGAGACCCGGACAGCATCGGCGGTCCGCGGTTCTTCCGGATCCCCCCAAGCGACGAGGCGAACAAGATCGTGTACGTCGTGGACAAGTCGGGGAGCATGACGGACTCGCTCGTCTACGTGCAGCATGAGTTGAAGCGGAGCCTCCGGGAACTGGGGCCCGACAAGCAGTTCCACGTCATCTTCTACTCGTCGGGGCCGGCGCTGGAGATGCCGGCGCGGCGCCTGGTGACCGCGACGGAGGAGAACAAGCGGCGGGCGTTCGCGTTCATCGACGAGATCCGGGCGGCCGGCGAGACGGACCCCTCGGACGCCCTCCAGCGGGCCTTCGCCGTCGGGCCGGACACGATCTTCCTCCTCACGGACGGCGAGTTCGACCGGGCGGTCGTGGGCCAGGTCAAGCGGGCCAATCCGGCCGGGAAGGTCTCGGTCCACACGATCGCGTTCCTCTACCAGGCCGGCGTGAAGGTCCTCCAGGAGATCGCGGCCCAGAACCGGGGGGACTTCAGGTTCGTCTCGGCGCAGGACCTGGAGCCCTAGGGCCGGCGCTGCGCCCCGTTGCGCAAACGAAGCGAGCGTCCCGCCCTTGTCGGCGGGACGCTCGCGCGATTCCTGCGGCACGCGTGTCAGCGCCGTCGGTCAGCCCTTGGGGGCCTCGGTGCCGGTGGCCGGCTTCTTCTCGGCGGGCGGCTTCTCGGTGCCCGGCGTCGTGGCGCCTGGCGTCTCGGTGCCGGGCGTCTCGGTGCCGGGGGTGCCTTCGGCGGGCGGCTTCTGGACCTGGAGCGGCCCCATCGACTTCGGCCGCAGCCAGCGGATCTTGTCGACGCGGTAATAGTCGTCCTTGCGCGACAACTCGATGATGAAGACGAGGGGGCCCTGGCGCTGCATCAGTTTCGGCTTGTTGGCATCGCGGTCAATGGCCTCCCAGAAGAGGGACGCGTTGCCGATGAGCACCGAGCGGGCGGCGAAGGACTGCGGGTTCAGCAGGCGCCGCAGCGTGTTGTTGAGCGCCATGCTGGCGGCGCCCAGCGGATTCCAGACGAACTGCTTGACGATGGTGCCCTCGGGGTCCTTCTCCGCCTCGTTGCGGGTCCCGGAGATGACCTCGAAGTAGAGGTCCTCGTTGATGGTCGGGGCGGTCGGCAGGTCGGCGAGGATCTCCTCGCAGCGCTTCAGGAGGAGGTCCTTGTGTCCGCTGAAGGTTTCGTCCCACATGCGGCCTGCTTCGGCCGTGACCTGCGCGGGCGTCATGCGCTCGGCCTCGACGACCATCTTCTCGTGGTAGACATTCGAGTACTGGCGGTAGAGTTTCTCGAACTCCTTCTCCGCGGCGGTCTTGGTGTCGCCGCAGCCGCCGATTGCCAGCATCACGCCTGCCAGCACTGCCAGGGAAAGTGTTCTCATTGGGTTCTCCGGTCTCAGAGCCAAGGGAATGGATGGCTTATCGGGCACTTCCCCTATTCTGGTTCAGCAAAACCTGGGTGTCAAGGAGAATATAGGGGGGACCGAGCGCGGGGCGCGGCCGGGACCGTGCGGCGCCGGGTCCCGGACGGCGCCGGAGGCCCTGGATTTTTGTCGAACAAACCCTCGCCTGTCCCGTATTCTATGGTGGAACAGGCGGGGCCGGCGGGCGGACGCGGCGAGCCGAGGGTTGACACGAGGCCGTCCGAGTCTCTAACATGGCAGCCCCTACCCCGTGGGAAGCAGGGAGGCGGTGCGATGGCACTCAGGTTCCGTTGCGAGAAGTGCGGCAAGCGGCTGACGGTGAACGAGTCGCCCGGCGCGCGGGTGACGTGCCCTCACTGCAACCAGACGATCGTGGTGCCGGCCGACGCCCAGGCCGCCGACGGCGGCGCGCCCGACGCGGTCCCGGTGGCGGCGCCGGCGGCCGAGAGCCCCCCGCCCGCCGACCAGCCGCCGGAGGAGGCCGCCGAAGAAGAAGCCGGCATGGGCACCGTGATGAGTTGGCTCGCCCTGTACCTCCCCAGTTGGGGGTCGAGCGTGGTCCTCCATGCCGCCGTCTTCGTCCTGGCGGCCTTCCTCGCTTGGCAGCAGGCGAAGCCCCAGGACCCGTTCAAGTACACGACGGGCGTGGTGGCCGAGTCGAAGCCGAAGGTCGTCAAGCGCGCCCAGCGGAACGACCAGGAGTCGTCGCGCGGCAAGATGAGGCCCCAGCCGTCGAGCATCGTCCGGCAGTTCACGACGAACCCGTTCCCGGACGTGGCCTCGAACAAACTGGAAGAGGTCGAGGTGATCGGCGTCGGGGCGGGCGGCAACCAGATCGGCGGCTTCGAGGGGCTGGGCGACGGCTCGGGCCGCGGCAGCGGGTCCGGGTTCTTCGGCACGGCCGCCGAGGAGGCCAACAAGATCGTCTACGTCGTCGACCGCTCCGGCAGCATGACCGACTCCATCGTCTTCGTGAAGTACGAACTGAAGCGCAGCATCCGCGAACTCGGGCCCGAGAAGCAGTTCCACGTCGTCTTCTACTCCTCCGGCCCGGCCCTCGAGATGCCGGCCCGACGGCTCGTCAGCGCGACCGATGCCAACAAGCAGAAGGCCTTCGAGTTCATCGACAGCGTCATCCCCCAGGGCGAGACCGACCCCTCCGACGCCCTCTCGCGGGCCTTCGCGGTCAACCCGGAACTCATCTACCTCCTCACGGACGGCGAGTTCGACAAGGCCATCGTCGACCAGGTTGCCAAGGCCAACGCCGCCAAGAAGGTGACCGTCCACACGATCGGCTTCCTCTACAAGATGGGCGAGAAGATCCTCAAGGACATCGCCGCCCAGAACAATGGGACCTACAAGTTCGTGGCCGAGTCCGACCTTGAAACGCTCCTCCAGTAACCCGACACGCGCCCTGGTGGCGGCGCTGGCAGTCCTGGCGCTCGGCGCGTCCGTCCGCGCCGACAACGTCCGCACGCGCGCGGGCATCGGGTACGCCGGGAAGGTCACGGACCTGGGCGAGGAGGGGCTGGTCGTCAACGTGGGCGGCACGAAGCGGAGCGTTCCCCTGGCGGACGTTCTGCGGATCGAGGTCGACGACTTCCCCGACCTGGGCAAGGCCGAGGCCTCCTTCGCCGAGGCCCGCGAGGGCGGCGGGAAGGCCCAGGCCCAGTTCACCGCCGCCGAGCGCCTGTACAAGGGGCTCCTGGCGGCCCCGAAGGCCCCGCCCTGGATGAAGGTCCTGGTCCAGTTGCGCCTGTGCGAGGCCTACGGCGCCGACGGCCGCATCTCGGTGGCCCTCGACTCCTACCTGGCCGTCGCCCGCGCGCAGCCGAAACTGGTCGCCAACGTCGCCCTGCCGGAGCCCCGCGAGGGCGACAAGAACAACCGGGCCATGTTGGCGAAGACCGAGGCGGCCCTGAAGGACGCCGCTGGCAAGCCCTACGCGCCCAACCTCGAGGCGTTCCGCGTGGCGCTCCTGACGCTGGAGGGAACCCCCGAGCAAGTGCTGCCCATCGTCCGCGAGATGCGCAAGAGCGACGACCCCCGCAAGCGGCAGTGGGCGGTCCTCAAGGAACTCGAGATCCTCCTGGCGACCGGCAAGGTCGACGAGGCCGAGCCGTTGCTGGCCGCCCTCGCCAAGGAGTCGGGAGATCGGTCGCCCGGCACGCTGGCCTTCTGGAGGGGCCGCATCCTCGAGGAACGCAAGGAACCCATGGCGGCGGCGATCGAGTTCATGCGGGTCCCCATCCAGTACGCGGCGGAGGACCGCGCCCTCACGGCCGAGGCCCTGTGGCGGGCCGGCAAGGCCATGGAGGCCGCCAAGGTCCCTCCCGCCGAGGCCAAGGTGGCCTACAAGGAGGCGGTGACCGGTTACCCGGGGACGATCGGGGCCGAACGGGCCCAGCGGGAACTCGCCCGCCTGGGAGCCAACTGATGCCGCGCCGGCCGGACGCCTGGGCGCGCGAGGGGGAGCCTTACGACACGGGGCACAAGGGACGAAGGAGTTGAACCACATGAGTAGGCACAGGGCATGGTTAGTCGGGGCGATCGCCGCCGGGGCTCTCCTGGTGGCAGGCAGCGGGGCGATGGGCGGTGAGGCGGCGAAGACGAGCACGACGCCCACGTCGCTGGGCAGCATGTTGTGGGTCGCGACGTTTACCGACCCGATCGGCTTCGTGGACATGGTCTTGATCTACATGTGTTCGCTGGCCTCGGTCGCCCTCATTATCGAGCACGCCATCACCATCCGGCGTTCCGTCCTGGTGCCGGACCTGTCGGTGGCCCAGGTCAAGACGATGTTCGACGAGCGGCGGTTCCGCGAGGCCCTGGAGTTCTGCCAGGCCGACCCGTCCTTCGTGTCGGGCGTCGTTCACGCCGGCCTGATCGAGGCCGCCAACGGCTACGAGGCGATGGAGACCGCCATGCAGGACGCCGCCGAGGAGCGGACCGCCCGCCTCTACCGCAAGATCGAATGGCTCAACCTCCTCGGCAACGTGGCCCCGATGCTCGGCCTGTTCGGGACGGTGTACGGCATGATGCTGGCGTTCGGCACGATCGCGGCCAAGGGCGGCAAGGCCGACCCGTCGGACCTGGCGGGCGGCATCATGGTCGCCCTCGTGTCCACCTTCTGCGGCTTGCTCGTGGCCATGCCCGCGCTGTCGGCCTACGCCATCTTCAAGAGCCGCGTCGAGCAGATGTCGATGGAGGCCGCCCTGGTGGCCGAGGAACTGCTCGCCAACTTCAAACCGAGCGCCGGCGGCGGGGCGTAAGCGAGCGCGACCCGCGGTCGAGCCGTTGAGGGCCGGCCGAGGAGGCCCGGAGGAGCCAGTCATGGCCAAGATCTACAAGCCCAGGGTGACCAGCGCCGTCGGCTTCAACATGACGCCGATGATCGACCTGGTGTTCAACCTGATCATCTTCTTCATCCTGACGACGGTGTTCATCCAGTTGGAGACGGAGCAGGTCGTCCTCCCGATGGCGGTGACCGCCGAGGCGAAGGACTACACGCAGTTCCGCAACATCGTCATCAACATCGTGGACCCGCCGCCCAAGACGCCCCAGATCAAGGTGTTCGGCCGGGTCTACGAGCCCGGCGAACTGACCGAGTACCTGAGGGAACGCAAGGCCAACGCGGGCAAGGACGAGAAACTCAACGTCATCCTCCGGGCCGACGCCATGGTGCCGTACGAGGACGTCGCCCGGGTGATGCTGGCGGCCGGGTCCGCCCGGATCGAGGGCTGGTGGATCACGACCGAGATCGAGAAGCCCGAAAAGGGGCAGGGGCGGCCGTAGGCCGCCGTCCGGCCCCATAGGAGTCTCTCATGGCCAAGAAGCACGCCAGACGGGAAGACCCGCCCCGGATGCAGCCGCCCATGACCCCCATGATCGACTGCATCTTCCAGTTGCTTCTGTTCTTCCTGCTGACCCCCTCGTTCACCGCGGGCGAAGGCTATCTGACCACCAACCTTCCGCAGTCCGAAGGGCCGAACGCCGGCGTCCAGAAACACCTGGAGCGGATCAAGATCGGCCTGGAGGCCGAGGAGCCCAACAGCGAGAACGTCAGCATCACGCTCAACGACACGCAGTCGCTGGGCGACAACTTCGAAGCAGTCTTCAGCGCCCTGGAGGCCTACCGGGCGCAGGGGATCGCCCCCGACCATCCGGTCCTGATTGCGCCGAACATGGACGTGCGGCACAAGTGGGTGGTCCGGGCGTTCGACGTGGCGGTGGCGGCGCGCTTCACCAACATCCAGTTTGCCGTCCCGCATTAGCCGCTGCGCACGTCGGGCCGGTCCGGGGCGTTCGCGGCCGTGGGGCGCCACTTCGGCAGTCGGCTCCGAAGGGCCGAATTCCCTCGGGCCGCAGGCCGTCTGAACGAGCGGGTGATGAACCGGTGACCAAGGAACGAGCGGGCCAGATGCGAACGGTCTTGCTGGCGCTGGGGCTGAGCACGGCGGTCGGACTGGCTGCGGCACACGGGGCCCCGGCGGCCAAGGACGGGGCGGACGACCCCTTCTACAAGGGCCTCCAGGAGCGCGGCCTGAAGAGCCTCATGGAGTTCTACCTGAAGCAGGAGAGCGCCGCCGGCGGCCAGGCCCAGAGCGAGTCGAAACTCATGCTCGCCGCCCTCGAGGTCAAGAAGGCCGCCCAGGGCAAGACCATCGGCGAACGCGACGCCATCTTCAAGAAGGCCTACGGCCTGTACCTCGAGGCGATCGCCGACATGCAGGCCGACCTGGGCAAGGTCCCCGCCGACAAGTGGCAGGAACAGGCCACCCTGCGCCAGAAGATCATCCAGACGCGGATGTCCCTGGCCAACACGATCTTCGGCCAGTGGCTCCGGACCGACCTCGACCTGCTGGAGGTCACCGACCGGCGCGGCGGCGACCGCAAGCGGGCCACCGAGCAACTCGAGAAGGCCAAGACCCAGTTCACGACGGCCCTCCAGGAGACCAACCAGTGGCTCTCGGAGATCGACCGTCTCCAGGGCGCGGACCGCGACCGCCTCGTCAACGCCGGCTACGAGGCCCGCCTCCGCAGCACCCGCCGCGAGGCCGAGTACAACGACGCCTGGGTCCGCTACTACTACGCGTGGCTTCTCCCGAAGGACTACAAGGCGCCGGCCGGCGAGCGCTCCCGCTCCGACCTCCTCCGCGACGCCATCGGCACCTTCGAGACCTACACGAAGTTCGACGACAAGGTGACGGCCAAGTGGTTCGCCTACCTGGTCATCGGCCTCGCGCACCGCGAACTGGGCGAGTACGAGAACGCCCTGACGGCCCTCCAGCAGGCGGGCGGGCCGAACGCGCCCGAGGTCCTCAAGATCCGCGTCATCTTTGAGCGCGCCCTCGTGCTCCTCAAGAAGGGCGATTTCAAGGGCGCCCGCAAGGCCATCGACGACGGACGCCAACTCTTCGGCGAGGCCAAGTTCAACCAGAACACCTACGGCCTCGGCATCCCCCTCCTGGAGGCCGAGAGTTACGTCCGCCAGGCCAAGGCCGATAGCAACGAGGACCTGAGGAAGAAGGGCGTCGAGATCTTCCAGACCGTCAGCGCCCGCGGCGGCGCCTGGACCGTCGCCGTCGGCGGCCTCCTGAACGACCTCCTCGGCATCCAGGCCAAGCCCGAGGACATGGAGCCCATCCAGTTGTGGATCCTCGCCGGGCAGACCCTCGAGGACGCCCAGAAGGACAAGAAGGAGGGCCATGCAAAGGACGCCAAGGAGAAGTTCGCCAAGGCGGCCGACCTGTACAAGGTCTACAGCACGAAGGTCAAGCCGGACCATCCGAACTACGCCGAGGCCCTCTACACCATGGGCGCGTGCCTCGTGGAACTGGGCCGCGGCGACGAGGCCGTCGACGCCTTCCGCCAGGTGGCCGAGGACTTCCCCAAGTACAAGTTCGCCAAGTACGCCGCCGGCCTCGTCGTCAGCATCACCGGCACCGTCTTCGACAAGGGCCAGACCGAGGAAAACCGCCAGAAGTACGAGGACGCCCTCAAGTGGTACGTCGAGAAGTGGCTCGAGGCCGATCCGGACCAGCGCTACTTCTACGCCCTCATCCTCTATCGCGGCAAGAAGTACCCGGAGGCCGCCGCCGAGTTCCGCAAGGTCCCCGACGCGTCCGAGTACTACGTCGACGCGCGGTACTGGGTCACCCTGTGCCGCCTCGAATCCTTCCGCGAGAAGACCGTCCCCACGCGGGACCCCAAGGTCATCATCCCCGAGGCCCGCGAGGTCGCCAAGGAGTTGCGCGACTTCGCCGCCTATGCCCTGAAGGCCAAGGGCCTGGCCGCCGAGAAGCAGAAGACCGTCCGCGACTGGGCCCTGGCGGCCCTGGTCACGGCCGTCGACATCTACCTCTACCCCGAGGTCGGCCTGCCCGAGGACGCCCTGGCCGTCCTGGCCCAGGTCGAGAAGGACTTCGAACTGCCCGACGCGATGCGCGGCAAGATCCTGAAGCAGCGGATCGACGCCCTCCAGCGGCTGAACCGCCTGGCCGAGGCCCAGCAGGTCCTCGATCAGTACCTGGCGGTGGCCCCGAAGGACGAGGTCGGCCCGGTGCTGCGCGGCCTGTTCGGTGCCGTCATCGAGGACGTGAAGCGCCTGGTGGGCATCGACCGCGAGGCCGCTCGCGCCAAGGTCGCCGGTGCCGAGAAGGTGGGCGAACGCCTCCGCAAGTGGCTCGAGGCCAACGGCGGCGAGACCAAGACCGCCCAGATCGAGAACGTCCGCTTCGACCTGGCCGCCCTCTACATGGCCATCGAGGACTACGAGCGGGCACTCACCCTGTACGAGGAGATCATCGGCACCGCCTTCCCGCCGCCCGAGCCCCTCAAGATCGACGGCATCCGCGGCCTGGCCTTCTGCTACGAGGCCAAGGCCGACGCCAGCCGCGACGCCGCCCAGGCCGCGGAGGCCAAGGCCGCCGCCAGCCGCGACGCCGCCCAGGCCGCGGAGGCCAAGGCCGCCGCCAGCCGCTACGCCGCCCAGGCCGCGGTCTACTACGACAAGGCCCTGAACTACTGGCGCCTGCTGCGCGAGGTCGAAGAGAGCGGGGTCACCGGCGAGAAGGACAAACAGCCGCTCTGGCTCTACCGCTACCACGTCTACTATTGCACGTTCAAACTGGGCAAGAAGGCTGAGGTCAAGGAGGGCCTGAGCAGCCTCGAGATCACGAGCAAGCCCGTGCCCCTGGGCGGCAACGACCCCGTGCTCCAGAAGAAGTTCACGGACCTGAAGATCGAGGTCATGGCGGCCGGCAGGAAGTGAGGTCTGCGGCGGATCCCGTGCGGCGGCCCGACCCGGCCGCCGCCTCTCTGCGCGCCCGGCCCCACCCGTGACCCGGCCAATCTACCGGGTGCCACCCCGCCTGGGCGCCGCCGGCCATTCGCAGAATCGCGCGGCGGGTCTCCGCACCCGCCGCGCAGCCACCCGGCCCCGCCCCCGCCGGGCGCCACCCCCGCCCGTTAGCCGCGACCCGAAGGGGAGCGAGCCCTCGCCCGCGACAAACGCCCGCTTGCCCCCCGATTTTGCTGTAAGTCACGTTGTTACACGCCGAAAAGCGCGGTGGCGGGCGCCGAATTTGCCGATTTTCGGGTCCGCCGGCCGGCCAAAACCGCCCTGGCGCTAGCGCCAGGGGGGTCGGCCCTCCCGGATGTTAAGATAGGCAAGACAAAGCG
>Ga0315294_10008535_pt1 | contig 11257 bp, 10 predicted proteins | sample YL17G13_40_MG_FD_203626 | JGI IMG/M metagenome (GOLD analysis project Ga0315294, IMG submission 203626) | Sediment microbial communities from Yellowstone Lake, YNP, Wyoming, USA - YL17G13_40 | ecosystem: Environmental > Aquatic > Freshwater > Lake > Sediment | place: USA: Wyoming | collected... | reverse complement strand
CATGACTTTCTGATTGGGAAAAACATGGCCCGCCTGGAATTCGAACAGGATGATGTCGTGTTCATGATGGGCGACAAGGTTGGGAACCTCATGAGAAGGGCCATCCTGAACATCCGGTACGCAGACCAGGTCGACGCCGCAGTCCAGGCAAGGACTGACACCGAGGCGGAAATCAAGTCGATGACGGACCGTTATCTTCGCAGTAGCGGCTGGTCCAAGTTCATCCAAGACCCGGCACTAAGGGAACACGCTGCAAGAGAGTATCCAGGAGAAGTCTATGTCGACGTGCTGAAGCTAAGCCGCGATTTGAACGAAAAGATGGAGGAAGCGCCGCTTTTTTCGATAGCATTAACCGACGCGGCCACCAGGATATGCGAACAGAACATAGAAAGGTATGGGGCCCCCAATGAAAGGCTGTGGGAGATTGAGAGTGAGGCAGCTCAGAGGGAAGGCCGACGCTTCAGGTTCTACACGGACCCAGGCCACATGTTCAACGCGGGCACTGAGATGCCGAACAAGAAGGGGCTCATAGAACACAAATGCCTTGGAATAAGGCTTGAAATGACGCCTTTCACCAGGGAGGTCAGTTTTATGCTGGTTGAAGACAATCCGTTCCACTTCGTATGGGCTGACATGCTAGACACCGTCGGGAATATCAGAAGGTACTCGCCGCCAAAAACGACGGAAAGCCCGGACGCTATCATACGGGGGCAGGAGGCGAAAGGGTATTACATGTCCGCCGAGAGGGCCCTGGAGGTGATAGAGAAAAGCCCAGACCCTCCAGACCTCATCCTAACTGACATTGAGCTCTCAGGGATGAACGGCATGGAGATGGTCAGAAAACTGCACGAGAAATATGCGGCCGCGGGGAAGAAGCCCATCATCATGGCCATCTACTCAAGCAACGTCCATCCCTACAAGGCTGAGCTGGATAGATTGCAGAAGGAAGGGATAATCGTCGGAGGATGGCATAAAAGCAGCTTCAAAGTAACAGACCTGATAGAGGCGGTGAACGGCGAATTAAGGCGGAGAGAAGGGAGAAACAGTTAATTCTGCTATTTTTATAGTAGTTCTACAGTATTATAATAAACGATTGAACGTATGTTCAGTCTGAGACGATAAAAATGCCTAAAAACAAAATCCACATAATAGACGTCACGAACCGTGACGGGGTGCAGACTTCCAGGATTGGGCTTGCGAAGCTTGAGAAGACGATGGTGAACATCTATCTCAACCAGATGGGGGTGTTCCAGAGCGAATTCGGCTTCCCGGTCACGAACCATGAGACCAACTACCTCAACGCGAACCTGGAGCTTGCCGAGCTTGTAGGGATGAAGATGAGGCTTTCAGGGTGGGTGCGGGCGATCGAAAAGGACGTGAAGGACGCGTTCCGCCTCGTGCCGAAAATCAAGTACCTGAACGTCAGCATCAGCACGTCGAAGCAGATGATAGACGGGAAGTTCAAGGGAAAGATGACCTGGAAGGACGTACTCGGAAACATGACCAATTCCGTGAAACTCGCGCTTGAGCTCGGGGCGAAAGACGTCGGAGTCAACGCAGAAGACGCGTCTAGAACGGAACTGGACCGTCTCATCGAGTTCGCGCAGCAGGCGAAGGACGCCGGAGCGGCGAGGATAAGGTACTGCGACACCCTCGGCTACGACGACCCATTCACAATATACGAGCGGACAGGGAAAATGGCCGAAGTCGGGATGCCGATTGAGCTGCACACCCACAACGACCTTGGGATGGCGGTGGCCACGTCAGTCGCAGGCGCGAAGGGCGCCGTCGACGGCGGAGTCGACGCATACATAAACACCACGGTCAACGGCATCGGAGAGCGCGCCGGCAACGCAGACCTCGTCTCCACCGTCCTCGCACTGCGTAAGGCGAGCGGATTCCAAGGGAGATATCACCTGGGGGACGACATAGACCTGACGATGGCGTGGAGGTTAGCCAGGTACGCGTCAATCGCTATGAGGATACCCATCCCCGTGAACCAGCCGGCCGTAGGCGACAACGCCTTCGCCCACGAATCCGGCATACATGCGGACGGGGCCTTGAAAGACCACAGGAACTACGAACTCTACGACCACGAGGAAGTCGGCCGCGGCCACATAGAGCACATCGAAACAGGCCGCCTAATAACCACCGGCGAGTATTCGGGCATCAAGGGGTTCATAAACAATGCGGGAAAGTACGCTCTAAGGTTCCGGGACGACGACCATGCGAGGGAGATAATGGAGCTGGTGCGTTACGCTAACGTCCACACCCAGAAGCCGGTGACAGAGGATGAGATGAAGTTCATAGCCCAGTACCCGAAACAGGCCAGGCAGATTATGACTGTTATGCCGCCTTAGAAGGTCGTACCGCCCCCTCTCACGCTTTTGCCGCCGGAACATGCCTTGCATATTTCACGGGCGGTCATGCAGCCTGCGCAAGCGCGTTTTCCGCAGAGCTTGCAGGAATAGAGGTTGCCGGCTCTCCCGCACAGGTCGCATAATCCGGCCAGTTCCATTTTATCATTCGGCCTTGGTGAACTTCATCTTCTCCGGCTTCACGGAGACCGTCGGAAGCTGCAGCGGCGGCGGAAGCTGGAGTTTCCTGGAGATGTCCAGGGCTTCAACGATGCTCTCCTGTATCACCGAGTTTGATATCTCCTTGATGGCCTCGTTCTTCAGTTCGACCTTGTCCTTCAGGTCCGATACGACGCTGTCCAGCTTCGGGTGCGTGTACCAGAGGCTGCCTTCGAGGTGCACCTCCCCGACCTCCGGCTCGTATAGGACGTCGTATTTGAAGTTGACGTGGAGGTAGTCGCCAATCCGCTTGTCCTTCTCCTTTTTCACGGACAGTATAGTCGAATTGGCCTTGACTTCAACGCCTTTGACGTTCTTGTCCCTGCGCTCGCCGGACATCTTGTTAATCTTAAAGTTGTAAACGGTCATGGTACAACACTATATGCATGCAACATTTAAAAACCCTTACGACGGCACAGGACGTATGTATATCTCCCCGAACAGGCTCTCCTGGGAAAGCGCCACCCTCTGGCTGTTCGACAGGTGCAGAAGCGACAGGAACGTCTGTATCACCTCGTCCCTGGTCCTCGCAAGCTCGCTGAAGAGGACCACCTCCTTGCCTGCGAGAATCTGCAAGACCCGGTCGTAGGTTTTTTCGATGAGCTCTAGGATGTTGACTTCAGGGTCCAAAACGAGCTCTGTTACCCTTTCCCCGTCCTCGACATTCTGGGAGGCCCTCAACGCCGCCCGCTCAATCATCCTGCTCTTGTCTACCAGGGCATCCTGTATGGCCTGTATGAGCTCCTCGGCAGTCACCCTCCGGGTGAGCATCCTCGCAGGCTTGATGGAAATCGGGTATGGTTCGGCTTGCCCGCCAAGCAATGCCGCAATCGGGTAGTCTGAGTTGAATATGAAATCCAACGCCGTCGCATAGTCCGCATACTCCTCCTTCTTCGGGGTGAGTATGTCCGCTTTCATCCGCAAAAGGACAGAGCAGACCAAGACGACATTGGCTGGAATCCGGAAGTTCATCTCCCACATCTCATCAACCTTCCGGCTGTAGCGGGTCGCCAACTCCACTATGTCAACGTTCCAGGGGTCCATACCCTGTAGGACACTGGCCAGGATGTCCCTCCAGGTGGCGTCTTCCGAACCCATCAAAAAATCCAGACTATCCATGGCTAAAAACACACGAGAGCCAACCAACCCCTTAACAAAGGATATGGTAGGCCATGTATAAATATGGACGAAGGTAATACATAAGCAATTCCACTGAGGTGAGTTTTATGGTAAAGGTTGGGATAAACGGTTTCGGACGCATAGGCAGGCTTGTGTTTCGCGCTGGTATAAACGAGAAAAACATCGAATTCGTCGCAATCAACGACTTGACAGACGCCAAGACGCTCGCATACCTCCTCAAATACGACAGCGTACACGGGCAATTCGAGGGGGTTGTGAAAGCAGGCGAAGGATACCTGGAAGTCAACGGCAAACAGGTGAAGATAATCGCCGAGAAGGACCCGAGCAAACTGCCCTGGGGCCAGTTGGGGGTGGAACTCGTAGTTGAAAGCACCGGCAGGTTCACCGAAGTCGACAAGGCGAAGATGCACCTTCAAGCAGGTGCGAAAAAAGTCATAATCAGCGCCCCAAGCAAAGGGGACGCACCCTCAGTCGTCATGGGAGTCAACTCAGACAAGGCGAAAAACGTCACCGTCATCGACAACGCATCATGCACCACAAACTGCCTCGCACCGGTAGTGCACGTCCTCGAGCGGGAATTCGGAATAGAAAAAGGCATGATGACCACCATACACGCCTACACAAACGACCAGGTAATACTCGACTTCCCCCACAAAGACCTAAGAAGAGCCAGGGCGGCCGCAATGAACATTGTGCCGACGACAACCGGCGCTGCCAAGGCCATGGGTAAGGTCATACCAGAGACCAAAGGCAAATTGGACGGCATGTCAATAAGGGTACCGGTACCAGACGGAAGCCTCGTAGACCTCGTAGCGGTCCTCAAGAAGAACGTTACCAAAGAGGAAGTCAACGCAGCCATGAAAAAGTACTCAGAAGGCGAACTAAAGGGAATCCTCGAGTACACGGAAGACCCGATTGTCTCATCAGACGTCGTAGGAAACAAGGCCTCCAGCATATTCGACGCCCAAGCCACGATGGTCGTCGGCGGAAACATGGTCAAAGTCCTAAGCTGGTACGACAACGAATGGGGCTACAGCAACAGGGTTATAGACCTCATAAAGACGATGGGGTGAACGAAACACCCCAGGGATTACTTTTTCGCATCCATGTTCAGATAGATTGTCGACTTCCACCCGCCCTTCTTCGTCTTTTCCATCACCCACAGGCCGAGTTTCTCCTCCCGCATCCTCGCGAGACCCCCGTCTTGGCCGAGCATCGTAATCAGCTGCGTCTGCAATACTGCGGCCTCCTTCGGCTCTTGCGCCGGGGCGTCGTCCTCGACCGAGACGACACAGCATCGTTTGCAGCCGATCTCACTGAGCTTTTCCATTTCCTTTTTTGGGACCTCCATCCAACCCAAACCGCTCACGCACCGTATGCCGACCTTCATCGACGAATTCGGATTTTCCGCAATCCTCTTCTTCGAAAGTTTGATAAATCCTGAAATCAGCGCCTTCATGAATTTCTGGTTTCCATGGACTATGACGTCACCTGCCGGAGCCTCCACCTTGGAGAAGCCGCCGGCAACCTCCCTTACGAACGATGGGACGTTAACTTCCGGCTTGTTGTACTCCCAAAACTGCTCGATGAGGCCTGAAGCCACGAAGACAGGCCCATCGACGGACTGTTGCCAGCATTCAATCAACTCCCTGAAGACGTTGTTGTCGGCGTATTTCCCGAGTTCCTTAAATCCGAGGGTTCCGACATCCGGTGCCCCCAGGTTCTCCATCAGATAAACCACCTTGTTCAGCCGATTTCCCATCTTGACATAGTCTTTGCCCCAGACGCTGCTGAACGAAAAACCCCCCAGATAATTCAGGCGCCGCTTCAAATCCTCACCCCGCCCGTTCTCCCGCCACCACCGGGTCTTCTTGAACTGGAACTCCAAGTCCAGCTCCTTCACCACCCCCTCCACCGCGGCCGCGCAGGACCTTGCCTCCTCGATTATGGCATATACCGCCTCCCGGTTGAAGTATTCCTCCACCACCGTGGGGTCGAACTCGTCGATGAAGTCGTCTGCGTCGCCGAGGCCTCGACGCCTCACCCTCAAAGCCAGGTCAATCTCAGCCACAAGACCCCGCAGGGAATGGTCCGACTTGTCATGGAAGAGGAATGGCCTTCCAAGCTTCATTTTGTTCGGGGGGAGCTTCTCATCCGCTTTTTTTGCCCGGATGTAGTATTCCTCCAATTCCTTCTCAGTCCGCTGCTCGTCGAAACGCTTCAAGAGAACGGAAAGCTCGGGGTTCGAGAGTGACGCAGTATTCAAGACGACGGCAGGCATGTATTCCCGCCTTCCGGACGCTTTGAGCTCCCAGAAAAGTTCCTTCATCGTCTGCACACTCTGTGTCTTCGGGCCGAAAAAGTCCAAGACAATGGCGTCAACCATCTTGCCCTCCCCCGCAAGGGCGATAATTTTCTCCTTTGCAACCAGTGGGTCGTTCTCGTACTCCACGACGTTCCCAGCCGACGACGGGTAGATGTTGCAAAGGTTCCTCCAAAGCCGCCTGCACACAGACTCGATTTCACATACGATCAAAAGCCTCCTCCCCGCGTGAAAGAGCCGCCTGCGGTCCGGGCTCATGTCAAGGTATATCCTGCGGGAAATGTCGAACAGGTAGAAATCCAAAAGCTCAGCCACAGCGTACTGCTTTTTGGCTTTAGGGTCTTTAACATCCCTGAGCGGTTGCTTAAGACCCCCTTCCAACTGCACACCATTGCCCGATGCCCCACCCATGTAGAATACTTTCCCTGCCAGAATAAAAATCTCCCCAGCCCCCTCAATCTTTTAACGCAAAACCCCAGAATATAACCATGTACAAAACCGGCGTTGCCTACCACGAAGACTGCCAAAAACACATCCCCTACGAGGGGAATCCTGAAATCCCAGAACGGATTTCAACCACGGTGGAATATTTAAAAAACACCGGCATAGTTGAGAAGGTTCACCTCATCACCCCTGAGCCTGCGGAAGAGGAGGACCTCCTCCGGGTTCACGCGGAGGACATGGTAGACTACATCCGCAACCTCAGTGAAAACGGGTACGGCGAAAACGACTACGTCAACAGCGACCTATTCGTAGGCAAAGACACTTATCAGGCAGCGTTGGCAGCGGCAGGCGGGGCGAAGGCCGCAGCCGAATCAGTCTGGACGGGGAATGTCGACAATGCCTTCGCCCTGGTGCGGCCGCCCGGCCACCACGCGTCCAGGGACCTGCCAGCAGGATTTTGCTATTTCAACAACGCCGCAACAGCCATTGAATACCTAAGGGCGAAACACGGTGTTAAAAAGGTTGCCGTCTTCGACTGGGACGCCCACTGCGGCAACGGGACGATGAACATATTCTACAAGGACCCGGCTGTCCTGACGATTTCCGTACACCAAGACCCCCACACATTCTACCCCGGCACAGGCTTCGTCGAACAAATCGGGGAAGGCCGTGGAAGAGGCTACTGCATGAACATCCCTGTGCCCGCAGGCACAGGCGACGCGGACTACATGCACATCCTCGACAAATTTGTAGTGCCTAAACTTGGGATTTTCAAGCCGGATATCATCTTCATCGCCGCAGGCCAGGACAGCCACGCCGGAGACGGTTATTCGGGGTTGGAGCTTACTGATGACGGCTATGCTGCGATGACTGCGACGCTCTTGGAGGCCGCTTCGAAGCTTTGCGCAGGCAGGCTGGTCCTCACTTTGGAGGGCGGCTACAACCTGGAGACCCTCCCAATGACACACCACCGTATCGTATCGGCTCTCCTTGACGGGGAAAAGCCGGATATCAGCGGAAAAGTCACCGATTCGACAGAGTATGTGTTGAGGCTCCTGAAGGCCCAACTAGCAGACACGCTCATGGGCGATTAAAGCAGCCTCTTAACGTCGGCGACCACCAGGTCATGGTCGAACGCAAGCTTCGGCAGTTTTTCGAGGCTGAACCACTTGGCCTCCTTGGCATCGTCAGCCCCACTCAGTTTTCCGCCTTTTTTCAGACACAAGAAGACGACGCCAACCGTGTGGCCGCGAGGGTCCCGTTTTGGGTCGCTGTAGACGCCGACAAGCCGCACTACCTCGACCTGGAGACTCGTCTCCTCTCTGGCCTCCCTCACGCATGCGGCCTCCACAGTTTCGCCAACATCGACAAAACCCCCCGGCAGCGCCCAACAGTCCCTGTACGGAGGATTGACTCTCTTGATGAGGACTATCTTCCCGGCTTCGACGATTGCAGCATCCACTGCGACCTTCGGAGTAACCACATCCAAGACCATAACGCAATTGGAGTATAGGATTAAGGTAAGAAAAAGCCATCGACGGGAACATATCACGTTGAGTGCCATCGAGCCATAAGGCGAAGATTGCACACCCTCTTTCTTTTCCGTACACGCTTTTCTTTCTGGGGAGAAAGAAAAGGGTGTGGGCTCGGCCGGATTCTTGAAAAAGCCCTTTTGGGCTTTTTACATCCGGCCGAGTTCGCGAAACGACTCCTCTACCGAGGAGATACTATTGGGCTCGGCCGGATTCGAACCGGCGGCTCCCGCCTCGTAAAGGCGATGTCATAACCGGACTAGACCACGAGCCCGTTTTTGTGCGTTTTTCTGGTTACTATTGAGTGATTTTGAGGTTATATGGTTCTATGCCCTCATTAGAGGGCATGCGTTCTTTCTTTTTTCGTGAACGTTTTTTCTTTCTTGGCAAGAAAGAAAAAAGGTTCGGCAAGACCACGAGCCCGTTGCATTTGATTTTTTTGAATAGGATAGTATTAGGGTGTGTGGGGTTTATATTTGTTTTTTTTTGGCGGGTTTTTTAGCATCTTATGGGATTGCCTGTCGCGGGGTCTACGGGGCAGCATTTGGTGAGGTCTTCGCAGCAGTCTGCTGTTAGGTTGAACGGGGCTTTTGTTATTATTGCGACCACTATTTTCACGAATAGTATGCCTGTTATTGCCATTTGTACGTATCGTTTTGCCATATGTTGTTGTTGGTTGTCGCCTGCGGCCGTGATGTAGGTTATTCCTGCTATTAGGAGGGCTGCCAGGCCTACGAAGTTGACTACTTGGTCCACTATGTTCATTAGGCATGCGGTTACTTTTTTTGCTTTTGCCATGGGGGAGGGGGGTCTTGTTATTGTGGTTGTGCCTGCTTCTCCCAAGGTCATGGAGTGGATTATGAGGATTACAGTGAGTAGCCGGTAGGCGGTTATGATTATTCGACGGTTTGTGGGGGATAAAGGGGGGTATTTCATGTTTTTGTGCCAATATGTTATTAGATTAAACGTATAAACAAACTTTTTATATACAGGCAAACCAATAATCAATTCCAAATTTTTTTTGTTATGGATAGTAAGGGCGGTTCAGAGGCGAAGGCCCATCGAGATAGGAGGCGGCAGGAGCAAAGCGGGGAGGTTGAGGCTTTACGAAGGGAATTGGAGGCTGAGCGGCATAAGGTTGAGGAGTACACCAATCTTCTGAAGAGGATTCAGGCCGACTTTGAAAATCATGTTAAGAGGTCGGATGTAGAGAGGAAGGAGTTTGCTAAAACCGCTGCGAAGGATTTGGTCTTGAAGCTTTTGGACGTGTTTGATACATTGGATTTGGCTGTCAATGTCGACCCAACGGATGAGGGGGGCAGGAAAATACTCGATGGCTTCAGGAGAGTTGGGGGCCAGTTTAAAACAGTCCTTGCTCGGGAGGGAGTTGAGGAAATCCCGACGGATGGCGTCTTCAACCATGAGGTCCACGAGGCTGTCGAGACTGTCGAGGACAACGGCAAACCGGACGGGACCATCGTCGACGTCGTGCAGAGGGGTTACAAGCTAAACAACAAGGTGATTAGGAGTTCGAAGGTTGTTGTCGTGAAAAACAAGAGGTGATTGATTATGGCAAAGGTATTAGGTATTGACCTTGGAACAAGCAATTCTGCTGCCGCAGCGATGATAGCAGGGAGGCCGACCATTATTCCGAGCGCTGAGGGAACCAGCATTGGGGGTAAGTCTTTCCCCTCCTACGTTGCCTTCACTGCGGACGGCCAGAGGCTGGTCGGCGAGCCTGCCAGGAGGCAGGCTGCCACCAATCCTGAGAGGACGATACTCGCGATTAAGAGGAAGATGGGCACCACCCAGAAGATTAAGATAGACGACAAGGAGTATACGCCGCAGGAGATTTCAGCGTTCATTCTTCAGAAGATAAAGCAGGATGCGGAGGCTTTCCTCGGGGATACGGTAAACGAGGCGGTCATCACAGTCCCAGCTTATTTCAACGACAACCAACGGCAGGCCACTAAAGACGCGGGTAAAATCGCAGGCCTTGAGGTAAAGAGGATTATCAACGAACCCACCGCCGCCGCTTTGGCCTATGGGCTTGACAGGCATGAGAAGGAGCTGAAGATTGCGGTCCTTGACTTGGGAGGCGGGACGTTCGACGTGACCATCATGGAGATGGGCAACGGCGTGTTCGAGGTCATTTCCACTTCAGGAGACACCCAACTTGGCGGTACAGACATGGACTCTAGGGTGATAGAGTGGATAGTCTCAGAATTCAAAAAGCAGGAGGGCTTGGACCTCTCGAAGGACAAGAAGGCCATTCAGAGGGCCAGGGATGCAGCTGAAAAGGCGAAAATCGAGCTTTCATCGACTACGACAACCAGCATAAACCTGCCGTTCATCACCATGGACAAGGACGGCCCCAAGCACCTGGATTTGAACCTTACGAGGGCCAAATTAGAGGAGCTCATAGACGATATACTCCAGCGGCTTATTCCGCCGATGCAGAAGGCGGTCCAGGATGCGAAGCTTGAGAGGGACAGGATCGACAAGATAGTCCTCGTAGGAGGGCCGACTAGGATGCCGTGCGTCTATGAGGCTTTCAAGAGGTTCTTCAACAAGGAGCCTGAACGGGGGGTAGACCCGATGGAGTGCGTCGCAATGGGTGCGGCAATACAGGCTGGTGTGCTTTCAGGGGAGGTGAAAGACATACTCCTCCTGGACGTGACTCCACTTTCGCTGGGCATTGAGACTCTCGGCGGCGTTTTCACGAAGCTCATCGACCGCAACACCACTATTCCGACGAGGAAAAGCCAGGTGTTCAGCACCGCCGCGGACAACCAGTCGACCGTGGAAGTGCACGTCCTACAGGGCGAGCGGCAGATGGTTGATGGCAACACGACCCTCGGAAGGTTCAGCCTTGTCGGGATTCCTCCCGCGCCGAGGGGGATACCGCAGATTGAGGTCACCTTCGACATCGACGCCAACGGCATAATGCACGTCTCAGCTAAGGACCTCGGCACCGGAAACGAGCAGAAGATTCGGATTTCAGCGCCGAACAAGCTCGGCGAGGACCAGATAAAGAATATGGTCAAGGACGCTGAAAAGTTCGCGGAAGACGACAGGAAGAGAAAGGAGGCAGCCGACGCCAAGAACGCGGGAGACTCCCTCGCCTACTCAGTGGAAAAAGCCATCAAAGAGCTGGGGGACAGGCTGGAGAAGGAGAAGAAGGAAGACGCCGAAAAGAAGCTGAAGGAACTCAAGGAAACCCTCAAAGGCCAGGACGTCGA
>Ga0315294_10008532_pt1 | contig 11258 bp, 12 predicted proteins | sample YL17G13_40_MG_FD_203626 | JGI IMG/M metagenome (GOLD analysis project Ga0315294, IMG submission 203626) | Sediment microbial communities from Yellowstone Lake, YNP, Wyoming, USA - YL17G13_40 | ecosystem: Environmental > Aquatic > Freshwater > Lake > Sediment | place: USA: Wyoming | collected... | reverse complement strand
TTACTACTATTACCAAATCGCAGAGCGGTTGAGCTTCTCCGAGAGCACCGTGTCCAGACAGGTCGGCAGGCATGTCGATCTCATGGCTTTGGATATTTCCCAGAAAGGAAAGACAAAAGAGGTTCGCACAACCTTGACCGGGAAGATTCTCCTTTAGTCGATAAAACAGAGGCGGTTGCAGCGCTCCAAGATCCAAGTGAGGCTGATTCGATTCAGATTATTCCTTTTGCCCTCAGAGCCGCCTTTATCTCGGCCATATCGTCCTTCAATTCCGCGATATCCCTGTCCAAAACCGTGTCGAACTTCCTGTTCACATCCCTAACTTCGACCAGGAACTCATCCTGTTTTTGGCCGATGTCCTTGACTTCGACCAGAAGTTCGTCTTGCTTATCGAGCATCCTGTCCATCTTGCCGCCCAGGTTCTCATTCATCCGGTCTATCTTGCCGCCCAGGTTCTCATCCATCCGGTCCATCTTGCCGCCCAGGTTCTCATTCATCCGATCTATCTTGCCGCCCAGGTTCTCATCCATCCTGTCCATCTTGCCGCCCAGGTTCTCATCCATCCGGTCCATCTTGCCGCCCAGGTTCTCATTCATATTATTGACCGCAGAGATCAGATCTTTTAAATAGGCAGCTGCCGTGTCCAGCCTGGTGTCGGTCTCCCCTTTGATCACAAGCTTGCCAAAATCGTCAAACTCACCGCTTGCTGGGGAATATTCCTTATCTATGGACGAAACATAGATCAAAGCGTTCTTTATATCTATGGCACCCTCGAACCACTTGAGCTTTTCATCGTCGCCCTCTGCTATTATCTTCACCCTGCCGTCCGAGAGGTTCTCGATCATCCCCTTAAGGCCCAGAGCTTTTGCCATATCGACCACCCTGCCCCGATAGCCGACCTCCTGAACTTTACCGGAGACATATGCAGTGAGCTTCTTCATCTGATAGGAATTCCACACTCTTTGTATATGGCCTTATCCACCCCAGACCGCACAACCTGACTCTAGGGGTGGCCTGCCTGTCGCGCCTCCTTCCTGGCAAGTCCGGCGAGCAGCGCCTCATCACCCGCCAGGACGGGGCGAAGGTGCATATGAAAATATTATAATTATAATAGAGGTTTGCTCTTCACGTTGACATTATGCAGGAAAAAACAATGCGCTTTCTCCAGATCATATTTATATACTATTATTACTCAAATTGTATCCATCCGAAGGCTCGAATACATGCAGGTCTTGCACTCCCTCTGGGATACGAAAACATTTTACATCTGGGCCGAGTCCTCAGCGCTGCCTTTGCCCTCTGCCGACAGCTCCGATAATCGAAACAGAAAGCATCCCTTCGCCCTGCCGGGCAGGGAGCTGAAAGACCATCTTTCAAAGACCTTCCGTTTGGACGGCAGCAGGGTGGAAACGTTGATTCTTCGGCTTCCTTCAGGCAAAAACGGACCTCTTCCCTCTCCCTGGCTCCTCCGAGAGGATTTTGTCTCCGAAAAGCCTTCCACTTTAGGCGACTGCACTGTTCCGGCCCTGGCCTTCCCGCCCTGCTCTGCCCTTGACCTTCTGCTGGACATGCCCGTCCACCCTCTCCAGGGCACAGCTTATGCAGACTCGATGCGGTTTTGGTCGCAGCTGGCCCTCTTCTCTCTGGAGCTCGTATCCAGGGAGCAGTTCGTGCCCACCATTCGAGCGGGCATGGCCCTCTGGAAGGCGGTGATCGACGAGGCCGATCTAAAGCGCCTCGGGATCTTCTTCGAGTCCATGCCCCCCAGCTGTCTTGGCTTCGGATCTCTTCAGACCCCGCAGCCCTCGCCCGGCAGCCTGGTCACAAGCTTCGTGGATAGTGCCGTGGACTGCGTTGTGCGCAGCAGCCTGAATGAGGTCGCCCTCCTGCCCTCTCGCCGGGGCCGCAAGCCTTTGGCTGTTCCTCTGCCTCAGCAGTTCTTGCAGGCCTTAACCGCCAGGGAGCCCGGCCTGAAGGCCTCCAGCGAGGAGCTGGCATCTTTCTCCAGCAAGATGGATTCCTGGGCCTCAGAGCTGCAGCCAAAAACAGTGGAAGTGCCGTTTCGCACCTGCTTTCGGCTTGAAACCCCTAACGAGGACGATGAATCCTGGAGACTGGGCTTCTTCCTCCAGGCCAAAGATGACCGCAGCCTGCTCGTTCCTGCCGAAGAGGTATGGCGGACGAAATCCAGCGCCCTCACCTTCCTCAAGAAGAGACTGAAAGATCCTCAGGAGCAGCTCCTGGCAGACCTGGGCAGAGCGGCAAGGGTCCTTCCCCAGATGGAGAAGAGTCTGGAGAGCGCTCGCCCTACCGGCATGGAGCTGGAAACGGAGGAGGCCTATTCTTTCCTGCGCCAGTCGGCTCCCCTCCTGGAGCAGAATGGTTTCGGGGTGCTGCTGCCTCCCTGGTGGGAGCGCCCCGGCTCCCGCCTGGGCATAAAGCTCCGGCTGAAGGACGCTCCCAAAAAGGAGAGCAGGATCGGTCCCGCCCTCTTCGGGCTGAACGCTCTGGTTAAGTACGACTGGCAGCTCTCCCTGGGCGATTGTGCCCTCACCGAGGCCGAGTTCGCCGAGCTGGCACGCCTCAAGGTCCCCCTGATCCAGATAAGGGGCGAGTGGATGGAGCTTCGGCCCCAGGAGATCGAGGCGGCCATCAAGTTCTTCCAGAAGAACAGGAATCGAGAGATGACCCTGGCAGAGGCCCTGCGCCTTGCCCAGAACCTCCCAAGCCAGAGGCTGCCGGATGTTGAGTCTCCCCTTCCCATCCTGGGCCTTCAGGCCGAGGGCCAGATCGAGGAGATGCTCTCGGCTTTATCCGATCCCGGCGGCAGGATGGAGCCGGTCTGCCCTCCCCAGAGGTTCCAGGGCACCCTGCGGCCCTACCAGCTCCGCGGCGTCTCCTGGCTTTTGTACCTGCACAGTCTCGGCCTGGGGGCCTGTCTGGCAGACGATATGGGCCTGGGAAAGACCGTGGAGCTGATAGCCTTTCTCCTGCATGAAAGGGAGAACGAGGATAACGAGCCCACAGATGGCCCCGGGCCCGCCCTTCTCATCTGCCCACTGTCCGTTGTCGGCAACTGGCAAAAGGAGCTGGAGCGCTTCGCCCCCCACCTCCGGGTCCTGGTGCACCACGGCCTGAACCGGCTCTTTGGCCACGACTTCCTGGAATCAGTGGCAGGAAAAGACGTGGTCATCACCACCTACGCTCTCGCCCAAAGGGACGAGGAGGATCTGTCTGCCGTCCCCTGGAGCCATGTGGTCCTGGATGAGGCACAAAACATCAAGAACCAGGCTGCTCGACAGACCCAGTCCATAAAGCGGCTCAAAGCCGAACAGAAGATCGCCCTCACGGGAACGCCTGTAGAGAACAGGCTCTCTGAGCTGTGGTCCATCATGGATTTCCTCAATCCCGGTTACCTGGGATCTGCAGAGTCCTTCCGAAAGGATTTCGTGCTGCCAATTGAAAAATACAAAAATAAAAGACGTTCCGAGGCCCTGCGCTCCATTATTCAGCCCTTTATCCTTCGCAGGTTGAAGACCGATCCAACTGTGATAAATGACTTGCCCGATAAGATAGAGATGAAGGTGAACTGCAACCTCACCCCGGAACAGGCATCGCTTTACGCCGCCGTGGTTGAGGAGATGCTTGGCCGGATCGAATCGACAGAAGGCATAGAGCGCAAAGGTCAGATCCTGGCCGCCCTGACCAAGCTGAAGCAGATCTGCAACCACCCAGCGCTCTTTCTGCAGGACGGAAGCCCTCTGGATGGCCGTTCGGGAAAGCTCTCCCGCCTTGAGGAGATGCTCTATGAGGCGGCCGCAGAAGGCGATAGGGCTTTGATCTTCACCCAGTTTGCGGGCATGGGGGCCATGCTCAGACACGATCTCCAGGAGAAGCTGGGCATCGAGGCCCTGTTCTTGCATGGCAAAACCTCCAAGAAGCAGAGGGATGATATGATCCAGAGGTTCCAGGCAGGAGGATCGCCTATCTTCATACTCTCTCTGAAAGCTGGCGGTTTCGGCCTCAATCTGACCGCCGCCAACCAGGTCTTTCACTTTGACCGATGGTGGAATCCTGCCGTGGAGAATCAGGCCACTGACCGCGCCTTCCGCATAGGGCAGAAGAAGAACGTCTTTGTCCACAAGTTCGTATGTCTCGGCACTCTGGAGGAGCAGATAGACCAGATGATAGAGCAGAAGAAGGCCCTGGCAGAATCGGTGATAGGAACGAGCGAGGCCTGGCTGACGGAGCTTTCCAATGACGCCTTGAGACAGATGCTCACCTTGCGGCGGGAGGCCGTAGGCAATGGAGGCGATGAAAAGTGAGCCCTTACTGGAGCTACTACGAGCGGGCTTCACCAAAGGCGGTCAAGAACGGCCTAAAGGCCAAGAGCAAGCACGGCTCCATCGGGGAGACCTGGTGGTCAAAGCGCTGGGTCGGTGTACTCGAGTCCTTCGATCTGGGTGCCCGGCTCACCAGGGGCAGATCCTATGCCAGAAAGGGTCAGGTCATCTCCATCGATGTCGAGGCGGGAATGGTCCGGGCCAAGGTTCAGGGCACCATGTCCAAGCCCTATGACGTAGAGATCAAACTGAAACCTCTATCCGAGGCCGATTGGGAGAAGGTCACGGTGGCCATGGCCTCAAAAGCGGTATTTGCAGCCCGTCTGCTCTCTGGCGAGATGCCGCAAAATATTGAGCAGGCTTTTTCCGATTCCGGCATCTCTCTCTTTCCCAAGAAAGGAGATGATCTAGTGACGGATTGCTCCTGCCCGGATTGGTCCAATCCCTGCAAGCACATAGCTGCCGTCTATTACCTCCTGGCGGAGCAGTTCGACCGCGATCCCTTCCTCATCTTCAAGCTGCGGGGGAGGACCAAGGAGGAGATAGTCGAGGCCCTGCGCAGTTTGCGCTCGGCTGGAGCAGCCCAAGATTTGGACAAGATTTCAGGTCCCATCTCCCTTGTGGAAGATAAGAAAAAGCCTCTGGAAGAATGCCTGGATTGCTTCTGGCAAAAGGGCAGCGAGCTTGATCTGCTGGAGGTCAATCCACGCGGCCCGCAGGTGCAGAATGCAGTCTTGAAAAGGCTCGGTGATGCACCTTTCTCCTTGGGCAGCGCCAATCTGGCCGCCTTGCTCGCAAAGGCATACGGGATAGCAGGTCGTGCCGCACTGCAAAAGGCGGCAGGGGAGGCAGAGAACAGAGGGCAACAATAGATCCTTATTTCAAGTATAATTCTCCGCAAACTAAATTCCTTCGGCCATACCGACAGCCTATAAATACCTTCGAGACTACATCTATTCGCAATTTGAATCTTATCGAGCATAAATCAAAAGGAGAGTCACAAAATGGGTTTCTTGGATCGCATGAGCACCGTGGTGCAGGCGAAGATGAACAAGATGATGGATAAGATCGAGGATCCCAGGGAGACCCTGGACCTGTCCTACGAGAAGCAGCTCCAGCTCCTGCAGAACGTGAAAAGGGGCGTGGCGGAGGTCACCACCTCCAAGAAGAGGATTGAGCTGCAAAAAGTCAAGCTGCAGATGAGCATCGACAAGCTCGACTCCCAGGCCAAGGAGGCGCTCTCGGCCAACCGGGAGGACCTGGCACGAAAAGCTCTGGAGAACAAGGCTGCCCTGCAGGCCCAGGCAGCTTCCCTGGACCAGCAGATCGCCGACCTGAACGACCAGCAGCAGAAGCTCATGGCCGCGGAGAGCCGTCTGGCAACGAAGGTGGAGTCCTTCCGCACCAAGAAGGAGACCATCAAGGCCCAGTACTCGGCTGCGGAGGCGCAGGTCAAGGTCACCGAGTCCGTTACTGGAATAAGCGAGGAGATGGCCGACGTGGGCATGGCCGTGCAGCGGGCGGAGGAGAAGACGGAGAACATGAAGGCCCGCTCCGCCGCTCTGGACGAGCTGCTGGAATCGGGAACCCTGACCGATCTCTCCGGCGGCGACGAGATCGAGAAGGAACTGGCCAAGGTCAAGGCCCAGAGCACCGTCGACGATGAGCTGGCCAAGATGAAAGCGGAGATGAAGAAATGATCATCAGGATTTTGGGTGAAGGCCAGTTCCGGCTGGATGACAAGCTGCTCGACGAGCTGAATAGGATCGACAACCGAATTGTGGATCATGTGCAGAAAGGCGATGAGAAGGCCTTCCGCCAGGACCTGGACCGGCTTATCTCCACCATCAAGGAGCAGGGCGAGCCCGTCGATCCAGTGGACATCTTCCCGTCCGGCATCATTGTGCCTCCTGAGGATATGTCCTTCCAGGAAGCCAGGCAGGTGTTCTGCGGCCCCGGTCTGATCAAAGACTGAGGGAACTTGGGGCAGCCAAATAATTTTATATTAAGATTTTATATTTTTTAAAAATTAAAATGTATAGACCCTGGCGGTCTCAGACATAACGTCATATATCAGCAGCTCGTAAAAATCGACCGACACAGTAGCATTCTCATCCGCCAGCACTCCTCTTGCCTGCAGGTCCTCCTGACAGGCCACGATCCTCTCTCGCGACAGGGCCGCAGGGGATTCGCCCAGCAGGTTGTAGACTCCGTCTCCTGCCAGGTAAAGAACCGCATCCTCCGACTGAGCGATCAGCTGCAGGCACAGCCTGGCACGGTCGCTGTGAGGGGGCTTGGTCAGCAGAAATATATCCTTTCTTTGATTTGCAGGACCTGAGTGCAGTTCGCCTTTTCTATTCATTTGTCACCTCACAATATGACCACGGATTCCGATGCCAGGATCTCGTTCAGGAACAACTCCTCGTCCAATAGCTCTACCCTCTCGGTCAGGCTCTGGCTTAAGAGGTCTCGCTCTGCCAGCGATGGCTCATGGGCCAGGAACCTTATCTCCGGGTAGGCATAGATTATATCGGAGAGGTTGGGAACTTTGAGGGCTTGGCTGTCCTGGCCCGCCAGAGCCAGAAACACCCCGTCTGCATAAAGGCCCACGGCCACGTCCATCCTGATGCTCACCGCTGCAGCATTGAGCAGGCCGAAAGCCTTCTCGCTGCCGTAGGGGGCGCTGTCCAGCAGATAGAAGATCGATCTCATCTCGATAAGGCCACCACTCTGTCGCTCTCTTGCAGCATCTCTGCCAGGCGGTAGAGGCTGGTGATCTTGATTGCGCCAGAGTAGTCCTCGCTTTCACTGTTCACGGGCGCGTACCCCCGCGCAGTGGCGCAGCGTGGGCAGGCCTCCACCCTAGCGCCTAGCGCAGCCAGCTCCCCGAAGAGTTCTCCAGCATTGGCAAAGAATGCCGGATTCTGGCCTTTTTTGGGAATATGCACTGCATCCAAGTAGAGGAAGATGTTCACCTCATGCTTCTTCAGAGCCGCCTTGGCCATCTTGTAGGCCATCTCTGCATACTCGGAGATGTAGGGGCCGTCCGTCAGGATAATAGTAATCGCGCCCATCCTCACAGATACTCCCGCAAGGCTCTCAACGTCTCCAGGCTGGTGGCGAACCTGGGCTCCAGAAGGGGCGTGCACTTCTCCAAGGCGGTCTCGCCCCCCACCAGACGGATTGCAAAGGAGTAGCAGCTCTGCTCGCCGCAGATCTTGCAGTCTGTCTTTGGCAGGTACTTGTAAACTTCGGTGTGGTCCACCTTGACCCTCTCTCTTGGGACGGGCGTCACCCCTTTGGCGATGGCCTCGTTGATGGTCTCCTTTAGGCCCTCCAGGATCGCCCTGGCCTCGTCCTCGCTGCCGATCATGGTCAGGGTGATGTTGCCCATGGAGTAGAGGGTGATGAGGATGTTGCCTTTCTGGATGATCAGCGCCCCGATCCTCTCCGAGTACCTGGCCCTGGGAAAGAGAGGCTCTAAGAGCTTCAGAGCCCCGCCCAGCGCCGGCTCGGCTCGGGCGATGATCCTGAACTTGGAGGCATCGGCGATGCAGGGCAGGAGCTGCCGAACTTCCGTGACCTGCAGCGGTTTCGTGCCGAAGAGATCCACTTTGGCCTCTGCAGGCTTCTCTGCCTTGGTCTCCAGGAAGTTTTTGCCGAAATCCGTCAGAGAAACCATGTCTTCCTTCCTCTCTGCCAGGCCCGCCTGCTGCAGCATCTGCAGATGGTAGTCCAGCATGGAGGCTCCGGCGGTCTTCTCGATCTCCTCACATGTTCTATCTTTCTCAACCAGCATGGCCATGATCTTCCTTCTCGTGGCATTGGCCATAGCATTGCTCACGAGCTTTACCTCAGCGGGCGATCCGGGCATTTCATCTCACCTTGCTAACTCTAGTTTCGCAAAATATCTTCTCAGGCGCACTGGGATAATACTTGTCCCTCAGCGTCAGGGCCACGTTTACCAGGGCGATGAGCACCGGAACCTCAATGAGAGGCCCTATCACGGCGGCAAAGGCCTCCTGGGAGGCGATGCCGAAGACGCCCACCGCTACGGCGATGGCCAGTTCGAAGTTGTTGCTGGCCGCGGTGAAGGACAGAGCGGCCGTGTTCTCGTAGTTTACTCCCAGTTTGTAAGCCATGAAGAAGCTGACAAAGAACATGAGCAGGAAGTATATGGCCAAAGGTATGGCCACTCTCACCACATCCAGAGGAAGCTGTACGATGTAGTCGCCTTTCAGAGAGAACATAACCACGATGGTGAAGAGCAAGGCCACCAGAGTTATGGGCGAGATCTTGGGTATGAAATCCCCATCGTACCAGCTTCTTCCTTTGGCCTTGATCAGGCTGAATCTGGTGATTATGCCTGCCAGAAAAGGTATTCCCAGATAGATGAATACACTTTCTGCGATCTGGGCAATTGTTACATTGACCTGCGTTCCCTCAGCTATTCCCAAGGCTGCAGGCAGCACCGTGATGAAGATGTAGGCGTAAACAGAGTAGAACAAGACCTGGAAGATGGAATTCAAGCCCACCAGTGCAGCGCAGTACTCGGTACAGCCGCAAGCCAGCTCATTCCAGACGATGACCATGGCGATGCAGCGGGCCAGGCCGATGAGGATTATCCCGTACATGAGGTGAGGATAGTCTCGCAGGAAGAGCACCGCCAACGCAAACATCAGAATCGGACCAACGATCCAGTTCTGCACCAGGGAGAGGCTGAGGACCTTCCTGTCCTTGAAAACCAGTCCAAGCTCTTCATACCTAACCTTGGCCAGAGGCGGGTACATCATCAAAATCAGGCCGACAGCGATAGGTATTGATGTTGTGCCGATCTGCAAGCTTAAGATGAACTGGGTTATGCCAGGCGCATAGTAGCCTATTCCTATTCCCAGGAACATGGCCACAAATATCCAGACGGTAAGGTAACGGGATAAAAAATCCAAGCTCTTACTGACTCCATTTGACATTTTGAGCCTCCCTCCTACTGACAGACTTCAGTTGATCACGTCGTGCCCAGCTTCAAGTACTTCGAGCTGGCAGCATCTCCCCCGGAGAGAACGGTCTCGTCCTTCACACTTGCAGACTCATGCGCCTTCCAGTCTTCCCAGGTATAAATGCTGGCCTCATACCCCATGAGCTGCAGAGCATACCAGACCAGAGATGACCGGCTGTAATCACTGGAATAAACCACGATCGGCTTATCCTTGCCTAGCCTGCTGAAGACAATGCTCAGATCTTCTGCATTCTTGATCTTCTCTCCTTTGATCACATTGGTTGCATCGAAAGCGCTAGAACCTCGTATGCGTCCCTTGCCAAACTCCACGAAGGGCCGGGCGTCCAAGATCTGGGCCTGGCCGGACTTCACATACTCATAATCGGCCAGCAGCTTAGGCTTGACCTCGGGCTTGTACTCACCGCCAGGCTTTCTGTTCTCTGAGGATTCCACAGGCAAACCTGCCGCCTGCCAATCTGCTAGGCTTCCATCCAAGAGTTTCACGTCTTTTTGTCCCAGGTAGCTCAGCACCAAGAAGGCAAACTCGGCCTCCCCAGAGCTCTCTTTATTCCCATAAAGGACGATGGAATCGTCTCTGGAAACACCTGCATCACCCAGGACCTTGGCAAGTTCCTCATCTGTTCTTAGGTTGCCTTCGCTGTCAAGGAAGTCCTTAGTAGGAATATGAATAGCGTTCTTGATGTGAGACTTAGCATAGCTTTCGCCATTGGACACATCCAATACGACATCCGAGCTGGAAACGCTCTTCATGGGCTTGAAGATCTGACCATTAGGGAAAGAATCCGATCTATCTAACGTCTTTTGAGTACTGCTGCCAGAATTTCCAGCGGCACTATTTTGGGCGCTGCCCGGCTGGACAGGCTGTGATGTCCCCAGATCAGAGTTCAGGAAAGCGCTCGGATCCCAGTTGCCCACACTGCAGCTGCAGCCAGCATCCACCACGGGAGCAAAAGCTATCAAGGAAATTATCAGAATTCCAAGAATATAGAACTTTCTGGTGCCTGCATTCTTTTCACAAAGAGTTGAGTTGGTTTTGTCATTGCGAATGTTATTGATTTTGGTCATTTATTGTTGCCTCGCTCAAATTTTAACATCCATCATCAGCTTAGCCAGATTGAGCATCTCTATCACTGCGCCTTCGGACAGCCGGTATCTGGACCATCTTCCGTCCTTGCGCTCTTTGATGAGCCCTGCCTCCTTGAGAATGGAGAGTTGATAAGAAGTAGTGGACTGGGGCCGTTCCAAACCGATCATGATCTCACAGACGCACAGCTCCCCCTCCCGCAAAAGCATGAGGATCTTGAGGCGGCAGGGATCGGCCATAGCCTTGAAGATCTCAGCCTCCACATCGAGCTCCTTCTCGTCTATATTGTTCGTTATGGAACGGAGCTTGTTGACTTTGCATTCGGCTTTATCAGCATCGCCGATCAGCCGTGTCATTCTGTTAACGGCTTCTTCCGGAACACATGCCATGGACTGCATCCTCTCTCAATTGCAACAGCAGCCTTTTTGAGCCAGAAGGTTTTGCGCTTCTCGCTTCAGACAATCGCCGCATATCCTTATTCTTCCCCGCTCTTTGTGACTTACTATGAAGAGGGACTCCTCATCTATGTTGCATATTTCGCATTTCATAGTACGCTTAATGGTCATTTACTCTTCCATATCCAACTATTTTGATATATAAGATTTTCCCGTCATATAGTTTAATCCGATTTCGACAAACGTCTTAAATTAAATATAATAATTTTGATACAAAAATTAGTCCTCCAGGCGCCTAACTTGACATTGTCTCATAATACTACTAAGCCGTAGATAATGCCGTCTGTCTTCGATGATACGATTCACTAGCTGAAAGCCTGGCTTTGTGCTTTGCTTTAATAATCTTGATGATTTCGCGT
>Ga0315294_10008531_pt1 | contig 11259 bp, 9 predicted proteins | sample YL17G13_40_MG_FD_203626 | JGI IMG/M metagenome (GOLD analysis project Ga0315294, IMG submission 203626) | Sediment microbial communities from Yellowstone Lake, YNP, Wyoming, USA - YL17G13_40 | ecosystem: Environmental > Aquatic > Freshwater > Lake > Sediment | place: USA: Wyoming | collected... | reverse complement strand
GATATTCTTTAATAAAATCTAAGCGCTAAGTAAGCTAAGGAGCTTAAAAAGGAGTTCCTTATAGCTCATTTTTGGCAATACGCACAACGCAAATAACGCAAATACGAAAATATGCATCCAATCATCTGCCAATTCGGTCCATTTACGGTATATTCTTACGGCTTATCTCTCGTCATCGCTTTTCTGGCAGGCTCTTACCTTGCGCAAAAAAAAGCCGAGATACAGGGTTTTGATCCCCGGATAATCTTTAATATGTTGTTTACCGCATTTGTAAGCGGCATCATTGGCAGCCGTCTTTTCTACGTTTTAGAGAATCTGTCATACTATCTGGAAAACCCTCTTGAGGCAATCATGCTGCAGCACGGCGGCCTTTCTTGGTATGGGGGTATCTTTTTAGGATGCGCTGCTACCGTCTTGTATATACGCAAGAAGCAGCTTCCATTATATAAAACATTGGACCTGGTCATGCCTTTTGTGGCATTAGGCCAATCCATAGGCAGGATCGGATGCTTTCTTAACGGCTGCTGCTATGGTAAGCCCTCGGTGTTCGGGCTATATTTTCCGGTCCTTGATGCGCAGCTCATCCCTACCCAGGTCTATTCTTCTTTGGCAGCCCTGGCAATATTTACCGTATTGAGGATTCTCCAGGATAAGCCGCATAAAAAGGGGGAGATTTTGTTTATTTATTTTGCGCTTTATTCCTTTAAAAGATTACTGATAGAGTTCTGGAGGGCGGATAACCCCGTAATGGCTTTCGGGCTTACTCTTTTTCAGATGATCAGCATTGTTGTGTTTATTATATCGGTATGGAAAATTTACCTGATTAGAAAAAATGGGGACGGTTCTATTTTTTCCAAGAGAAGTTTCCATAAAAAATAGAACCGTCCCCATTTTCGTCCCCCATTTTCTGATTAGAAAATCTGTTTAAGGATAATATGCAAAAATTCACTTTGATGGTAAAAGAAGGAGAGCAGGGCGTTCGTCTGGATGTTTACCTCGCCGGGTTTTTTCAGCAGCAGAAATTAGGCATATCCCGCGCAGCCGCACAGAAAATCTTCCTTGCAGGCCTTGTTAGCTTGAACAACAAGCCCGTCAAAGCCCATCATAAAATCAAAGCAGGGGAGATTTTCGAGGTGCAGCTAGTAGAGAAAGAGCGGAGTGAATTAAAAGCTGAAGAGATATCTCTGGATGTGGTATACGAAGACGAATACCTGGCAGTAATCAATAAGCCTATCGGCCTGGTAGTGCATCCCGCCCCCGGCAATTATGAGCATACCATGGTCAATGCCTTACTGCACCGTTTTAAGAAACTTTCGCGCATTAATCCCGAACGGCCAGGCATCGTTCATAGGTTGGATAAAGACACTTCTGGCTTAATCGTCATAGCCAAAGATGATAATACTCATCTAGCGCTCGCTGAAAAGTTTGCTTCCCACGATATTAAACGACAATATGTGGCACTGGTAAAGGGTAAGATGGAGTTTGATGAGAGTGTAATCGAATTTCCGATAGGCAGGCATCCCGGCGACAGAAAGAAGATGTCCGTGGGTTTTGGAGATAAGACAAAATACGCCAAGACTCATTACCTAACATTAAAAAGGGGAAGCGATGTAAGCCTGGTTCAACTGACCCCTTTTACCGGCAGGACCCATCAATTGCGGGTGCATCTGGCGTTTATCGGACATCCGATAATGGGAGACACAAAATACGGCAAGGCTTTTAAATTCCCGCGCCTGGCATTACACGCGCAATACCTTGGATTTGCGCATCCCGTAAAAAATGAATTTGTGGAGTTCAAGACTCCTATCCCAAAAGAATTCACCGATTTTATTAAGTAGTATTATTACGCAATACGCTATACGTCATACGTTAAAAAGTATCTTGATTTCTTCCAAATCAGTGATACAATAAATTCAAGATATTATAAATACTTTTTTACGTAAATTAGGCTAAAAATAGGAGGGGGGTATGTTTAAAGGAAAGGGTCCTGTTATTTTATTAGTCCTAATAGTCATTATCTCTTTAGGCGTAATAGGTTATACCGTATCCCTGCTGCAGAACGAAAGAAATAAGACCCTGTCTTTGGAGGCCGAGGTCGAGACATTACAAAAAATCGAGGCCGGTCTTAAGTCAAATCTGGCCGCTACAACAAAACAGCTCATTGATATTGAACAGCAGTTAAAAGATTCGCAGGACCAGATCGCAAGTTTAATGACGGATCTGGATATGGAGAAAAAAGCCCGTCAGGAAAACCTGACTCAGATCGACCAGATTAAACTTGCACTCGAGCAAGAACAGACCCAAAAGGCGGAGACAGAGAGCAAGTTAGGCTTGGCTCAGGCCGAGATAACGAAGATTCAGGCTCAATTAAAGAGCGTGCAGGCTCAGAAAGTAGACCTGGAAACGAAAGCCAAGGAACTTGAGGCTAAGATGCAGAGGGTCGAGCTTGGCACGATAGTCGTAGGTGAGGACGGTATGCCCGTGGCAGACCAGGAGCAGTGGCAGCCGGTTCCGGGAGCATTAGAGGGGCAGATATTGGTGGTGAACAAGGAGTATAATTTCGCGGTAGTCAATTTAGGCGTCAAAAACGGCGTAAATGTCAACAATGTGTTTGCGGTCTATTCCCAGGGGCAGTATATAGGCGATATTAAGGTAGAAAAGGTTCATGAGTCTATGTCTGCCGCTAATTTTGTTACGCCAGGCATAAAAGATAAGATTCTTGAGGGTGATAAGGTAGTATTTAAGAATAAATAAGGCCTAAAATTTACCCCTTTAGGGCAAAATTTAGGCCGCTAGATTGCCTACCACTCTGCAGTCAATAAGGAGTGGTAGGCATTTTTGTCAGTTTTAGCGTAAATTTTTATTTGACATATAGTTTAATCTCTGCTAATATCCTTAAAAGGCAAAAGGAGAGGCATATGGCAATGGTTAAGGGGATAGCAAAAAGGATAATTAACTATCTTTTAGGCCTATTTTCCAATGATATGGGTATAGACCTGGGTACCGCAACTACCCTGGTATATGTTAAAGGTGAAGGCGTTGTCCTTTGCGAGCCTTCTGTGGTGGCTATCGAAAAGGATACTTCGCGCGTTCTGGCGGTAGGCGAAGAGGCCAAGCGCATGCTTGGGCGCACTCCCGGCAACATCGTGGCGATCCGTCCTATGAAAGACGGCGTTATCGCTGATTTTGAAATAACTGAAGCGATGTTGCGTTATTTTATCAAAAAGGTCCATCATCGCCGCGTACTAGTCAGGCCCCGCATAGTCATTGCTATTCCATCCGGCATCACCGAAGTTGAAAAGCGGGCCGTTAAGGATTCGGCTGAGCGTGCCGGTGCCAGAGAGGTATTTTTAATAGAAGAACCGATTGCCGCGGCCATAGGCGTGGGTCTTCCCATACAGGAGCCTGTCGGCAATATGATCATAGATATCGGAGGAGGCACTACAGAGCTAGCCGTTATCTCTTTGGCGGGTATAGTTTTCTCCAAATCTATCCGTATAGGCGGGGATGAGATGGATGAGGCGATAATCGAGTACTTGAAGAAGACCTACAACCTTATGGTCGGCGAGCGTACCGCCGAAGACATCAAGATAAAGATCGGCTCGGCCTATCCTCTGGAAGAAGAGATGAGCCTTGAGGTAAGAGGGCGAGACCTTGTTACGGGCTTACCCAAAGCAGTCGGCATCACTTCCGAAGAGGTGCGGGAGGCTTTAAAAGAGCCCTTGCGCGCCATCTCGGAGGTAACTAAAATTTCGCTTGAGAGGACACCGCCCGAATTAGCTTCGGATTTAATCGAGCACGGAATTGTCATGGCAGGCGGCGGTTCGCTCTTAAGAGGTTTAGATAAATTGATCGCCGAAGAGACGGGCTTGCCGGTGCATGTCGCAGAAGACCCTATGACAGCCGTCGCTCAAGGAACGGGTAAGGTCCTCGATGAGATAAAGTATTTGAAGAAAGTCACCGTTTCTATAAGGTCCGAAATCTAAACAATCTAGCCTGAAAGTCTAAGATGTGATCAAGAACAAATCCAAGAAGTTAACAGCCTGCCTTGTATTTTTATTTTTAGTGCTACTTGCTGCCAGCCTATTACCAATCTTTAGAAATTCATTCCTCGATGTCTTAAAAATACCGCTAAGAATTTTTTCTTTTATTAATCGTGAAATCGGAGCGATCGTATTTTATCACCGCAATTTTACGGAGAATATTAGACTGCAAAAAGAAGCGCTCATGTTAAGGCAGCATCTTATCCAGTCTCAGGAATTGCTCTTAGAGAATCAGCGCTTGAAAGACATCGTTGCGTTTAAAGGGACTTCTCAGTACAAGGTTATTGTCTGTCGGGTGATAGGGCGCGACCCTTCCAGTTGGTCTTCGGTCATTATTGTTGATAAGGGTAAAAAGAGCGGCTTAAAAACGGATATGGCGGTGATCACAGCCGCGGGCCTTGCCGGCAGGATTGCGCAAGTCGGCGATACCACCAGCAAGATCGTTCTCTTGAACGACCCGAATATGAGCGTATCAGCCGTTATTCAGCGCAGCCGCCAGGAAGGACTGCTTTGCGGCACCTGGCACAGCAACTCTTTGATGATGCGCTATCTATCCGCCGACGCCGATATAAAATCCGGCGATGTCGTTATGACTTCCGGCTTGAGCCCGATTTATCCTAAGGGTATCTTAATAGGAGTGGTAAAGGATGTGGTCTTTGAGTTTTCCGGACTTAGCCTTTACGCCGTAGTAAAACCCATAGCGCAATTAAACGCGCTGGAAGAGGTAATGGTGGTGGTAAGGTGAGTAAAACGATCTCGTCCGATAATATAGAGTTGCTCCAGCCGCATCTTAAAAAGAAGTTCGTTAGCGTATCTGTCCTCTTATTGTTCCTGCTGCTTCAGGCTACCGTGTTAGGCCGCTTTAGGATATTTAATATTTATCCCGATATTATCTTAACAGCAGTTATTATCACGGCCTTAAAATCATCTTTAAGCTGGACGATATTTTTTAGTTGCCTAGCCGGTGCCTTGAGCGATATTCCAGGTGTTTCTCCATACGGCATCAATACGCTGTTATTTGCCTTATTGGGATTTTTTGCCTTTGAGCTGTCTAAAAGATTGATAATAGAATCAGAGTGGAGATTAATTGCCGTAGTAGCGATAGCGGTGTTTTTACGCAGTATAGGCAGTGCCATATTCCTGGTCATCTCCGGCAGCCCTTTTTCTCCGGGCATATTTTTAGTATCAAGCTTTATCGGCTCAATCTATAGCGCCGCAGTCTCCCCGCTTATACTGAAACTGTTCAAATTTATTAATTAATATATGAGAGTCAAGGTATTGCGCACAGTCTTGGCCTTTACGTTCATCTTTGTAGGTATTTTTCTTTCCTACCTTCAGCTTGTCAACGGACGCAAGTTTATACAGCTTAGTGACAATAACCGCATACGCATAGTCCCGCAGCTGGGCAGCAGAGGCAATATTCTTGACCGCAAAGGAAGTGTCATAATAGGAAACCGCCTCTCCTATAACGTTCTGGTCATTCCGCGCCAAATATACAATAGCGATAATACCATCAGGAAATTATCGGAAATCCTGGAAGTGCCTTTTGAAAAGCTGCAGTCTACTTTCCGGCAGCGGCAGGTCTCTTCCTTTCTCCCTGTGGTACTGGTTGAGAATATAGATAAAAAGAAGGCCATCATTATCGAAGAAGCCAGGCCGAGTCTGCCCGGGGTCATCATCGATCCCGTTCCCACCAGATTCTATCCTTATCAAAAGCTCGCCTGTCATCTTGCCGGTTATCTGGGCGAGATAGACCATTGGCGTTTAACCAAGCTAAAGGACTACGGCTACAACAAAAAAGACATTGTGGGCTATAGCGGCATCGAAGAAAGATATGATTACTATCTGCGGCAGGAGGAGGGAGGCTTGCAGGTGGAGGTCGATCATCTCGGCAATATTACCAGGATCTTAGGTTTGAGGTCCCCTAAAAACGGGAAAGACATCCAATTGACCGTGGATCTGGAGATCCAGAAGATCATAGAGGAGAGCCTGGGTGAGAGAGAAGGCGCAGTGGTGATTATGGATTCTTACAGCGGAGAGATATTAGGAATGGCCAGCTCTCCGGGTTTTAACCCGGAAATATTCATTAATAAATCCGCTTCCAAGGAAAGTATATTTAAAAATCCGCATGCGCCACTTTTTAACCGCTGTATCAGCGGCGCCTATCCTTTAGGTTCGGTTTTTAAGGTAGTGGTCGCCGCCGCGGCTTTAGAAAGCAAAAAAATAAGTCCTTCTACCACTTATCAATGCTCCGGCAGCTTGATGATAGGAAGGCGTTCCTATTCCTGCTGGAGCGCGCATGGCGATGAAAATTTGAAAAATGCATTGATTCATTCCTGCAACGTATTTTTCTACAGGCTGGGTTTGCTTTTAGGGCCGGATAGGATGTATGAGTGGGCGCTTAAATTCGGCCTGGGCAAGCCAACCCAGATCGATTTGCCTTCGGAAAATTCCGGCCATTTGCCAAATTCTTTTTGGGAAAGGCTAAATAAATTTAAGACCTGGTTTGACGGCGATACTGCTAATTTCGCTATAGGGCAAGGGGATTTATTGGTGAGCCCTATTCAGACGGCTGTTTTTATGGCCAGTATCGCTAACGGCGGTAATCTGGTAAGGCCCTACCTTATTAAATCTATCGGAAGTAAGGATGTTGTGAATTATCAGAGGAGATTATCGCATGTGCCGATACGCGATACTACCCTGGAACTTATCAGGGCGGGTTTGCGCGGCGTTGTGGGAGATGAAGAGGGCACGGCTAATATATTATCTGGAGTAGGTGTTTCTGTATCAGGCAAAACCGGCACTGCCCAGACCACTTCCGGCAGGCAGCCGCATGCCTGGTTCGTGGGGTTCTTTCCGGCTGAAAAGCCCAAATTTACGATATGCGTATTTCTGGAGCACGCCGGGCCCAGCGTTTATGCCTGTCAGATTGCCAAGCGCATAATAGAAGCGATGAAGGAAAAGGGCTTATTATGAGAAGTTATCACCTTAGAATCATAGCTATAGCCATTTTAATAAATCTTATCGGGATATTTACCATTTATAGCATCACCTTTCAGAGCGAGGACCCTTTTTTAAGCTCTATTTTTAAAAGGCAGATCATCTGGTCTCTTATCGGCATTTTAGGCTTTTTTATTATGGCTAACGTTACGTATCGCCGGCTTTGGGACCTGGCATATATACTTTACGGAGTTGCTATTTTCTTGCTGCTTTTAGTGGCTATTACGGGGATCATCAGGTTAGGGGCGAAGCGATGGCTAACGCTATTCTGGCTGAATTTTCAGCCTGCTGAGCTGGCTAAGCTTTCCACTGTCATATTGCTGGCCCGGTACTTCAGCTATCAGTCCATACGCGATACCGTCAGCAGCTCAAGACGTTTTGGTATGGGGAGGGGATTATTATTGCCCCTGTTGTTGATTTTGGTCCCTATGGGTTTGATTATAGAACAGCCGGACCTGGGGAGCGCTCTTATGCTGTTCTTTATATTTATCTGCGTTTTATTTTTCTCCAAGATCAAGTTGAAGTATCTGGGGCTATTATTGTTGGTCATATTGATCGCCTCGCCCGCTTTTTGGGCTTTGCTAAGGGATTACCAAAAAGACAGGCTGCTGGTTTTTCTTAATCCCAATATTGACCCCTTAGGGGCGGGATATACCGTCATACAGTCAAAGATCGCTATCGGCTCGGGCGGGTTCTTCGGCAAGGGCTGGCTATTCGGGACGCAATCGCAATTACGTTTTCTGCCCGAGTCTCATACCGATTTTATCTTTGCCACATTCGCGGAAGAGTGGGGCTGGCTGGGATGTGTCCTGTTATTATTTCTTTATTATCTTTTGCTAAAAAACAGCCTTGCCATTGCCGGCCGCACCAGCGATAATTTCGGACAGCTGCTTTGTTTAGGGATTACCGTGATGTTCGCGGTGCAGATCGTGATAAATTTATTCATGACCATGGGCCTGGCTCCTGTTGTCGGCATACCTTTAATATTGATGAGCTACGGCGGCTCGTCCATCTTTATTACTTACGTTTCACTGGGAATATTGGCGAATGCGAATAAGGAGAGAACGGTATTTTAAAAACGGAGGTGAGAATTATTTTTTCTGACATTAAAAAAGCTTTAGAAAATAATTCTGACCCCCGTTTTTGAACCCCGTCTTTGACTATTATGTTTTCAGATAATCTGTTGTTACAAGTCCAAAAACCCGCGCGGTACATTGGCAACGAATGGAACGCAATACATAAGGATTTTGATAAGGCATTAGTGCGCATCGCATTGTGTTTTCCCGATATCTACGAATTGGGGATGAGCAATTTTGGCATCAGGGTTTTATACGGCATATTGAACGAAATGCAGGACGTTGTCTGTGAGCGGGTATTTCATCCGGCTGCCGATGCCGAGCAGTTGCTGCGCGCTCACTCTTTAGCCCTCTTTTCCCTGGAATCACAGAGGCCGCTTGAGGGTTTTGATATTATCGGCTTCTCTTTGGGTTATGAATTGAGTTACACTAACGTATTGAACATCCTGGATCTGGCGGGCATACCGTTATATTCCTCTCAACGTGCTAGCCGGCACCCTTTAATTATTGCAGGCGGCAGCTGCGTATTAAATCCCGAGCCCCTGGCAGAGTTTATCGATTTATTCGTAATCGGAGAAGGGGAAGAGGTAATAAAAGAAATTATTGATGTTTATAGGCGCTCTAAGCAATCCAATACCGCAATAGACAGGGATGAGATTCTCTATAAGCTGGCGCAGATTCAAGGGGTATACGTGCCGTCATTTTACAGGGCTGAATATAATCAGGACGGGACTCTACATTCTTTTGTACCAAAAGATAATGGCATCCCCTCAAGGATAAGAAAGCGCATCATCCAGGATCTTAACCAAGCTTTTTTCCCCACGCAATGGATGGTGCCGCATATTCAGATCATCCATGATAGGATTTCACTCGAGGCGATGCGCGGGTGCCCCAATAAATGCCGGTTCTGCCAGGCGCGGTCATTTTATTATCCTTACCGGCAGAGAGACCCGCAGGTGTTATTAGATTTGGCCCGGCAGGCATATTCCAATAGCGGCTACGAAGAGATCTCCCTTTTGGGGCTTTCGGTAGGCGACTACTGCAATGTCGATAAGCTTTTAAGAGATTTAATCGGCATCTTTAAAGATAAGGGAGTAGGGATTTCTCTGCCATCAATAAAAGCCAAGGACATTACTGGCGATTTATTATCGCTCATTACCAGGATTAAGAAAAGCGGCCTGACTTTGGCTCCGGAGGCGGGCACGGATAAGCTGCGCAGGACATTAGATAAGGATCTTAATATTGAAGAATTTTTCCGCACCGTTGAGCAGGCATACGCGCTGGGTTATAGGCACATCAAGCTTTATTTTATGATCGGTTTACCCGGAGAGACTCCGCAAGATCTAGACGGCATACTGGATTTATCGGCTCAGGTTTCCCAACTAAAGAAAAAGGTGGATAAGAAAGCGGCCGATGTGACTCTAAGTATCGCCAGTTTAATCCCCAAGCCTCACACGCCGTTTCAGTGGTTGGGTATGGATGACTTAGACGCCATTAAGCGCAAGCAAAGCTATATCTTCTCCAAATCCAGATCCTTGCCTAAAATCAAGGTCGATTTCCATAACAGATTTATGAGTTTTTTGGAAGGGGTAATGTCAAGAGGGGACCGGAGATTATCAAACGTTATTATGCGCGCCTGGCAAAAAGGCTGTAAGTTTGACGCCTGGAGCGATAATTTTGTCTTTGAGAGGTGGCTGGAGGCTTTCCGCGAAAGTAATATTGAGCCTTCTTTTTACCTGCAAAGGCAAAGAGGGGACTTGGAGCTTTTTCCCTGGGATTTTATAGATATAGGAATTACGAAAAATCTTTTACGTGCGCAGTTCGATAAGGCATTGACTTATAGCGTTAATGGAAGTAATATATAATCTATGACGTCACCGCGCAGGGTCGTTTTTAGGCAGGTAGGCGAGATTCTGCTGGAAAAGGGGATAATCACACCCGAACAGCTTGATGAAGCCCTGATGCTGCAGAGGAGACGAGACGGCTTCATAGGGGAGATCCTTATAGGCCTGGGTTATGCCAGCGAAGAAGATATTGCCGGGTGCCTTGCCATACAGTACGGATTCCCTTATGAGCGTTTAGGAAGTATTGACGTCGATCCTGAGATTATCAAGGCTATCCCCCTTGAAGTAGCCCGCCATTACCAAATAGTCCCCTTATCCAAAAATGAGGATATTCTGAGAATCGCTATGGCGGATCCTCTTAACGTATTCGCCATAGATTATTTGATTTCCCTTACCGGCTGCAAGATAGACTCTGTAATTGCCACTCCCAAGGATATCTCCACCGCTATTTCCAGGCTTTATAGTGATGCCAAGATAACGGAAAATATCATCGACGATATTTTGAAAGAGATATCGACTTCCCCGATAGAGCTGGTGCAGAGCAAAAAGGATAAGTTTCCGGATTTGCAGGATATAACGGTAGCCGACAGGGAAGCTCCGGTGGTGCGGGTAACCAACGGCATGCTGGTGGATGCGGTGAAAAAGAAGGCTTCGGATATCCTTATTGAGCCCCTGGAACTTTCCTTGAGGATACGTTTTCGCATTGACGGCTTGATGCGTGAACAAAGCTCTCCCGATAGAAGCATCTATCCATTTCTCGTATCCAGGCTTAAGGTTATGAGTAACCTTGATATTGCAGAGCACAGGCTTCCGCAGGAAGGGCGTTTTAAGGTCAAGATAGCCGGAGAGGAGATAGATTTTCGTGTTTCTATCTTGCCCTCTGCTACAGGGGAAAGCATCGTCTTGAGGATCTTGGATAAATCCCAGGCTATTGTGGATATGCAAAAATTGCACTTTGATGATGCGACTCTCTCTTTATTAAGAAACGCCGCTTATTTGCCGCACGGTATGCTCCTTATCTGCGGCCCCACCGGTTCAGGCAAGACTACTACCCTCTACTCAATACTGCAGTATATCAATGCCCCACAGAAGAATATCGTGACCGTGGAGGATCCTATAGAATGCCAGATGGAGGGGATCAATCAAGTCCCGGCGCGCCCCGAAATAGGCTTGACCTTTGCCGCGGCATTGCGCTCTATACTTCGGCAGGACCCCAATATCATTATGATAGGCGAGATACGCGATGCGGAGACGCTGGATATCGCGATTAAAAGCGCTCTTACCGGGCATCTGGTG
>Ga0315294_10008529_pt1 | contig 11261 bp, 8 predicted proteins | sample YL17G13_40_MG_FD_203626 | JGI IMG/M metagenome (GOLD analysis project Ga0315294, IMG submission 203626) | Sediment microbial communities from Yellowstone Lake, YNP, Wyoming, USA - YL17G13_40 | ecosystem: Environmental > Aquatic > Freshwater > Lake > Sediment | place: USA: Wyoming | collected... | reverse complement strand
TCCCAAGTATGCTCCCTGCCGCGCCAAGCGCATACATCCTGCCCACTGTCCGGCCGCTGCACCGGTTTGACTCCAGCGACATCTTTACCGCCACCGGGCTGATAGCGCCCATAAGCATCGATGGAATAAAAAACACAATCGCGATATGACACAGCACTCGTTGCGCCATTTCCATACGCCACAGAAAAGTCCATTCGCCCACAAGGTTATTGAGGATTATGGCGGCTATACATGCCCCCGATGATGCCGCGAGCAGCCGGCCCAGGGTTTTCCTTGCCGCAAATGAATCTACTAAACGACCGCCGATATAATAACCAAGCGTAATCCCCCCAAGTATAACGCCTATCACAGCCGTCCACGTGTAAAGTGACGAGCCGATGTGTCTTGCCGCCAGCCGGCCTGCGACAATTTCAACCATCATAACGCAGACACTGGCGAGAAATATCGTCGCCCCCGGTGCGACGCTTGGTGGAAATGCCTTTTGTTCTGTCTTTTCCTCGTTCATCTGGACGGCTGTTTATTTATTTTCTATGCCTTTTCGTTAAGGTTGATTACCAACACGTTTATCGTTACAATTATCAGTTATCAATTACCAATAATCAATGCGTTATTTCTGAAAGACACGATGCCAAGCCATAACTTAGCGAAGATTACGATAGATGACCTGGATATAATCGGCTATTCGATTGCCGGCGAAGAAACCGTCGTCGCTATGCCTCAGCTCGACGTCTGCTTCGATATCGGAAAGGCCCCCGACCAGATTATACCCATAAATCACGTCCTGCTCACCCATGGCCACATGGACCACGCCGCAGGAATCGCCTATTATCTTTCTCATCGCAATTTCTGCGGCCAGTCCGCGGGCACCATTCTCGCACCCGAAAATCTTCTTCCACCCATTAAGGACATCATCGACGCCTGGGCTCGTCTCGATGGCAACCAGTTGCCGGCCAATCTTGTGGGTGTCAAACCGGGTGACGAATTCCAGATAAAACCAAACCTGGTTGCCCGCGTATTCCCCACAAAGCACAGCAGGGGGTCTGTCGGCTTCACCGTAATAGAAAAACGGAAAAAAATAAAACAGGAATTTGCCAATCTCTCCGGCCCACAGATTGTCGAATTGAAAAAGCAGGGCGTTACAATAGATAATCCTCTTGAGATACCGATTGTAACTTATCTCGGCGACACCCAATACGTCGATTTCTCACAACTGAATTATATCGCCGAAAGCAAAATCCTCATCGCCGAATGCACCTTTTATGTTGATGAGCACGCCGACAGGGCCCACGCCGGCAGACATATGCACATCGATGAATTTGTGAAATTGATTACTGAGCTTAACAACCAGTATGTTGTCGTCACGCACACCACCCAGCGAACGCCTATGAGCCAGATTCGCAGGATACTCAAGGAAGCAATGCCCCCTGACCGCCTCGACAGAATCATCCTCCTGATGGACAAAAACCAGAATAAAAACACCGTATAATCTATGCCCGTCGTCGCTATTTCTGACGATACGGCTGTCCCGCCTCGTAAAGCTTTTTCCGCTTTGCAATCTCGCCGGCCAAATCCTCTCTGCCGGATGATTTTGCGATACTCAATGCCTTATTCGCCGTCGCTTTTGCGTCGCCGAATTTGCCCGTAGCGGCGTATGCTGCCGCCAAAGTATCAAGAAACTCAGCATCGTTATATCCCGTCAATTCGCACGCATGCTGCGCAAGCTCAATCGCTTTATTGGCATTCTCTGTGGTTACCTCGCCAAAAGTGGCCAATAACCACGCTATGTTGTTGAGTGCATCCACGCTGTCGGGCTTTAACTCCAGTGCCCTCGTCCAATTTTGAATTGCCGATTCATACTTGCCGAGCTGGCTGTTTGCCTTGCCGAGATTTACGTACACCTCCGCCTGGTTGGCCTTCATTCGCAATGACTCATTAAAGTGTACGATGGCCTCTTCGGGTTTCCCTGCCGCCAAGAGCGTGATTCCCATTCTCTTGTGAGTATCAGGGTCATTGGGGTTCAACTCTAATGACTTGACGAAGTATTTTATGGCGTCGTCGTATTTGTTTTGCATGCCCAGCGCCACGGCCAGGTTGTAGTACATCTCCGCTGTCCCCTCGTTGCGCCTTATTAGCTCATTAAAGTGCTCGATTGCCTCGTTAATCCTCCCCTGTTTCAGGCAAACCTTGGCCAAATTATTGCGGGCATCGACAAATACAGGGCTTATCCGGACTGCGTTACGCAGATGCCTCTCCGCCTCATCGACCCGGCCTTCCTCGAACAAAGCGCATCCATAGCTGTTTTCCGCCAGCACGTTGTCTTCGGTAACCTTTAGGGCGTAATCAAACAGTGTCAGGGTGTTCTGCCAGTGTTTGACCTGCATTCGGGTGAGTATGAGCAAACTCGACAGCGCTATCACGCCAACTACCGCCACGGCAATTCTTATGCGAGGTCGTTTGACGATGAAATCTTTGATTGCCCAGGCAATAATGATAAGCAGACCCAGCATCGGGATATACATATATCGGTTGGCCATCGCCTGCGCACCCGACTGAACCAGGCCAATCACAGGCACAAGGGTTCCGATGTACCATAACCATCCGACCGCCACGTATCTTCTTCGCCGGCCTATATAAATGCTCAAAACGGTCAGCACGATAAACAGCATCGCGCACATCACTACCGGCGCATCCGAAAAAACTGCGCGGGGATGCGGGTAACAAACGGCCAGTCCACTGGGCCATAGCATCTTGCCAATGTACCTGATATAAGAAAGGAACATATTGGCTATTCGATAATCCAACGGCATTTTCTCCAGCGTCGGGACGACTCCTCCCTGTTTTTGCGCAACGAAGGTCATTACGCTCAGAAATGCCGACATCGCCAGCAGGGGTATTTTCTCAATTATTAACCATTTCAAAGAGGCCTTCTGCCTGCCCGGCGTAGCGTAGCGAAGTTTACCCGCCATCGGCGGGCCGGGTCCTCCGATTCGTTCAAGGGGCCCGCCCTTCGTAGCAAAGCGAAGAAGGGGCCAGTAATCAAGCAACAGCAGCGCCAGCGGCAGTGTGACAACCACCGGCTTGGTCATAATACAGAGGCCAAAAACCAATAACACCACTATGTATCGGCCTAATCTCGGCTGTCTCGTATAGCGAATGTATGTGGCCATCGTCAGCAGCCAAAACAGTCCGCTTAACACCGTCTTCCTCTCCGCTGCCCACGCAACCGATTCGACTTGAACCGGATGAAGGGCGAATACCGCTGCTACAAATGCGCTGGTCCACATTGTCCCCGTAATGTTTTTAAATATCCAGAAAAGCAGCAGCACAACAGTAATATGAAACAGCACGCTGACAAGGTGGTGTCCGAATGGGTTTGGCCCGAAAAACTGGTAGTCAAGTATATGACTTATTGTGGTCAGGGGATGCCACATAAAAAAATGCGGCTTTGTAAATGCCTGCCCTAATGATTGCCAGCTCAGGCCGGATGTTACCTGCGGGTTGTTAACGATGTAACTATAGTCGTCGTATGTAACGAAACTGTTGTGTCGTATCGGCTCGTATGCGACAAGCGTGGCTGTTATCAATGCCGCGCTCATAAGTAAGATAATTTGTTTTTGACTTAATCTCATTTATTTTTGCCAGTACTGCTGATTTGCCTGGTAAAGTTTTATCCGCTTTTCAATCTCGCCGGCCAAATTCTCCCGGCCTGTTTCCTTCGCGATGCTCAATGCCTTCTCCGCCGTCGCTTTTGCTTCATCGAATCTGCCTGTCGCAGCGTATGCGACCGCCAGAGTATCCAACAGCATGGGGTCCTTGTAACCTGTTAGCTCACAACCTTGCTGAGCAAATTCAATGGCTTTTTGGGCATTATGAATCGATGTGTTATCAACAGCTCCAAATAACCATGCTAATTTGTTAAGAACATCAATGTTGTCTGGTTTTAGCTCTATTGCCTTGGTAAGATTCTTAATAGCGAGGTCATACTTGCCCACTTGTATATATGCCGAACCGAGATTTGCATATGTCTCCTGGCCTTTGTTGATTTTCAGGCCTTCGTTTAGATATTTAATGGCCTCATCGGGCTTGCCGGCTAACTGTAACGCAAACCCGATTTTATTGTGGGCTTCGGGATACATTGGATTCAACTCCAGCACCTTGGCAAGATGCTCTATGGCCTCGTCGTATTTCTTTTGCTTACCCAACGCTATGGCCAGATTATAGTGCACCTCCGCGAAATCTCCATTTTGTCGCAAGACATCATTAAAGCAGGCAATGGCCTCGTTGGGCCTGTTGCTTGCCGTCAGCGCGAGCCCCATTCTGTAGCGAGCATCAGGATAGTTGGGGTCCAAACTTAATGCCTTATCAAAACATTTTATGGCGTCGTCATATTTTTTTTGCATGACCAGTGCCATAGCCAGATTGTAGTGTACCTCCGCGGAATCTCCATTTTGTCGCAAGACATCATTAAAACAGGCAATGGCCTCGTTGGGCCTGTTGGTTGCCATCAGCGCGAGCCCCATTCCGTAGCGAGCATCAGGATATTTGGGATCCAGGCTCGGAACCGCGGCAAAATGCTTTACTGCATCGTTATATTTCCCTTGCGCGCACAGTGCCATAGCCAGATTGTAGTGTACCCCCGCGAAATCTCCATTTTGTCGCAAGACATCATTAAAGCAGGCAATGGCCTCGTTGGGCCTGTTGGTTGCTATCAGCGCGAGCCCCATTCCGTAACGAGCATCAGGATATTTGGGGTCCAGGCTCGGAACCGCGGCAAAATGCTTTACTGCATCGTTATATTTCCCTTGCACGCTCAGTGCCATAGCCAGATTGTAGTGGGCTTCCGCTAAATCTCCATTTTGTCGCAAGACATCATTAAAGCAGGCAATGGCCTCGTTGGTTTTCCCCTGTGTTAGGAAAATCTTGCCTAGGTTGTTTCGGGCTTCAACGTATGCCGGGATTATTCGGATAGCATTGTTAAAGTGCGGAATGGCCTCATCGAGTCGGCCTGCTTCAAACAAAGCACATCCGTAGTTGTGTTCTGCCAGCGCATTATTTTCGGTAACCTTCAAGGTGTATGCAAATAACGTCATATCATCCCGCCAACACTTAACCTGCATCCGGGTCAGTATCATGGCGGAGGATAGTACGATTGCGGCCAACACCGCCGCTGCCACTTTCCAATGGCGATTGTTGGCAATGAGGTCTTTGACTGACCAGGTGGCAATGATAAGCAGGCCCAGCATCGATATATACATATATCTGTTGGCCATCGCCTGTGTACCGACCTGAACCAGCCCGATCATCGGCACAAGGGTCACGACGTACCATAGCCAGCCGACTGCAATATATCTTCTGCGGCGACCTATATAGATGCTCAGTATCGATATCAGGACAAACAGCAGCGCACATACAACTACTGTGGCTTCTAAAAGATTTACATGAGGGTTTGAATAAAAAACAGCCAGCTGGCTTGGGCATATCATTTTGCCAATGTACCTTATATAGGAGGTGAACACATTGGCGATTCGGTAATCTAAAGGTATGTTCTCAAGCGTGGATATTGCCCCTCCGCTTCTCTGCGCAAAGATAGTCATCACGCTCAGGAACGCCGACATCGCCAGCAGGGGGATTTTCTCAATTATTAACCATTTCAAAGAGGCCTTGTGCCTGCCCGGCGTAGCGTAGCGAAGTTTACCCGCCATCGGCGGGCCGGGTCCTCCGATTCGCTCAAGGGGCCAGTAATCTAATAGAAGCAAGACAAGCGGAAGGGGCACAAGAATCGGCTTGGTCATAATACCCAGGCCGTAGACCAAAAACAGCAATATATATCGTCCTATGCCCGGCCGTTTTGTGTAACGAATATAGACAGCTATAGTCAGCAGCCAGAAAAGCCCGCTGAGCACCGTCTTTCGTTCGGCTGCCCAGGCGACTGATTCCACCTGAAGCGGGTGCAGCGCGAATACTGCGGCTATGAATGCGCTTGACCAGGTCGCCCCTGTCAAGCTGTTGAGAATCCAGAAAAGCAGCATCGCATTGGCAATATGAAACAGCACGCTGATGAGGTGGTGCCAAAGTGGATTCAGACCGAAAAATTGGCAATCCAGCATATGGCTGAGCCATGTCAATGGATGCCAGTTTGCCGCATATAGCTTTGTGAACGCCCATGTTACCGACTGCTGCGTTATCCCGCCGTTCACATTTGGGTTTTTTGTTATGTATTTGGCGTCGTCATATCTGACGAAGCCATTGTGTCGCACCGGCTCATACGCGACAAAAGTCGCTGCGACGATGCCTATATATATAAGTGCTCGTATGTGTTTTTGGCGGTGTTCCAAAGTCACAATAACGCTGCCCAATTTATATTATCGAACCTGACTTGCGAATCCGCTATTTAGCGAGCTATCGCTTTTGGCGGACCTGCTCTTTTATCCGCTGTATATGTCCTCTGCCCAGCCCTTTAACCTCGCAGCCAAGCGCGAAGTACTGCTTTATCTGCTCATCGCCCAGTATCCCGAAGCAGTCGATTATCGCAATCGGCCCGCCTGCCCATTCTACTATCTTCTTCGGCTCAAGGTTCAGGTATTCCTCATGTGGAACTGCCAGTATCAGCGCCGCCACACCCTTAATCGCCGCAGGCAGTTCACGCTGCACACGGATTTTTATAAGCTCATCCTGGTTATGGAAAAATCTCGCCCACGAATGCCCCGGCGCAGGATATACGTCCTGCTGCTCTAATTCATACCAGTGCTCGACATAAGGGTCGTGAACCTGCATCTCCGCCCCCATCTCCGTCAGCTTTCGCACGACTATCTCCGAGCCGCTGTATCGCGTGTCCCCGACGTCCTGCCGGTAGCTCGCCCCGCACAACAGCACTTTTGCTCCGGCCACTACCTTGCCCATATTTCGGAGCGCATCACGAGTCAGTTCCGCAACGTGCAGGCCGCGCGTATCGTTCACGTCAATCGCCGTGGTCGTCATCTTGAATATATCATCCTCGAACCCGAGGATATGCTTATACGCCCAATAGCCCAAACCGCCATCTTTGGGCAGGCAGTAGCCCCCGATACCCGGCCCCGGGAATATCATATTATTATGCGTGGGCCGCATCTTGATGGCCTTGATGACCTTAATCAGGTCAACGCCGTTGCGCTCCGCGAAAATACTCCATTCATCCAAAAACGCCAGCGTCGTCGCCCGAAACGAGTTCTCAACAATCTTCGTCGTCTCCGATTCGATGGGCCTGTCCATCACCGTCAGAGGGAAATCCTTCGTATTCAAAACCTCGTGCAGGAATTTCTCGACCCGATTTCTCGCATCCTCGTTGCACCCCGAGCATACCCGCCAGAAATCGCGAATCGACGAAACATAGTGTCTGCCTGGCATAACACGCTCGAAACTGTGCGCCAGCAATGGCTCCGTCTTTATCCCGCGGGCCGCGAACACCTTCTTCATAATCGGCCACGCGATAAACTCCGTCGTTCCCGGCGCAACGGTCGTTTCAATCAGCGTCAGGCAATTCGCGGGCACCTTATCGGCGATTGTCTTCATCGTCGCCTCAAGCGCACCCATTTCAACCTTGCCCGTCCGCATATTCCCCAGGTCTTGCTTCGTATAGTCGCACTGCACGTCAACAACCACGCAGTCCGCCAATTTCAGGCAGTCGCTGTTATACGTCGCGATGAGCGTCTTCTTTTCCAGCACGCACCGCTTTATCATCGGGTCAACTTCCGGGTCCTCCGCCTTCACCGGCGAGCGGCCCTCGTTGAGCATCGGTATTTTCCAGTAACTCCGTGTGCTCGGCCTTTGGCAGCCGATGACGAACTTGCCGGATTTGCCCGTCTTCTTATCGACCGTGTCTGCTATGATGGCCGCCATCACCGCCCCGACGAACCCTACTCCCATTACCACGACGATTTCTTTACCTTCCTTGCGTGCTGCCTCTGCCAGCGATTCCACCCTCTTGAGTTCCTTTGCGTATTCTTCCTGGCTCGGCAGTTGAAATTTTTCCCCTTCCGGGTTCATCGAATAGTCAGACATTTATAACTCCTTTCCTATAAAGTTGTAGTGCGTATCAAACTTGCCTTAAATTTTACGCAAATTCTCCCCCTAAGGCAAGCTTTTCCTTGTGATTCGCTCGTATCTCGTATTTCGTATTTCGTTATTTGGAAGGAGATTGAGAGTTTTCTGGAAAGTTCAGACGAGCAAACTCACCGTGATGTTTTTTCGCTGCATCATCATACGCTTTAGCCGCTTCGATTTCGCTGTCGAAACTCCCTAACCATGTCTTTTTCCCGTTTATCCTTATATTCGCAGCCCATTTCCCGGTTTTCTTTATAAATCGAACCCCTCTGAACCTCGACGATGTCTTTGTCTTGTCTATTCTGCTGTTGCATCCGTTCTGTGAATATGTCGCTAATCGCAGGTTGGCTCTTCGGTTATCAAGCGTATTTCTGTTCCTGTGGTCAACTAAGAGTTCTGCCGGCGCGTTCATTATTTCCCTGTGCATCGAAATCATCACAGCCCCTCTTTTAGGCGTATCGACGAACCGTATCGCGTATGTCTTCCCGAAACACGTTTTCGCGCACCATCCGAAGTTGCCTAATCGATAATACTCCGCCTCATCCACAATCGCGAATTTCCCGTCCGTCAGCCCTATCTTGCGATATGCCTCCCCGTATTTCCATTTCCGGCACATCACCACTGGCCACGCGCAAACCCTGTCCACCCATTCCGGCACGTTGATTGTTAAGTTGATTTTCATATTCCTCACCTCTCGTAGCTTTGCGAAGACCCCAGAATGGTTTTATCTGGGGCCCAGCTTCCGTAATTAGCCCCGCCATCTCCGCCCTTGGCGAGTGGCGGGGTTTTAATTTGTCATTCCCGCGCAAGCGGGAATCTTATTAAATCCGAAATTGGAACTTGCCTTATCTTGGCTTGAAACTTGCCCTCCCGGGGCTGATACTTGTCGTAGCGTAGCGAAGACCCCCGCGTATAGTTTTGCCTCGCAAAACTGCGGGGGCGCTTCTGCGCTACTACTGCCAAGCTCCTGACTCGGCAGGTTAGTATTCTACCAAACAAAACTTGCAAGTCAAGGAAAATCTAACTTTTTCTTAACCACAGATTTCGCAGATGACACGGATTAAGTCATAAGTTCTTTACTTGTAAGGGGTTAATACAATACAGCAAAGATGGAAAATTTTTGTTTAGACGCTGATTTCGCGGGTATTTACCACGAAGAAAAAGAAGACACACGAAGTTATTTCACGCTAATTTGCACCGTTTGTAGGGCGGGGTTCACCCCGCCAAATTATCTGTGTTCCCAAGGACAGGCAGGAGAAAGAGGAAAAAGTTGAAAAGGGAACAGGGAGCTTCTCAATTCTTTAATTTTCTGATTATCGCCGCCCCGTGAAATTCAAAGAATTTCCGGGACCTTAGTCCTCGGAATCTTTTTAAGATTCCAGAGGGCACCAAGGCCGAGAAGCAAAAGCGTGGCTGGTTCGGGGGTCATCAGGAAAGCATGCGTCTCACCATTAATTAAACCAGATCCCACAATTTGACCTAAATCATTAATACCGGAGGCTCCCACTAGTTCCCAGCCGCTACCTGTGGGCAACAAGGTATTTAAGTCAATCATATTGTCGCCATCATACAAAAAGGCATGGTAGGTAGAATCGCCAGTAATATAACTGTGCCCTACAACATGACCGCTGTCATTGATGCCGAAAGCAATAGAGTAAGTTCCCCCTAAAGTACCAAGGTCTTTCATTGTAGCACCATCATACAAAAAGGCGTGTTCGGCAAAATTGTCAGTAAGATAACTGTACCCTACAACCTGACCGCTGTAATTGATGGCACTGGCAGTAGACACAGTTCCCCCTAAAGTGCCAAGGTCTTTCATTGTAGTTCCATCATACAAAAAAGCGTGGTGTGTATCATCGCCAGTAATATGACTGGCCCCTACAACCTGACTGCTGTCATTGATGCTGGTAGCATTAGACCAACTTCCTCCTAAAGTCCCAAGATCTTTCATTGTAGTACCATCATACAAAAATGCGTGGCCGGCAGAATCGCCAGCAAAATAACTTTGCCCTACAACCTGACCGCTGTTATTAATGCCGAAAGCACTTGAGAAAATTCCCCCTAAAGTCCCAAGGTCTTTCATTGCAGTACCATCATACAAATAGGCGTGAGTGACGGTTTCAGTAGTATAACTCCACCCTACAACCTGACCGTTGTTATTGATGGCGTTAGCAGAAGAGCGACTTCCCCCTAAAGTACCAAGGTCGGTAATTGTATATTGTGTTTCTGCCATCACCTGCCCAGAGCCAACTAACATTAAAACACTGGTCATCATAATAATAAACTGCTTTTTCATTTTCTCTCCTCTTCAAAAATTCATAATAATCAGGCGCAGCTTGTGCGCACCGATTTCGGCTGATTGAAAATAACGAAACTGAAACCCTTCTTCGCTCATTCTCTTCTTCTCATTGCCTTTTGCCCCCAGCCAAAGGCGTGTTTCATTATACGCTTTACAGCCGGACAGGCAAGAATAAAAGGGCAAAATGTTGTTTTTTAAGCCATTTTTAAACATAAGGAAAACGCGAAAACACGGGCTTAAACTCTCGTTAAAGTTGACACCAGACCATTAAGGTTTACAATGCAATAAAGCATTGGTTTAATTGTCGCGGCGGCTGTTGCGATGCGTCCGGGTTACCGCCCTTCGCACCGCGCAGCCGACCCTGACAGAAAAGGCGGTAACGTATGAACGAACACACAGAGCAAACCGGCGGGCTTTCAGAACTTGACAAAATCAAAAAGCCAAAAACGCTATCTGATAGAATTAAAGGCATAATAGAGCTGCATAGCAAATCGCCTAATACTCCGGGCCTTACAAATAGTTCTCCCCTTTATGCTGCCGGCTGCAATGTCCATAGCGTTTGGCGGCGTATGGGGTTTTTCAAAGAGTTTAAGAATCAGTTACAGGCCGCCTTTTATGAGGGAGAAAGAAAAAGTCCGTCTAGCGGGGAAATATCGCTATGGCAAGAGCTGGTAACAATCCTTCGGGCAAGAGCTAATTTGCCTGATACAACGGATTTTCTCGAAACCTTTGCCGAAGATTGCCGGCTTGTGGCGGACGAGATTGAGAAAGAAGTGCAAGCCGTTAAGGATGCAAAACTATAGAGTCCGCCAAGTATATGAGCTTATACATATAAAAAGATTTTCGGGTCAGCCAGGCAGGCAATCAAAACACTGGTAGAGCT
>Ga0315294_10008528_pt1 | contig 11261 bp, 4 predicted proteins | sample YL17G13_40_MG_FD_203626 | JGI IMG/M metagenome (GOLD analysis project Ga0315294, IMG submission 203626) | Sediment microbial communities from Yellowstone Lake, YNP, Wyoming, USA - YL17G13_40 | ecosystem: Environmental > Aquatic > Freshwater > Lake > Sediment | place: USA: Wyoming | collected... | reverse complement strand
CCGCTTGGGCCGTGCAGTCGAACGTGGCCCCGCTCCCATCAGACTGCTCGGTGGCCGTATCGGGAACCGTGTTGTCGCTGAACTCGCAGTTGGTCAGGACCGTATCTGCTTCGGCCCACAGCCCCGCCCCACCGCTATTGATATCCTGGCCGTGGCAGATGTTGTCGGTGAACTTGCAGTTGTTGATCACCGCGGCTTCCGAGACGCAAACCCCGCCGCCTCGGGCCCACCACCCGCTCATCGGGTTGCCGCGGATCCAGGCCCCGCCGCGCTTGATAGTCAGGCGGTCCAGGATCAGCGGCACCCTGCAGATGAGGATATTGTGCGTGTAGTCCACGCCGTCCAGAATGGTCTCATTGCCCGTGGCCGCGCGCTGTTCCGGCGCGGTTTCCGTGCCGGCAAACCCGCCATAAATGGTCAGCGACGGCTGGTAACTCGAAGGAGTGAGCACCGCCGCCAGGTTGTAAGTGCCGCCCTGCATGTAGATGACGGCGCCTCCCTGCACGGTGAAGGCCGTGTCCAGAGAGGCCGCGGTCGCCCAGCTCGCGCCGTTGCCCGTGCCCGTCGTTTTGACGAACATCGGGGCCGCGACGGTGATGGTTCTCACCGGCGAGGCGGCGGCAAACGGCGGGGTGCGGTTATCCAGCGCGCGGGCGAAGACCTCGTGGGTGCCCACAGTGCCCGGGGCCGTCCACGAGGAAATATACTCTCCCGCCGCGTTGGGCGTGGTGACGGTTTCAACCAACACCCAGTCCGCGTAGAACTCCACGGCGGCAATGGCGGCCCCTTCCCCGGGCGTCGCCAGGGCTTTCAACTCCACCGTCGCGTTGGGCGCAACGTGGAGGCTGCCCCCTGGACTGATCAACGTGACCTTAGGCAGCTGAGGGTAGCCGAACGCCGTGGGCAGGCCGTACTTGACGCCCAGGTAGCGGCCCGTGTCGTTGAGCTCCTGCTTAGTCAACACGCGGTTGTAGATGATCAGCTCGGACAGGGTGCCGCGCCACGCGCTTTTGTTACCCTCGCCGGGGCGGTCGTGCCCGCAGAAGAAGCTGGCCACGCAGTTCCCACTCGCTTCCAAGGACAGAATCGAGTCCACATCACGGGGGTGCGTGTTCGGCAGGTTAGGATTCGGCACCACCTCGCCCAGAAGGCGACTCACGCCGTTCATAATCTCGTTGCCCGTTGGACCAAAAGTACCCCCAAAGAGACGGTAGGTGGAGCCTTCGCCGGACCAGGCGTGGCTGTAGCTCCACTCCTCCGGTCGGCAACCCAGCCAATAATAGTGCCAGTCGTCGCCGTCAATGTGTGGCCCCTTCCTGAAGACCCAGAACACCGTCCGGATGTCGGTAAGGATATTCGTGAAGTTATAGGCCTCGTTGTCCCTGTCGCAGTGGAACTCCGCCGCGGCCTTGCCGTTCAGAGTGGAAACCGACTTGCGGAGAATGGCGCCGGCGCCGCGCGCCAACCCATCGTTTCCATTGCCCGACCTGTCTTTCCACGTGGGGAACGTATCGCCGTCGTTGATTCCTGCGTTGTTCGCGCCATTCACGTTCGACGCGTCCCACCACAGCCTCGAACCCGCGGACGGAACCGTGGGCGCAGCGCCAAGCGAAGGACTCACGCCCACCGCCGCCGAAGGCCCGGCGCCCGCCGCGGATCCGGACGCGTTGCTGGCCGATCCGGCCAGAACGTAAATCCGGAGTTTGCCGAAACCCGTGATATCCTTCACACGGATCGTCGGGGTCTCCGTGGCGCCGTCGAGAATCTCCACCGTGCCGGCTACCGAACCGTCACTCGCCGCCAGCGTAACTTTGTCCGGCGTCAGATTCATCGTCGTGGCCCACATGTAGCTCGCCGGGAAGTCCACCGGTCCCGTCTCCGTTACCCCCACCGAAGGAGGATAGAGAGTGACACGCGGCGCCTCACCCGCCGTGTTGACAATCTGGAACCCGGAGATGGCTCCACCGTTGTCGGTGGCGCCAATGGTGGCGGCGGTGATCGTCTGCGAGGCGCCGGTAAGGCCTGCGAACTTGCAGTAGTTGGCGGCCGGCGCCGTCCCCGTGGGACTCGCCGGAGTGGTTCGCGTGGCCCGGGTGAACACGCCGTTCCATCCCACGATGGGATGGTAATAGTAGGTGGTGCCGCCAACCGCGATGCTTCCGTCCGTCCCCGAGTCCGCGTCGTTCCGGTTCATGTACACGTACAAGTCGTACGAGGCGTACGGGATGTTCGTGACGGTGAATGTGAGCGGGTTGCCATTGGTTGACTCGAGATAGCCGACGTACAGGTTCGAGTCGCCGCAGTCGTCACTCCAAAGCGCTGGAACTGTGCCCGGCTGCGAATCCTGGCCATTGCCCGTGTTCGGGGCTGTCCAGGACACCGCGAGGAGCGTCTCGACGCTGCGGTTGTCAACAATGGGGTTGTCGTTTGTTCCGTTTGCGTCATTGACCCACTGCGTGTACCAGATGGACTGTGTCACATCGGTGAAGCCTGCCGTCTGGTTGGGGTAAATCCCCCACCACCCCGGAGGGGAGGTGATGTAGAGGTTAAACCCTATGGAGTCAATGGCCTGCGCCGTGCTGAACCCGCCCCATGCGAGCAGCAGAGCCAGGCACAGCGTCAGCAGTATGATTTGCGTTTTTCTGTTCATGATCTTTCACCTTTCCTTGATTTGTTGATAGCCTTTTCCCCTGGGGGAAATGGGTGCCACACACACAAACTCCCGCCCGCGCATCCTCATTGCCTCGCTCCGCGGGCGGAGAAACTGCTCATTCCCTCCTTTCTTGCCCGGAAATACCCGCTCCCGAGGGAACGGTTGACGACTATTCGCCGACGCGGCCCCGCGCTGATTCTCCGCGGGACGCGAGCCTCGATTGTGGCCCTGAGAGATAAACTGTAAAGCACCCCAAACTTGTGATCCGGCTTTCGCCAGACGCCTCACCCCCTCGCGCTTCTATGTGTCAAAATGCCTTGTGTCACGTGGGCGCCGCGCATCCTTTGTGTGGAACCGCCTTACGCTTTTTGTCCCCCCTTCCGCGCACACATTGAGCACTTCCATCGCCACCCTCTATGATTATAGGGGATCCCGCTACTTCCTGTCAAGCCGTTTTTCCGGTTTTTCCGTTTCCTTTCCCGGCTGGGCGCGCGCGCAGGACTCCAGGAGCGTTCTGATGTTTGCCTGCACAGCGGAATTACCGGCGGCCTCCGCGAGTTTCAGAGCTTTGGACGCCGCCTCGACCGCTTCCTGGAATCGCTGAGACGCGGCAAGAGACACCGCAAGCGCGTAAAGGGAAAGCAAATCCCGTTGGTTGGTGATCTCGCAGGCCCGCCGCGCCAGTGCCAATGCCTCGGCGGGATTCGCGTGTCGCGGATACTTGGGATTGGCCTTAACGAGGGCGATCCGGCTCATCATCAGGGAATTGCCGGGGTCCGCCCGAAGGAAGCTCTGCCAGCATTCCAGCGCCTCGTCCACTCGCCCCTGTTCGAGGAGATCCAAGGCAAAAAGGTCCATGATCTCCGGCTGATTGGGATTGAGGCGCAGCGAATCCGCCCAATAGCCGGCGGCCTTTTGGCGGTCCCCCTTTTGCGAGTAGAGCCTGGCCAGGTTGTTGCGTATCTGGCTATCGGAGGGATTCAGCTCGAGGGCCTTCGCGCTTTCGACAATGGCATCGTCCATCTTGCCCTGGGCCAGATAGGACTCGGCCAGTCCCTGGTGGGCCAGGTCGCCCTTGGGATCCAGCTCGATAGCCTTCTGGAACTTCCGTATGGCCTCGTCGAATCGCCTTACCCGGTTCAGGCCGAGTCCGAATTTCACGAGGACCTCGCTGCTGCGGGGCTCCAGTTTCTCCGCTTCCTGGAAGCGCTGGAACGCCTCATCCGTTCGGCCCAGTTCGACCAGGGCGCCGGCAATGTTCTTGTGGTGTGAAAAATCCTGCGGATTCAGCTCGATGGCCTTTGTCAAAGCCTCCACGGCGGCGCCAAAATCGCGCTGCTCAATAGCGATCGCGGCGAGAGAGGAATACGTCTTGTCGTAGGCGGGCCGCTGCGCCACCAGTTCCCGGCACAATTCCCCGGCTTTGGCGTACTGCTTTTGTTTGATAAGCATCTGGACAAGTTTAGTGGATCTGTGGAATCCAATCAGATCCGCCGGATCCTCCTTGTCCTCGGAAAAGGTGAAATCTTCCGTCACGCTGCCCTGGACGTATCCGAGAGCCGCGAGATTGGCGATGGCTTTGGGATCCCACTCTGCCGTGTTTCCCCCCTTGCCCGCACGGGCCTCTCTCTCAAGCAGGGACTTGAGTTGCCTCTTGAGACCGGCGGCCAGCTCGGGCCGGCTTGACGCGAGGTTGCTCTCCTCACGGGGGTCCTTTTCCATGTCGTAGAGGCGGGGATGGGTTGTCTGGATATACTTCCAGTTGTTCTGAACGAGCCCTAGCAGGCTATTGGCTCCGTATTTCGTCGGGGTCAGGCTCTCGCAGTAGTAGTACCGGCCGGGTTGCGCCTTTTTCCCCCCCTTCAGGCGGGAGCTCAGGTCCACCCCCTGGACGTGAGAGGGCCGTTCCACGCGAAGAAGGCCGCAGATGGTGGGAACGATATCAATCAGGCCAACCGGCTCCTCCACCACGCGCCCCTGCTTCTGTCCAGGGCGTCTCACGACCAGCGGCACCTTCACCGCCCCCTCGTAGATAAAAAACGAATGGTACGTCTCGCCGTGTTCTCCGAGCATTTCCCCGTGGTCCCCCGTGATGACGAGCAGGGTCGAATCGTAGAGCCCAAGTTCCTTGAGCTTGGCAACCACCCGTCCGATGCAGTCATCCACGTAGGCGATCTCTCCCGCGTAAGGGGAGTCGCGAAAGCGGGACGCAAAGGGTTCGGGCGGGGCATAGGCCGCGTGGGCATCGTAGTAGTGCAGAAATAGGAAGAATGGCTTGTTGAGGCTGCCCTGCAGGAAGTCGAGCGCGAGGCGCGTGGTGTCGCCGCCTTTCCGTTCTTCCGCCGCTTTGTTGCGCGGACGAGCCGGCATGTTGTCCATGTACTCGTCAAAGCCCTGGTCAAGCCCGTACCGGCGGTCGAGAATGAACGTGCTGACTATGCCGCCCGTGTGGAATCCCCGCGCCTTCAGAATCTTCGCAAGAGACGCCTCTTCGCCCGAGAAACCATACTGGAGATTGTCGTGGATGCCGTGAACCGGGGGAATGGTTCCGGTGAGCATGGAACAGTGAGCCGGGAGGGTCATGGGAACTGGCGAATATGCATTCCGGAACAGAGTGCCTTCGGCAGCAATCGCGTCTATGTTCGGCGTGGTCTTGCCGGGATAGCCGTAGCTGCTGAGATAGTCGGCGCGGCAGGTGTCCATGCTGATCAGAAGCACGTTGCGGATCTTTGGAGGCTTGGGGTACGCCTGCCACGCAAGCCAACCCGCCGCGATGGCAAGAAGGATGCCCGCGCCAAGGAGAAGGCCCCGCCGCCCGCCCGCGCTATGCCGCTTCGTCTTTGTCCTGTTCTCCGGCTTGTTTCTCTTGTTCCTGGGCGGCATTTTGTATGCTCTTCCCAATCCTGGTTTTGCATTCCCGGCTGGTTGCGCTTGTAGAACTCCAAGAGGTCCTTAGATACTCGCGGCCGGCTCCGGGTTGCCCGGGACTTCCACCGAAGCGCAAAAAGCATCCATGTCGAAATGGAAAACCGGCTGGACCATAATGTCGAGATTATCCTCGGTAAACACAATTCCCGCAATGGAAAAGCCGGGGGGAAAAGCCGGGGAGTCGGCCGGTCGCACAAGCGTTTGAGAATGGGAAGAGGAGCGGCGCAGGGGGAGGGGGGAAAAATGGGGCGGGGCGCCGCATTTCAAATGTGGTACAAATACTCGGTATTCAGTGCCGCAAAACTCAAAACGATACCGATAAACCTTGCGGAAGCCTGCCGCCGCTGCAATACTGTGGTCATACAAGACAGCGCCGTGAGACGCTGCAATGCGGCCCAAGGCGCTGAAGAAGGAAAGTGGAATGTCAGACGAAAGGCTCGAATTCCTGAGCCGGCTTCCTTTGTGGACTGGGTTATCCTACGAACTGCTTAAGCAGGTCGGCGCCGCCATGAAGCCGATGAAGTTCGGGAGCGGCGCTCTCATTATCCAGCAGGGCGAACCCGGGAGTTGCCTCCACGTGTTGTGTTCGGGCCGCGCCGAGGCGCGCATCCGGACGGAGGGCGGCACGTCCGTCGGGGTCGCCGTGTTTAGCAGGGGTGACAGCTTCGGCGAAATGTCGCTGCTGACGGGCGACCCGACCTCCGCCGACGTGGTTGCCATCGAGGAATCCGAGACGCTCGCGCTGGGCCGCGAAGAGTTCAGCGCCCTTGTTCAAACCCGTCCCAACCTTCTGCGCGAGCTGCTGCGCACGATCTCCCGCCGCCTCGCGGCCACCAACGTCGCGGTCGGCGTTGCCTGGGAGATGGAGCGGGACCTCGAGCGGTTTCTTCACGAACAGAAGACGGAGCAATACGGAGACCTGGATGAAAGCTACCGAAGCAAGGAACTGGACCGGCAGATCGAAGAGTGCGCGGCGAAGGATGCCCCTCTGCTTATCCAGGCGGAGCGGGGCACGGGCAAGGAACTCGTCGCGCGGCTCGTCCATCAACGCAGCGCCCGAAAGGACGGGCCTTTCCTAAGCGCGGACTGCACTCAGATCGGAGAGACGCCCCTCGGCGACAAGCTGTTTGGGAGCCACGACCAGGAAAGCGGCGGACGCTCCCATTCCCGCGCCGTCTGCTATATTGACCTGGCGGAAGGCGGCACCATCCTGCTCAAGAACATCGAGGCGCTGCCCGCGGCGGTTCAGGAACGGCTGGGGCGTTTTCTGTACGCCGAACCGGACAACCCCGACGTTGCCCGCCACAACGTCCGCGTGATCGCCACCCATCGCGGGGATCTGACCGAAGAGACCATGCCCAGCCGGTTGTCTCCCGCGCTGGCGAAGGGCTTGGCCGGCCACGTTCTGGCTCTGCGTCCCCTGCGGGAACGCAAGCGCGAGATTCCCAACCTGGCGCGGCATTTCATGCTTAAACACGCCCGCCGCCTGGGCAAGAAAGTCGAAACCCTCGACGATCAAGCCATCATCAAGCTGGTCTCCTACGACTATCCGATCGCCAACGTGCAGGAACTCGAAGACGCCATCGAGCGCGCCGTGATCCTCACCGACCGCGATAGTATCGGCGCCGAAGAGGTGTTTCTCGGGCCGCCCCCGACGAGCCGGCCCGGCGGTTTTAACCTGCTGGCGCTGCCCGAGCGCGCGGTTCGCCCCGCTCTGCGCCTTTACCCGACGATGGTCTGGGGGCTCACGGCCGTCATCTTCGCCTTCATTCTCTACGACTGTTTCTTTGGGTCCGAAGCGGGCGTGAACTGGGGCACCCTCCTGGTGTGGTCGGTCTGGTGGCCCATGCTCGTCCTATCCTTCTTTCTTATCGGAAGGGCTTGGTGCGCGATTTGCCCGATGGCGCTGGCCGGGATGGGCGCGCAGCGCGTGTGGCATCTCGAACGGCGAATCCCGGCCTGGCTCAAGAAAAACGACTTCTACATTGTCATGCTGGGCTTCTTCGCCATCGTGTGGGTCGAGGAAGTCACGGGCATGAAGTACGCGCCCCGCGCCACCGGCGTTCTCCTTCTCGTCATCCTGGCCGGCGCGCTCATCACGAGCGTCCTTTTCCCCCGCCGCACCTGGTGCCGCCATCTCTGCCCGCTCGGAGGCTTCGCCGGCCTCTGCTCCACGTGCGCGCCGCTCGAGCTGCGCCCCAGCGTGGACATCTGCACCGGCAAGTGCAAAGACCACGCCTGCTACAAGGGCAGCGAGCGCAAAACGGGATGCCCCATGTTTCAGCATGTGATGTTCATGGACTCCAACCGAGACTGCGTTCTGTGCATGAACTGCGTGCACAGCTGCCCGAACAGCTCGCCCCGGCTGAACCTCCGCGTTCCGGCCCGCGAGCTCTGGACCGGCCTGACCGCCCGGCCCGAAGTGGGGCGATTCGTCGCCGTCCTGCTGGGGCTGTTGGTCGCCCAGGCCCTCATCCACAACTGGGAAAGCGGCGCTCACGGCGCCGGAGCCCGTCTACTCGAGCAGCACCGGTTCCTCTCCCTGACGTCCCTGATGTTGCTCAGCGTCGCCATCCCCCTTCTTGTCCTCTGGCCGGTGGCGCGCTGGATAAACGCCTCTCCCGATCCCGGGGCGGCCACCCGTTTCTGGAAAAAGCTCACCGCCTTGGTGCCGTTGTTGACGGGCGGCTACGTGGGACATCAGCTCGGGAACATCCCCGGGCTGAACAGCCTGCAGGTCGTGTTCCAGTATCATACCCTGCGCGGCGGCATTCCTTTCGCATGGCCCGTCTCCTTGCTTTCCACCGCGCAGTTCGCTATACTATCCGTGGGCCTTGCCGTCACGCTGGCCGTGTTGTGGAAAATCATGAGAGACGAAGAGAAGAACAAGGAGAAACTGTGGAACAGGGAATTGGCCGTGAGTTTTGCGACCGCAGTCGCGTACTGGGCAATGATCGTGGCGGTGATGGTGGTGCCGAACTGGCTTTTGGTTTGACCGCGGGCAGGGACCCGTTGGTTAGGCTGTTGATTCTTTTCATAGGGGTTCACAGCCTGGCACTCGGGATTCTGATGCTGTTCGCCACGGATTACATGCTGCGCATTACGGGCTTTCCGGGGGTGAGGCCGATCTTTTTCCCCTCCCAGACCGGCATCTTCCTGTTCATCTTCGGGATCTTCTACCTGCACACTCTGCGCGACTTCTCCTTCGTGAAAACCATCCTGGTCTCCAAGTCCTTCGCGGTGGTCTTCCTGACCGTTCACGCCGTGTTCCTCTCCGCCCCGCCCATCATCTGGGCGGCCTGCGTGGTGGATGGCGGAATGCTGGTGGCATTGAGCGCGGCGCTGGTGCGGGTTCGCTCCGCCGTCGCGGCACGAAGAAAACCTCTTTCCTGATTGTTTACAGCATTTTATGAAATTACGTATCCCCTTTTTCTCTTGAATAACTTCTTTGTGGAGGGTTTTCCCGCCAGCAGCGTCAAAAGGCTTTGGGATTGCGCATGAAGCCTCGCCTCGTTCGTAGTGAGCCCCGTAAGGGGCGTTTGTGGCCCGCGCAATGGAAAAGTACCGCAGAAAACGCCCCTTACGGGGCTCACTACGAACTCTTTCCGAAAGAATGTCAGGCGGATACGAATCAGCTCAAAGCGCTCTAGCCGCCTTTTGCGCGCGCCGTTCGCCGCCGAGGTGCTTCCGGTTTTCCTAGCCCTTTGCCGCGTCCCGCCTGGGACCTTCGGCATGCGGGGTCCACGAAGGAATCTCCTCTTTCCCGCGGAGCGAAAGGGCGTAGAATCCCTTTCCCGCTCGCTCAAACCAGCCGTATACGTCGCTGTACAGAATATCCCGCGCCTTGGGTTCCTCCAGGGCCCGCGCCACTTCGGAGGCCTTGACGGTTCCCTTCTCCTCAAGGAAGCAAGCGATCCGAAGAGCCCGTTGCCGGTAGGCCGTCATGAGGCCCCTGCGCCTCCCGGCCCCGCCCAGGTTGGGGTCGCCCACTCTCCGCATGAACTCCCCGAGCAGGCGTTCTCCCCGTTGTTTCTGTTTGCGCGGACGATATTCGCCCGGATCCAGAAGCACGTCCACCCCGCCCGCCTTCAGGCGCGGGTCCGCCGCTATCAGGCCCAGACCCAGCATCCGGAACAATTTGACGGCCCGTTTCCGTTGTGTTATCAGGGCGGGGCAGCCGGCGGGCACGCACACGTACACCTTCGGGGTCAGCGCAAGCCGGTCCACGGCCTGCAGGATCACGGGAAGGTTGAGATTGAGCTTGAGTTCGACCACAACGGGGTCTTCGCCGCCGCGCACGGCCACCACGTCGCAGTCCTCCACTTCTCCCTTCACCACATAGCCTTGAGCCTCGAGAAATCGCTTCAGCGGAGGATAGAAATCGGTTTCTTTCATAGCGTCCAGGGCAAATCAAGAGGAGGTATGGCCGCCCCAAGGCAAGGCGCAAGCATGGCTTGCGCACTCCAAAAAGGCGTTTGTCCTTCAAGAGGTCCCAATCCCGGTAGAACTTGGGTTTCTTGGAGTGCTGGAGCCATGCTCCAGCCTTGCTTTTCCAGAAGCCATGCTTCCATGTTTCGCCGGGTCGCTCTAGGTGACCTTGGCTTTTCGTTTCACCGGGCGGATGCGCTGGCCGCTGCCGCGTTTCCCGGCGCCGGCTCTACGGCCGTGCCGGTCGAAGGTTCCCAGAATGGAATCCACCAGGTCGCTCACGCTCGAGGTGTGGAAGATCGGAAGGCGGCAGACGCGCCCGCCGTAGGACTCGACGATATCGCGCCCCACGATCCGGTTTTCGGGGATGTTGCGGCCTTTGACCAGCACGTCGGGCCGGAGTTCGCGCAGGAGGCCCTCCGGCGTCCGTTCGTCGAAAAGGACCACATAGTCCACGGCTTCGAGGGCGGAAAGGATGGCGGCGCGCTCGTCCTGCGGCAGGATGGGGCGTCCCTGGCCCTTGAGCGCGCGGACGCTGCGGTCGGTGTTGAGAGCGACCACGAGCAGGTCGCCCTGGCGGCGCGCCTCATGCAGAAACCGGATGTGGCCGGGGTGAAGCAGGTCGAAGCAGCCGTTGGTGAAAGCGACTTTGCGGCCGCGGGTCTGCTGGCTCGCGGTGAGGATCTTGAGCTCGTCCAGTGTGCGGATCTTGTTGGTGGACGCGCCGCCGTCCAGCGCGGCCTTGAGCTCCGCGGGCGAGACGGTCGCCACGCCGAGTTTGCCGACCACGACGCCCCCGGCGTGGTTGGCCAGGATTGCGGCATCATTCAGGTCCAGTCCGGCGGCGAGGCCGAGGCCGAGGGTGGCGATGGAGGTATCGCCCGCGCCCGTGACGTCAAAGACCTCGCGAGCCCTGGCCGGCGCCTGGAAAAGCGCGCGCCTCGGGCGCATCACGGCGATGCCCTCCGGCCCGCGCGTGACCACCAGCGCCTTGAGGCCGCACCGCCGGATCAGAACCCGCCCCGCCCGCTCCAGATCGTCCGTCGAACCAATGGAGGTTCCGGATGCCAGCGCGGCTTCTTTCTGGTTGGGCGTGAGAATATCCACGCCGCGATATTTGTCGTAGTCTTGTCCCTTCGGATCCGCGAGGACCGGAATCCCGGCGCGGTGGGCCGCTTCCACAACGGCCGCGATCACCTGCGGCGGCAGGGCGCCCTTTCCGTAGTCGCTCAGGATCACGGCGCGGCTCCTG
>Ga0315294_10008526_pt1 | contig 11264 bp, 6 predicted proteins | sample YL17G13_40_MG_FD_203626 | JGI IMG/M metagenome (GOLD analysis project Ga0315294, IMG submission 203626) | Sediment microbial communities from Yellowstone Lake, YNP, Wyoming, USA - YL17G13_40 | ecosystem: Environmental > Aquatic > Freshwater > Lake > Sediment | place: USA: Wyoming | collected... | reverse complement strand
TTCTTGGCCTGTGGTGCGGTTATCCAGTTTTAGATTCTCTTTTCGAATCTACTTCGGCTGCAGCTAATGTTGGTTTTTCATGCGGGATTACTGATGCAAGCATGCCCACAATATTAAAAGTCACTTATATAATTCAGATGTGGGCGGGAAGACTGGAGTTTATGTCTGTGTTTGCTTTGTTTGGGTTTATTGTGGCGTTTTTTAAGGGAAAATGACGAAAAAAGTTTTATTCACTATTTTATACCTGTTACTTATATCAGAGAGCCATGATTGTTATGCGCAATCAATTTCAAGTGTGGAATTGATAAATAATGCAAAAAATTATAATAGTAATACGGTGGTGTATAAAGGTGAAGTAATAGGAGATATAATGGTGCGCGGCGAATATGCCTGGATAAATGTAAATGATGAGAAGAATGCAATTGGCATATGGATAAAAAAAGAGCTAATTAAAGATATCATTTATACAGGTAGTTATAAGGCAAAAGGTGATTTAGTAGAGATTACGGGAAAGTTTAATCGAGCCTGTATAGAACATGGCGGAGATTTAGATATCCATGCCCACTATTTAATTAAAATAAGTTCCGGAAATGTGGTTTCTCATACAGTAAATGCAAAACAAATAAATCTCGCTTTAAGTTTATTTCTTACGATAATCTTAGCCTGTTTATTGCGAATAACTATCCCCTTCAATCTAAATCAAGGTTACCAGAAAGAATAGTTTTTTACTTGTATTAGTGTAGAACACAGTGGGGTGTAAAAATACGAAGGCGTTCTCGTAAGGAACGCCAATTTTTTTTTATAAGATATTTTTAGACATAGGCGTCTTTAATCCAGCGATGGATAAAAGGCGCCTTTTTATTTTGTTTATCTGTTGCAATAGAAAGGAGGAAGCAAAATGATAAACGCAGGTGACACGGCTTGGGTTTTAATATCATCAGCTCTGGTAATGTTAATGACTCCGGGGCTAGCTTTCTTTTATGGAGGGATGGTACGAAAAAAGAATGTCTTGAGTATTCTGATGCAATGTTTCATTGTGTTGTGTTTATTAAGTGTACAGTGGGTTTTATACGGCTACAGTATTTCTTTTGCTCCGAGCGTTGGTTTTTGGGGTGGGTTTAAATGGTTTGGTTTAAATGGCGTGGGATTAGAACCTTATGCTGATTACGCCGGAACTATACCTCATCAGGCGTTTATGATTTTTCAGGCAATGTTTGCGATAATTACTCCTGCTTTGATTCTTGGCGCTTTTGCTGAAAGAATGAAATTTTCTGCCTTTTTGACTTTTATGTTGCTCTGGGCAACCTTTGTGTATGGACCGGTCTGCCATTGGGTTTGGGGTGTAGGTGGGTGGTTAAGAAAGTTAGGTGCACTTGATTTTGCCGGCGGGACTGTTGTGCACATCAATGCCGGAATCGCAGCTTTAGTGACTGCTTTAGTCATCGGTAGAAGAAAAAACCTAGATTCTAATATTCCTGCCCCTCACAATCTTCCTTTCGTTGTTTTAGGTACGGCCCTACTTTGGTTTGGTTGGTTTGGGTTTAATGCCGGGAGCGCTTTGGCTGCCAATGGACTGGCGGTAAATGCCTTCGTGGTAACAAATACCGCTGCGGCTAGTGCTGGTTTAAGCTGGGCTCTCATAGAATGGATGCGTAACGGAAAACCCACAATATTTGGGACAGCTAGTGGAGCCGTAGCCGGTTTAGTGGCAATTACGCCAGCTGCTGGTTTCGTGAGCGTTATACCAGCTATTATTATAGGGTTATTGGTTAGTGTGTTTTGTTTTACTGCTGTTACCGTCATCAAGCCTAAGCTGGGCTACGATGATTCCTTGGATGCTTTTGGCGTGCACTGTATCGGCGGTATCTGGGGAGCCTTGGCTACGGGTTTATTCGCTTCTAAGGCAGTGAATCCTCTTGGAGCGGATGGATTGTTCTTTGGCAATCCCAAACAATTTTTGGTGCAGTTGTTTGCGGTTGTAGTAACTTTAGCTTATACCTTTATTGTCACCTTTATTATTTATAAACTCGTAGATTTGTTTATTGGTGTCAGGGTGGTAGAAAAAGAGGAGTTGATGGGGCTTGATTTAACTCAACATCATGAACGAGCTTATACAGTTTTAGAATAAAATAAGTTTACTCCTTGCTTAAGCGCTTGAAAATTTCTGCGAAATTTTCTGCGCAAGCTTCGGAGTAATTTGCAGACAAAGAAAGAGAGGGCAAATTATGAAACTTATTATTGCTATCATCCAGCCAGACAAATTAGAAGAAGTAAAAGAGGAGCTATACAAAGCCGAAGTCAATTTAATAACGGTAAGCGAAGTTCTAGGCCACGGCCGGCAGAAAGGTGTAACTGAAATTTACCGCGGAATAAAAGAGACAGGCAATCTATTACGCAAAGTCCGCCTGGAGATTGCAGTTAATGAAAATTTTGTTGAACTGACTGTCAAAGCAATCATCAAAGGCGCAAATACCGGAGAGATTGGAGATGGTAAGATATTTATCCTGGATTTACCACAATGTATAAGAATCAGGACAGGCGAGAGGGGGGGTGTAGCGATAGGATGAAAAAGAGCCGTTACAAGAAAGCCAAATCAAATAAACAACTAATAAAAAAGGAGGCAGAGATGTCAAAGAGAACAAAAGAGGATATTTTAAAACTGGTAAAGGATAAGGACGTGAAGTTTATCAGGTTATGGTTTACCGACGTATTAGGGCAGGTAAAAAGCTTTGCCATAACCGACAGCGAGTTAAAGGGCGCATTAGAAAGAGGTATGGGTTTTGACGGTTCATCTATTACCGGTTATCAAGATATAGAGGAATCAGATATGATCGCCCTACCTGACCCGGATACCTTTACACTGGTTCCCTGGAGGCCAAAAGAAAAAGCAGTGGCGAGGATGATTTGTAATATCTTAAACCCTGACAAGACTCCTTATGAGGGAGACCCCCGTTATGTTTTAAAGAAAGCGCTTGAGCGGGCAAAGAAGATGGGATTCGATCATTATTATGTTGGGCCGGAGCTCGAATATTTTTATTTTAAGAACGACCGGGCTACAGAGATACTGGACAGAGGAGGCTATTTTGATCTGACTACTCTGGACGTAGCCAGTGATTTAAGACGCGAAACAATTTTAGCTCTGGAACAAATGGGCGTACAGGTGGAATATTCACATCACGAAGTTGCGCCTTCGCAGCACGAGGTAGATATGTGCTATAGGGATGCCCTACAGATGGCAGATAGCGTCATTACCTATAGAGTGGCAGTCAAAGAAATCGCCAGCAAGTTTGGCGTCTATGCTACCTTTATGCCGAAACCCATATTCGGCCAGAATGGTTCTGGTATGCATACGCATCAGTCGCTATTTAAAGGCGATAGGAATACCTTTTTTGATGCCAAATCCAAAGATAATCTTTCTGAAGTTGCGCAGCAGTATATAGCAGGGCTTCTGAAACACGCAAGAGAGATCAGTTTAATCTTTGCCCAGACTGTAAATTCTTATAAAAGGCTAGTTCCTGGTTATGAGGCGCCGGTGTATGTTGCCTGGAGCCGTAGAAACAGGAGCGCGCTGATAAGGGTTCCCGATTATCATCCTGGACAGGAAAAGGCAACGCGTTGTGAATTCAGGGCCTGTGATCCGGCGTGTAACCCTTATCTTACCTTTGCGGCCATGCTTCATGCAGGCCTAGAAGGGATTGAAAAAAAATATAAAGTGCCAGCTCCCATGGAAAAAAATCTTTATCACCTAACAGATGCAGAAAGAAAAGAAAAAGGGATAGAAACTCTGCCGGATAGCCTTGGGTATGCCATAGCAATCGCAGAAAACAGTGCACTTGTGAAAAAGATTTTGGGAGAACACATATTTCCCAGATTTATTGAGATTAAAAAGAAAGAGTGGGACGATTACCGCATCCAGGTTTCTGAGTACGAGTTAGATAAGTATCTTCCGATATATTGAGAGCGGGTAAATTATTAATATAAGAAAAAAATGAAATTTAAACACTATCCTAAAAAACAAGGTTTATACGATCCTGCCTTTGAACATGATTCCTGCGGAGTAGGTTTCGTCTGCGATATAAGGGGGAGAAAATCAAATGAGATTATCAGGCAGGGTATTGAGGTTTTAAGAAGGCTCTCCCATCGCGGGGCAACTGGTGCTGACCCAAAAACTGGCGATGGCGCAGGGATATTAATTCAGATTCCGCACCGTTTTTTTACAAAGGTATGTGCTGAAATAGGAATTAATTTACCTTGCGAAGGCGACTACGGTACAGGCTTGGTATTTCTGCCTCCTGATAAAAAAGAACGCCAGTATTGTAAAAAAGTATTCGCGAAATTTATTAGAGAAGAAGGCCAGATTCTTTTGGGTTGGCGTAATGTCCCGGTTGATGATTCTGATATAGGAAAGACTGCTCAAGAGACTCAGCCAGTTATCGAGCAGGTATTTATTGCCAATGGTTCGACTACGCTCACCATTGGTACCGAGCGAAGTCGAGGTACCCAAAATAAAAAGGTCAAAGACCAGCTTACCTTTGAAAGAAAGCTTTATGTGATTAGAAAGCTCGTCGAAAACTCGATTCGTATATCAGACCTAAAACAGAAAAAATTCTTTTATATCACCAATTTATCCAGCCGCACAATTTCTTATAAGGGATTGCTTATGCCCCAACAGCTGGATAAGTTCTTTCTTGATTTAAGAGGCGAAACCTTAGAGAGCGCCTTGTGCCTGGTCCATTCCCGTTATAGTACCAATACCTTTCCTACCTGGGATTTATCGCAGCCATTTAGATTTCTGGCGCACAATGGCGAAATTAACACCTTGCGGGGAAATATTAATTGGATGAGCGCAAAAGAGGGGTTGCTGCAGAGTAAGCTTTTTGGCAAAGATATTGAGAAACTAAAACCAGTTATTGTGCCAGGAGGCAGTGATTCTGCAAGTATTGACAATGTTTTTGAACTTTTGGTACTTGCAGGAAGAGGCCTTGCGCATGCCATGATGATGCTTATACCTTGCGCCTGTGAGCAGGATACTTTTATGAAGCAAGAATTGAGGGATTTTTACCAGTACCACGCCTGTCTAATGGAGCCCTGGGATGGCCCGGCAGCAATTGCCTTTACTGACGGAACCTCTATCGGAGCTGTATTGGATAGAAATGGACTTCGTCCAGCACGCTATCTTGTCACGAAACGCGACTCTGTAGTGATGGCTTCTGAAGTTGGAGTGTTGAATATTCCCCCAGAAGAAATTGCTTATTCCGGAAGATTGACGCCAGGAGAGATTTTCTATATTGATACACAGCAAGGAAGGATTATTAGCGATGAAGAACTAAAAACCACAATTTCGAAAAGACGGCCTTACGCAAAGTGGTTGAAGGCAAATATGCTAGAGTTGGATTCTTTAAAGCACGCACGACGCACGACGCCTGCCTGCCGGCAGGCAGGGCACGACGCACAACATGATATTACGAGTTCTTTAAACGCCTTTGGATATACGCGTGAGGACTTAAAGTTTATCATCCAACCGATGGCAGAAAAGGCCCAGGAGCCAACAGGTTCAATGGGCAACGATACCCCGCATGCTGTTTTATCCAAAAGGCCGCAACTGCTGTATAACTATTTTAAACAATTGTTTGCCCAAGTTACTAATCCTGCGATTGATCCTATCAGAGAAGAACTGGTGATGAGTCTGGAGTGTTTCATGGGTTCTCGCAAAAACCTGTTAGATGAGACGGCCGAGCATTGCCGTAAGGTGCACCTTAAACAGCCGATATTGACCAATGAAGATTTAGAAAAGTTACGTTACATCCACAAAAAAGATTTTAAGACGAAGACAATCTCGCTTTTATTCAAAGCAGGCGATAAAAATGATTTTATGAATGCATTAGATAGGATATGTAAAGAGGCCTCCTGTGCGGTTCAGGAAGGTTATTCATTTGTTATTTTGAGTGACCGGGGGTTGAGCAAAGAATATGCGGCCCTGCCGGCACTATTGGCTACTTCAGCCGTGCACCATCATTTGGTACGCGGTACCTCTCGCTCTCAGATTGCCTTAATCGTTGAGAGCGCTGAACCAAGAGAGGTGCATCATTTTGCTTTGCTTTTTGCTTACGGTGCAGGGTGCGTTAATCCTTACTTAGCCTATGAGGCCATTCAACACCTTATAGGCGAAAAGTTGCTAACAGTAGATTTTAAAACAGCGCAGAAAAATTATATAAAAGCAGTTGACAAAGGGATTTTAAAGATTCTCTCCAAGATGGGAATCTCTACGCTTCAAGGTTATAGGGGTGCTCAGATATTTGAGGTACTGGGTCTGCATGAGGAGGTTATTGAGAGATGTTTTGCAGGCACAGTCTCCCGAATTGGTGGGGCTACCTTTGATGTGATTGCTCAAGAGTCCCTCGAGAGACACAGAGAGGCATTCCTTAAGCGAGAAATTTCTTTGCCGTATCTTGCAACCGGCGGAGTTTATCAATGGAAGCGCGACGGTGAATTTCATCTCTGGAATCCGGATACCATTGCCGCACTCCAAGACGCTACCCGCAACAATGATTTCCAGAAATATAAAGAATTCGCGCAACTTATTAATGACCAATCGCATAATCCGACAACCTTACGTAGCTTGTTAAAATTTAAGAAAACAAAACCTATCCCTATCGAGGAAGTTGAGCCAGTTGAATGTATATTTAAGCGTTTTGCAACCGGCGCAATGAGTTTTGGCTCAATCAGTAGGGCGACTCACGAAACGATTGCCCTTGCCATGAATAGGCTGGGCGGTAAATCAAATACCGGAGAAGGCGGGGAGGATCCAGCGCGTTTTATTACTTTAGGAAATGGGGATTCTACAAGGAGCGCAATAAAACAAGTTGCTTCCGGCCGTTTTGGCGTCACCACAAATTATTTAGTAAATGCCGATGAATTACAGATAAAGATAGCCCAGGGCGCAAAACCAGGCGAAGGTGGACAGCTTCCCGGACATAAGGTAAGCGGCATTATTGCCAAAACGCGTTATACGACACCGGGAGTGACCTTAATTTCGCCTCCGCCGCACCACGATATTTATTCCATTGAGGATTTAGCGCAGTTAATCTTTGACCTGAAAAATGTAAACCCGAATGCGCGTATCAGCGTAAAATTGGTTTCTGAGGTTGGGGTAGGAACTGTTGCTGCTGGAGTGGTTAAAGGCCACGCAGACACGATCCTTATTTCAGGCGGAGACGGAGGTACCGGCGCCTCGCCTTTAAGTTCAATAAGACATGCAGGGCTTCCTTGGGAATTAGGTTTAGCTGAGACGCACCAGACATTAGTTTTAAATGACTTAAGGAGCAGGGTGCGCTTGCAGACAGACGGTCAGATGCGTACGGGTCGCGATGTAGCCATCGCTTGTCTATTAGGGGCAGAGGAATTTGGTTTCTCTACTTCGGTTTTGATTATTTTAGGCTGCGTCATGCTTAGGCACTGCCATTTAAACAACTGTTCAGTGGGTATAGCTACTCAGGATGAAATCTTAGAGGCAAGATTCCCGGGCAAACCAGAATACATCATAAATTATTTTCATTTTGTCGCAGAAGAGTTGCGTCAGATTATGGCCAGTTTAGGCCTGCGCACTATTGATGAGATGGTGGGAAGAGCAGATTTACTGGAATTAAATAGCGATATCTTGCCGTGGAAGGCAAAACAAATCGATTTTTCAAAAATCCTCTATAAACCTGAAGCAGCGAATACCGTAGGAACTCATTGTGCTGTAGAGCAGAATCACGGGATAAACAAAGTTTTAGATTTGAAACTAATCGAGTTAGCGAAACCCGCATTTGAAAAGGGCGAACCAGTAAGAGCGGCGTTAGAGATAAATAATACAGATAGAACCACAGGCGCTACCTTAAGTGGTCGGGTATGTAAGGTTTTTGGAGAAGAAGGGCTTCTAGATAATACCATTCATTTTAAATTTAAAGGCGTGGCAGGTCAGAGTTTTGGAGCCTGGCTTGCCAAAGGCATCACCTTTGAGCTGGAAGGCCTGAGCAACGATTATATAGGTAAAGGTATTTCTGGCGGAAAGATTATTGTCTATCCTGATAAACGGGCAAATTATAAATCAGAAGAAAATATCATTATTGGCAATACCACGTTTTACGGCGCAATTTCCGGAGAGGCATATATTAGGGGAGTAGCTGGAGAAAGATTCTGCATCAGAAACTCTGGTCTAAATGCCGTAGTTGAAGGAGTAGGAGACCATGGGTGCGAGTATATGACTGGCGGAAGAGTCCTAGTAATAGGTGCAACAGGAAGAAATTTTGCTGCTGGCATGTCCGGCGGAATAGCTTATGTCTATGACAAAGACGGAAATTTTAAATACAGATGTAATCCAGAGATGGTGGAGCTAGAGAAGCTTTCAACAGAGGATGTACGCATTATTTATAATCTGGTGAGCAACCACCATAAATATACACAAAGCGAAGTAGCCTATAGGATTTTGGATAATTTCAGCCGCCTGATATATAATTTTGTTAAGGTGATGCCCAGGGAATATAAACGGATTTTAGAGATGAAAGAGATAGAAGAAATTCCCGAATTACAAGAGGTTTTGGATGGGTGAGCTGAGAGGTTTTCTAAAAGTAGAGAGAAAAACAACAGAACCGCGTCCGGTTTGCCTTCGGCTAAAGGACTTTCGCGAAGTAGCTTCCCTTGCGACTTGTGAGCATTCCCAAGAGCAGGCATCGCGTTGCATGGATTGTGGTACACCTTTTTGCCATTGGGGATGTCCAATTGGAAATTACATACCCGAATGGAATGATTTAGTTTTTCGCGGGCATTGGCAGAGGGCACTCCAACTTTTGACAGCGACTAATAATTTTCCGGAAATCACCGGAAGGATTTGTCCGGCATTGTGCGAATATTCCTGTGTTCTGGGAATAAATGATGACCCCGTAACCATAAGAGAGAATGAATTAGCGATAATTGAGTATGCCTTCCAGAAGGGTCTTCTCAAACCGCAACCGCCTAAGAAACGCACTGGAAAGCAGATAGCCATAGTAGGTTCAGGGCCGGCAGGCTTGTCTTTGGCGGATCAACTGAATAAGGCTGGTCATTTAGTAGTGGTTTTTGAAAAAGCGGATAAAATCGGGGGGATACTACGTTATGGTATCCCTGATTTTAAACTAGAAAAATGGGTACTAGAACGCAGAATTAATCTCCTCAAGAAAGAGGGGATTGTGTTTAATACAAGTGTTTGTGTAGGTAAAGAATTAAAAGCTAAATATTTAAAAAAGGAGTTTGACGCTATCTGTTTGGCTAAGGGTTGCGGCGTACCGCGAGATTTAAATATAGAAGGTAGGGGTTTATCAGGGATTCACTTCGCTATGGATTACTTAATTCAGGCGAATAAGAAGGTTAACCAAGAATTAATTCCTTTTGATAAATTAATTGATGCAAAAGGTAAAAGAGTTGTGGTGATTGGTGGTGGCGATACGGGTGCGGATTGCGTGGGAGTTGCGCATCGCCAAGGCGCAAAATGCGTGGTGCAGATAGAGCTTTTAGCTAAACCACCAGAATGTCGAACACCAGATTATCCTTGGCCAAAGTATCCTTTACTTTGCAAAACCTCTACTAGCCATGAAGAAGGCGGGATAAGGGAGTGGTTAGTCTCCACCAAAAAATTTAGTGGAGAAAACGGTCGGGTACAAAAACTTTTCTGTCAGAGAGTAATCCAAGAGGCGGCTGACAGAAAATTTGAAATTGAAGCAGATTTGGTCATTTTAGCCCTAGGATTCTTGTTTCCCAGAAAAGAGGGCTTGCTTGAAGAATTACATTTAGAATTGGACCGAAACGGGAACATAAAGACAAGCCCTAACTTTATGACTTCACAAAAAGGAATTTTTTCCTGCGGTGACATGCGCAGAGGACAATCTTTGATTGTTTGGGCAATCTCTGAAGGAAGACAGGCAGCGCATTGTATTGATAAGTATCTTATAGGAGAATCTAATTTGCCGATGATTTAGGGATTGACTTAATTAAAATATATGGTATATTTAAAAGTAGTCCAAAGTAAGCACTACGAAAAAACAATGGCGTTTAGAGGCCAAAAATATCGGCACTAAACGCCTTTTTATTTGAGCAGACAATCGTCCCGCCTCATAGACCGCGCTAAAATTCTGTTCCATAATTTTAGCGTATTCGGCGGGATAAATTCAGCCTCAAACTCATGTTCGCTTACGCTCCATAAGTTTGGGCTTCATTTATGACAAAGTACATATTTGTAACCGGTGGCGTGATATCAAGCTTAGGTAAGGGGATTACTTCTGCTTCAATCGGTAAAATTCTAGAATCTCGAGGATTGAAAGTTGCTCTTATGAAATTCGATCCCTATATTAATGTTGACCCTGGCACAATGAATCCTTATCAGCACGGCGAGGTCTATGTTACCGAGGACGGAGCAGAAACAGATTTAGACTTAGGTCATTATGAAAGATTTACTGAAAGCAACACTACCAAGTTCAATAACGTTACCACCGGCCAGGTCTATAATGCCGTAATCTCCAAAGAAAGACGCGGTGATTATTTAGGAAAGACCATTCAGGTCATTCCTCACATTACTGACGAGATAAAAGAGAGGGTTAAAAAAGTAGCTTCTGTGTCTGGTGCAGATGTAGTCATCGTTGAGATTGGGGGGACAGTGGGCGATATTGAAAGTCTGCCTTTTTTGGAAGCGGCAAGGCAATTCAGATTAGATATAGGATATGATAATGTGCTTTATATACACGTTACGCTGATTCCTTATGTAAAAGTGGCAGATGAGATAAAGACTAAGCCTACTCAGCATAGCGTAGGCACGTTACGTGAAATCGGAATCCAGCCGGATATATTAATCTGTCGGACAGAAAAGACGTTATCAGAAGAGGTAAAAGAAAAAATATCTCTATTCTGTAATGTAAGGCCAGAAGCAGTGATTGAGGCTATTGATGTGGAGTCTATTTATCAGATACCCCTTGTATTTAAAAAGCAAATCCTGGATGAAATAATCTTAAGTCATTTTAAGTTAATCTGCAAATTCTCAGATTTAAAAGAGTGGGAGAAAAATGTTGTGGAGAGAGTCATTAATCCCAGAAACATTGTAACTATTGCCTTGGTGGGTAAATATATTACCTTACAAGATGCCTATAAATCCATATATGAGGCATTAGTGCATGCCGGCATAGCTAATGATACAAAGGTAGAAATTAAAAAAATAGATTCCGAAGCGATTCAAAAAGAGGATGCGCATAAACTTTTAA
>Ga0315294_10008525_pt1 | contig 11264 bp, 9 predicted proteins | sample YL17G13_40_MG_FD_203626 | JGI IMG/M metagenome (GOLD analysis project Ga0315294, IMG submission 203626) | Sediment microbial communities from Yellowstone Lake, YNP, Wyoming, USA - YL17G13_40 | ecosystem: Environmental > Aquatic > Freshwater > Lake > Sediment | place: USA: Wyoming | collected... | reverse complement strand
CGGAGACGCTTTTTAAGAATTTTTTTAGATATCATCTCCCCTTCCCCTCTTGTAGCCAAGAGGGGCCCCGAAAAAGGTAAGCGCCTCCGGTAGAAGTGGCGAGTACTGAGCCGCCGAGAAGGACGGTGAGGAAACGGCGTTAAGAACCCGAGTCGGGAGCGAAGCCGTGTCTCGATCTTGTCAACAGGACCCGCGACGAGAAGAGCGTTCGCCCGCTTCGAGCGAGCTCCTTCCCCAGGCCTTAACCTTGACTTGCTCCAAAGTGAGTGATAGAAAGAAAGAATTATTTTCGCTCCTCAGGAGGTTTGGATGATAAAGACCAGAAAAAAAATCTCGCTCGGCATTTGGCTGGCTTTCGTTTTGGCCGCGTTCGTTTCAGCCCAGACGACGCCCGAAGCGTTCCTTGGATTTAAAGTCGGGGCGGACAAGAAGCTGGCCGATTACAACCAGATCAAGGCCTATTTCGAAAAGCTCGCCCAGGAAGCGCCCAAGAAGATCAAGCTCTTCACCCTCGGCGAAAGCACGATGAAGAAGCCTCTGATCATGGCCGCGATCACCTCGGAAGAGAATCTGGCCAAGCTCGACGCCTATCGCGAGATCACCAAGAAGCTGCGCGATCCCCGCACTCTCCCCGTCGAGGAGGCCAGGAAGCTGGCCAAGGACGGCAAAGCCATCGTCCTCATCACCTGCAGCCTTCATTCGACCGAGATCGCCGCCTCGCAGATGTCGATGGAGCTGGCCTACAATCTGGTCGCCGGCAAGACCCCTTTCGACGCCAAAAAAGTGCTGAACGACGTCATCGTCCTCCTCTGCCCGACCCATAATCCCGACGGCAACCAGATGGTCGTCGACTGGTACAAGAAATACGTCGGGACGAAATTCGAGAACGGCTCGATGCCCTGGCTGTATCATTACTACGCCGGCCACGACGACAACCGGGACTGGTACATGATGAACCTCGTCGAGACGCGGGCGGTCACCAAGGTCCTTTACCACGACTGGCTGCCCCAAGTCCACGTCGACGAGCACCAGCAGGGCTCCACCGGCTCCCGGCTCTTCATCCCGCCCTACATGGACCCGCCCCTCCCGAACGTCCAGCCGCTCGTCTGGCGGATGGTCAACCTCTTCGGCACGAACATGGCCTTCGACCTCCAGCGGAACGGGATGAGCGGCGTGGTCAACGGCCGGAGCTATACGGCCTGGTATATCGGGGCCTGCGACGACACGCCCTGGCTGCACAACGTCGTCGGCATCCTGAGCGAGGCGGCCTCGGTCCGCCTGGCCTCCCCCATCTTCATCGAACCGACAGAGATCCCGAAGTCCTACAACGAGAAGATGATGGATTTCGTCGATCCCTGGCCGGGCGGCTGGTGGCGCTTGCGCGACCTCGTCGACTACGAACTGACCATGACCCAGAGCGTGATCAAGACGGCTTCTCTCCACAAGGAAGACCTTCTCTTCAACTTCTACCAGATGTATAAGAATTCGGTCGAGAAGGTGGACAAGAACCAGCCGTTCGCCTTCGTCATCCCGGCCAAGCAGCATGACTATCCGACCATGCTCAAGATGCTCGATGTCCTGCAGCTGGGCGGGGTCGAGATCCACCAGGCCAAGGCCGATTTCATCGCCGGCGGGAAGTTCTATCCCGCGGGCTCGTTCGTGGTGAAGATGGCCCAACCGTATAAGACCTATGCCTGGGCGATGCTCGAAAAGCAGAAATATCCGGATATGCGGCAGTATCCCGGCGGACCTCCCCAGTCGCCCTACGACAACGCCGGCTGGACGCTTCCCCTCCAGATGGGCGTCGCCTGCGACCAGGTCGACGAGCCGTTCGAGGTCAAGCTCGAAAAACTGGCCAAGACGCCGTATCCCCCGGTCCCGGCGAACCAAGGAGGAGGAGCCTATTTCGTCCTCGGCTCGCAGATCAACGCTTCGTATTCGATCGCCTTCGCCCTCCTCAAGGACGCCAAGGCCGAGGTCTGGCGGACCAAGGCCAAGGTGGCCAAGAAAGGCTTCGACATCCCGGCCGGCAGCTTCGTCGTCAAGAACTCCCCCGAGGGCAAGAAAGCTCTCCCTGCCCTCCTGGCCAAATATTCCATGACCGTCATCGACCTCGACGATGCCACGGATATCGCCAAGGCCCCGCTCAAGTTCCACCGCGTCGGGCTCTACCAGTCTTGGCGCGGGAACATGGACGAGGGCTGGACGCGCTACATGTTCGACGACATGAGCATTCCCTATAAGACCCTGCACAACGAGGACATCAAGGGGACAAAAGAGAAAAAGGTCGACCTCCGGGCCGACTACGACGTCATCGTCTTCGCCGACGAGAACGCCACGACGATCAAATCCGGATCGCGCGGCGCCGGCGGTCAGAGAGGCGGCGGCACAGAGACCGGTGCACAGACGCGGCAGCCCGCCTCGACGACCCCGCCCGAGTATGAGGGCGGGATCGGGCAGGAAGGCGTGGACGCCCTGAAAGCGTTCGTCGAAAAGGGCGGCACCATCGTCCTGCTCAACCAGGCCTGCACCCTGGCCTTTAATGAATACGACGTCCCCGCCCGGAACTCCCTTCAGAACGTGGACCGGACTCGGTTCTTCTGTCCGACCTCGATCCTGAAGATCCTCGTCGACAACGAAACGCCGATCGGCTACGGCATGCCCAAGGAAGCGGCGGCCATGTTCGTCAACAGCCTGGCCCTGGACACCTCCACGCCCGGCTTCGAATGGGACCGGAAGGTCGTCGCCTCCTACCCCGAAGACGATATCCTTTTAAGCGGCTGGCTGCTCGGCCCGGACGTCATCGCCCGAAAGGCGGTCGTCGTCGACACGAAGTACAAGGACGGGCACATCATCCTGATCGGCCTCCGCTGCCAGAACCGGGCCCAGTCCCACGGGACGTACAAATTCCTGCTGAACGGATTGATGTATCCGGAAAAAGAGTAAGGAGCGGATCTGCCGATCCCGATTTAGAACACAAGAGATAAGACGGCGCTTTCTATTCCTTCTATTTCCACTCCTCAACGAGGGCGGCGATGAGATCGGTCAGCGCCTCCAAGTCGCTCTTGACGATCTTTTCGATGAACGAGTGGGCATAGGCTCCCGCCCAGGACAGCGGGATGTCCGCCGCGCCGTCGGCCACGAACACCGAGCCGTCGTTCCCGCCGCGCGAGTTCCGGATCTGGATGAGGATCTTGCGCCCTTCGGCGATCTTGGCCACCTTGCGGATCTCGGTCTTGGGCGTTACGTTGCTGGTGTCGATCGAGCGGAGCACGGCCCCTTTCCCGAGAATGGCGTTGCCGAACCTTTTATTCTCGAGCGGAGAGTCCGTCGAGACAAAGGTGTCGATGGCGAAAACATAATCCGGCTTGAGGGTCTTGGCCAGGAGCTGGGCGCCATTCAGTCCGGTTTCCTCCTCCACATCCCAAGCAAAGGTGACCGTCTTCGTCTTGATCTTGGTCCAGTCGAGGCGGAGGGCGGCGGCCAGCAGGGCGGCGCAGCCGGCCCGATCGTCCACGGCGCGCGTGGCCATGATATCGGGGGCAAGATCGACGAGCCTCTTTTTAAAGAGGACCTGGTCCCCTTCCGCGACTCCCAAGGCCCGGACCTCCTGTTCTGAGGAACAGCCGAGATAAAGCTCGACAGGCTCGGCGGCCGCGGCCGGAGCTTGTCCCTGGGGCTTTGCGGGAGCCTGAACCGGCGCTTTAGCCTGGGCTGGCGTTGGCTTTGGAGCGGGCTGAGCGGCGGCTTGGGGAGGCTTCTGGGCAGGAACAGGCGCAGTCGTCGATGCCGGCGGGGCTGGATTCTGGGCGGGAACAACAGCCGGCGTCCGCGAGGGCGCCGCGGCAGCCGTCTGGCTTTGATAATAATCGGGCTTTGGCTGGATCACGCCCTCGACCGGTCCCTTGGCCGTGTGGATGACGAACGGCCGGGCTTCGCAGGTCTGGGGCAGGAGGCCGCCGCGGGCCCGAAGGAGAACGGTCCCCTGAGGAGTGATCTTGTCGACGAGGAATCCCAATTCGTCCAGATGGGCGACAAAGAGGATATGAGGTTTGCCTTCGCCGACCGTGAACCAGACATTCGATTTCGCGTCCCTCTGGACCTTGAGAGAGGACGGCAGAGCGGCTTGGATGAAATCGGAGACCTTTCCTTCCTGGCTCGAAAGGCCGGGGATGAGGACGATCTTCCGGAGCAGGTCCCAGCCCGAAGCGGGCGAAGCGGCCTGCGGACCGCTCTTAGAAGCGCTTTGGGGCGCGGAAACGGCGATGTTCAGGATCAACACCGAGAATAAAATGATATAGACAGCTTTTCTCATTTGACCCTCCCGGATTGGAGGAGTTGGAGAAGCAGGGTTTTCAAAGCCAAGACATCTTTGAGGTCCACGACCTCAGACGGAGTCTGGGCGAATTTGACGGGAATGGCCAGCATGAGGGCTTCCGTCCCCTCTCCGTTCAGACCGTTCAAGAGCGCCGATTCGGCGCCGGTCTGATATTGAAGGGAAATTTTGGCCTCCCGGGCAACCGCCTCGACGGCATCTTTCAGCTTCGCCGCTCCCTCCTTCGGAAGGATGAGGACCGGGCCTTTGCCGAGCGCCGGGCTTTTCTCGCCCCGGTCGGCGGGGACGCCGTCGACGATGATCGCGAGCTTTGGTTGGATCGTCCTTTTAGCCCGAATGGCGCCGAGCGAAGACCTCGCCCCGCCTGAACGGGTCGGATATTTCGATTGGGCCATCCAGCTCAGGACGACCTCCTGGGAGAGATTGGCCTTGCCCAGCTCTTCGGCCAAACCCAGCAGCAGGGCGCAGGAGGATTTCTGGCCCAAAGAGAGCCCGGCCCATCGATCGTTGGCCAGCGCGCTAAGCTCCGGCCAGAGGGTCACCGGATCGAGGAACTCGATGCCTTTTTGTCGGGCATCCTCTCCCGACCGGGCGCCGATATCGACGTAAACGAGATCGAGAGAGAGATTCCGGAGCTCTTCGCGCCGCTCCCGCGTGATCAGGTGCATGGCCGGCTGGGAGACGACACCGTAGAGGAGGCCTTTCTGGGTGGAGATCACGATGGGGTGGCCGAGCAGATAGTTGTCGAAGTTCGGATGGGGCTGGGCGGAGCGGTCGAGCCTCAGATAGCCATCCGGGGTGATTCCGCTCACGAACCAGCCGTATTCGTCGAGCGGGGCGAGGAGGGCGATCTTCGATCCGCCCGATCCGAAGCGGACGTAAACGCTGCCGAGGTTATCCCTCTCGGCGGCGCCCTTGGGCAGATACGAGAGGATCTTTGTCCCGAGTGCCTCCTCGTTGCCTAAGGCCGAGGGGATGGAGACGGCCTCCCGGATTAGGTCCTTGATGTCGATCGGCGAAGCCGCCGCCGCGCCGAAGACGAGCAGCAGCCCCGCGCTCCAGATCCACATGACATTCCTTTTCTTCATCCGCGCCTCCTCTTTGGTTTTCCAGCGGTCATGGTCAGCTCTTCAAGAGCTGTTCGGCCCGGTCGATATTGGACACGTCCAGGACGACCGAGACCTTGTCGCCTTTCCGGCTGAGCGTTCCGTAGCAGTATTCGATGTTGATGCCCTCGTCGCCCAGCTTCGAGGTCAGCTCAGCCAGGGCTCCCGGCTTGTTCTCGAGGTCCACGAGCAGCACGTCCCGCAGTTCGTGATTGGCGTATTCCTCGCGCTTGGACAGGGCCTTGACGGCCTTGTTGAGGTTCTTGACGAAAATCTTGGCCATGTCGTGGAAGACCCCGATGGATTCGATGTTGATCTCCTCCTCGGCCAGGTAGGTGCAGAGATTGCCCAGCGTCGAAGGCTTGTTGTCCAACAGAACGAAGATTTCTGTGATGCGTTCCATGGTCGATTCCTCCTGCGGCGGATTTTTCAATCAAAGATCTTGCCGGGATTCAAGATCCCGGCCGGATCGAAGGCCCGCTTGATGCCTCTCATGAGCTCGATCTGCCCGGGCGACAGGCTCCGCAACAGATATTTCTTCTTGACCAGGCCGATCCCGTGCTCGCCGGAGATGACGCCTCCCCGGGCCTTCCCGTCGTCGTAGATCTCCTCGCGGACCGCCTCGAACTTTTCCCGCCATTCGGCCTCGGGAAGCGGGACGACGCGGCCCTTCTCGAAGCGCGCCTTCATGATATGCGTATGGACGTTCCCGTCGCCGGCGTGGCCGAACGTGGGCAGCCAGAGGCCGTGCTTGTGCTCGACGGCGCGGACCTTCTTGACGTGCGCCGCGATCTCGGCGCGCGGGACGCAGACGTCCAGGATCTCGACCGTATCCCGCTTGATCGCCTCATAGATCTTGCTCCGGATGGCCAGGACATCGTCCTGCTTCTTGGGCGTATCGGCGATGAAAACATCCAGGGCCCCTTTTCCCAGGGCGATCTCGGCCACGGTCTGGGAGAGGCGGTCCATTTCATCCTCGCCGGCCGCGTCGAGGATGACGAGGAGATGCGTCTCCCCTCGCTCGCAAGGCCATGTCTTGTGGAGGTGCTCCCCCGAGAGGCGGAGGACATCGAGAGGGATGAACTCCAGGGCGACGGGAATGACCCTCTTGAGGAGCCGCGGCACGGTCTCGATGGCGGCGTCCAGGCTCTCGAAGGGGATGACGAGCGACCGGGTGACGGCCGGCCGGGTCAGGAATTGGACGACGGCCTTGGTGATGACGCCGAGCGTCCCTTCCGAACCGATCATCAGATGGAGCAAACTGTAGCCGGTGCTGCTCTTGATGAGCTTGCCGCCGAGGGTCAGAATATCGCCCTGCGGCGTCACGACCTCGAGGCCGCGGATGTAATTGCGGAGGACGCCGTATTTCACGGCCCGGCTTCCGCCGGCGTTGGTCGCGATCATGCCGCCGATCATGGCGCTCTCCTCCCCCGGGTGCGGAGGGAAATAAAAGCCGGCCTCATCGACCGCCTCTTCGAGCCCGCGGAGCGTCACGCCGGCCTCGACCCAGGCCATCTGGTTGTCGGCGTCGATCTCGAGAACCTGGTTCATGTTCTCGACGGACAGGACAACGCCGCCGGGAGAGGGAACGCACCCTCCGCACAGGCCCGTCGCCCCTCCGCGCGGGGTCACGGGGATCTTCCGGCGGCCGGCGATCTCGAGGATCGCGGCCACTTGGAGCGGGGATCTGGGTTTCAGAACGAGCTCAGGCATCCGGCTGATGTCGCCGAGCGAAAATTCATCGTGGCTGTAATCCCCCATCCGCTCGGGATCGACGACGGCGTTCTCACGCCCGACGATGCTGATGAGGTCCTCCCGGATTTTGGAGGTCAGGGTCTTCATGGCCACCGTCCACTATTACCACAAAAGCAAAGGGGGGCACAAGCAGACAGGATTCAGAATTCAGGAGACAGGATGAGAATTCCGGCGACAAGATTTGAGGACTTGGTATTTATTGAAGAGATCAGAAAGCTGTTGGAGGCCTATTCGCGGACCATTCTGAATTCTGACTCCTGAATCCTGTCTACCTTAGCAGTTACAATAAATGATAAAATTCCTGTCAACGAAAGCGCCGGCCGATCCGTTCTTTTGTATAGATACGACCATGGACGAACAGGCATGCATCCGGCTGGCCCAAGAAGGCGACAGGGCCGCTTTCCGAGTCATTTTCGACGGGCACAGGCAGCGGGTTTTTTCCCTGGCCTATCGCTATCTCCGCAACCAGGCGGATGCCGAGGATGTCCTGCAGGACACGTTCATCAAAGCCTATCATGCCCTGTCGCTCTACAGGCCGGATAAAGGCCTCAACTTCTCCGCATGGCTCACCAAGATCTGCGTCAATGCCAGCATCGACGCCCTCCGGAAGAACCGGGGGAGGAACCTTCAACCGCTCGAGCCCGAGGAGGTGGCCAATATGCCCGCCCCGTCGCACTCGTCCGATCCCGAGATTTCGACGCGCAACAAGGAGATCCGCGAACACGTCGACCGGGCCCTCAGCAAGCTGCCGCCCAGGCAGCGGATGGTCTTCACCCTGCGCCATTACCAGGACTTCAGCATCCGGGAGATCGCGGAATCCCTGGATTCGACCGAAGGCAGCGTCAAAAAACATCTCTTCCGAGCCGTCGAGGCGCTGAAAAAGCGGCTCCGGCGGTTCGTCACGGAGGATGGCTATGAAGTGTAAAGAAGCGAAAAACCTCATCATTCTAGAGCTCTACGGCGAACTGGAGGAGTCTGAAAAGGCCCGGCTCCACAGCCATTTGGAACAGTGTCGAGACTGCTCCGGCGAGTCCGCCCTGACGAAAAAGGTCTTCGCCGTCCTGGACGAGGTTGAGCCCGCCGCCGAGCCTTCGACGGATTGGGACAGAACCTGGGACCGGGTCCAGGCAGGGATCGCGGGCCCGCCCGCCCGACGCCGGCCGGAACGCGCCTCCGGATGGCGCTGGGCCTTCGCCGGAACGGGCCTCGCCCTCGTCCTCGTCGCCGGCATCTTCATCGGGAGGTACGCCCTCGCCCCCTCTCCCGAGCCCATCGGCGCTTCGGCCGCGGTTGTCGCGCCTGCTCCGAACGGGATCCGGCCGGCCTTCGCCGCTCACCTCGAAGACCTCAAGCCGATCCTTCTCGATTACGCCCACTATGTCCCGGGAGAAAAGAGCGGACGAAAGATCTCCATCGACGAAGAGGTTCTGCGCGGGCTGGTCCTTCAGAACATCCTCTTGAAACGGAAACTGGTCGAAAAGGATCCGGCGGCGGCGGACCTGCTCGACGACCTCGACCTCATCCTCAAGGAAATCACGAACCGCGGAACGCAGAACTCTCAAGCCCCGGCCCGGATCAGGGACCTGATCGAACAGCGGGGCGTTCTATTTAAAATGGAAATCATGAAAAAACTTTAGGAGGAAAACCGATGAAAACCATAAAAATGATCGCCGTCCTTCTCGCCCTCGGGGTGCTCTTCTCGAGCTTCGCTTCGGCCCAGACCCAGGAAACCGAAAAGGCCAAGGAAGCTTATGAGAAGGCCAAAATAGCCATCGTTATTAAGGATTGGAAAGCGGCCGTCGAAGCTTTCCAGAAGCTCGGGTCTCAATACAGCAAGAGCGATTATTACGGAGAATCCCTCTATTGGCTCGGCTACAGCCTCGATAGGTACTCTGAATCCTTTGACAACGTCCAGAACCAGCTCGAGAAGAAAAAAGAAGCGATCGACCGGCTGAATCTCCTGCTTGAAAAACTTCCCCAGAACGCTTGGGTCCCCGACGCCAAGCTCCTTCGCCTGCAGATCGCCGAGAAACTGGCCAGCAGCGGCCTGAACGAATACGGCCGATATATCAACAGCGCGCTCGGACTGGATTTAGAGGCCCTCCAAGACTTAAAGAAAAACGCCTCGGGCGCCTTGAAAAAACCGGTCGATCCCGAGCTCGAGCTCAAGCTCGTCGCCCTCGACGCCCTGCTCCAGATGGATAAAGAGAAGGCCCTGCCCATTCTCGAGAAACTGCTCAAGAAAGAGCAGAAGCCCGAGCTGCGAGAAAAAGCCCTCTTCGTCCTCAGCCAGTCCAAAGATCCCAAGGTCCTTCCCTTTCTCATCGAACTGGCCTCGAAGGACCCCTCCGATAAGATCCGCCAGATGTCCGTCTTCTGGTTGGGACAGCGCCGCGACGAGGAGAGCCTGAAGGCGCTCATCAAGGTCTACGACGAGAGCGGCGATGCCAAAATCAAGGAAAACATCATCATGGCCTTGGGCCAGAACAAGAACGACAAGGCCCAGGCGAAGATCCTGGACATCGCCAAGAACGACAAGGACATCAAGGCCCGCGAACGGGCCGTGTTCTGGCTGGCCCAGAAAAAGAGCGATGAGATCATGCCCCTTCTCTTGGATATCTACAGCAAAACGGACAACGCCTCGCTCAAACAACAGGTCATCTTCTCCCTGTCCCAGAACAAGAGCCCCAAGGCCGTCCAGACCATGATCGAGCTGGCCCGCAAGGAAAAGGACTTGGCCGTCAAAAAACAGATCATATTCTGGCTCGGCCAATCCAAGAGCGAAGAAGCCATGAAGTTCCTCAAAGAGATCATCGAGAAGTGAGAGATCGGAGCGAAACCATGCGCGCCCAAATCACGAGCAAGACGATCGGAGGGGCACTCCTCGGGGCGCTCCTCCTTCTCCTCCTCCCCCTCGCCGGACTCGCGGCGGCCGAAAAGCCTTCCTTCCTGACGGGAAAGGTCAGCGATGTGAGCGGAACGGGCCTGTCGCTCGAGAAGAAGGCCGCCGCGGCCGGAACGGAATTCCGGAGAATGGGCGGCGGAAAGACCTACTTCACGGCCTATGAGTTCATGAGCCGGCACAAGATCAACCGCAGGAGCTCGGACCGTCTGCAAGATGGTTATATCGTGAACACCAAAGACTCCCGGATCAGGATCGAAGACAAGGGCCGCGGCAAGAACCAGGTCGGGACCGAGACCGAGGACACGCCCTCGCCGGCCGCCCTCCTCTTCCTTCATGACCAGACCGAAAACGGCGAGGTCCTCGACGTGACCGTGCTCGACATGGACCAGACTTACGACTTCTCCGATGCGCCCGTCTTCTGGCTCGGCCTGGCGGAGAACGCGGAGAGCGTTTCGATTCTGGAGAAGTCCTTCGATTCGGCCAAGGACCGCTCTCAGGCCCAAAAAAGCATCCTCTTCGCCGCTTCCTGCCATCAGGGGCCTCAGGCCTATGTCTTCTTGAAAAAAGCGGCCCTTGGTCCATCCGGCGACAAGGTCCGGGAAACGGCCATTTTCTGGCTGGGGAATTATGGAGATTCGCGGAGCCTGGCCGACCTCAAGGAGATCTACGGCAAGGAAAAGAGCGTCTCCGTCAAAAAGCAGATCATCTTCGCGATCCAGCTGAGCAAACAGAAGGAAGCCGTCGAGGAACTGATCCGGATCGCTAAACAGGACGCCAGTCAGGAAGCGAGAAAACAGGCCGTTTTCTGGCTGGGGCAAAAGGCCTCCGCCGAGAGCGTCAAAGCGCTCAGAGACATCGTCGAGACCGCAAGCGAAGAAGATTCATTGAAAGAGCAGGCGATTTTCGCCATCAGTCAGCTGCCCAAAGACCGCTCCGTGCCGATGTTGATCGACATCGCCAAAACGAACAAATATCCGTCCGTCCGGAAGCGGGCCCTCTTCTGGTTGGGCCAGAGCGGCGACCCGGCGGCGCTCAAGCTTTTTGAAGAGATCCTGCTGAAGAAATAGAAGAGGGAAGAAGCTCACAGCCTGGTCGGCCCCGGCTCCCTGGGGAACCAGTCCCGTCGGTTCCCCCCATCCTAAGCCTTAAGCTTAGGATGGGA
>Ga0315294_10008524_pt1 | contig 11265 bp, 12 predicted proteins | sample YL17G13_40_MG_FD_203626 | JGI IMG/M metagenome (GOLD analysis project Ga0315294, IMG submission 203626) | Sediment microbial communities from Yellowstone Lake, YNP, Wyoming, USA - YL17G13_40 | ecosystem: Environmental > Aquatic > Freshwater > Lake > Sediment | place: USA: Wyoming | collected... | reverse complement strand
CTATCGATGAGTTTGAAGAAATGGTGAGACTGGAACACTTCATTACAGCCGTCCTAGCTCCCATTCTTAATATTCAGCTAAAACAATAGTCAGCCAAGGAAATATAACGGCAACCATCCTATGGTTCGCCACAACAACAGGCGCAACGGCAGGACTAAGCTACTACAAAGAAAAAGAATAACTTGTCATGGGTGAATAGTGAGTTAATTCTTAGTGATTAAGGAGCCCATCCCGTAGGGGTTTGTGGGTTCAAATCCCTTCCCCGCACCAACGGTTCCGCGCTCCCGTTGCTCTCATTTCGGGTTTCTGGGTTTTGCAGCCGTCCTATCGCTGCTATGAGGGCGTTCTCGGAGACCCTGCTGACGTTCAGCCCCAGATTTTTCGCGATTTCCATCACCTTGCGATCAATGTACAGGCAAGTTGAGGCTTTTCTTCTCATAATGCCACATGCCACCATATAATACCATGCGGCTTGGGCTATTTATCGCCCCCTAAGGGAAATGCTGAGGCAGCGGTCATGTGTTGGTTCGGGCATTAGCCTACCCAGAGCTTCCCTCGGCAAGTTTCAATGCAAGCGCGCGCTATTCCTTTTTTGAGTCAACAGTCGAAGTGCCGCGGGTAAAGCACGGAAACAAACAAACCGTGGAGACCCTGATTAATGAAGAGGCTTTGCTATTCGCCAGGTACCTAAGGAGCGAACAATCTCATTGGCTTCCTAGGGTTCCGAGCTATATCATTGCGCCCGATATTCTTGTGCGTTTGAAATAGGGACATCTCGATTTATTCATCGTGGTTAGAGTGTTGTTGTTGATCATTAAAGCTGTTAAGGGGAATGTTACTTAAACAAGAAGCAAGCTCTATTCTTTAAGCAGTTTATCACAGACCTTAACTTCAATTTCTCATAAACTGGTGAAAAATCATTACCTAATTGATCTCTTACGTGTTTTAGTACAACTGGTTCAGCTAGACCTTCCAGTTTAGGAAAACTTGGAATACCTTCGACTTTTGAGCCTCCTATTTCGTGAATCAAGTAGTTGATGAATCTAATCTCAGCTGCTATGAAGCGGGAGAACTCCATCGTTTCTGGGCTCGTGCCGGAATAGATGTTACCATTAATTATTCTTTTGCCCTCAACTATTTTTGCTGAGATTTTACTATCGTTTTCATTACTCAAAACTATCGCCTCAATTTCACCGAGAACTTTGTCAGTGAGAATCATTTCTGACAAATCTTCATTTAGATAAATGTTCATGTTCGCAAAAATCGATTTTTTCGAGCCAATTTTGAGTTTCCTATACAAAGCCTCTTTAACAGGCATAGTTATTTCCAATCCAAAGAAGGATTTTTCGAAATATGCGGATTCTGAGAGGTCGATGTTATTGGCTGGATTCATAAGCGCTTTGTCAACTGAGTTAAATAGAATCTGTAGAACGTGTTGGAAGTTATTGTGATCGATTTTCTCAAATCCTTTCAGATTGTATCTGAAATCGAACTCTAGTCGATTTGAATCCACGCGTAATCTGCTGAGGTTATTCATCTTTGAGCATATTTGTTTCAGAAGAGAGAAATTTCCATACTCTTTTGCGATGAACTCGCCTCTTAAATGGCCATCCATCAATTCGAAATTTTCAATACGAGGTATTACGACCATATCTTGATCGGTTGGACGTCCCCAGTCTTGCAGTTCATCCGACATGATGAGCAATCCCACTATAGGATCATCTATCACATCGATTGGAGTTTTAAAATCTGAATCATGAAGAGCAATCGCTCTGATTACATCAGAATATATTTCTATTGACTTATTGTCTTTTAGAAAAACCTTGAATTCGATTGCACTAAGCAGGCCATGATTCATTTCTCGCAAAGCAGTTTTTAATCGAGTTTCATTCTCACCCGTTAGAAGGGCTAAGGATTGAAAGTCTACTTTTGCTTCTTTCATCAATTCATTGGTGAAAAGTTCTGCTGTTGAAAAACAATCCTTTAAGCTCTCTAAGGTTTTATTGAAAATTCTGCCGCATTCCGAGAGAGGGTAGGCGACGTCATGAAAAACACATGCCAGAACCAAAGTGGTCAACTCTGACTCACTTAAGCAAAATGGCTTCTTCCTCGCGATTGCTTTTGCGAGTAGCGCTACTTTCAGCATGTGGTTTATGTGATCACGGTAGAATTTTTCGTCGAGTTCCCTCGTCGTGAAAACGAGTTGCTCCAGAAGCGATGCAGCATTTCGGAGCCTTTTTATTCTTGTTCTACCTTCCATTGAGATATCATTTTTTAAGCAGTTTGTTACATATGAGGCTATTACGTCAGCTGCTACTCGTCCTTTTGATTCAGCATAAGCTTGTTCTAGCCAGTGATTTAGTAATCTCCTGTCGTCCAGAGACCATTCTCCGAGCGTAATGAGTTGCGCATCGAATTGAGAGCTTATTTGCAAAGTTATATCAGGAGTTGACATTAAATACAACCCTTGTCTTCTACTTATATAAGACTTAAACCCCCAGGAGAGATGTCTTGGGACATCGAAAGTTGATCTTCAGACCAAGAATCAGCAGAAAGCAGATTAAATCTTCCATTGAGCAGGGCTTGAAAGAAAAAGAGTTCAAGAAGACAGTCCAAGTAGCCATTTCACATTATGCAACGAGGTCTGCCAGCATAGATTTTGCCACTGCAATTCTGGCCACTTCTGAGGCTTTGGCTGTTGCTAAAGATTTGGGTTGGAGCAGATCATCTGAAGACATAGCCAATATGGCAATATCGGTTGCCGAAAGCAGGACCGACAAGAGACTGTCTGAGTTCAGAAGGAAAACAGTTTTTGAACAAGTCATAAAATCCCTTCAAAAAGCACGGGAGGAATCAAGTCATGCCAAGTGATTCCTCCAGCGAACTGAAAGCAGTCGCTGTACAATATATAGAGTCATTTTGGAAGGCTGACATTCATAGAGACTTCGATAGTTCCATAAAATTCATCGATGGTGAAAAGCAGAGTATTCCACGACCACAAAATGAAATAGACCAGATTCACAAACAGATAGAGTATTACGCTGAGTTTCTCGCTGATGAATTGATTGAGCGCTGGAACGATGCAGGAATTTATTCTTTGGCAGACACTAGACGGGATCCTAACACCTATCAAACACTTATTAAGATATGCAAAGAGGCGTTCTCGCTATATAGCGCGAAGGTTTCGGCTTATGTTAAAGGTAGCTTATCTGGTTAAGAATGAGGTTTTCTCACCTAGATTTTTCTCGCTCTCAGGAATGAATATTGATGAAAGCGCAAAATTCCCATTAGAAGAGCAACATCGTGATCTGCTGAGCTTGATAATGTCGCTGCACTATATTGAATGCCAAGAACCACTTGAACGCAAATTAGTTCTGGAAACTCGATTTGTTGATTGTTTCAAAACAATAAAGGAAGATTTGGAAAAACTGTTCCTATCGTTAACAGGAAAATCGATCGAATTGATTCTTAGATTGGCCCCAGCCAAAGGGTCCCAGACTGTTCTTAATAATAGTAAATCTGAATATCCGATACTTTTCTCAGGTGGTGTCGATAGCATGTCTGGTGCTATAAAAGTACTATCTCAAAATTCTGAAGGCATTTTGCTTCACATTAATTCAAGCAAATCAATATTTGGAAAAGTGAGGAAGGTAATTACCGATGACGCTTTCAACAGAAATCTAACGTACTGCATTAACGCAAGGATAAAAGCTAAAAGACACCGAAGTTTCCTTTCAAATACTCGGGGTTTATTGTTTCTAACTGCGGGATATGTAGTTAGTAAGCTTCTTCATTGCGAGAAAGTTGTTTTTTGCGAAAATGGTGCTCAAATGCTCGACATAATGATGGGAAGCTTAGCTTATGACAATGCTGTTACTACCTTGAATACTAATCCAAAGTATCTTCAAGCAATTAATAGGCTTTTATGCGACTTCGAAGGTACTAAATTTACAGTTGATTATGCTTTAAAGAACGAAACCAAATCTGAAGCAATCTCAGAATTTCTCAACAAAGGATTACTACAAAAATCATGGTCTTGCTATTCAACAAGAATGCGAAGTGAAATGTGTGGATCTTGTTGGAATTGTTTCACAACAAATATGTCTTCAGTCGCAGCTGGTTACCCAGGTGTTCTCAGTTTTGAGGCGGACCCATTAACTGAAATGTCAGACTCGACTTTTTTTTCCGATAACCAGCGAATTCTATACAATATGCTGGTATTCTATTCGAAGGTAATAAATCAGGATAAAAAAGTGTTAGCTGAACTGGAAAACTATGAAGATGTCTTTAGTGACCCTGCGGAATTGGCGACTAGATTTGGACTAGATTTATACTTGGGGATTTCTAACTGCCTATCAAAGGATAGCAGAAAGAATGGCCTAGGAAGAAAAGCTGGTGAATTATTATCTGGAATAGATCATTCCTTGTTACTTGATCGGCAGGAAAGTCTAGCAAGGTTGCACGTGCACTAACTCAACGGTCTTCGCAGCATAGACGCTTTTCCAATTTAGATGATTATGTCTCCATTGTCTTAGCGCTCGCTTTTCCTTCTCACACACACGCACACGCCGTGTGCGTATGTGTGCGTGTCTCTCTGTGTATAGGAGAGAGAGTAGGTAGGCAGGTGAAGGCGTGGTTGAGAGAGAGGGGGTAAAGTTTTATCCAACCAACCACGACGACGATGCACCACAGTTCATTTCAGTCTTTTGCCCAAGCTCACCACGTCATCATCTTTGAAACCAAGATGCTTGTAGAACTCGACTACTGAAACGTTGCTCCTGCGGACTTGCAGATTGACCTTCAAACAGCCAAGTCTTCTCAGCTCATCAACAGCTTTCTCGACCAGTTTTCTGCCATATCCACGTCTCTGATGTTCTGGCAGAACAGCCATGTAGTTCAGCCAACCTCTATGACCTTCATAACCGACCATGATCGAACCGATAACCTTCCCGTCGAAGAGGGCGACGAAGAACAACTCAGGCTGAAAAACAAGCTTCCTCCGGATATCTTCAACAGAATCGTTTTGAGGCACCGTCAGATTGCATTTTCTCCACAAATCAACAATTGCATCTTGATATTCGGAACTGTATCTGACGATTTCGAAGCTCAATCAAACCCGAACTCCGTGTATCGCTAGTTCTGACTATAAAACTTGTGATAAAACTTTACCCCAACCACCACCTAGCTTATCGTGATGTGAGAATGGACACTTGGTCACAAGTATCCGAGCAACTTCATTCTTGACCACTTTGGCATTCGATAGAGGTTTCTGTTCCTTCTTCGAGGAACGTGGAATTGACAATTTTCACTTCTTTGCCATACATGTCCCCAAGTATGGCCATGGCTATAAGAGCGTAGCGACAGGTTGAATCCTTGGGTTTCAACGCGGCATGAACACGTTTTGCGTAGGTGCAACCATTTATGTGAAGCACATATTTTTCTGGTCCAACTTTCTCAAGGCGAGCTTCCTTCACCAAACCAGCATTTTGCAGCATCTTCGTATAGTTCTCAAAGACTTCATCAACAGTTGTGCCTTTGGTTATGTCGACGCCAAGGGCCTCAGCGGCTTTCTTGATAGCATCCAGAGTCGGACGCACGAAGGTCTGAGAACCGCTGCCTAGAATGTCTCTCACGACTTTCTGATACGCGAAAAGGAGAATATGAAACAGAAGCTCAGCTTTTAAACGATCTTCTGACATTACTTGTACGCCAACTGGTTCATGGGACCGTGAATGTTGGTTATAAGCATCATGCAACATTCCAAATCTAAATAAGCACGTGCCAAACAGCAATCACAGGCTGGTTTTTGGCAAACGGCCTTGCTCGGATCGGTGGGAGTTTGGCGAGGGCCAAACGGATTTTGCACGCAGGATTGCCAAAATACTCTTCAAACTAATGACTTATATATGAATATCTCAGAATATGATTATCGTGGGTGGTAACGTGAGCGAAGATGCCGTCATGAAGCTTCAAAGAGCCAAGATGGCCTTGAGAGATTTATGGAATAAGGCTCAGATGGGCCAAACCCTACAGGGCACGGCTCACTTTTCTTTAGGCGATGTTATGGAACAGTGCCCTCTACACTTGCAGTTGATAGAGAAGCTAGCCGATTCTGTGTATCCAAAAGACGTAGCTTGGACCATCACGGACAAGGTGCGGGCGATTAATGAAGTATTGAATGAGCTGAAAATGATCAGTAAAGAGTATTACGAAGAAGATCACGACCTCTTGGAAGAGGAAAGAGAAGCCAAAGACGGTGAGTACATACCCCTCTCTCACGAAGCAGACAAACTTAGAGATGAGTACTTGGATAATTACAACAAGAAGGTATATGAATTCAAGGAACCTTTCCTAGATCTTCTAACCGAACTCGACAAGTGGGAAGTTGTCAAGTATCCACAACCGTCGGCTGCGGATATCATTCGGAAAGATCTAGACTTGCTGGCAAAGCGACTTGCCCGAGGCGAGATTAGCGAGACTACTTATGAGGACGCTAAGAAACGGCTCGAAGGTGAACTCAAGAAAATCGAACGGATGGGAACTGAGTAGTCAAAACTGCTTTGCAACATGATTCCAGATAATCGCTCAATCGCGCACTCTATGCATAAACACATAGAGAATTATCATCATTTTGTTGGGGGTGTATCAGTAGAGGGGGGAAGCGAGTGAGCGTCCCTTTTGGCGCGCGCGCTGGTTTTTCTATGGTTAAACCCTTAAATCAATCGGACTGATTATTCTATTCAGAACGTGAGGCGTCGTCGAAATGAAAGCAGTGAACAATTCTGGTAGCGCGATCCTTGGTTTTGAAGAGAAAATGTGGAAGGCAGCTGATAAACTGCGGAACAACATGGATGCTGCCGAATACAAGCACGTCGCGCTGGGACTGGTGTTCTTGAAATACATCTCTGACACCTTCAAGGAAATCTATGACGAATTGAAGAATGACCCTGAGAAGCTGTCGGACCAAGAGGATATTGACGAGTATAGGGCAAGGAATGTGTTTTGGGTGCCGCCTGAAGCCAGATGGGATTATCTGCAGAAAAATGCGAAGCAACCAACGATCGGAATTCTCGTAGACGACGCAATGGATGCAATAGAACGTGATAACAGCTCCCTCAAAGGAGTGTTGCCCAGAAATTACGCTCGGCCAGCTCTAGATAAAGCAAGGTTGGGAGAAATAATCGATTTAATCGGCACGATTGGCCTAGGCGATCGAGAAAGCCGAAGCAAAGACGTTCTCGGAAGAGTTTACGAGTACTTCTTGGGGCAATTCGCCGATGCTGAAGGCAAGAAAGGAGGACAGTTCTACACCCCGAGAAGCATAGTCCAACTACTTGTCGCCATGATTGAACCTTTCAAAGGGAGAGTTCTCGATCCATGCTGCGGGTCAGGCGGGATGTTTATTCAAAGCGAGAAATTCGTCCAAGCGCATCAAGGAAGAATCGACGACATTAGCATATTTGGTCAGGAATCAAATCAGACAACTTGGCGTCTCTGTAAAATGAACCTTGCGATCCGCGGAATCGACTCAAAATATGTGATATGGAACAATGAGGGCAGTTTTCTTAATGACGCCCATAAGGATTTGAGGGCAGACTTCATCCTCGCAAACCCACCATTTAATGATTCGGATTGGAAGGGCGACTTGCTAAGGGAAGATATACGGTGGAAATACGGAGTTCCGCCTGTTGGAAACGCCAATTTTGCGTGGATTCAACATTTCATACACCACTTGGGACCAAGAGGAGTTGCTGGTTTTCTCCTGGCAAATGGCTCCATGAGTTCCGACATATCCAATGAGGGCGAGATAAGGAAAAACATAATTGAAGCAGACTTAGTGGACTGCATGGTTGCGCTACCATCTCAACTGTTCTATAATACGATGATCCCTGCCTGTCTTTGGTTTGTTGCTAGAGACAAACAGAATTCGAAGTTCAGAGACAGAAGAGGCGAAGTGCTGTTTGTTGATGCAAGAGAACTCGGCGCTATGGTTGATAGAAGACATAGAGAATTGACAAGTTCAGACATTAAGAAAATCGCAGACGTTTACCACAGTTGGAGAGGTGAGCCAATTGATGGAATGCAGGTCACCTATGCAAACGTTCCCGGATTTTGCAGAGCTACCAAGCTCGACGAAATCAGGAAACAGAATTACGCACTAACTCCTGGCAGATATGTTGGTTCTGAGGAAGAAAAAAAGGATGAAGAAGCATTTGAAGAGCAATTACAGAAGCTGATTGCTGAAATCACAACGAGATTTGAAGACTCTAAGCACCTAGAAGAGGAGATAGTCAAAAACCTCAAGGGGCTAAGATATGGTCCTTGAGATAAGAACTCTGATCATACTTGACACGAATGTTCTGAGATCAACGAAGGAGCGGGAAGTGGCTTATGGGACTTTTGAATTTGGCTTGCCTTATACGAAAATCGAATCATTCGTGCTCAATAACGGTTTGTCGGATCTCGTGGAAATCGCAGTCCCACGCGTAGTGGTAGACGAACTCAAGAAGCAAAAAACAAACAGCTATCATTCAGATGTCAAGAAACTCACGAAAATTCACTCGAGACTTTCGAAAATGCCCAATCTGAATGGGACTGATATGAAACTTCTCGAAACCGGTTTTGATTACTCAGGATACGTTGAACAACTCGCCGAGAAATACATAAGTGAAAAAAAGGTGCGTATCATCGAAATTCCAAAAGGCGAGCAACTTGAGGGTTTCTTCCACAGAATATTGGAACGAGCTCTAACCACAACCTCGCCCTTCAAACCGAGTCACAACTACTCTGATGCAGGTTTTAAGGATGCGCTCATATGGGAATGTATTTTGAACTATGGCGACATCCGAGAATTTCACAAAGTTATTCTTGCGACAAGAGACACTGGGTTTGATGAAGAATGTATAAAGGAATTTGAGAATGCTACACAAGTAGGCTTTTCGATACTGCCTTCAGAGGATTTGGTGACAAACGAACTTAGTTCCACTTATGAAGGCATAATAAGAAACAAAGACCTGTACGATTATGCGAAGACCGACTATTTCACGTCTTATTTAGGAGGACAGTTCGCTGGCCAGAAGTTCGTCGTCATCGAGGATCAGAAGTTTCCGATCTCCCGATGGGAAATACTGAACCCCTGCACCAACATAGAAGATCTTCAGAATATGGGCGAAGAAGATCAACAGGACACTGGAGGAAGAGTTGTCACCTCCCAAGTGAAAGTTACTTTCAAGAAAGAAGGCACGGATTCTGAAATCGGTGTGGACTTTAGGACTCTTGTTGATGAAGAAAGAAACCTAAGTCCCCTTGATTCGGATCCTGAGGTGACTGATTCTTGACTGCTGAAGGGGGAACGGGCTACAAAGAAACTGATATTGGTCGCATTCCTAGCGAATGGCGAATGAAGAGTATTGAGGAAATCAAGGCAAAGCAGCCGCATTCCCTTGCGATGGGTCCCTTTGGTTCTAACATTACGACCAACAACTTTCTTCCCTCAGGAATCCCTGTAATCAGAGGTACCAATCTTAGCTCCTACAGGTTCAGGAATTCCGGTTTTGTGTATATTTCCGAAGAAAAGGCGAACGAATTAAAGTCCAGTAACGCTTTTCCAAAGGACATTGTAGTTACCCATAGGGGCAGTCTAGGCCAAGTTGGAATAATCCCTGAGAACAGTGAGTACAAGCGATATGTTGTCTCTCAAAGCCAGATGAAGCTGACTTGTGATGAGGCGGTGGCAAATCCTGATTTCATATTCTATTATCTCAAGTCGCCCTTTGGTCAACATCAGTTGCTTATGAATACGTCCACAACTGGCGTTCCTTCCATCGCCCAACCACTCACTTCCATGAGAAGGATTCTAGTTCCTTTGCCCGATCTCAAAGAACAGGCTGCCATCGCCAAGGTCCTCAAGTGTTTGGACATGAAAATTGAATTGAACACGGACCTGAATCGGATCCTAGAGGAATTTGGAAAGATGATGTTTAAGCATTGGTTTGGTAATTTTGAATTTCCGAATGACGAAGGCAAGCCCTACAAAACGAGCGGTGGTCCTTTGGTTGATTCTAGCATGGGAAAAATCACGGAGGGATGGACCGCTGGCGATTTGGGAAGTATTTGTGTCATAACGATGGGGCAATCGCCACCAGGAGAGACTTACAATGAGACAGGAGAAGGTCTTCCTTTCTTCCAGGGTATTCGAGACTTCGGTTTTCGCTTTCCAAGTAAACGCGTCTATTGTACAGCACCGACGCGATTTGCAGAAGAAGGTGACGTTCTTCTGAGCGTAAGGGCACCAGTCGGAAGTTTGAACATAGCTGAAGAACGATGCGCTATCGGTCGCGGCGTTGCAGCACTTCGTTTGAAAGGAAAACAGAATGGTTTTCTCTATTATCTGCTACTGGCAACTCGCTCAGCTTGGAACGAATATGAAGCAAAAGGAACCGTTTTTGGGTCGGCTACAAAGCAAGATGTAGATAACTTCAGAATAGTTGTTCCTCCAAGAAATTTGCGGGACAAGTTCGGTAACCTAATCGAACCATCTGATAAGCAAATACTCCTTAACCAGAAAGAGATCCGTACCCTGTCGACTATTCGCGATTCTCTTCTGCCAAAATTGATGTCTGGAAAGACCAGGGTTCCTGTTCCGAGAGAAGCTGGGGAGACAGCATGATGCCCAAAATAATGACTGAGGCAGAGGTTGAAGATGATTGTCTCAGAATGCTGAGAGACCTCGAATACGACGTGGTTTATGGTCCTGATATTTCTGAGGGCGGTTTCTCTGAAGAGAGAAAATACAGTGAGGTTGTGCTAGTCAACCGTTTAAGGAAAGCTCTTAGAGAAATCAACAAGTCTATCCCTGATAGCACAATCGAGGAAGCCATAAAGCAGGTTTTGAGAACAGAAAGCCAAAACCCGATCGTCAATAATCAGGGCCTTCACAGATTAGTCGTCAACGGTGTTCCCGTCCAGTACAAGAGGGCAGACGGAAGCATCAAAGACGAGTTAGTGTGGTTATTCGATTTTCATGACATTAGCAAGAACGAGTTTTTAGCGGTAAACCAGTTCACGGTTATTGAGGAGCGAAATAACAGGCGACCCGACATCATTCTATTCGTTAACGGCTTGCCACTGGTATTAATCGAACTGAAGAATCCAGCCGATGAGAACGCGACAATATGGTCAGCTTTTAACCAGTTCGAAACCTACCAGAAAGAAATTCCGTCCATATTCAGATTTAACGAAATTCTCGTAATCAGCGACGGTTTG
>Ga0315294_10008523_pt1 | contig 11266 bp, 10 predicted proteins | sample YL17G13_40_MG_FD_203626 | JGI IMG/M metagenome (GOLD analysis project Ga0315294, IMG submission 203626) | Sediment microbial communities from Yellowstone Lake, YNP, Wyoming, USA - YL17G13_40 | ecosystem: Environmental > Aquatic > Freshwater > Lake > Sediment | place: USA: Wyoming | collected... | reverse complement strand
ATCAACCAAATCGAGGCATAATTTATGAAATGGCAGAAAAAGATATACCCCTCATTCATTTATTGGATATACGCAATTTAGCCCTTAAGAATGGATTACCTCTAGATCCAATCCCTTTACCTGAAATCGGCAAAGGAGATATCTATTATCAGATTAAATACTCCAAAACTATTATTATTACAGTTTTAGGAATAATAATAATTTTTTTACTATTCTTCAAAAATTTATGATTATTTTATGAAAGTGAAAGCTAAAATATATTTTAGCAATAAACTGAATCTAAAGCATTTACATAACCATCATCATATTTGGCAACTAATTCATCAGCTAATTTCCACCATCTATCTACCGCCCTATTAGCACAATCATTAGAATAATTAGTTAAAAACTTTACTGCTAAAGCCGAGTTTTTCTTATAAAGCGTTTCTGCTGCCATCTCCACAGTTGCTTGCATAGCAAAGAAATCGCCTTCTAATTCCTTTTAGGCAGCCTTTATATCTTTAATTATATAGGAGTACTTAAGGTCTGCCCAATTCGATACAAAGTTAAAAGCCCACCAAGCAAAGTTCTTATCGAATATATCTCTTCTCCCCACACCAAACGACTCTGGAACTTTGGTAATCTGACAATAGAAAGGAATATAGCAAGTCGAATGAGGGCATCTTCTCCAAACTAGAGAACACCACCGATAGGATCAGGAAGCCAGCTTCTGGCTTGTGATATAAAGCTATAGGAGCACCTAAACATAGAAATGGCACGTTCCCCAGCTAAATCTTTACGATCTTCTGGCAAAACTTTACTGGGAGTGGGATACCGATTGGGATTACCAAAAGGACCTGCCGCCATTCCTTGGGTTAGATCAAATTTAGTTCCTTCATATGGAAAGTGAAAATATGCTTTACCTTTCCCACAATAGATAGTATTATTCTCTATAGGAAAGAGTAGAAAGTGTAAACACCACTTAAAAGTAATACATATTATATAATAAAGGAGTGAATAATATGATTCAAAAATCAAAGGTAAAACTTATTACATTGATATTATTGTTTCTAATATTCCTAAATTTAAATGTGGATGGTATCCAATTAAATGAAGTAAAAGCTATGCCCTCAAAAAAAGGAATTATTTATGGAAGAATAATGATTCCTGATCCTGCTTCTCCGGGGAACAAAGAGAAAAAAAATTTAATCCCTTTAGTGAATGCCAAAGTAACAGTTCATGACTCTGAAAATATTGACCATACCGTTTTTACTGATGAGAATGGTTTCTACCAATTTACAGAAGTTGCACCTGGCATTAATTACATAATTACGGCTAGTGGTAAATATAATGAAAAAGAGTTTATTTATAAAGATGTCGCTGAAGAAGTCATTGCAGGGGAGATTTATTATGCAGGAATTGCTAACTTTCAATCGACGCAAACTGCTTCACTCATTGAAAATCTGCGAAAAAAAGGGCTATTTGAAATACTGACAGCGATGAATGTTCCTTACTGCTTACCTTGAGATAAATAAAATTCTAGCCGGGAGCTAGAAAAAGAGTCATATTTCCTTTTCTGAAAGCTGATTCCAAATAGGGGAATAAACAATAAGGGTGGCAAACCAAAATGGTCTGCCACCCTTTGTAAATCTTAAGGTACGGTTGGATATAAGTAGGTAGGGCCATGCGATCTATTATTATTGGCCATATAATAAAGTTTATCCAGTACTTCCCAGTAGGCCTTCTCTGCTTTCTCCATGGAAGAAATAGTATAATCGGTAAGGTATTTTTTTGCCGATTCAGGATCCGATTTATATAACTTCAAAGCTTCTTCTTCTATAGTTTTTTGTTGGTCAAATAATTCTCGTTGCAGAGGTACCCGGACTTCCTCAAGTATAGGCTTTAATATACCGTACATCACGTTTACTTCATCATCGACTAAGCCAAAAGCCCACCAAGCAGAATTACGATTCACTTTAGTTCGGTCGGCAACCTTCCAGGATGGGGCAGTATCATTGACTCCAGTCCATACCGGTACAACAAGACTATTATTTGCATTATCATATCCAAACCAGAACATTCCTCCAATTTCATTAGGTAACCAACTACGGGCTTGACCAATAAAATGATAAGAATTCGTAATACCACCGATTGGTCTGAAAAATCTTACATTCAGGAGGTCTCTCATTTCCCCTAACATATTGGGAGTGGCCAATGGACTTTTCTTAAAACCATCCTTAGTCTGTACATACCAATTGGGATCCTCGGTATTATCAAAGGCTGTTCCAGCGTTCACATCGCCTAGGATCCTATAGACATCTTCCGTAGAAATTAGCTTATCTGGTTTAATGGAGTAGGGGTAATCGCGAGCTTGCTGCATCGTCCAATTTCCGGAAGGTTTTAAGATACTATAAGCTCTCCAGAGACGGACACCACTATTATATGTTTTATTTGTTCGATGCCAGATGTCATAATAATCATAACGAACACTAAAAGGTTTACCACTGGCGGGATCATAGAGTCCTAGATCAGTTGCTACTTGGAGGTAGTCAGTGCTCACCATAAAGTTTTCAGTATCGCTGGGGTCTACTTGATCTATTCTGCTGATATTCGAAGAAACAAAAACCTCATCATCGGGAACTCTCTGCGCAAACCAAATTGCCCCTGGTTTTCCACTCTTCGGAGACCAGACCGGTCCTACTGCATAGATCTCGAAACTCCAGGCTTCGTTTGGATCTATTATGGTTAAGCATTCTCCCCCGTCACCATACCCATATTTCTCGGCCAGTTCACCCATAACTTTGATCGCTTCTCGAGCCGTCTTGGTTCGTTCCAAGGCAAAAATCTGAAGTTGCTCGATCCACATAATGGCCTCTGGACCAGGAGCTGCATTGGGATGTTGACCCATAGTATGCTCTCCCATCAACACCTGATGTTCATTACCGATCGGATATCCTACCCAAAAATACTTATAAGTATGAGGTACTTGAGGGATTTCCCCTATTTTTTTTACCGGTTTGTAATCTCCATGTAGCTTATCAAAATAGACTGGTGCCATTTCTCCAGGCTGATGATCTGCTGCAGGGATTACTACTAGACCTCCATCGTACCAACCATCACAATTATGAGAGGTAATCGTCGAGCCGTCTACACTCGCTTTTTTCCCCACCAGTACGGTGGTACATCCTTTTTCTTCTTCTTCTTGAGCATAGGTTGACCACCCAAACATAACCACCAGCATCGAGGTAATAACAATTATCAAAAGTAGTTTTTTAAATTTCATTTTGTATTTTTCTCCTTTTTTTATAATAGATTTTTTTAAGTTTTCAAATTTAAGACATATAATCTTATCTGGAGACTAATATACATCACCTCTTTTCTAAAATGTTTTATACAAAAATCTAAAATTTACCAATTAAATATTACATGCCGCCTCCTTTCTTCTTTGTACTTAAATTTTTTCTTCCTATAATCTAATCCGCTTTTTTAAAAACTAACTAAACTTAAGGAAGAGGCAGGATTTTACCTGCCTCTTCCACCAATATTGCACCTTTAGATTCTTACGGAGTAAGCCCAGTATTGTTGGTATATTTTGCAATTAATTTCCAATTCAGATCCCAGTAAGTTTTGGTAGCTTTTTCCATGGCTGATTTGGTATAATCAGTAAGGAATAGTTTAGCTTTCATCGGGTCTTCCTGGTATAACTCAAGGGCTTTCTTTTCAACAGATTCCTGATTAGCATAAAATTCTTCCTGTAAAGGATCACTGACCTCTCTTAGATCCTTAATGGCATCCTGATATCTTCTGTTCACCAGATCATCAGCCAGCATGAAAGCCCAACGATCGGATTCCAGACTGAATTGAGTTCGCTCAAAAGTGCTCCAGGAAACAGGAATTTCTTGCACTCCTACATAAATAGGTACGTGGACACTCATGTGCGGATTATCGTAACAGAACCAAATGACTCCTCCGATAGCATCAGGTAACCAGTCTCTGGCTTGAGTAACGGTTGCAAAAGAGCAATTTTCCACAGCTGCACCACGATAATAAGGCATGTTAAGAAGGGTAAGTGTGGCACTGTCAGGGAAAGGTGTAGCCAATGGACTCTTTACAGATTTACCCCCTTCACCTGGTACTAACCAACCTGCATTTGCTTCCATATCATAGACAGTTCCAGTGAGGGTAGAATGCTGTAGTTCTATCACATCTTTAAAGGAAACCTTCTTTTCCGGTTTAATAGAGAAAGGATAGGTTTGGGTGTCTCTATAAGGATCCCATTCCATGGAAGGAGCTGCCCAGCTATAAACCAGATGTAAACGTATCTGTACCCAATCGGAAGAAAGTGCCCAACCACCTAGTAACGGGGTATAAGCTTCTTGCCAGATAAAAGGTTTTTTGCTGGCCGGATCATACCAACCACGGTCAATGGCTTCCTGCATATAGTTTTTTGAAGCCATAAAGTAATCAGGTTTGCTCAGGTCAATCTCTCTGATTCTGCTGATATTAGGAACACAGACCAACTCATCATCCGGAACTCTTTGGGTTGCCCAAACCGCTCCAGGTTTTCCACTCTTAGGATCCCAAGCAATTCCGACACTAAAAATCTCAAACACCCAGGCTTCCTTAGGATCGGTTATAGTCAGACATTCAGCCATACCGACACAGGAGGGAAGAAACCCATATTTTTCGGCTAATTCTCCCATTAATTTTATGGCATCTCTCGCGGTTTTAGTTCTTTGTAAGGCAATGGCAGTAAGTTGTTCAATAGTCATGATTGCCTTTTCACCAACAAAAGTACTCAGTTCTTCTTTTTGTCCAATAGTAGTTTCTCCAATTAACAGTTGGAACTCATTACCATGACAATAAGCATCATGAAAATAGGTAAAGGTCTTTTCTGCCTGGGGTATCTCGCCAATTTTTTTAGGCAAATCTGGATTTAATTCATCTCCGCACATACCATAATAGACATCAAACATAGCACCTTTGGGAAAAGTCTGGCCTGGTACCACATAAATATTCTTGGAATTATAATTAGCATCATACCAGCCATCTACCGTATGAGAAGTAATCACCGAACCATCAACGGTTGCTTGTTTTCCCACTATGACGTCCATACAACTACCACTACGAGATTCACTAGTAAACCCCGAAATAGATAGTAACAGCAAAGTAACAGAAATAATAGCTAGATTCAAAATTAATTTCTTAACTCTCATTTTTCACATCTCCTTTTTAAAAAATTTTATTGAAAAACTTAAAACTTACTAATCAAATATTAAATAACGTCTCCCTTGCTTCTTTGTATCTAAATCTTATTCGCCTATAATCTATCCCATTCTTTAAAAGCTAATTAAACTTAAGGAAGAGGCAGGTAAAATACCTGCCTCTTCCAGCACCATTATTTCAGATTTTTTACGGAGTAAGTCCGGTATTATTAGTATAATTAGTAATTAATTTCCAGTCCAAATCCCAGTAAGCTTTGGTAGCTTTTTCCATGGTTGATTTGGTATAGTCAGTAAGGAATTGTTTAGCTTTCATCGGGTCTTCCTGATACAACTCAAGAGCTTTCTTTTCAATAGATTCCTGGTTAGTATAAAATTCTTCCTGTAATGGATCACTAGCCGCTCTTAAATCCTTAATGGCATCCTGATATCTTCTATTCACCAGATCATCAGCCAGCATGAAAGCCCAACGGTCTGATTCCAGACTGAATTGAGTTCGGCTATAAGTGCTCCAGGAAGCAGGAATTTCTTGTATGCCTACATAAATAGGTACATGGATACTGGTGGCCGGATTATCGTAACAGAACCAAATGACTCCTCCGATAGCATCAGGTAACCAGTCTCTGGCTTGAGTAACGGTTGCAAAGGAACAGCCTTGTCTAGCGGCAGGACGGTGATAAGGAATATTAAGCAGTGTACGTGTATCACCATCAACGAAGGGGGTAGCAAATGGACTCTTTACAGATTTACCATCTTCACCCGGCACTAACCAACCTGCATCTGCTTCCATATCAAAGACAGTGCCAGCAAGAGTAGAATGCTGTAACTCTATTACATCTTTAAAGGAAACCTTCTTCTCCGGTTTGATAGAGAAAGGATAGGTTTGGGTGTCTCTATGAGGATCCCATTCCATGGAAGGAGCTGCCCAACTATAAACTAGATGTAAACGTATATACACCCACTCATTAGAAAGCGCCCAATCGCCTAATAACGGAGTATAAGCTTCTTGCCAGATAAAAGGTTTTTTGCTGGCTGAATCATACCAACCACGGTCAATAGCTTCCTGTATATAGTTTTTTGAAGCCATAAAGTAATCAGGTTTGCTCAAGTCAATCTCTCTGATTCTACTGATATTAGGAACACAGACCAATTCATCATCCGGGACTCTCTGGGCTGCCCAAATCGCTCCAGACTTTCCACTGGCCGGATCCCAACCAATTCCGACACTAAAAATCTCAAATACCCAGGCTTCTTTAGGATCGGTTATAGTCAGACATTCTCCAGCACCGGCACAAGAGGGAAGAAAACCATATTTTTCGGCTAATTCTCCCATTAATTTTATAGCATCCCTTACTGTTTTAGTCCTTTGTAAGGCAATGGCGGTTAGTTGTTCAATGGTCATAATAGCCTTTTCACCAACAAAAGTACTCAGTTCTTCTTTTTGTCCAATAGTGGTCTCTCCAAATAGTAGTTGGAACTCGTTACCATGACAATAAGCATCATGAAAATAGGTAAAGGTCTTTTCTGCCTGTGGTATTGCGCCAACTTTTTTGGGTAAATTGGGGTCTAATTCATCTCCGCACATACCATAATAGACATCAAGCATAGCACCTTTGGGAAAAGTCTGTCCTGGTACGACATAAATATTCTTGGAATTATAATTAGAATCATACCAGCCATCTACCGTATGAGAAGTAATCACCGAACCGTCTACAGTTGCATTTTTCCCCACTATGACGTCCATACAGCCACCGTTACGAACTTCACTAGTAAATCCCAAAATGGATAATAACAGCAAAGTAACAGAAATTATAGTTATGCTCAAAATCAATTTCTTAACTCTCATTTTTACACTTCCTTTCTATAAAGAATTTTTTCAAAAAAATCAGAATCCATTAAAAATAAGTAAAATGCTTCACCTCCTTTTTGCTGGTAATTCTTTTTTTTGCATCTTCTTCTCATGATAATTGTAAAAAAAGAAATATTGAATTCATTTATGCTACTCATCTCTTGCTTCTTTCAAAAATAATTTAAGATTTTCAAAAAATAGTACGATAGAAGCAGACCGACCTGCAAAAATCGGTCTGTTTCTATTATTCAAAATTAGTAAATTAATTATTATAAGGATCTGAATCCAGAACTTCTGGAATATCAGGATACTGGAATATGTTGTTATTGTTGGTCCAGAGTCTTAGTTTTTTAGTCAAATCCCAATAAGCAGATTCAGCCCAGTGCATATAGGAATGAGTGTGGTTGGTCAGGAATTCTTTAGCAGCTTCGGCACCAAGGGAGTTATATATTTCTAGGGCTTTTTTCTCCGTAGGTTCCTGCATCATAAACATGTGTTCCTGCATAGGATACTTTACTGCATCGACCCTTGGTTTCAATATGCCATAGTATTGGTTTACTAAATCATCAACTGAAGCAAACGCCCACCAAGCAGAGTCTTCATCATATTCATCTCGTTCTAACCTGACCCAAGATTCTGGTACAGAATTAACCCCGATATACATAGGAATAAACGGACTATTTTCGGGGTTATCCAATCCGTACCAAATAACTCCACCGATCTCATTCGGCAACCAGCTTCGAGCTTGAGAAAACCAGAAAGCAGAGCAATAATATCGAGCAAATGAGCCGAGATCAGTTTTGTCAAACTTAATTTTAAGGAGATCAATATCATTCCAGGTAGCCTGGGGGGTTGCCAACGGACTTTTTACTTTTTCGCCCTTTGAATTAGTATAATACCATGCTTCGTCTTCTGTTAAATCGTAAGGAGACCCTTCAAGGGAGTTTGTATAAAGTTTTATATAATCCTCTTTGGTAACCTTTTTGTTGGGTTTAATGGAGAAAGGATATTTATAAGCATCTTCTAATTTATATTCTTCATCACTAAAGTAGTTGTAGGCGCTATATAGCCGATAATATTGAGCCCATGAATCAAAATTTTCCACATCTCCATAAATATATTTCCAGATAAAAGGTTCTCCGCTCTTCGAATCATAGAGACCTAACTCCTCGGCAACTTCGATATAATTTGAAGATACCATCAAGTCATCCCGAGTTTCGAGGTCTTTGATTTCACCAATCCTACTGCTATTAGGAACACAGGTAATATGGTCATCCGGAACCCTTTGAGCTGCCCAAACTGCTCCCGGCTTTCCGGTTTCAGGTGACCATATAGGCCCCACTCCGAAGACCTCAAACACCCAGGCTTCGTTGGGATCGGTTACAGTCAGACATTCACCTAAATGCGCGGATTGAAGGTAGCCATATTTCTCCATGAGTTCACCCATAAGTTTAATTGCCTCATGTGCTGTTTTGGTCCTTTCGAGGGCAAAAACCTCTGCTTGTTCAATAGTCATAATCGCATCTTCACTATTTATTGTTTCTGGTGCCCCACCTATGGTCGTTTCTCCGATAATAAGCTGATGTTCATTAGCATAGGGATAGGCTCCATGAAAGTATTTGTAGGTGTGAAGAACTTGGGGGATTTCACCAAGTTTTATCAGGGGATTTGCTGCTTGTTCATTATAAGGGATATTATAATACACCGGAGCCATTGTTCCTGGTTCATAATCTTTTGCCGGAACTATCACAATATCTGAATCATACCGCCAGTCAACAGTCTGGGAAGTCATGACAGAGCCATCTATAGTAGCATCTTTGCCTGCCACTACATCGGTACAAGAATATACAGATAGTCCACACACAAGTACCAACAATAATGTGATACTTACAACTGACAAAAATCTCTTAAGTTTCATTTTATATCTCCTTTATAAAATATTTTTATAAAATCACTTAAACTACTTATATAATAGCTTTTACTACCTCCTTCCTTTCCTACCTTTTCTCCTATTTAGTAGTTTTAGACATTGTCATTCATAAACTACTCGTTCAACAGGAGCCTCAGCCGGATCGTAGAAATAGTGCCCTACTCCTTTTTCTATCAATTCCGCATAGCGGGGCACCTTACTAAGGGCTACAGCTTTATCGGGGTACATCTCTGAATAGGTTTGGATGACTTGCAAAACAGTAGAACAGTGTCTGCCCACTCTTACATCAATTGGCCAACCCTTCTCATCGATCTTCTCATATAAAAGTCCATACTCTCCCGCCTTCATTACAAAGGGATCTTCCCCGGTTAAGAGTAAATGCTCATCAGTAATCCCCCGTACTCTATCTAAGAAAGGCTCCGGTGCCTCAAACAAGAGGGAAAGGGCTCCAGAATAATCCCCCACTTCTCGATGGGAAAGGCCATGTAGTGAGGGAGGAGAAAACTCCATCCCCATAGGCCGCTCAAATTCAAAGGCAGTCAAGGTCATAGAGGCCATAGCAGCTACTTCTTGAGCATTCTGATTGGTTACTATGGTACTAATCACTGGATATTCTAACTCAGCTTCATGGAGGTCCATAAAAAGACCTACGCCTTCCTTTTTAATCAGTTCCATAAAGGCATAGCAAGTCTGTTCCACCATAGACCCATCTGCTTTTCCGGGCCAGGTACGATTCAAGTTTCTGATGTCCATATAGGCCAGCATCTGACCACTGGGATAGTTTACATACACCTCGGGATCGGGCCAAGAATCAAGAGGGTTAGCCCAGCGGTCACCCATCCTGAACTTTTTTATCCCCCAACTAGTAGGGATATGAAAAAATTGAGGGTAAGCATCACCAGGCCGGCTTACGGTTGAGGCACTTCTGTTCGACCAAATAGCTACAATTAATCTTCCTTTATCCAATTGAGCATTTTCTACCAAGACCTGTGCGGCTAAAACTGCTCCCGGCTCCTCAGGATGATTTCCCCCAATGACCATAGCCGTCCCTCCGGGATTCCCGCTTTCCAAGATATAGATATTACAATCATTCATAGTTCCCTTTAGTGGTGAAAAATAGTCACTTAACTTTTTAACCTCAGTAACTCCAGAACTCAAGACCACCGAACCTTTAAAATAACGGTGTGCGTAGAAAGCCCTTCCGGCTATAAACATCACTATAACCGTTATAGTTAGGGCTATAATTTTTGTATTCTTTAACCATTTATCAGACATATCTTACCTCCGGATACTTATTATTTAGCGTATAAGACATACCTCTCCAATTTATTATTTTAGGTGGAATACCCTTAAAGTAAAAGGGATTAATATAATGCAATAAAGGATAGCCTCCTGCACATCCTTAGTTTTTATAATGCTCCATAGCAGCACAAAGGCAATAAAAGCACTCATAATATGATAAATAACCATAACTACCAGACTCACTGTAGTCATAACCATCCTCTCCTTTTTATTAAGTTAAAGATTTTCTCTTCTTACTAAGACTATTTACCAACCAACCAGAAATTTCAATGGTTTGCTAAAAATAATAAATAGGGTACAAATCAGTAAAATAATTGCCATCGGACCAAGACAGGTTTTCACAAATTCTCCATAATAACTTCCCTTATATTTAAGTTCTATTACCGCTGCCCTTCCTACCACGGCGGTAGGAGGAAGACAATCACCTAAAGGCCACATCACTGACATTGCGCAAAGAGCAATAATAGGATTTAATCCTTTCATATTAAAAAGGAGTATAAGGGGAACCCCAAGTAGGGGAGCAACAGCATACTGCACTAACCCTTCAGACCAAGGCAAAATAAGCCAGAGCGTAGCATATAATACCGTAAGTGGAAGAGTAACTACTCCCAGAGAAATAAGCCCACGAGCTCCACTTAAGGCCATAATTTGGATCAGAACTCCCACCACAATCATTATCCCCACTAAAGGGATAAGCTGGCGAATGGTATCGCTGGCAATTTGTAAAACAGGAAGTTTTTTTGGGCTTATTAAGACTACACTGATCGCTGAAATTAGAAACATAAGAGGTAATCCCAGGATAGGCATCTGAAAGGGCCAAATCCTTCCGGCTACCACTAAAGCAAAAAACACTAAGAAGGGAAGCACCACTCTGAAAAAGTTCATTTTTTCAGGGGGGGTAGGTAGTTCCCGTAAGGCCTTTTCTAAATCAACCGGCTTCCCCTTCCATCCTAAGATAAACATAGAAAGAAGAGCTCCGCAAAC
>Ga0315294_10008521_pt1 | contig 11267 bp, 8 predicted proteins | sample YL17G13_40_MG_FD_203626 | JGI IMG/M metagenome (GOLD analysis project Ga0315294, IMG submission 203626) | Sediment microbial communities from Yellowstone Lake, YNP, Wyoming, USA - YL17G13_40 | ecosystem: Environmental > Aquatic > Freshwater > Lake > Sediment | place: USA: Wyoming | collected... | reverse complement strand
TATCACCCTCAATAAATCAAGAATCACCATCTCCAGTAACCATAGAGACATCTCCCACTCCAGACTAAAAGATAAAACTATCACCATGATCACCGCTCTTCAGCAACTCTACTGGAATCTCTACCTCAGTCAACAAGTGCGGGCGGTGAAGCAGAGTTCACTCCAATTGGCGAGGGATCTCTTAGAGAGAAATAGAGTGCTGGTAGAGGTAGGAAAGCTTCCCTCGGTAGAAATTGTGCGGGCGCAGACGGGCGTTGCCTCACGGGAGGAAGGGGTAATCATTGCGGAAAATACCGTCGACGATGTAGAAGATGTATTAATGGAAACGTTCAACTTACCACTTGGTGACCGCGTGATCACCCTCCTTGACACCCCCATGCTCAAAGAGCCACCTCAGGTGGCAGCGGAAGACTACCTCAAGGTTGCACTGGAAAACCGTCCAGATTATGAAGAGACAAAGATTCACCTGAAAAACCTCGAGGTGGCCCACCAGGCTGCGAAGAATGCAATGCTACCCCTCTTCGACCTCCAGGCGAGCTACGGCATTAACGCTACCAAGGGTCACCACGAGGAGAGCGTCGAGGGGTTACACACAGGGGGAGACTACTCCTGGTTGGTGGGATTTAAAATGGAAATACCACTGGGAAACCGCTGGGCAAAAAGTAACTATGAGAAGAGCAGACTGGAGGTCACCAAGGCAACAACATCGATTGAGAGTTTAGAAAAAAAGATCGAACTCGAGATAAGGGAAGCGCTCCGGGAAATCGAATCGAGCTATAAACGGATCTACGTCACCCAAGAGGCTCGACGTATGGCTGAAAAGAATCTGGAGGCTGAGGAAGAAAGAATGAATCTAGGAATGTCCACCAGTGTGGATGTCTTACGATTTCAAGAAGAATTAACCACAGCCCGGTGCAGTGAAACCAACGCGCTTGTGGATTACATCAATGCCCTGAGTGTACTACACAAGGTAACAGGAACAACCATCGAAACCTATCAGATTTCACTGAAAGAGAGTTGATACCCTCACGTTCATTGTAAGATTTAATAGAAAGCTATTCTTGCGCTGCCTAATGAATGACCGTTACCGACTGACCATCTTTTAAATTACTATCTTCTGAGGAAGCAAATTGGTCAATTTGCTTCCCCCCCCCGTTTTCACCACCTTCTGTTATGATCTCCACTATTACCCTCTCACCTGGTGACACTCCAGAGGTAACTTCAACAAATTCCTCTCCCTCAATCCCTAACGTCACTTCTTTTCTCCTCACTTTTCCCTCATTAACCGTAAACACAACTTTCTTATCCCTCTGCGCGATAATCGATCCCTTGGGCACGGTGAGCACCTTTGGTTTGCTCCGGGTGATAAAATCTACATTGGCAGTCATACCGAGTTTGAGTATACTTTCAGGATTTTGAATACCAACTCTCACCCGATAGCTAATACCCATTTCTCGCCTGCTCGAAGTCATGGAGGCGATTTCTTTAACGACTCCCCTGAATGTGGTATCAGGCAACGCATCAATCGCAATCGTTGCACCCTGACCCACCACCACCTTTGCTACATCTATCTCATCCACATTAACGTGCACCTCAAGATCACTGAGGTCGGCAATCTCTGCTATCACCGTAGGCATGGCAATGCCTCCTCCCGCCAAAGGGCCGGCAACGATTTCCCCTGCCGTTACGTTCTTGCTTATCACGGTACCACTGAGAGGAGCTTTGATGGTGGTATAGTTAAGTCGTGTGCGGAGTACCTCATAGTTCGATCGATGCTGCTTCACCAACGCCTCTCCTACATCAACCGCTTGCTCTGCACCATCGAGCTGCTCCCGGGAGGCAAATCCTTTCTCAAAAAGCTTCTTTACTCTATGTAAGTTTTTCCTGGCATTAGCGAGGTTAATTTCTGCCTGGTTAAGCGCTTCCTGCGCCTGGGTGAGTTGCCCCTTGAGCTCAGCGTCATCAAGTTTAATCAGCGCCTGACCTTCAACCACTTCATCCAGCTCTTCAAATAATACCTCAGCTACCCGCCCTGCAATTTCCGAACTGATCCTCACCCGGCGAGCTGATTCTATAGACCCCGAGTAGGAAATACCCTGGGTGATATCTCCCAAAACTACTTCAGCAGTTCTCACCTGGATTTTCTCCTGAAGGAGATACCGCAACAAAAAAAACAAAACCAGCGCCACCACGCAGATGATAACCGCCATCTTTTTACTACTATTCCTCATGACACTCCTTCACAATGTTTTTTACTCATAATGCAGTGCAATGATGGGATCGAGGGCTGCTGCTTTATAGGCAGGGTACACACCAAAAAACGTCCCCACCGAGAACGCAAAAAGGATCGCAACTATCACTGCAAAAAACGAGATGCCAAAGTGAAAGGTAGGGTAGAGGGATGACACCAGTTGCGCTACCCCAAACGAAACCAGAATGCCAATTAATCCTCCCATGAGCGAGATAATAATAGCCTCTGCTAAAAACTGAAAGAGGATATCCCTATCTCTCGCACCTACCGCCTTGCGTACGCCAATCTCTTTGGTCCGCTCAGTCACTGCTACCGTCATAATATTCATGATTCCTATCCCACCCACCACCAGAGAAATAGCAGCGATGGCTCCCAGCATGATGGTGAGAATGGAGGTAATTTTATTCAAAATATCCAAGCTCTGTCCCTGGCTTTGCACATAGAAATCATTTTGGTCAAGATGCTCTGCAAGGATTTTTTTAATTTCAGCCATGGCTGGTTCTATAAGTTCTTCACGAGAAACCTTTACCGTAATGGAATTGAGTTCACTGGTGTCAAAAAATTTCTGTGCAGTGGTGAGGGGGATAAAGACTTGATCATCAAAATTGATGTTGAAAAGGAGGCCCTTCTCATCCATAATCCCGACTATCTTGAAGTTTCTTCCATTAATGGTGAGCGTTCTACCGACTGCATCAACATTCCTGAATAAATTTTTATTCACTTCTTGACCAATCACACAGACCTTTCGGTACGAAAGTAGATCCACGTTAGTGAGAAAACGTCCCTTGGTAATCCCCCAGTCCGCTAGTGATGCATAGTTAGGTGAGGTGCCAGTAATCAACGTGCTTCCTCGAGTTTTTTTCCCACATTTGACAATGGCGGTTTTATTAATAAGTGGTGCAACAGAAACAGCATAGCTGCTATTTTGCTCAATCTCTTGGGCATGTTTGGGCCTCAATTTACTCGCTACAAAAAACGCAGTAAACTTTTGTGGATTTTCTGGGAGGACAAAAATGATATTCGAGCCCATTGACTTGATAGTCCCTGTCACCTGGCTTTTTACCTCAAGCGAGAGCGAGATCAGGAGCACCACCGTTGCCACACCAATAATGACCCCTAACACAGTGAGTACCGTCCTCAGCGTATTTGCCTTAAGACCCTCGATTGACACATAAAAAGTTTGGTGTAACCTCACAATAGCTCGTCCTTGTCCCGTATAATACGTTCTTCAAGTTCCTTCAGGGCATGTTTTCTCTCTGCGACCACCTCTTCGCGAACAATTTTACCATCGTTAAGATAGATAATCTTGGTAGAGTGCTGGGCGATAAAACGATCATGAGTAACCATCAGTATGGTCATCCCCCCTTGATTTAATTGCTGGAGGAGCGCCATAATCTCAACCCCTGAGCGTGAATCCACATTACCGGTGGGTTCGTCAGCAAGGATAATGGCGGGATCATTCACCAGCGCACGGGCGATGGCAACCCTTTGCTTTTGGCCTCCTGAGAGCTCACTAGGCTTGTGCAGTATCCGATCCCCCAGCCCCACCGATTGCAAAATTTTTAGTGCCCTTTCCCGATGGTGGTTTTTAGGCTGATCACTATAGATGAAGGGCAACATCACGTTACTGAGTGCATTCATCCTGGGGAGCAGGTTAAAACTTTGAAAGATGAACCCTATCTTCTTATTTCTCACATACGCCAGCTGTACACTATCCATTGTAGAAGTTTCAACACCTTCAATCTCCACACCCCCCTCGGTGGGTCGATCTAGGCAGCCAATTATATTCATTAAGGTCGATTTTCCAGATCCGGAGGGCCCCATGATAGCCACAAAAGCACCCTTCTCAACTTCGAGGTTTACTCCCCGCAGGGCAGGTATTTTGATAGTTCCCAACTCATAGATTTTGGTTACATCCATAATCCTAAGTATCATTGCACTGCCTTTCTTTAAAAAATAATGTTGAAAATAATAACCAATTTATAAAGATTTTTCAAGTAGTTTTAAATTATTATACACTTAAAGCAGAGCTGGGGAAAATATCGAACGGAGACACTAAAAGGAGAGTATCAGGGTATAGTGATAGGGTGGAGTGTGGTGGGGTGATTCTACCCAACTTACAATCCAAGCTATTCCATAGGGGGAATATTCACTTCCTATCTCTATCGCTTCGGAAAGCGTCACTTGAGTAGTACCAAATTTAAATACGGGGCCTATCCCCGCAGGAGATATACCCACCCCGGCCATAATCAAAAGATCGCCCTCCGTATCAACTTTCCTTAACGTGATACTCAATCCTCCGTAACCCAGTACCACCAGAAAAAGATTATTAAAATCCTGAGGGAAGTCGTAGCTCTGGGTAATCTCTAGGGTGCGAGTCATGCCAGGGATGATGACTTCCAGGTGAGGGATCAAGGCTTCTGTCTCAAAAGCCAAGGCTGGATAGCTACATAAAAAAATGAGCGAGAGAATCCCCCATCCGGGGATAATTTTTCTATAAGCGTTTTTCATGGCAGAAAAATTGTGAGGAGGATGGCTTGGGATGTAGCGGCTATCTCAATTTTCTAAACACTACCAATATCGAATGGAAATGTCAATAAAGATTATCCTTTACTAAAGGGATTCCCTTTCTCTTGAGGATACCACCGCTGCCACCTGCCCTCATCAAAAAATAAAAAATAGTAATGGGGATTATCTATCGGTTTCACAAATTCGACTTCTAGAAATTTTACCTTTTCTCCTTCCATTTCATCTATGGTTATCTTGAGATCAGGCAGCAGAAAGATTTCTCCTTCTGAAAACGTACGGTTAAGCGAGAAGGTTTTTTCCATATTTGTTTCAAAATAAAATCGTATAGGGTGGGAAATCCTTATGCGGTAGTTATCTAGTTTTTGGATTGAAACTCTATCGTCAAAGGGCGAAAGTATATAGACGGGAGCTTTCCATTGAGGATATCGATGGAGAATGATGAAATAGAGATCCAGATACATGTAATTTTCACCAGCATGAGTAACCTTGGGGAAGTTGAGAAAAAACAGTCTATCCTGAGAAGTCTTATGGGTAACAATTTCATCAAGTGCATTATAAAGCCTTGTGAAGTTTGATTTTACTGCCACCTCATATACTTTGGCTTGGATGCTATTAGCGATCAATGGAAAAAACAAGCTTATAGTAATAAAAAATAGTGCCAATTTCTTTTTCTCAAACTTAAAAATCACTAGGGCAGCAAGATAGGCATAACCAATAGAGGGAATAAGCAAATGCCGATCATGAATGGGAGGCACGACGATCAAGGGCAGCAGAAGAAATGTCCACAGCATGAATAAACCAATTTCAGGATACTGCTTCCTCTGAGTCCAGATGAGATGGAGCATGAAGAAAAGCAACAGGAGAAGTAGAACAACGACAAACCAGTACCTAGAAAAGACATGGGGATCTAGATTGGCAATAACAATCCCGTAGAAAAGGGCAAAGAGATACAGGCAAGTTGATTTTAAAAATGCAAGAGGATACATGCTCAAAAACTTCTCACCATACAAGGAATTTCCGTACCCATACACCTTATAGTAAGTAAGAAAGGCAGCATTAATGAGCAACAGAGGGAGATAGTCTTTCCAATGATAACGTATTATACATTTTAAACTTTTGTGTTTTATCCAGTCATAGGCAAAAAGCAAAATAGGAAATAAAAATGCGGTTTCTTTGGTCAAGAGCGCAAGGGAGTAGGAGAGTATAAACAGTATGCGGTAGAGTGCTCGTTTATTTTCGAAAAGACGTATATAGCAGATGAAGCTCACGATCATGAAAGTAGCACAGATAAGATCGGTTCTGTTGGCAGGCCAAAGTACCGTCAAGTAGTGGCAAGGCTCAATAGCAAACACCAGGGCCCCACAGAATGCCATAGTTAAATGATTGCAAAAGAGGTAGTAGAACAGGTAGAGCAAGACAACCAATGCAGCATACCAGATGACATTATTTATATGGTAGGGAAGAGGGTTGCTCCCCCACAGGCTATAGTCAATCAAGTGACTTAGGGTAGCTACAGGGCGAAAATATTTCATGCGCCATTTTGAATCAGTCCACCACGGCAAAGCTGTCATCTTAGTGTTCTGGGCAACTTCTTCTGGAGAGTTAGCAAAATAGTATATATTCATCTCTCTCTCATGATTTTTCATTAACCTGAGTAACTCTTGGTGGATATAATCATCAAATATGAAACCGGAATCAAAGGTATGGGCATAAAAAGCAAAAACTATCAAGATGAGAGCTGCAATGTGTATTGAGGGTTTATTGAATCGTTTGATGTTCATCAGTTTTTTAACCTATCTCCATTGCGAGGTGTATGATGCATGATCCATGATGACATGTAAATATGGGGAAAAGAGATATCGTGCTACAACCTGATGCAGAGACTCACTTCTTTTCTCCTATCCCTCCCGCAATAATCTTAGGAGCTTGGAGAGAAGCTAAATTAAAAATTTGTAAATGTGGTGCTACTATAGAGCAAAGATATAAAATGAGTAATCGAATTGTTAAAGGTTGTCAAGTTTTTAGTTGAAATTGGTTAGTGGCTCCCATTCTCTTTATCCCCTCACTGTCCGTTAAGCAACAGTTGATAACTGCTGCATTTCAGCCTGCAGGGATTCAATCTTCTTTACTAGCAAAGATATGGATCTATACCCTTTGATCCGATTTACGCGCCGCTCACAATATAGACAAACTGCCGCAGGCCATCTCTGAGTTATCTGGCTCCCTCGACACCATTTGATAGTTAAGGTATACTTTTCAAAATTAGCTAAAAATACAAAGTTTTTCCACATAAAAAAATCTTGCTTTATTTTTCATTAATGCTATTTATTATAATATTTTGTGGATTTGGAAGCCCTTGCAAAGGAAAAAACTACTTAGAAACTACTCAAGACTTATGGGCCATTAAATGGTGCAGATTGGACTTATTACGGCAGCAGGAAAAGGAATGAGAGCCTATCCAGCCACCCATTTTATTCCCAAGGTTATGCTTGAGATCGGTGGGAAACCCCTTATACTCAAAAATATAGAAATCTTAAGGGATCAGCTGGATATAAAAGAAATTTATATTATCATTGGATATCTAGGTGAAAAAATCAGAAACTTCTTAGGCGATGGTTCAACTTTTGGGGTAAATATTCACTATATTACCTGTGATGATCCTTCAACTGGTCTCGCGCAGGGCTTACTACTGTTGCGAGACTTTATCAAAGAACCCTTTGTGACCATCCTCGGTGATGAACTTTATATTGACTCCAATCACTACAACCTCCTCAACCTCATGAGAAAACTGAATGAATTTACCGTAATCTGTGGGATACAGAACACCAAGAATCCTCAGTTCATCAAGAAAAACTATTCCGCAGTTATCGATAATGGGAAAATTTCTTCTTTGATTGAGAAGCCAAAGGTTATTACCAACAACTTGCTTGGATGTGGTACCTATGTATTTACACCTGAAATTTTTAACGCTATAGAGCACACACCTCCCTCTCCTGTTTCAGGATGTGTTGAACTAACCGAGGTGATTGATTCCTTGGCAAAAAAGGGGGGGGCAGTTTACCCTTTGTATTTGAAAGGACAATACGTTAATGTCAATTCGATTGATGACTATAATTATGCAAACTATATGTTTAAATCCAAAGATTTTTACCACAGCTACACAATAAGTGTAGTCATCCCGGCCTTTAATGAAGAAATTTCTATTGGAGCCGTGATAGATGATCTTATTTATTTCGTAGATGAGGTGCTGGTGGTAGATAATTCCTCCTCAGATAATACAGCCAAGGTTGCTCGCGATCACGGGGCAAGGGTCGAAACAGTCAAGCTTACGGGCTATGGGGATACCATCAAGTATGGTCTCGATCATGCTATTGGGGATATTCTCATTCTGACTGAAGCAGATTATTCATTTCGTTCCAATGACCTCAACAAGCTTTTAGAATATCTGAAAGATTCAGATATGGTGATTGGTACTCGAACGACCCGTCAGATGATTGAACAGGGGGCAAACATGGATGGATTATTGCGCTGGGGCAACGTGTTTGTTGGAAAATTAATAGAAGCCCTTTGGTGGTCGCAAGAACCACGCTTCACTGATGTGGGGTGCACTTTTAGAGGATTGTGGAAAGATACTTACCTAAAGATACGTGACTATCTGACCAGTAGCGGCCCAGAGTTTGCTCCAGAGATGATGATTGAGGTTTTGAAGGCTAGAAAACTTGTTATTGAGATCCCTGTGTCCTACTATCCTCGTATGGGTGGAGAATCCAAACACTCCCAGAGCTATTGGAAGATATCCAAGACCGCACTTCGCATGCTCAAATTAATTTTTAAAAAGAGGTTTAACCTTTAAGTGCGAGAAAAGCTGAATAATGGTTTATAAGCTTTTACTCACTCAATAACAGTGAATTCTATGAGCAAAGCAAAGGTTGCTGTTTTAAAAACTAGACCTGAAACAGTGGTAGAAGATTACGGAAGGTTAATGAGACTGGCAGAATATGAAAAATATTTGGCCAAAACCAATAAGACCTGCTTAAAAATCAATGTATCCTGGCAGGTGTTTTTCCCCGCTTGTTCCACCACCCCTTGGCAACTTGATGGGGTAATAAAGACAATGTTAGATGATGGCTACAAAGAGGACTTACTCTACGGCTGTCATAATAGAACGGTGGTGGTTGATGGTAAGATTGGTGAGGTGTTAAATAAACAGAGGCCAGTAGTTGAAGATAAATATAGGTTGGAGAACATTCACCTTCAACCAGATAAATTATGTGATTTCAAATGCTTACTAGAAAAAGGAGAATGGATAGAATATCACCCGGAAGACGAACTTTTAACCATCCCTAAGATATTTCCCCATCATTATATTCCCAAACGTTTTTTTGGTGAGAATATTCTTCATCTTCCCACTCTCAAGACCCATGTCCACACAACCATGACAGGAGCGATGAAGAATGCATTTGGTGCGCTTCTTCACCACGAACGACACTGGGCTCATGGAGCGATCCATGAAACCCTGGTAGATTTGCTCACTATTCAGAAAAGAATTTTTAAAGGGCTTTTTGCGGTAATGGATGGCACCTTTGCTGGTTCTGGTGCTGGTCCTCGATCCATGATACCGGAGGAGGCAAATCTTATCATTGCCTCAGGTGATATGGTTGCCATTGATGCAGTGGCCTCTAAGATCATGGGCTTTGATCCAATGGAGATTAAATTTATTCGATTAGCCCATGAGAAGGGTTTAGGTTGTGGGGACTTAAATGAAATCGAGATTGTGGGAGATGATATTTCTAATATAAATCTGAAGTTCAAGGCATTCGATAATCTTGCCAGTCGAGGGCAAAAAATGATCTACAAGGGAATCCTTAAACCTTTTGAACATCTTTTGATGAAGACAACAATCACACCGTGGTCTTATCTCGCCAGCCGAGCCTATTATGATTGGTTCTGGTATAATGTATACGGAAGGCGTTATGTGAGAAAATATATGAATACACAATGGGGAAGATTATTCCAGTCCTATCCAAGTTAAAACTACCATTTTATATAAATCCTCCCATTTTTTATACCATCCAAAGATTCACTTACCTCAATAGCTCTCCCTCACACATGATCTTGGGAAAGGGTACATTTCAATCTTCTATTACCCTCGTATATATAAGGTACCAAAAGCACTCAAAATTAACCGGAAGGTGATATCACTGTGTTCTTCAGGTTCGAACTAATTTTTGGAAATGAAAGTGTTTCCTGAGAAGGTGGTAATAACGATTACCATAAAGATGATTGAAGCGTAACGAGCGACTGTTATAGGGTGGGCGGTGCGGGGAGAGGATATAATAATCCTTGAGCACACCTAACGGATGGGAATACTAAAAGCTCTTTCATACCTTAATAGCTCAAGTTTACCTTGAATTCATCCCCTAAGGCTTGCAGATTAGTATCATACCTGCGGGCATAGATGGAGTATGTCCCACCTAAGAGACTTTCAATTTCATATTTATTCCAGGTGATAACAAGATTCCCTTTGCTATCAATAGCGATAGAGGGATCATAATTTGAATTAAACCCCTGGCTTACCTGAATCTTATTCGACAAGTAGTAGTCATTACTATAAATCTCTTTAAGATAAACATGGTTATTGAAGAGGTCACCACCACCCCAGGTAATTAAGAAGTTTCCCTCACTATCAGCCGCCGCGCCAATACCTCTATTGATATAGTCATTACCATTGTCCACATAACTGGTGGGGGCATAACCCAAAACCCCTACCTCAAAAGCTGGCTTTTCGGTATCTCCACCCGTTGAATAAATTGCCGCCATGATTCTCACCTTTAAGGCAAGAATATCCAAGACATTCCATGCAATCATCATATTTCCGCTCTCATCAACTGCAATTTTAGAGTTAAAGCCTATGCCAACCGTTTCTTTGTCATAACCGCTCACCACCGACCCTGAGGTATCATACTTGCTATAGAAGACGGCAGTTAAAGGAAGCTCAGTACCTTCTATGATACAGGGTAACATCCCTGTTGCCGTCCAGCTTAACACAATATTACCCTCCCCATCTATGGCGATGGAAGGTGAGTGGTAAAAGATAGGTTTGACACTGCTCTCAGTTGGAGCAATTCCGGTCTTCTTTACAGTCTGCCCGGTTGTTGGGGTAGTAGTGCAGGTATCCTCTGCCATATTGTCTACCACCTTAACTGGAGTAATCGCGGTCCCTTGCGAATCTACTACGGTGAGGTAAATACCATTCTCTCCTGTATTAAAATCATAGTAGCACCAGGCAAGGGCAACGTTATCACTCCCATCAACAGCGATAACCGGCGAGTACGGTATATTGAGCAGATTTATCTCCTCTCCTTCCTGAGGAGATAAATTAACAACTACCATAGCTCTCTTTACCTCAGTAGTTACACTCCCCTTCGGTGGTACTTTGGTGTAAACGACCTTTATATTTTCACCAGGGTAAGAAAACTCATAGGAG
>Ga0315294_10008518_pt1 | contig 11270 bp, 6 predicted proteins | sample YL17G13_40_MG_FD_203626 | JGI IMG/M metagenome (GOLD analysis project Ga0315294, IMG submission 203626) | Sediment microbial communities from Yellowstone Lake, YNP, Wyoming, USA - YL17G13_40 | ecosystem: Environmental > Aquatic > Freshwater > Lake > Sediment | place: USA: Wyoming | collected... | reverse complement strand
AACCTGCTGGCCAAGCGATTCGCGTAAATCTTCCATAAGCAGTTTCTGAATCTGTTCGTGAATCTGAGGCGTTTGGCTTATAACAAGTCTGTTTCCATTAAGGCTGATGGTACCTTCTCCGCCGTTGACTAACCAGCTCATCGGGGCGATTGTTTCTTGTATCATCTGTAATAAGATAGCAGCATTCTGTGCAACAATTGCGGCTGTCTCATCGACTGTTCCAGCCCCGCCAGTTACATCTGTTGACTGCAGGTCGGTGCGGAAATCGGCCGGTGCGCCAATCAGCTCGGAAATATCATAAACATGCGTAACCAGCCTGGCTGGAAGCGACCCTGTTGTCGCTATCGTTATAATTCCATCTTCAACAGCAAAATCTATTGTTGTAACACCTCCCGACACCGAATTGAGAAGTTCTTTCAAACCTTTGCCTACCTTAATACCATTAAGGCCCTGCATACCAATAACCGTGTCGCGCTCAACATACGCATTTTCCTCAAGGTCTTTCCATCGAACAACGATTTTCAGCGGCGGGCCAACAGAAGTCCTGATTGTCTCAATAGCTTCCTCAAACGGCGTATCCGGAGTCAAAGCGCTCAAATCGACCACCGTATCGAGCTGTTTGTAAACCGCAGCGTCGGCAGGAGCAAGACCTGTTATCATTTTCGGCTCCCTTTTGGCTATGTCCTGCCAGTTTCTCGGATAAGTAACCAAATCCGCGTGCGGAATCATAGACCTCTGAGTGTCAGTCAAAACCGCCTCTTCTTCTTTGCCAATTTCCTTTTTAATTTCAAGCTGCCTGCGAAGATTGATAATATCTTCAAGCATCTGCTTGTTTCTTATAGCTTCTCTGTTAATCGGGTCAATGGCTAAAAGCGTATCAATCTGAGCCAGGGCTTCCTCATATCTTTGCTGTTCCTGATATTCCATCGAACCTGCCAGAAGGTCCTGAATTCTTTTCTGCCTGTCAGCGGCCTGTTGAGTACGAAGCTTTTCCTGAGTTGCTTTGGCTTCGGTCTTTGCTTTTTCAGCTTTGAGACGCTCAATTTCAGCCTGGCGGGTGTTTATTTCATTTGAAAGTTGCCGCAGAGAATCTCTATATTGGGCATAATCAGTATCGCCGAGCAGCGGATTGTTTTTTTCAATGACTGCCGAGGCGCGGGAGATTTCATCCTTTGCCTTGAGGAAATCTTCCTTATCGGCATATTCCTTTGCCTTTGCAATGGCTTCATTCACAACAGCCTTTGTGTAGCTTTGCTGAATACGCTGCTTTTGCTTGATAACCTCAATATAATCTTCCTTTGCCTTTTCGGCGGCAGGGACTTGAGGTTGAACCTGTTGGGGCTGCGGCGGCTGGTTAACTTCAACGACAAGATTAGGCTCCTGCGGGGCAGGAGTAATAAATTCCGGCCGCACTTCCGTCGGTATAACAGGCGCTGGCAGTTGCGGCGGCCGATTGATATCGTTGGCTTCTATGGGTAGAAATTCAACTTCGGGATTGGCGGCCGATTGCTCAACCTGGGGCTGTGTCTGAATCGGCTGCTCGACAACATTCGGCTCCGGCTGCTGTATTGTCGTCGGCTGCTCAACTACATTTGGCTCTGCCTGCTGCTCTGCTGCTGATTCCTCAACGACCTGACCCGCCTTCGCGGAGCCCGTTTCGGCGGGCGGAGGAAGGTTGGCATCAGGAGCCGGCTGTGAACTCAACTTTTCGAGAAGCGTGTCAAGCTTGCTGGCATCGGAAACGCTCAGATATTCTCTATATGCAGCAGCTTTGCCAAGAGTTTCTCTTGCGTTGTCATACAGCCCGCGCCGGTATTGCTCATAACCTACATCAAGCAACTGCTTAGCCGTCTGCCGAAGAGTCTGAACTTTTACGTCCTTTTCATCAGCAGCAAAACTAAGCGAAACTGCCGGCAGACAAACCAACAAGATTGCCAAAACAATCCCTAACGGCAACCTTGCTCTCGATACACTAATGACCACTGGTCGTCTCCTGATTAATATAAAAATCAAATAACAGCCGCCCAAAAAGTGTTTTTCTTATACAACTGTCCGGTTTAACATATCTTAACAATTCTACGACTGTTGCTGAGATTAGCTATTTTAACACAAAATTCAAGTTTTTTCAAGCTAAATCTTAATCTAAGCACTTCTTTAACGGCCATATTTTTCAGAATGGATTTCCACGGGAATATCCATTATCATTATCGGTAATAATCATCGGCTTAGAAAGGGTTATCATAGAGTAAAATTTTAAAAAAAAATTGTTGAATTGGCCAAACAAACAAATTTGGTAATTCACTATTTAAACTGAACTTATGACAAAATCAGAAATTACATACAAACCCTTTGCCTTGGCGTTGGAAACATCAGGAAGAATCGGCTCGGTAGCTGTCGGCTGCAACGGCGAATTATCGGACGAAAAAACCTTTTCAGCCCCCCTGCGACATAGTGCCGAATTATTCGATACTACAATTAAACTTCTGGAAAAGTTTGGCAAAAAGGCTAACCAGACAAAACATGTCTATATTTCTATTGGTCCCGGCAGTTTTACCGGCATACGAATTTCTGTAACGGTTGCAAAGATGATGGCTCTTGCAGCACACAGTAAAATCGTCGCTGTAAGTACAACCGATGCGATGGCTCTAAATGTTGATGACAGCAGTATCAAAAAAATTGCCACGGTTATTGATGCAAAAAGAGAGCAATTTTTCATCGCAGCCTTTGAAAGACAAAACGGAACCTGGCAAAAGACTTTGCCGGATTGCCTAATGAAGGCTGAAGAATTCAAAGAAAAATTTGACCGACCTGATGAACCCATCTGGCTACTCGGTGAAGGTCTTCTCTATTACGATAAAAAGTTTTCAACCGACAATATCAAAATCCTCGACAAGGAATACTGGTCGCCAAGAGCGTCAAATGTTTTCAAGGCCGGTTCACAAATGGCTGCGAAAGGAAATTTCTGCGACCCTGTAAGCCTTGTGCCATTTTACCTGCGAAGACCCGAAGCCGAAGAAAATCGGGAGAGAAAAACAAGTTAAGTTAATCAGCCGGTAATTGACCGAAAAGCGTTAACGCACTTGTTCGGTCAATGCGAACATTTACAAACCGCCCTGCAAGATTTGCCGGGCCATTGAAAACAACAATATAATCGCCGGCAGTCCTGCCTATAAGTTGAGGATGTTCTTTTTTGCCCGTCTCATCAAGATGAGATTTTTTACTTGCGCCCTCAACAAGGACTTTTACTGTTCTGCCTATGAAGGTTTTATTCAATTTTTCACTGATTTGACCCTGCACCGCAAGAAGCTCGGTATTTCTCTGCTTTTTTACTTCCATCGGGATATCATCAGCTCTTTTTTCATCTGCTTTTGTGCCGGGCCGAGGCGAATACTTGAAGATAAAACAGTTTTTGTATCGGGCTTTTTTGACAAGTTCAACGCTTTCCCGGAAATCTTCTTCTGTTTCGCCTGGAAAACCAACGATAAAATCGCCTGCTATAGCGATATCCGGCACAATCTGTCTTGCCTTCTGCAATAAATCGAGATATTCGGCGCAGGTATAATGCCTGTTCATCGCCTTTAAGATTTTGTCTGAACCGCTTTGTGCAGGTATATGCAGATACCGGCAAACCTTCGGCAAATCAGCCATCGCCTTAAAAAAAATTTCGCCAAAATCCTTCGGATAGCAGGTAACAAACTTAATCCATTCGATGCCGTTGATTTCGCTCACTTTGTAAAGCAAATCAGAAAAAGAAAATCCATTATAATTATATGAATTTACAGTTTGTCCCAGCAGCGTTACCTGTTTTACGCCGGCATCTGCAAGCTTCTCAATCTGAGTGATAATTCTTTCAGGCGAACGAGAAATTTCAGGGCCGCGAACATAAGGGACAACACAATACGAACAAAATTTATCACAGCCGTGCATAACACGGACATACGCCTGTGCGGGGAGATTATCTTCCGCTGAATCATAAATCTGCTCAAAATCATCAAGATGCTGCGATTCCTGCGGCAATGGTTTGTGCCTTATATTGCCGCTTATCGAACTTTGTTTTGATTTGTTGTCGAGAGCCTTGTTTACAAGATTTACAAGTTCCGGTATTTGCAGCGGCCCGCAGACGATATTGACTGCATCGTGGCTGAGCAAATCATCTTTGAGCCTTTGAGCCATACAGCCAAAAACAGCGACAATAAGCTGCGGCCGGGTCTTTTTAATATGCTTCAGATGACCCAGCAACGACAAAACTCTTTCCTCAGCGTGATTGCGAACTGAACAGGTATTAACAAGGATAACATCAGCTTCACCAACCTGCTCAGTTAATTCAAAGCCTGACTGCACAAACGAATTGACAACCAGATTGCTGTCAAGCTTATTCATCTGGCACCCATAGGTTTGGAGGAATACTTTCACCGTATTCCTCCAAACCTAAACATGGGTGCCCCCGCGCTTAGATTTGCCGCAGCAAATCTGCGGGGGTAGATTTCAAACACAATTACTTTAATTGTCGATTTCATATTTTTTTACAAGTTCTTCTTTTTTTTGACGAGATAATTTTTTAATATCTTTTTCTCCATTTAAAGCGCTTTTATAATACCGGTATTCTTTAGCATAAGCCAATGTCGCCGGCAGTTTGTTTCTAACATATTTCGCCCCCTTGCCGCTGTTATGCAGAGCAACCCGTTTTTCAAGATTGTTCGTATATCCTGTATAATACGTTCCGTCTTTACATCTGAGTATATAAACCCAGTACTTTCCTTTACGAATCGGCACCTTTGACATAATTTTATTCACTATATCTCTTAAATTGATCCCATCATAAAATGAACCCAAAGCTGCGAATTAAGATTTTTTTATTTATCGCCGTCATTCTTGTGCTATCTTCATTCCCAGCAACTCAACTTTTTCTCGGATATCAGGGCGTTTTTTCGCAATTTCGCCTGAAACGCCTGCGTTCGCTACAAGAACAGTTTCAAATTTCATACCGGTATATTCGGCTGTCAGTGCAAAAGGTTTTTCAAGGGCATCAAGACCTATATTCTCAAATGCACTTGCCAGGAGAATGAGCGTTTTCCCCTTCAAAGGCGTTTGCATTGTGCCGGCATCGTTGTCCCATTTATAAAGCGAAAACATCCTGTCGAAAATAAGTTTAAGTTGTGCGCTAGCGCCGAAAAAGTAGAGTGGCGTGGCCATTACAATTATATCGACTTGTGCCATTTTGGCTAAAACCGGTTTTGCCTCGTCATCAATACAGCATTCGTATTTGCCGATTGTCTGACACTTTCGGCAGGATGTACAGCCGAGGGATTTATATTTAAGAAAGGCTGTGCGAACAATTTCAACGTCAGCCCCTTCTGAACGAGCGCCTTGGCTGAACCAATCCACCAATGCAACCGTATTTCCATCTTTTTTAGGACTTGCATTAAGTATCAGAATTTTTTTAGACACAAAATCACCCTTCGCAACCTTTCACACATAATAATAAGGCGGAAATGTAAAAAAATAAAGAGGCTTTTAAGCACAACCCCGGTAGGTATTAGTCTCGTTGTCTGCCGGAAAGATGGACGATATCTCTGAGTTGTTCAACATTTTTTGCGGCAAACCAGCGACTTTCAAATTCCGCTTCGCTGACGATATATGCAATCGACATAAGGACCCTGAGGTGATAATTCCTCTCATCTGAAGAGCCGATGAGGACAAATGCGGTTTTTACAGGTTCCTGCAATTCAGAAAAAATTGCACCGTCTCGACACCGCACAAGCAGGATTTCGAAGACATTGCTTCCTTCAACAATAATATGCGGTATGGCAAGACCGGGTTTTATAACGGTTGTGGACTCTCTTTCCCTTTGTATAAAGAGCTCGTAGAGCTTGTTTGCGTCAATATTGAGCTTTTTTGACAGAGCCTGAGAGGCCTTGTGGAAAAGGTCTGTCGCAGAGATTTTTTCATTTATATCAAGGATAACGCAGTCTCTAACAAGCTCATCAAACCTGTCCATTATTATCTTGTCTCGCTGGAGAGCAAGCTGCTTTAATTCTTCTTCTAGACCGCTTCTCTCAATATGCCTTGAGACGATTGTTTTGACAAGATAGACGATTGCTGACTGGCGGTCGATACGCTTCTGGACATAAAACAGATACCAGACCATAGCGACAACCGCAAAGGCACCTGTCGTTGCCAGTGGCACATAACCCATCTCGAAAATCAGAAACAAATACACTATAATTATCACAATTTCCATCCACGGCGTAAAAGGCGCTTTGAAGGTAGGCCGATATGCCTGAATACCGCTGTGCCGCATTATCACAACCGAGATGTTCATCAGGATGAACATAACAATCATTATGGTAGATGCGGTCTTGACAAGATTTTCGATGGAAAGAGTAAAAATCACGAACAGCATAAAACCTGCGGTCAGCAGAAGCGACCAATGCGGCGTATGAAACTTCTTGCTTGTTCGAGAAAGAAACTGAGGCACAAGACCGTCACGGCTCATAGCCATAGGAGTTCTTGAAGCGCTCAATAGTCCTGCGTTTGCAGTGGTTGCAAAGGCGAGAAAAGCACCGACGCCTATCAGGATTTCCCCTGCGGTTCCGGCAACAGCCTTTGCAGCAAACTCAATCGGCGTAAGAGAACCGCTCAAAACTTCCGGCTGCAGCACCCCTACTATTGCGAAAACAACCAGCACATAAAGAACATTTACCACAAAAAAGGCCAGGAACATACCAAGCGGAATATTTCTTGAACTATTACGTATTTCTTCGGAAACATCGATAACCTTTGTGAGTCCGCCGAAAGATACAAAAACCATACCGGCAACAGCGAACATATTTTTTGCACCGAACGGCAAAAAAGGTGAAAACTTATGAGGCTCAATAAACGGTGCAGCTTTAACTACAAATGCAACCAAAATTGCAATAAGCCCCACCACAAGCCCGGTCTGAAGTCCGCCTGTTCCTTTGACACTCACGAGATTAATCACAAGAAAGAAAAGACAGGCTCCAGCGGATACCATTTTTATGGTCATTTGGCTGCTTTGAGGAAATAAAATCGTTGTCAAAGCTCCGATACCAATCATAGCAAAGGTCGTTTTGAGTGCGATTGCAAGCCAGTTCGCAAGGCCCGCGAAAGTACCCATCAAAGGACCAAGACTTCGCTCGACAAAAAAATAACTTCCGCCAGCCTTCGGCATAGCGGTAGCCAGCTCAGCCTTTGACAGCATCGAAGGAATCATCAAAAGACCTGCCAACAGATAAGAGATAACAACAGACGGCCCTGCCCTTGCATACGCAAGACCAGGCAGAATGAAAAGACCGCTGCTTATCATTGCACCGGCAGCAATGCTGAAGACACTTATAAGCCCCAATTGTTTTTTGAGCATGACCAAATCTCAAACAATTTTCAGATAACGATAACCTGTAAATATTTCTTTGCAACCCAATAAATGCAGTCGGCGAAAAAACTTTTATCCGTCCGGTTTGTTCTTGACCGACACTTGGTATTGGTATATTGAATATGTCTGTTGTTTTGGTTTCGAGGCAGCCGTTTAAAAACAAAAGTCTCAAAAGAATAAAGAATATTGAAAGGTTTTTCAGATGAAGCTTGAGCGATTCTCAATCGGCATTGGCGACAGATTCGCCCATCAGGGCAAGGCCCAGCTTGCAGCAATAATAAAAGCCAAACAGCAGGGTTGCAACATTGTCCCGGTCTGGAATAAATCCAACAGAGAACATTCCATCATCGGAACGGCGCCTGCCGATGTAAAAATGGAAGCAGATGCCGCTGTAAAGGCGCTGGGCTGGAAAGATTCATATTACGTTGACGCTGACCATATAAACCTTAATAATGTCGATTCGTTCATGGATTCAAGCAATTTTTTCACGCTCGATGTCGCAGATTACATCGGTCAAACGTGCGACGAAAAAGACCTTAAAACCTTCATTGCACAAAATAAAAAATTCATAGGCAAAATGGAAATACCTTATATAGAGGGAAAATTAAATATCACACAAGATGACCTTGAAAAAATCGGGGCAAAATTCCTGCTTGCCGTCAAAAAGGCAGGCGAAATCTACAGGCACGTGGCTGAGAAAAAAGGCAGCAATAATTTCGTAACTGAAGTTTCAGTGGACGAATCAAACCAGCCGCAAAGCCCGGTTGAAATGCTTTTTATACTCTCGGCTATCGCGGCAGAGAAAATCCCGGCGCAAACTATAGCACCGAAATTTACAGGCAGATTCAATAAAGGCGTTGATTACGTCGGCGAGATGGCACAATTCGAAAAAGAATTTAACGAGGATATAGCGGTTATCAATTTCGCAATCAAAGAGTTCGGATTGCCTGCTAATCTTAAATTAAGCGTTCATTCCGGCAGCGACAAATTTTCAATTTATACACCTATAAAGCAGGCATTGAAAAAATTCAATGCCGGCCTGCACTTAAAAACGGCAGGCACAACCTGGCTTGAGGAAATAATCGGCCTTGCACTGGCAGGCGGCTGCGGCCTTGATATCGCCAAGGAAGTTTATAACCAGGCTCTTGAACATTTTGATGAACTTTGCGCACCTTATGCAACAGTTATTGATATAGACAAAAGTAAGTTGCCTTCACCCCAAGAGGTTTCAAAATGGGACAGTGCAAAATATGCAAATACTTTGCGGCACGACCAGAAGTGTAAAGATTACAATCCTAATTTCAGGCAGTTAATTCATGTCGGCTATAAAATCGCAGCAAAAATGGGGCATTGCTATATCGAGGCCCTTGAAAAATACGAAGGGACAATCGCAAAAACCGTTACTGAAAATATCTACGACAGACACATAAAGAGGATTTTTATTGATTAAAGACTTGTCCGCCTGTGGCGGATTGTAAATCGAAGATTTAATAATTGAGAAATTTCTAACTCAGAACTATATCTATATTCTATTCCCGACCTACCAACTCCGTTAACCTCATCTTTTCCTTGCCTCAGGCAAATTAAAGAGATATACTGTTTTGTTTTTAAAGCCTAAAACCTGATTTTAAAAGGATTTTATGCCCATTTTTGAATATAAATGCGCTGATTGCGGCAAGGTAAGCGAGTTTCTGGAAAAGGTTGATTCCAAAGCCGACCATACCTGCCCTGCCTGCAGCAGCAAAAATATGACAAAGCAGTTTTCAACCTTCTCGGCAGTGGTAAAACAGCCTGTCAGCGATTCAAAATGCCATACCTGCCCATCAGGCAGAATCTGCCCTCATTCAGGATTATAAAAACTATGGATGAAAACAAGGGAATATATAACTTCAATGAAATAGAGAAGAAATGGCAAAAGTTCTGGGAAACCAATAAAACTTTTGCCGCCACGGACTGCGACAAAAGCAGGCCCAAATACTATGTGCTGGATATGTTTCCGTATCCTTCGGCACAGGGTCTGCACGTCGGACACCCGGAAGGCTATACCGCAAGCGACATCATTGCCCGCTATAAAAGAATGAAAGGTTTTAACGTCCTTCATCCAATCGGCTGGGACGCGTTCGGCCTGCCAGCGGAACAATACGCTGTCCAAACCGGCACACATCCTGCAAAGACCACACAGCAGAATATCGATAATATGCGCAGGCAAATAAAGGCTCTCGGCTTTTCTTACGATTGGGACAGGCAGGTCGATACTACTGACCCAAAGTATTATAAATGGACACAGTGGATATTCCTGAAATTCTTCAACAGCTACTTTGATGAGACACAGCAGAAAGCAAAACCGATTTCTGAACTGGTAGAGAAACTTGAAGCTGGAAAGTTATATATTGGTGCGGACGGCCAGACCATTTCTGCCAATCCAGTACCGGCTGTTATGGGCGAGCCAGCTGGTACACGCAAATGGTTTGAACTGAGCAAAGAAGAAAAAAGAAATTATATTGACGATAACCGCCTTGCTTATGAAGCCGAAGTGCCTGTTAATTGGTGTCCGGAACTGGGGACGGTTCTTGCCAACGAAGAGGTCATCGGCGGCATAAGTGAACGAGGCGGCTTTCCGGTAATACGAAAGCCGATGCGGCAGTGGATGCTGCGGATTACAAAATACGCGGACAGGCTGCTCAATGATTTAAATTTCGTTGACTGGCCTGAATCAATAAAGAAACTGCAAACCGACTGGATTGGCAAAAGCATCGGCGCGGAAGTAGATTTCAAAGTCGATGGCTTTGATGGAACTATCAGGGTCTTCACTACTCGTCCTGATACGCTCTTTGGCGCAACTTATATGGTTCTTGCGCCTGAGCATCCGCTTGTCGATGAAATAACAACCGCAGGACAGAAAAAAGCTGTCGAAGAATATAAAAAACTGGCTCAAAGCAAAAGCGACCTCGACAGAACAGACCTTGCAAAGGAAAAAACAGGTGTATTTACCGGAGCCTTTGCAGTCAATCCGGTTAACGATGCAAAAATTCCAATCTGGATAAGCGATTATGTCCTTATAAGCTACGGCACCGGCGCGATAATGAGTGTGCCGGCTCACGATGAGCGCGACTTTGAATTTGTAAAGAAATTTGATCTGCCGATTATCGCGGTGGTAGAGCCTGATGATAAAACCCTTGCAGAGCAGGTAAGAAAAGGCGCAGCTTGTTTCATCGGCGATGGAGTTGCAATAAACAGCGGACAATTTAACGGCCTTTCGACGCAGCAGTTCAAGGAAAAGATAACGGCCTGGCTTGAGAAAAAAGGTCTCGGCAAAAAGGCTGTCAATTATAAGCTGCGTGACTGGCTGTTTTCGAGGCAAAGATACTGGGGAGAACCTTTCCCATTATTGCATTGTGAGGATGGAAGCGTAATCGCACTTGACGAAAAAGATTTGCCTTTGATTTTACCCCCTGTCGAGAGTTACAAGCCGTCCGGCACTGGCGAATCGCCGCTTGCGAAGATAGATAACTGGCTCAATATAAAACTGCCAGACAGCAGAACCGCAAAGCGAGAGACAAATACAATGCCTCAGTGGGCTGGAAGCTGCTGGTACTATCTGCGTTATCTTGACTCGCAGAATGACAAGGCAGGCTGGGACAGCAAAAAAGAAAAATACTGGATGCCGGTAGATTTATACATCGGAGGAGCTGAGCATGCGGTTCTGCACTTGCTTTATTCGCGATTCTGGCACAAACTTCTTTACGATTTAGGCTACGCCAGCACACCTGAGCCGTTTACCAAGCTCATCAATCAGGGAATGATTCTTGGCGAAGACAATCAGAAGATGAGCAAATCCAGAGGCAATGTTGTCAATCCGGACAAGGTTATCACCGAC
>Ga0315294_10008517_pt1 | contig 11270 bp, 11 predicted proteins | sample YL17G13_40_MG_FD_203626 | JGI IMG/M metagenome (GOLD analysis project Ga0315294, IMG submission 203626) | Sediment microbial communities from Yellowstone Lake, YNP, Wyoming, USA - YL17G13_40 | ecosystem: Environmental > Aquatic > Freshwater > Lake > Sediment | place: USA: Wyoming | collected... | reverse complement strand
GCGCAAAGGGCAGGCTCCTGGAATGGTTCTGCAAAGGCAAGGTGCCGAAGTCAATGAAGAAACGCTGCAGCTGCGAAAACGGCGCATGCATAGCCACGACATCAACCACCAGAACGACGACGACCAGGACGACAACCACAACAACCATAAGGATACCCCCAGGGGTCAATTGCAGGGAAGGTGATGTATGCAAATACTCCGATGAGGACTGCATAAGCTACTGCTTGAACCTGAAAGGCACCGCAGGTGGCATAGGCGGGAGTGCAGGCGACTGCAACACTAGATGGCTCTTCACGGACATATGCTGTAAATGCGGCGTAAACTACCCATGCAACGCCTTGTTCCCCACATCGTTCTGCCTTATGACGTACGGAAAAGAAACTCCCGAGAAAATCTGCAGCGACATCTGCTCAGGGACCGGCAGGACAATGACGTGGGCAGGCAAGTTAGATTATTGTAGGGGCCAAACCACCGCCGTCGGCGTATGCTGCGCCTGCCAAGGCAGCTACCAGCCGCACCCCGAAGACGCCCAGCCGACGCAGGCAGACCAACAATGCTGGAAGGAATTCAGACAACCCGGCGCGATATGCGTACCAGCCACGGAAGACTGCGACAAATACTGCAAGAACTACGGCGGAAAAATAACATCACCCTTGCCTTATGGAAATTGCATAATAGACGAAAAACCAGGCCGATGCTGCACCTGCACCAAACACAACGTCAAATGCAACGCATTACTCCAGAACTCGATTGACCTGGGAATACCAGACGGGAAAACAGGCGTTGAAAAATGCACAAGTTACTGCTCGACAGAGAATGCAGCCTACGTGAAATCAGCCGAATACAGCATCTCCAATATCAAGCACGTCTGCTGCAAATGCCAGTACTAGCTGGCTTTTAGGTGAGCCACATCTTCCTGAGCTTCCTCTTCTTCCTCTTCTCAGCCTTGGTTAAGCCTTCGTCGTCCTCCTTCTGTTCCCTCGTCATGTATCTAACCTCCTTTAACCTCATCCAAAACCTTTTGCTGGTTTTCTGAGCAAGCCTGCCCCGTGTCCTGGGCCTCGTTCCCGGCGAGGACTAACACCCTTTGGCCTGTGGTCCAAATACCCTCTTTTACGAACATCTTGGCCGCCTGGGGGGCTAGAAGCTGGTCCTTCTCCTCGGAAAAAAGGAGCGATGACGTGACCTCCCCCACGCCTTCAGGGGCGTTCTGGCCGCCTAGGGCGATTATTTTGTCGTTGTATCTGAGCCGTTGGAAGTCGGAGGCGTTTGAGACTATGATGTTGACGCCGTTTGCCCGGAGGTATTCGACAAAACCCTGGGCGTAGCCCAAATCTATGCTGTTTGCCAAAAGGACGACCCCTTTACGGGGAACGTATGGCAGTTCCTTCAGGCGTGCTGCCTCGGGGGTCAGGTCTGTAATCACCTTGTTGAGAGTCGAAGTCGACTCCCCGATTTTCTCCTTCCCGTAAAGCTTCCCCAGCCCAGGGTCGAAGTTGTCGAAGCGGCACATTTCACTTGCGCTGCAGTCGCTGGAACCGTCCATGAGGCATCGGTCGATGCTTGATGCGATGTGGTCCGTGCAATCGTTAGACACATACTTCACCTGGTTCAACGCGCTCTGTGAGTCGGCATAGTATGACGCTGCGACGCAGAACGCATAAATCCGCAGGCACTTGTTCGGCGCTGACTCTGCCTCCTTCAGCCATTTGCCGTACATGTCCTTCGCAGGGCTTTTTCCGTCGCCGCAGACCCACATCCTCGTGTTGCCCTGGCTTATCGGACACCTGCTGAAGTCGAAATGGTTTTTGGAGTCCTTGAACACCTCGTAAGACATCAGGGCAGGATGCGGGAAGCTTCCGTTCTTCATAGAAGACAAGCATTTCGTCTCATACTCCGAGCCCATCACATCATAGACCATCCCGCAGAACTCCTCAAGCGTCGCCCGGTCAGTCGAAGGAAGGCACTCAGCCGCGGCCTCGACGCCCCATGAGAACTTTATCGCCTCGTTGCAGACGAACTTCGTCGCAAACGGCCCCCACGCTGATGCCGGCCGTGATAGAAGGCAGACCAACAACGTTGGAAGGAGGACCCCGCCTTTCATGGTAGAAAGAATATGCTGGCGGACGTTATATACCAATTCATTGCAGCCAGTTGTGGAGCGTATGCCTGCTCGTTTCTATCTTCAGCTTGTGAACATTGAACTTTTTGTATGTGAGGCCTTCCTTCTTCATGAGGGAGAGCGGGTTTTTCGCAACCGACGGAGCCATGAGAATTCCCACAACGTCCTGCCGCAACTCATCCTGGAGCCAGTCCCTGTAGCGCTTCAGCTGCAAAACGGCGGGGAGTCCGGCAGTGACTGCCTTCAGTTCGACGACACAGTATTTTTCCCCGATTTTCCCGTAAAGGTCGAGGAGTCCGACGGTCGTCTTGTACTCCACCTCTTTCAGCCTGAAACCCGGGTCTACTTCGCCGGGATGGCTTGCAAGCCAGTCGCGCATGTCATGCTCCGTGTGGGTTACGGTGAGCTTCTCCCCGTCCTTAAGGCTCTCATACGACTCGTATCCGTGGACTTTGTCGACTTTAATCTTTATCTCCTCATACGGTTTCGCCGTCCTTTGGCTGTATAAGACGACTTTGTCGTCGATTAAATCCGCTGAGGTGTCGGTTGGGGCGCTCATCCAGTTCACAGGCTTGAAACCGGTCGGAGAATGCACAATCAACGTCGAATCAGGCTTGAAGAGGATTATCCGGTCCCCAGAGCCTATCACAGACCTGCTGCGCCCCCAGTATTCGACGCTGCAGGAGCACACGAGGAAGATGGCTTTGCCTTCGTCCAAGTCCGCATTAAAACGCTCAAGAAGCCGGCCGGAATCCATGAGAAGAAGATATGAAAAGAAGAAGAAAAAAGAAAAAGGGTGGGGTTAGGGATTTAAACGTCCCTAGCCTTCAGTGTGCTGCGGTTGTTGTCTTTGCAGCGCGCCTTCGCCCTGTCGATTATCCTACCTACTTCGCCGTTCATGGCGTCGTAAAAGTCTGCTCCAACACTCATGTCTCCAACGTATTCCTTCACCTTTGATTTAACAATCAAATCGGCCATTTCTTTTCACCTAAAAAATTTTTTGTATCTCTTGGAAGAGATGATTACATATTAGAAAAAGCCTTTAAAAGCGTGTTTTAGGAGGAAAAACGGGTCACGTCCACCATTTGTGTCCTGGAACCCCCGGGACTTCACTGTACATGGTCTTCACATCAAAGCATTTGCTGCCCCTGCAGGTCGTATATATCCGCCCGTCAGTGGAACATGGCTCACCTTGTTTGCAGATGTAAGGCGGCACTGTGAAGAAGCTCCTGTCATCCGTGTTATTGCAAACGCCGTTGACGCACGGGTTGTCAGGGCCGCAATATTCACTCATGAACGTCCCCTTATAGTGGACGCAAAAGGAGTCATATGTGCCGGGAAGCCTGCATTCATAGGTCAGATAAAAGCGGTAAATAGAGCCGTCTTCCCCGCAGAAAGGCTCCCCCCAATGAGGCAAGCCGCAGCTTAGGTTAGACGTACATTGTACTGTGCACGGCCTACATGGACCACCGCAGTCTATACCCGCTTCACCCTTGTCTTTTATGTCGTTTCCGCATTGGCTACATGGTTTGCAGGGGCCGCCGCAGTCTATTCCGACTTCGCCGTTGTTTTGTATCTTGTCAAAGCAGGTGCGGCCTTTGGGTCCGCATACGCCCCTCTCCGGCAGGCAGGATTCGCCATATCTGCACCATTCCAGGAATTCTACGCTGGTTTCGTTTACGCAGGATGCATTGTATGAGCCGCCGCCCGCACACCGGAGGGTGTTAACGTCCCTGACAACAAAGTCTTTATAACAGCGGATTTTAGATGTAGAGTTGACCCCGCAGTCCAAGTCAATAACGCAGTCTGGAAGGGGTAGGGTATCGTTTGAGACTGTTGAAACATTGAAATTCGCGCCCTGGGGAGCGGTTTGACCGTTTTGGGAACTCACTGCCATCACGACTATGAAAACGAGCAACAACCCAGACAAAAACCACTTCCACACGTATTATACAATGTTCAATTAGTATATATACGTGTTAGAATTTTCCGGGATCAGGCCTTCTGGAGTTATCTTCGAAACCCCCACACGGTTTAGGGTCCCCTGATGGAACCTCCCGCATAAGGTACTGCTGCCATTCCTGCGTGAAAAAGTACCTGCCGCCGCAGTCAACAAGCGGCACCTTCATGCCAGGCTTCAGAAGCTCAACCTGGCCGTCGTCCGTCAACTTGACTTCGATGAGAACCTTATTGCCAGCATCAGACACGGGATAGACCACCACGCCGACGACCGAGCCCTTGCCCAAGGCTCCGGCCAACAACGCACTCTCAGTCAACTCAACCGGGACATCCCGCACATACTCCAAACGTTCAACGATAAATTCCAACATGAATCCCCCCCGCAAAAACGAAAAAACGTCTTAAGTAATAGCCGAGACACTATAAAAACGAAAAAACAAACTAAGAGTATTTAAGGGCCCGCAACAGAAAACCCGAGCCTAAGAGAGCAGATACCGCCGGATTCCATACCTAAACCAGAGGAGTATATAACCCCCAGGGCGTATTAGTAGGTTATATCCTGGGGGAAGGTGCGCATAAAATGTCTGCTGAAAACTCTAACCACGAGCTCAAGACCAGCCGGGTGGAAGCTCTAACAGACAGCATATACGCCTTCTCCATGACCTTGCTGATAATAGGCTTTGAGGTGGTATTGAACAGACCCCACAAGCTGAACAACGGCCAATTAACCAAGGAACTTTTCAGTTTATGGCCAGACTTCCTGCACTACGTGCTGGGATTCATCATACTCGGCGCTTTTTGGATCGAACACCACCACCAGTTCCACTTCATAAAACGCACCGACTCGAAGCTGCTCTTCATAAACGTGATTGGGCTCATGTTCATAGCCCTGATACCGTTCTCGACACTGATTGTGGGAGACTACGGCGAGCTGCGGATAGCGGCATTGATGTTCGAAACCAACCTCCTAATCGCAGGACTGATAATGTACGCACACTGGATTTACGTCACAAGAGAACGCCGCCTCACAGACGGGAAACTGGAGCCGCACATCGTAGAGTTCTACAAGAGAAGAAACCTTGTGATACCCATCATCTCCATAATCGCAATTTTCCTGTCCCTCATAAACCCGCGGTTCGGCACCGTATTCTACTTCACAGCACCCTTCGCCCTCATCTGGTACAAACTGAAACACCCGGAACACATCAGACGATAACAGAGACTACCGGTTTGCCACAAACGCATACGCTGCCAACGCCACCGCATAGCACAGAACCCCACCCCAGAACGAATACGATATTCCATACTCGAGCGATACCGCAACAGAAAGCACCGACGCAAGCACCGAAGCCACGCCGTTCACACCCCAAAGCCACGGAGTTATGCCCCCAGACCTCTCAGACGCCACCACCATCCCAAACGGGAAGGCCATCCCCATAAGTAACCCCACAGGCGCAATAAAGAGCACTGAAACCAACACCCGAACGTATGCCCCAGAACCCGCGTACGCTGCAATGATTGCGGACGAGACGAACCAGAACGCAGCCAAAGACACGACCAGCAAAACTAGAACCCGAAGGGGCGTCGAACGGTCGCCAGGCCGTATAAGACGGGTTGAGAAGCTGCCGACGCCAGCGAAAAATAACAGGGAAAAAAGCACAGCAGATATGCTGTAGACCGGATGTCCGAGAAAGATGCTAAGCCTTTGGATCTGCGACATCTCGACCAGGATGAAACCAAGGCCGATGAAGACGAAATACGCAAGAAACGGCAGGTTCTCCCTGAAGCCTATCCTCGGCCCCCCAAGCCAAAGAGGCAGAAAAAAACACAGGAAGGAGAATGACAAGGTGACGATGAGGAAGACCACCAGGATGCTCGAAGCCTGCATGTTAGGGATGTCAGCCGTCTTCCCCAATGCCCCGCTAGGATAGACTATGTTGAAGAAAAATGGCTGGTCGTCAGAGGGGGCCCCCAGGTTGAGGGAACCGCCCACCAGCCCTTTGGAGATGCCGCCTCCGCTCGCAGCCTCCGAGAAAACCCGGTCCGCCCTATTCCTCGAACTGTACACGACCTCGAACCCCAACCCAGAAGCGACCTCATCCAACCGGTCGAGGTCTTCTCTAGTGAACGGCTCCTTGGAGACCAACAAAGTCCCAATCCCATTGGCCGAGCCGCCGACCACGACAATATGGTCTTCAGGGTCTAGAACCCCGGAGGACCTGAGAGACGAGGCAGCAAGGGACGCCATCCGGTAGAAATAGCTCTTGATGGCAGGGTCATAGTTCGGTGGATTATAGAACCAAGAGACCGATAAAATGCCGCGCCCGGAAAGATGGCCGAGGAAGGAAGCCCATGCCTCCGTGGTGTATAGCGAGTGCTCTGACAAGGCGAAACCTCCGGTGCTGGTCGCAGCCCACGTGTCAATCATCGAAAACAGGATGATGTCATACCGGCCGCCGTCACGCGCGACAAAACTCCGCGCATCATCATTGACGAAACGCACATTCGGAAGCCGGTCCAGATGGCCGGTGAAGTCCCCGAACCTCCCGTTCACCGCATAGAGAACGTTCTCGTTCACGTCAACCGCCACAACCGAAGTCTGGTTGAAAACGAGCGCCGCGAGAACATCCCTCCCCCCGCCCGAACCGACAACAAGAACCCTCGAACGCGGCCGGAGGTAGTGGACGACGTTGACGACATCATAACGCATGAAACCCAGCCGCCCCACATCGCCGTCAAAGCCCGTAAGAGGCGTTGCGGCCTTCGAGTCAATCACAAGCCAAAGCTGCCTCATAGCCGGCGGAGAGAACCCCTTGCTGGGGCCGGTGAGGAAAACAGGCACTTCAGACGACATGTTGCCTTCCACGGTCACCCTCGAGAAACTGTTCCACCGCTCGAATAGAAAGTCCTTCTCAGGACCGAGCCTCAGAGGAGACAGGCGAAGTGTTCCCATATTCGACGGCAGAAGACCGGCCTCTAGAAGAAGAAACGACAATAGGACGAGCGTCAATATCCCAGACAAGAAAAGAAGACGCCGCCTGCGGCAAGGCACGGATGAGAAAGACAGCGCCCCCAACCCCGCAATGGAAGACAACGCCAACACGGCAGACGGGCCGTCGAAAAGGTTCAAGACCGCCAATGCAGTAAGGCAGCCTATTGCGGCACCAGTAAGGTCGAATCCGTATATGGTGCCAATGCGCTTGGGGAACCGGGTCAGAGCCAGGCACAGGACCACGCCGCTGAATATAAAAGGGGCTGAGATGACAGCATACGTCACAGCCGTTGAGGTGAAATCAGCCCGAGAAAACCCAAGGGCAGAAGGCATCAGGGGGTAATAAAACGGGTTGATGAGAAGCGCGCATGCGAAAAGGATTGAAAAAACCGCCAGGTGGACTTGCGTCTTCTCTTCGGAAAAAAAACCGGGCCGCAGGTAAACCGCCAAAGCACCCAATGTCAGCCCGAACATGGCGGAAGACAAAGCCACGAAAGCCATATGATACCAGTAGACGACGCTGAAAACCCTGGTGAGAACAACCTCATACGACAACGTCGCCAAAGAAACGAGAAAAACCCCCAAGTAAACGCCGTTCAACGAAGACCCGGGGGCCATAGGACAAATCCTTAAGATATTCGAGGAAGAGTTAATATTAAGCGCCCCCAAAGCAGATATCTTTCATGGTTTATCCGCCAAACAAGGCATTTGCATTTTTATTGCAGCCCCGCCGGAGTTCTATGAAAAAGTCCTTTCCGGCTTTTTGACAGCCCCAACACATACCCAATTGCTTGGTTTTTTGCCGGGTGGCGGATTGTTTTCCATCTCACGATAACGTTCCGTTTCCTCTTCGCTCCCCGGTTCCTTTGCGATGTATTGGACGCCGACTACCCTGCATGGGCCTATCTGCCTGGCCCATTCCAACACCTCATCCTTCGTGAAATAACGCCTAATCCTATCCGGTATGGATTCGCCGCCATCCTTTGTGAAATAACGCCTAATCTGGTGGAGTATGGATTCGCCGCCCGGCTTTCCGACTTCGGCGGCGGGGAAAGTGACAAAAAAAGTAGCGCCCATCTTGCCTATCCTAACCATCTCCTCAGCCAAAGCATCCGGTCGGGAAAGATACTCTACCACCCTAGCGCAGATAATGAGGTCGATGGAGTCATCAGGTAGGCCGGAATCCGTCGCCTCACCGAGGACCGGTTTGAGCGAAGGATTGACCTCGGCCAGCATGCCAGGCGAGTTGTCCACGCAGAAAATCTCGTCCGATATACCTCGTAGAGGATAGGACAAGACACCGCCACCAGAACCAAGGTCTGCGACGACGGGCTTTCGTAACTTATTGGCTTCATGGAGTAATAGCTCAATGAAGCGTTTCGTCCGGTACAGTTTCCTCGTTGCCCGATTCCATTCCTTGGCCTCTGTCGTATAGTAGCGGGACAGTTCCGTGCGCCTGAACAAGTCGGCGGCCTCCAGGAACGTGAGCGCCAGAATGCCGCTATCCCTGACGGTACGCAATACGTTCTCCCACGCTTTTAGGCGTTCATCCACCGCGAAGCTGGTGAACGAGTCATGCGAGCCAAACCCAAAATAGCGCCGGGAACGCGTAAGGTCGCGGAAGAGACGTACCCACTCATCGATTGTCTGTTCTCCGGTGTGGACGAACCAGTCGTCGGTTGCGATTGGAAGCCGAACCAGGCCTTTATGGATGAGATATGGGCCGCTGGATTCGTCATATTCGGCGTTCCAAACGAACCTGTTGCCCCAAAGGCTTTTCAAGGTAGCCTCATCCCACTCCGACCGAGGCGAAGAATAGCCCAAGGGCGCCTTAGATGCCCTCCTGCACGATTCGACGTTAGGTATGTAATATTTCGGCTGCCAATCGGGCTGATGCTCGTATGAGTGGAACGCTACCTCATGCCCCCCGGCAACTATCCACTCCACGAGGTCAGGTTGCTCCTCGAAGATTCGCCCAACCACGTTATAAGTCACTGAAACACCGTACTTGGACTCTAGTTTCAAAAACTCCCGGACGACACGCCGGCATTCTTCCGGGTCAGCATCACTGTCAAAATCCTGCTCGACATCGTGGTAGAGTGTCACGGCAAAGGACACATCCGCGGAGGGAATAGCTGACATGAACATACAAAACCGCTTGAGGATATTACGGGGACGGAATTAATAAACAGCAAACAACAAACGTGTTTCGATTCCCCGCACCTATACTTTCAGACATAATGCAATGATGCATGCAGCCATAAGACAGGTGATTGGCAGACCATACAATAACATCCATGCTGGATTGATAAGGTCGTTAATTTGCGGTTGGGTGAGAAGCATAAAGCCAACCGAGTACACTACACATATGCCAGCCCCAAGTACTCGCGTCTTAGGCAAGCGAAGAAAAAACACGGGTATCGACAAAACCAGGATTTCGAAACCGGATACCCCGGCCTCAAACCCACGACCAGGAAACGTATCTCCCCTAGGTTCAGTGGAAGCCGCAGGTAATGATGTTAAGATAATATATAACGCCGGTAAAAGGCTCAATGCCGCCACCTTCCAACTTTCGACCTTCATCACCATCACCTCTAATTCAAGACATGTTGATTGGGCCAGATTACCCACAGCAAGCGTTCTATAGCCCCGCCAGAGTCCGAACAAACGTGGTTCGATTCCCCAGATAATATGGTTTAATGGGTATAAATAATTAGGTCATCTCAATACTAACACGCATGAAATTCCTGGGGAAAAATGTCATTAAGGTCGATAGAGAATTATCTGATTTGGACCGTTTTACTTTAGATTTCATAAAAATACTGCGTAAACACACCACATATGTTATCGTTAGCGGATATGTTTCGATACTCTTGGGAAGGGCTCGCTCAAGCGAGGACGTTGACATTATCATCCCAAGAATAGACTACCCCAACTTTTCGAACCTTGTTGAAGACCTCAAAGATGCGAGTTTCTGGTGCCTTCAGGCCGAGAGAAAGAAGGACATTTACGAATACTTTAAGGATAGGGTAGCGGTAAGATTTGCAAAGAGAAGTAACGTAATACCCAACATAGAACTAAAATGCGCAAAAAATAAGGCCGATAATATTGCATTAGAGGATACCATAACAATAAAAGTCGGCAGGAGTGAACTTATAATCTCTAACCTTGAGCTTCAGGTAGCCTTTAAGGAGAACGTCCTTAAATCTCCGAAAGACTTAGAAGACGCACGACATCTGAGGAACATAGCGGGCGGCAGGTTGGACGGCAATAAAGTCAGGAATTATAAGAGGATGTTAAATGAACTTTACGGATGAGAACCAAGGGGAAAGGATGAAGTTTGTGGACATATGGTCGAAATACGTGCTGGAACACGACGACAAAAACTGGTCAAAACAACAAAACATAATCATCAACTCAAGTCTAAGAACAGCCCACATGAACAAAAAACAGTACCTACAAATGATGAAAAAATAGCCCCGCCAGGATTCTATTAAAAAGTCTGCGGACTTTTTACATCCTGGCGGGTTCTCTATACGACACCGCTTCAGTCTGATACGAATAGCCCCGCCAGGATTCGAACCTGAGTTCGCCGGTCCAAAGCCGGCTGTGATAGGCCACTACACTACGGGGCTTTTGGTTTCCCACTGTCTGGTGCATTCGACGAAGTCGAATGCGCCGTTTTCTTTCTTTGAACCCGAGGGCCTTTCTTTCTTTTTTTTAAAAGAAAGAAAGGGGCTCTTTGCGTTCGCCGGGATTCGTGAAAAAGCCTGGCGGCTTTTTACATCCCTGCGAATTATTGACACGACCTGGTTAATCAACCAGATACAAATGCGTTCGCCGGGATTCGAACCCGGGTTTTTAGCTTGGAAGGCTAAAGTCCTACCACTAGACTACGAACGCTTGGCATATTATATGCTGTTTTTTTGGCTTTTATTGTTCTTTCTTTGGGGATGAAACCACTTTCTTTCTTTTGAAGAAAGAAAGGGGTTCCTAGACTACGAACGCTTGGCATATTATATGCTGTTTTTTTGGCTTTTATTGTTCTTTCTTTGGGGATGAAACCACTTTCTTTCTTTTGAAGAAAGAAAGGGGTTCCTAGACTACGAACGCTTGGCATATTATATGCTGTTTTTTTGGCTTTTATTGTTCTTTCTTTGGGGATGAAACCACTTTCTTTCTTTTGAAGAAAGAAAG
>Ga0315294_10008516_pt1 | contig 11270 bp, 9 predicted proteins | sample YL17G13_40_MG_FD_203626 | JGI IMG/M metagenome (GOLD analysis project Ga0315294, IMG submission 203626) | Sediment microbial communities from Yellowstone Lake, YNP, Wyoming, USA - YL17G13_40 | ecosystem: Environmental > Aquatic > Freshwater > Lake > Sediment | place: USA: Wyoming | collected... | reverse complement strand
TTTTCAATTCTTTTGGCTAATTCCTTTTCTCCATCAGCTGTTAAAAAAGGAACTCGGCTTATCTCTCTCAAATACATCTGAACCGGATCTATCTTTTCTCCCAATAGTCTGGCAGTCTCTTTTTTGGAAACCTCTTCTGTCTCTAGCAACTCTTTTGCCTCCTTTATTCTAATCCCCTTTTTATCCAAAATATCATAAAGCTTCTCTAGCCCCCCTATGTGTTTCTCTATATCGGGGAAAACATATAAGATCTCAGAAAAAGTAATAAAACCCCGCGGCTCTCCTTTTTCTAACAATAACCGAAACTTTTCTTGTTCAACTTTCCCCTTTTTTGTTTTGGTGTATTCTGTTTTCTTTCTTTTTTTTATCTTCTCTTTCTTTATTTTCTTCTTTCTTTTCCCCTCTTTCTTCTTAATGCTTCTTTGAATTTTCCTTTTTGCTCGTAATTTTTTAATTTCCTTTTTTTTGTTCTTTTTTTTCTTTTTCATTTTTAGATTTTAACTGCTGTGAAGCTTTTGAGATGTTTGATTAAACTCTTCTATTAAATTATTAACTTTTTCGAAATCTTTTAGCTCTTCTGCCTTCTTAATTTCTTGAGTAAGAAAGCCTAATTTGTCTTTAAGATCCAGGCGATAAGCCTCATTAAGGCAGAGTTCTATCTCTTTCTCCGGACTTACCTCTCCATCGTCAAAAACTTCGGCCTTCAGGGAAATATAATTTAAATATTCCGCATTAAGGGGCGATATTTCTGTTGAAGCAGATAAATGAGAAAAAATATCCTGGATTCTCGGAGAGAAAAATAACAGATTATCTTTATTAATTACTGGCAAAACCTGGGGGCATTTCAGGAGCAACATTACAATTTTTTCTTCCAATAATTCTTTTCTAGATCTTGGCTGTAAAATTATTTTTTCATCTTTTACCTCGCCATCTGGCTTCTCTGTCCTAATTTTATTTAATTCCTCGATAATAACTTCTTCTTTAACTCCAAGCCTTTTAGATAGTTCCTGCAGCCAAAGAGATTGTTCAATTTTATTCGGAACTCTCTTGATAACAGGGAGAAGAACTTTTGAAATCTCCTTCTTTTCTCCAGACGCTATCTCTTTCTCCTTAAGGGGAAACTTAGAGAAAGTTGTTTCAAAATAAAATTCGAGAATTGATTTTGCCTCTTGTATTAATTTTCCCCAATTTTTAGGATTTTCGGCAATGACATCAGCCGGATCTTTTTCGGGAAGACGCATCACTTTTATATTAAATCCCTGGACTTGAGCTAAGTCTATACCGCGTTTTGTTGCTGAATCGCCGGCAATATCCATATCGAAAGCAGTTAACAAATTTTCTGAATATCGCCTAAGGATTTTTAACTGATAGGGAGTCAAAGCCGTACCACTAGTCGCAACAACATTCTCAAAACCTTCCTGATGAGACATAATTACGTCAGTATAACCCTCTGCTAAAATACAGCAGTCTTTTTTTCTTATCTCTACCTTAGCCCTGTCTAACCCATAGAGAACTCGGCTTTTATCATAAATCAGGGTATTTGGAGTATTGATATATTTGGCTTCTTTCTCGTTTTTCCTCTCGCCTATAATCCTGCCTCCAAAACCAATTACCTGCGAATTCAAATCGAGAATAGGGAAAATTATTCTTTTGCGGAAACGATCGTAAAAATCTCCACCGGAACTTTTTAGACTCAAACCGGCTTTTTCAATTTCTGACTCGGAATAACCGCTTTTGACTAAAAAATCAGATAGTCCCTGCCAGGAATCGGGGGCATAACCTAAGCGCCAATTTTTAATACTGGCCTCATTTATTCCTCTTTTTAGAAGATAACTTTTTGCTTCTCCGCCAGCTTTACCTAGTTCAAGCTGCTTTTCAAAAAACTTAGTAACTAACTCGCAGATTTCGTAGAGTCTTTGGCGTTCAGTCTTTATTTTTGGATCTTGTTTTTTTAGCTCAATGCCGGCTTTTTGGGCTAAAATCCTTAGGGCATCTCCAAATTCAATTCCCTCAATTTCCATTACAAATTGAAATATATTACCCCCTTTCCCGCAACCAAAACAGTGCCAGATTTGACGGACCGGTGAAACAAAAAGAGAAGGGGTCTTTTCTGAATGAAAGGGACAAAGGGCTCGATAATTAGCCCCGGTTTTTGAAAGCCTTAAGTAGCTCTGAATAATTTCAACTACATCAAGCCGATTCTTTATTTCGTCTATTGGAGAATTAGTCATCGTATTAATGAATAAAATTTGCTATAATTAATTTAGCAAGATTTTGACGAAAAATCAAGTTTAATTATCAACCAACAATAAATAAATTATCTTTACTTTATGCGGATTTTGCAAATAGCGCCTCTTTGGATTCCGGTTCCGCCCTTTACTTACGGCGGAACCGAACTTGTTGTCCATTGGCTAACCGAAGAGTTGGTAAAAAGAGGTCATAAAGTTACACTTCTGGCTTCTGGCGATTCTAGAACATCTGCTAATCTAATTCCTATTTGGCCAAGATCCCTCTGGCGGGCACATCTATCTGCCCCCCATGCCGTTTTTTCTTTGCTTTATGAAAAATTAGCTCAAATCCAAGGAAATTTTGATATCATTCACGACCATTGCGAATTCTACACTGCGCCTTTTTCCTCTTTTTTAAAAAAACCTCTCGTTTCAACTATTCACCATCCGATGTATGAAGAATTAATAATCCTATTCAAAAAATTTCCCAAAATAAATTATATTTCGATTTCTAAAAACCAGAAAAAATCAGCTCCTGGGATAAATTTTGTTAAAAACATTTACCATGGCTTGCCGATTGGAAGGTATCCTTTCAACCCTCATCCTCAAGATTATCTTTTATGGTTGTCTAAAATATCTCCCGAGAAAGGGCCAGTTGAAGCTATTGAGGTAGCGAAAAAAGCGGGGAAAAAACTAATTATTTCTGGAAATATTCTAAAAGAATGCGGAGATTATTTTGAATATAGATTACAGCCCTTAATCGATGGAAAACAAATCCGGTTTGTCGGAGCAGCTGATTTTGAAAAGAAAATTGAACTTTTCAGAAACGCTAAGGCTTTTATATATCCGGTCAGAAGACCAGAACCATTTGGTTTAGTGGTGATTGAAGCTATGGCTTGCGGCACTCCGGTTATAGCCTACAAGACCGGAGCGATGCCAGAATTAATTAAAGACGGCAAGACAGGATTTTTAGCTGAAAATCAAGACGAAATGGTAGCTGCTCTAAAGAAAATAGACCAGATTAATAGAATTGACTGCCGAAGACATGTGATTAGGAAATTTGATCTGCAAAAAATGGTCAATAGGTATGAAGCTCTTTATTATAAAATTTTAAAAAATATTAAGAAAAGTAAGGCATGAAAAAAAAGTTAAAAATTGCTCAAATTGCTCCTCTCTGGATCACGATCCCGCCTAAAAAGTATGGGGGAATCGAAAGAATTATTGCTATGCTCTGCGATGAATTAAGCAAGAAGGGCCACGAAGTTACGCTTTTTGCTTCACCCGGCTCAACGGCTAAGGGGAAATTAATCTCTGTTTTTGATAAACCTCTCCTTGACGCCAATATCGCGTGGTCAAATCCAACCTGGAATCTCCGGAATCTTTCTCTGGCCGTAGAAATGGCAAACAAAGGTAAATTTGATATTATCCATTCCCACCTTGACCTTTGGACGCTTTTTTTCCATAACTTAACAAAAACTCCGGTAATTCACACGATGCATAACCCGCTTTACCGAACCAACGCGGACGCAAATAAAGATGACCGCCTGCGCCTTTTTAAAGAAGAGGCAAAAAGAACAAATATTGTTTTTATCAGTAGGTCAGCCAAAGATCAGGCAATGGTAGAGTTTCCTGAGAAACGGGCGAGGATTATTTATAACGGAATAGATCTATCGCATTTTAAATTTAACGAAAAAGGCGGAGAGCATTTTGTTTGGATTGCCAGAGTCAACAAACACAAGGGAGTAGAAAACGCAATCGCCGCTGCAGAAAAATTGGGCGTCAGATTGCTTTTAGCCGGCCGGATTGATCCAACCCAAGTAGAATATTTTGATACTTACATTAAGCCCCATATTAATGAAAAAATTAAATATATCGGTGAATTAACAGAAGATCAATTATCTGATTTTTACGGTGGAGCTAAAGCTTGTTTATATCCGATAGAATGGGAGGAACCTTTTGGACTAGTGGTAGCAGAAGCTATGGCTTGCGGCACTCCGGTGATTGCTTATCGCCGAGGTTCAATGCCAGAGCTTATTGAAGATGGCAAAACCGGTTTTGTGATTAATAGCGACCTTAATATGTTGGTTGAGACGATGAAAAAAATTGACCGGATTGACCGTGGATTAGTACGACAACAGGTTGAGGATAAATTTAGCAAGGAAAGAATGGTCAAAAATTATGAAAAAGCTTATTACGAAATTCTAGCCAATAAAGATTAGGAACCCGTCATTTATTAATATGAAAAAACTTAGAATCGCAACAATGGTAACAGGGCATTTTTCTGTTCCTCTGCCAAAAGGAATAATTTATGCTCCAATGGATATTGCCGTAGGGGTGAGCGAAGGTTTGGTTAAAAAGGGGCATCAAGTTGATTTTTATGGTCCCGAAGGGACAAATGTTGAAGTAACCAATATTATTTCGGCCGGGTTGAAAGCGCTCAAGCAGCCAGAAGGAGAGGCAATCACTAAAGGGAAAGATGTAGGCAACATAGAAATCAATAAAATTTTTAATCTTTGGGACCAATTTTTAATTGCTAAAATGTTTGAGGAGGCAGAAAAAGGCAAATATGATTTGCTTCATATTCACCCGCCAGACAAAGCTTTGCCCCTAGCTTTTTCCCACCCGAAAATTCCAGTTTTTTATACGCTCCATGACCCGATTTATCCCTGGCGGGCCGAAGTTTTCTCTATGTTTGCTAGCCAAAATCAGCATTATATTTCAATCAGCGACGCCCAGCGAAAACCAGCCCCTAATTTAAATTATGCCACTACCATTTATAATGGCATTGATTTAGATGCGTTTCCCTTTTCTGCGAGCCACGACAACTATTTGCTTTTTACTGGCCGTCTTCAACCGGAAAAAGGTTTGGCCGAGGCCGTCCAAGTGGCAAAGATGACTGGGGAAAAACTTTTAATTGTCGGTCCGCCAGTAACCGGCCTTTATTGGGATAAAAAAGTTGCCCCATATCTTGATAAAAACATTAAATATGTTGGTTTTGTGGCGCGGGATCAGCTTTTCAAATATTATCAGCGAGCTAAAGCAACGCTAGTGCCAATCCAATGGGAAGAGCCGTTTGGTTTGGTTTTAACAGAATCTATGGCATGCGGCACACCAGTGGTTGCTTTTGAAAGAGGAGCTGTGCCTGAAATAGTTATAGATGGCAAGGTAGGTTTTATAATTAAAGACAATAATCTAGAAGCAATGGCTAGAGCCGTTAAAAAAGTTGATAAAATCAAGCGAGCCGATTGCCGGAGTCATATCGAGCAAAACTTTAGCAATCAACGCATGGTAGACAACTACGAAAAAGTATTCTACAAAATTTTATCCAGAACTAAGAAAATTAAGTAGGGCTCCTGATGCCCAAGCTTGAGGATGGCAGGCACGGGAAATTTTAACAATCTTATTATTGACCACACCGTAAAGCTCAGGTAAATAACCAAATTCTAAATATGCCTTCAAAATGGCATTTTTTATTTTCTGATATTCTTTTTTATAGCCCAATTTTTTAAGACCCTGGGCGATTATCCAATTGTCATGCGGCCAAACAGAACCTTTATGATAACTTAGAGGATTAAAATCTAACTCTTTTTGAGAGTGGCTTCTAATACCAAAAGGTGTCCAGAAATCCGGTCCAAAAAGTTTCTTTATAATAAATTTACTTTTGCTTTTCTCCACAATACCGGTAAATAACAAGTGGCCGGGGTTAGAAGTTATTGTTTTTTTCTGGTTTTTTTTACCGTCCAGGGCTAGGGCAAAATATTCTTTGCCTGGCATCCAAAATTTCTTATTGAATACCTTCTTTAAATTGTTTGCTCTTTTTAAAAGTTCTCTGGATATGTTGCTTTTCCTCAAGATCTTAGCTAGCTTTGCTCCCCTTTTTAAAGCCAAATATTGATAGCCCTGAGCTTCAACAATAGCTACCGGCGGAGAAATTTTTAAGTGATTTTTAAATCCGTCCTTCCAGCCCTGGTGGAAAAGTCCTCTCAGGCTTCTTTTCTGATATTCTAAAAATAAATCGCGATCTGAATCTCCATATTTTTTCATCCAATTGATAGCGAGTAGAATATTTTTAGAATATTTTCTAAGAAATTTCTTGTCTCTTGTTTTTTTAAAATAGAGATAAAAAAGAATCAAATAAAGAGGCGTGGAATCAACCGAGCCGTAATAAGGAAAAAAGAATCCTTTAATCTTAGGATGAAATTTAAATTTAAAATCTGTCTCGTGGACTATCTTGCCTGGCTCTTTTTCTAAATATCTGTTATTTTTTTTCCCTTGTAATTTAGCAAGGATTTCTAAATTTTTCCTGCAAATATCTGGCTTAACGTTCAAAAGCTGCCAGGATACAATAATTGAATCGCGCCCAAAAAAATGGCCATAATGAGGAAAACCGGCATTTATTAATCCCCTTTCATCTTTTAAGCTCTCAATTTCTCCTAATAGTTGTTTTTTAATCTGCGAAATAGGCTTCACAATTATAAGATACGAAACGTAACAATTCCTTTCAGGAATTAAACATTTCCTAACTGGCGGTGGGAGTGGGATTCGAACCCACGATACGGTTTCCCATATACTTGCTTTCCAGGCAAGCCCATTCGACCGCTCTGGCACCCCACCATTATTATCCAAAAAAGCTATCTTGATAAGGCCGAAATTATCTGGGTAATTAAAGGATACTTTATTGCAAACCTATAATTTAAAATCTTTAGGATTGTTAAAAAGTCTGAAATTTCTTCCCTTAAGCTCTCCGGCCCAGTAAAAATCTCCCAAAATTCTTTAATTATATTTTGAGAGAAATTATTAAAAATCTCGTAATCTGCCCTCTCTTTTAGGTAATTGATTATCTTTTTAAACTCCCCCCTGTCCAGCCAGATACCATGACACAAATTACAAAGATCAACCTTTATTTCAGATTTTCCATAATTTACATTATAAAGAGGCAACCTGCAAGCAGGACAAAGCTCTGAACCTCTTAGAATCTTAAATTTCCTTTTATCTTTCCAGAGATCAATATCTAGCCAATTTAAATTTTCATCTTTTTTGTCTTTGGTCAATCTCAATTCGTCTTCTTCAAACCATAAACCAAAACAGCGAGGGCAGTAATCTATTTCTGCCCCGTAAAAAATTGTTTTTTCTAGAAATTCTTGGCAAGAAGGACACAACATATTTCAGAGAACAGAGAACAGTGGACAGGAAACAATCTCTTTATTGTTCTTTGCTCATTGTTCATTGTTCATTGATCTAGATTTTCATCCCCATCAATGCCGCTATTCTTTCTTCAACCGGCGGATGGGTCATAAATAGTTTTGTTAGCCAATTTTTAGTCTGCTTGCCGCGAAAAGGAGAGCTGATATATAGATGAGCTGTGGAATTATTGGCTGTTCTTAATGGATTAGGGTCAGAAGCAATTTTTTCAAGGGCGTGGGCTAAACCCTCGGGATAGCGTGTCAGAAGAGAGCCGGAAGCATCAGCCAAGAACTCTCTTTTCCTTGAAATTGCTAATTGAATTAGGGTAGCAGCAATTGGAGCTAAGATTACCGCTACAATTCCTAAAACAACTAAAATATTACCTCTTGAATTTTTGTCCTGTCTTCCTCCGCCAAAAAAACGTATTCTAAAAAACCAGTCAGAAAGCAGGATAACTATTCCCACTAAAACGACAATAACTGTGCTTAAAAGAATATCTTTGTTGCCAATATGAGAAAGCTCATGAGCAACCACTCCTTCCAGTTCTGTTTTATCAAGCTTTTCAAATAAGCCGCGGGTTACAGCTACAACCGCGTGGTTCTTATCTCTGCCGGTGGCGAAGGCATTGGGCTGAGATTCCTCAATTATATATATTTTTGGCAAAGGGAGACCGGCAGTAATGCATAAATTTTCAACGATTCTGTATAGCTCAGGATTATCTTTCTTTTCAATAGGTTTTGCTCCGGACATTGCCAGAACAATTTTATCTGAATACCAATAGCTTCCAAAACTTGTTAAAATACTTAAAATTACAGCAAAAAACAAAATTTCTTGGCGCTCAAAAACATAGCTAAACAGGAAACCAAGAAAAATAATAAGAAAAAATAATACAGTTAAATATAACCAGGTTTTTCTGGTGTTTGAGTCAGCTTGGGTATATAGCGTGGCCATTGCTAAATTTTTGTATTGCTACATTGCTGCCAAATTCACTTTAACAATTTGGCAGTTTAACAATATAGCAATTAAAACTTTACCTTAACCGGTTCGCGAGCTGCGGCTTCTTCAATCTCAAAAAATTCCATTTTAACAAAATGAAATATGCCGGCAATAATATTTGTTGGAAAGCTTTCAACCTTGATGTTCAGGTCTCGAACATTTCCATTGTAGAATCTTCTAGCTGCCTGAATTTTATCTTCGGTGTCGCTAAGCTCCCTTTGAAGCTCAAGAAAATTCTGGGAAGCTTTTAAGTCCGGGTAATTCTCAGCTACGGCAAAAAGACTTTTTAGGGTATTTGAGAGAAAGTTTTCTGCCTCTCCTTTTTCCTTTAAACCTTGGGCGCCCATTGCCTTACCCCTAGCTTCTGTTACTTTTTCAAAAACTTCCCTTTCGTGAGCGGCATAGCCCTTTACTGTCTCAACTAAATTTGGAATTAAATCATACCTTCTTTTTAATTGAACATCAATATCTGCCCAGGCTTCTTGGGTTCTATTACGCAGAGTAATCAGCCCGTTATAGGATAGAATTATCCACAGAGCGGCAATAGCTAGAACTACTAATATACTAATAAGAATCATAAACATAGCACAAATTTAAATTATCTTTACGACCTTTCGCTTTTATTTTAGATTATTTTTAATTTTTTTACAACAAAATGTACAGAGCTAGACTCTGTACATTAATTTAAAAACTAAAAAATAGTTGTTATTTTTTAAAACAAGATAAAGATCTTTTTTTCAAAGAGAAATTTTAATTTAGCTAAAACTCTCTAACGGGTGACGCGAATATCTGGAGTTGTTCCGCCTTCGTCTTGAGCTGTCGCAGCTATGGTTATTCTTCCTCCGGCTGTTATAGAAAATGTGTAACCAGTGGCATAACCATCGCAATCTGTCCAACCTGTACCTGCTGCTGTCGGGTCGGTAGGCATTGATCCTAAATATTCATCAACAATGCAATCGCAAAGATCATAACAAGTTTCTCCAACGCCACACGCATCTTTTATGAGACAAGGTTCTCCAACATCACAACCAAGTGTAGCTCCAACAACCGGAAGATCAGGGCAGGTAGGATCACCTGTATTCCAGTCCGCTTTCCTTTCAATTATTCTTATTGAAGCAGCATCAACGATAGCTGAAACATCTCCCCAACGCTTTGCATTGTTGGCTTTAGCAAATTGCTTACCGGGGTTAATAGCAACAATAGCTATTGCCATTAAGACAGCGATAATTCCGATAACAATTAACAATTCAATTAGGGTAAATCCTTTTTTTCTTTGAGTCTTCATTTATTAAGAGCCAAAATTTTAATCTATAAGATAGTGTTAATTCCGACCTTTTGAAGATATTAATTTATTTTCTCTTTTTTAAGGTTTTGAGTCAACCCTGATAAGTAAACAATAATTAAGATGTAAAAGTTAAGAAGAAGTTAATTATTGAACTATTAGGGTACTCATATCGCGTTTTTCCGGTCCATTTGAAAGTTCGGCAGAAAGATAGACAGCCGTTTCTCTTATGTAGTAAGTACCGACAGTAGTAGTACCAGAAGAAGAAACGGTAAGAATTGCTGAAACATTGCCCCCGGAGGGTACACTTAATATTGTTTCTGCTTGTGAGCTAGGAGTTGAATCTGGATTAAAAGCAAAATCAATACCCTTTAACTGAGAACATATTCCAAGCAGATATGGTTGAATCGCAGCAACATCATCAGTAGTGGACACCACTCCATTACGATCTACATCTGCTCTATTGCACTTATACCTGTCTATAGAATTGACGGAATATGATGTTGCACATGTTACATTTTGGTAGGGAACCACAGAAAGGGTGTCTGAGACGTTCACGTCTCCGTCGCGATTTACATCAGCTTTATTGCAATTACATAACGCACCTATACAACTCCAATTATAATGGTTGTTGTAATCATTCTGCTCATCGGTTGAGTTGTTATAAATACTAGCATAAATATTAATATTGCCGGCAAAACCATTGAGAGAAGTGACAGCAGTATTATAAGTCGTTTGTTGACCCACGTTAATATTTCTTGAGGAAGGAGTAATATCAGCAGAAAAATCTGGCGGTGGTGGCAAACTCACAGTTATCGTTGCCGTATTTTCAGCTGGAACAGCCACATCTCTTTCAGCTCTTACTTTGGCAGTATAATTACCGGCTGAATTATAACTACAAACATCAACTGCAGTGTAGGGATTAATACTGCTGTTGTTGATTTGGAGATCCCAAGTTCCATCATTGGTACAGTCAAATTTGTAGTTGATTGTTCCGGTAGCTGAACCCCCTACTGTAGCAGTCAAATCAACTCCATTTAAAGGAGCACTTCCTGAAGAAGGATTGGCAGTAAGTGTAACTGAAAGATTAACAACAGTTAGGGTAACATTTGCTGTTTTGGTTATTGTTCCGCTTTGGCCTCGGACAGTTAGATTATATGAGCCGGCTGCAACACCTACAGTATTAACAGTGAAATTAGAGGTTATTTGGCCACCAGCGGGAGGAGTAACTGGAGTTGGATTGAAATTCGCCGTTGCTCCAGCTGGCAAGCCAGCACTAACTGATAAATTGACAGCTGAGTTAAAGTTATTAATAGATTGGATTGTAATAGTTGAGGATTGAGAAGTGCCAGTTTGAGGAGCTTTTATAGTGGCCGGAGAGGCCGAGATAGAGAAGTCGGAGGCAGGAGCACTCACTGCTATCATTACCGTATTTTCAGCCGGACTAGCCACGCCTCTCTCTACATAGACCTTGGCAGTGTAATTTCCTGCTGTTGAGTAATCACAAACATCAACTGCAGTGTAGGGATTAATACTGCTGTTGTTGATTTGGAGATCCCAAGTTCCATCATTAGTACAGT
>Ga0315294_10008515_pt1 | contig 11270 bp, 8 predicted proteins | sample YL17G13_40_MG_FD_203626 | JGI IMG/M metagenome (GOLD analysis project Ga0315294, IMG submission 203626) | Sediment microbial communities from Yellowstone Lake, YNP, Wyoming, USA - YL17G13_40 | ecosystem: Environmental > Aquatic > Freshwater > Lake > Sediment | place: USA: Wyoming | collected... | reverse complement strand
CGGTACTTGATATAAACGACATTGCTCCGTTTGGAGAACTATCGTCGTCACATTGTATTTCTACTAATGATCCGAGAGTTCCTCTATAAATTGCCATACCACCATCAGTTATCACACCGGTTTGTGTATCAAAATCTAATGATGTTACATATTGTGGCAATGTAACTTTAAACCAAACATCTTCTCCAACATATGCAGCACAACTTGGCGTTAATTCAGTAGTTGTGTTAGTGGCATTTACATTAGTATATGTTACATATGTAACGGTGTTACCTATCGTTAATGTGATAGCCCCAGATGGGTTATCGTTAATTGGTGGTGTTGGGGGTGCGGTACAAGTTCTAGATATTGTAAATGTACCAGTTGAGGTACTACTAGTTAAGTAATGAGCAATATAAATATAATACTGAACTCCTACTGTTGTAGTAAATGTATATGTTTCAGTTGATATTGAATTATCAATATTAGTTATATAACTTAATCCACTACAAGATCCAGACATAAATAATAAACTGTGATCAAATGTTGTTGTTGATGTAATTGTTGTTGATTGTCCGTCACCTGCAAATGTATACCAAACACCATAATTAGATGATAATGAAAATGGTGCTGTCTCAACTATTGTTCCCACCGTTGTACCGGCTAATGAGCTGGTACCACAAGGAACATCCACTACCCCAGAACAATAATCATTTGCTGGTGGAGGTGTTGGAGAAGTTGAGCTTACGGACGCATTCCAGGAACTATACGTTCCCCCACAATTACTTCTAACATATAATATATAGGTCGTATTTTGAGTTAATGATGAGGTTGAAGCCGATGTAACTCCTGCACCAACACTACCACTAGCCGTTAATCCGGTTGCTCCACTACCCCCTAATCCAGAAGTTCTTATTTCCCATTCATATCCATTTGTTGGTAATGACGGTGATGCTGACCAGGATAAATTAGCTGATGTTGGGGATGTGTAAGTTACTAACAATGATGATGGTGCAACACAAGATGGGGGTGTCCAAGTATAGGCCAAGCCAGATGCTGGTTTAACCGTGCTTGAAAGTGTTACGGTTGAAGTGTTTAATGTTCCTGCGGTTGTTGATGACCAATTTGTTGTGGTTGTTCTGTTATTAAAATTGGTGTTTGCACTTCCTCTTAAACCAATTTGAAAAGTTGTTGCGGTAGCACTTGTTGGACCTTGTATGTTATAAATAATATTTATTGTGTTAGTTGTTTCGTTTAATCTTATTTGAAAGTTATACAATTCACCAAGCGCTCCTGATGTGGTATATCTTTGCCAACCTGTCCACTGAACAACTAATGTTCTATTAGGTGCGGTACCTATTGTTTGAAATCTAACACCAAATCCTGATCTACTAAATCTAAAATGAAACCCTGTGCCATTACTTGATGCGTTTGCCGAAATAGTGACAGTTGTTGCTGTTTTAGATAATACCGTAGCGCCCGCAGGAATACCCGTACCACTTACTTTGTCACCAACCGATATTAAAGATATATCACCACCGGTTATTGTGATTACGGCACTACCAGAAGTTCTATTTGCTAATAATGAACCACGACCTATTAAATCGTTACCCATTGCTGAAATTACATTATTTGACGTACCTGTTGATAGTGGGTTGTAACTATTAGTTGGTAACGCGCCTAATGTTATAAAACCATTGGTGTTAACTGCAAATTGGGTATATGTTGTCCCATTGTAAATAAAATTAAATCCAATTGATTCTAAAGCCGTTGAGTTATTATCATCTAAAAAGTTTGTGTTTGACCAACTTGTAAAATTATCATAGTTGGCTCCACCTGTTATTGGTGTATATGTTCCTGTAGATGACCCAAAGGTGTAAGAACTTACTTGAGAGTTAACAAAAAAACTTGTTAACAGGATAAAAAAAGATAACAGTAAATTTTTCATAAATAATTGATTTTAATAATAAATACATATAATTTTATTTATTGTCAATCGTTATGTAACTCACTTGAACGAACACCCATTTTAAATTATTATTTATATATTTAATTGGTATTTAAATAACCCACAATCCCATATACGGTCATAACCCAACTCTTCAGTTAATTCTTTTTCCGTTTTAGTGTAATCCAAATTAGGAAACCTTTTTTTAAGATTGTTTTTACCAAATCCAAATTTATGGAAACGTTTATATCTACTAATTTTTGAGTTATAATAATAATATGTTGGTTTTGTTATTGATACTAAAGAAAACCCCAAGTTAGTATATAAATTATTATCCCCATCTATTGTCCATCTTCTATCAGCAAAACTGATAATTGTTTTTGGGTTATAATCATTGATAAATCGTTTTAACATTTTTGATGCCAATCCCATAACCATATAATTTTGTTTTGTAGCATATCTACTTAACTCAAATTCACCATCAGAATTTTTAGTCATATTACGTTTCCCGTTGAATGTCATAACCCCAACCAGTACATCGTTATGGTATGCACCATACGCTATTTTTGTTTTATCAGTACCCTGAATATGGTTATTTTTTAAAAAATGTGATTTATCTTCAGTATTAATTTTTTTAATTGTAACATTTCTACCACCAATTCTAATCCCATCATTAACTTTTAATAAATGTTTTAATTTTGATTTAACCAATGTTTCATTGGTCTTCCACTCATCCTCATAAATGTGATATAATTTATACCCAATTTGGTTACAATCAATAGTTTTATTCAAATGATATGTACTTGTTTTACCCATTTTTTCTGTGTGGTAATACAACCCATTATATTCAATACATATATTTGATCCCTCAATAATTAAATCAATTTCTTTTCCTTCTAATAATTTACGGTTTTTACCTTTATTAACAATAAACCCAAGACTCTCAATAAACTCTTTTATTTCCATTTCACCTTTTGATGTCCAAGTTGGTGTCATATTAATATTGGTGTTTTTAACCAATTCACTTAATTTTTTAGATATTGTTGTTGATACTATTTTTTCATTTGGGTATTTTAATTTATATTCTAATGTTGTTGTATTATGTTTATTCTTTAAATGTGTGTTTGTAATACTTTTCATTTTTTCACCACACATCTTACATATAACATAATTTTCATCTTTAGATAAAAATTTTGAGGTCTCCACATTATTCACATAACTTGAGTGGTAAATAATATCATTAGGAAATGTTGTTAGATATTCGGTTAATGTTTGGTTGTGAAAATTACTTATATGATTTTCAAAACACCCGGTTTTGTTACTAATATCTGTTGTTTCCCATCCACATAATTTACAAGATCTATTTGGTTGTTTATCAATCTCAATTATGTTGAAATACTCCTCAAACCACTTTTTACCATTCTGGTGTTCATACTTTTTTCTTTGGTAAGTGTTTGACGGAATCCAAACATCGCCATATAAATCAATTATATGTTTTGTTAATTTACCAGATAAATTATTTGGGTCTTTTAATATGACATTAGTTTTTTTACATTGAGCGACTAATTCTTGCGTTCCTAATGGTGTGTACTTTTTACTTTTAGTAGATTCAATATTATGACTATTACCATCTTGGGTTTGACCACCTTTTTTATTAATCACTATATTGTTTTCTTTCAATATCTGACTAATTTTTTTATGTCCTACCTTAAATTTTACCCCTAACTTGTGTGTACTTGGTATTTTGGTTTGATATAACTCAATAATACTTACAACATCTTCGGGTGTTAATTTAGTTTTCATTGTTATTTATTTTATATAAATATACGATAAAACATTAAAAAGTAAAATTATAATCCATTTATTTTTAACCCACTAATATTTTTTTTATAACATAAAAAAAGGAGACAATTTCTTGTCTCCTTTGGGGTTATTCATTAAGGGGGTTGATTATCTCAATTCTCTTAAATCAAATGTACGAACTCCATCAACAGTAATTCTCGCATAAAAACGATTATTTACCATCTTTTTCGCGTATCTCGTCATTATACCTTTGATCGGTGTAAAGTTGAACGGATTATACATTGTAGGTGTTAATTGTAGAGGTACATACGGTGCATAGATGTAACCTGTGTCTAATAAAGATGTTCCTTTGTGACCAATCAAAATTGTGTTTGGCGGGAAGTAAGGATCTCTATACACTTGGTAACGACCAGCTAAAGTACCAACTCTTTCAATACCCATGTTGTATTGGTCTTGCTCAGGAGACGCGTTAGATACGTGGAAGTATTCTAAGTCATCAAAGATTGCAGAAACCTCAGAAGATACAACAATCCAGTTAGCACCACCTCTCAAAGTTGATTTGTGAATTTGTGCAGACAATTGGTTGATTGCAGTAATCAAAGTTTGGTTCCAATCTTTTTGAGTGTAAGAAGTTGTTAAACTTAATCTTCTCCATCCGTTGTAATCCCAACGTAAATTCCAAGCAGCACCTTTTCTAAGGTCTCTAAGGATTTCACGGTCGATTTCAGCAGCAACTTGTTCAGACAATAAAGCTGTCAATTCTGCTTCAGCATCGATATTATGGAATGCAGCAACGTCTTGAGCAAGCTCTGGAGACCATTGTGCTCTTAATTTTCTTTCAGTTACAGAAACTGTTACAGACTCAAGGTCAAAAGAAACCTCACCGATTTTTTCTTCAAACTCCAATTCTTCATATCTTCTCCATACAGCAGTAAATGATGTACCAGAAGTAATTGCAGATAAAGTAGAACCTGTATATCCGTCTAATGATGTATCACCACAAGTAGCACAAGCTGGACAAGAAAGATCAACTTCAAGAATAATACATCCATTTGCGTTACAGATGTCATAGAATGAACCACCATTTCCAGTGGTTGGGAAAGTAGTTTGATTTGTTTCACCATACTGAACAATTCCTTTACCATATTTTTGAGTAACAACTCTAAATAAAAGTGGTTGAGCTGCAGTAGGAAGTGGACAAACGTTAGAAGCTGAAAACCCTAAACCAGTATTTGGAATAATTTTAAGGTCAGAAAGAAAAGATTCTGTATCGATTTCGTTTCCGTCTGGTCCGATTAATTTTCCAGCACCAGGGATATTACTCCAACCACAAAGTTTGATAAGAACTTTTCTTGTGTTACCAACATAAGCATCAACTAATGTTCCTGTTGCATCAACTAAAGAACTACCAGTCCAAACAACAACTGTAGCTGGAGCTGTAATAGCTGACCAACGACCTTTTGAATAGTCAAATAATCCACCTGGATCTAATCCTGGTTCTGCACCTTCGTAGAATAAATCATAAAGATTTTTTGCATAAGGAAATCCAGAGTCATAACCTTGTCCTGGACTGTTTTGACCAGAGTTAACTGCTTCTGGAGAACCAACTGGTGGATAATGAACACCTGATGTTCCATTATCGTAACCACTTGAATAACCTTGAATTTTAGGTACAAAGAAGAACAATTTACCGATAGGTAAGTTCATTGCTTGTACTGATACAATATCGTTAGCTAATAATTTAGAGAATACTCTTCTAACAATTGGAAATACAACTGTTTCAAATGCACCATTTGATCCTTCAGATGTTGCCTCGTTAATTAAGTGAGACGCTTGGTTTTCATATAACTGCGCAACGTTCTCTTTTAAATGTCCTTTAAGACCTTCTAGGAATCCTAATCTATCCCATTTGTTAATTGTGTCTTCTTTAATAACTTTAAGGTGTTTTAACCCAATGTTACCAACAAGACCTGATTCTAATAATGCTCCCATTTTTATTGGTTTTTTTGTTTTATTTTTTATTTATGTATATTATAAATATACTTGACTTTTAAAAAAGTTTATTTTATTTTAGTCATTAAGTCTTTCATTCGTAAAAACTGTGGATTTTCATACGTTTTTGATTCAATCAAATTCGCAGCAGATCCAGTAGATGGAGTAAATTCTACTCTTCTTTGAACCGATTCTGCAATTGTAGTTTCACTAGCTTTTGGTGTGTCCAACTCTGACTTAAGTGTTCTGTAAAGACCTTTAGATTCTTTTAAAGTTTCAACGTTGTCAAATCTTCTAAGAATATTAATCTTTTCTTGTTTAGTTGTTGAATGTTCGGTAAACAATCTAGTAGCGTAAGCAAGGTTTGAGTTAAATATTGCAACTTCATTTAATTTAGTTCTAAACAAATCAAGTGCTTTTCTGTACTCATCGTTTTTACCTCTTAGTAATTCAAGTTCTCTTTTATTTTCCAACGTAAGATTTCGATTAGGTGTAATACCTTTTCTTAATCCTCTTCCAGATTTTGAACCATTACCATAAGTTCTTGAAGCTTCTTTTGTTTCCATTTTTTTCATCATAGGAGGTTTTACATTAAATTCTCCCTTTAAATTTTCACCCTCTTTATATTCGAATTTTGGTTTACCAGTACCCATAGTTTTGTTAACTGTTTTTTTAACAGTTTTAAATCCACCATCCATATTTGGTTTTTTACTCATTCGATATTTTGAAGCGTTGCCCATTCCAGTTCCTTTAGCTTTGAAACCTTTAGCTTCCATCATTGCAGAATAATTTTCTTCCTTAGAAAAATCCTCTTCATCAAATTCAAACTTGCGTTTTTTACTTCCGCTAAACATACCGTCTTCATCATCTAATTCTAATTCATAGATGTTTTCTTCTACTGGTCTAGAAAATTCTTCACCATTATCCATAGTGATTTTATCTTCTTCTTCCGCCAAAGACGAATAATCAAAATCATCTTCAAAATCATCTTCAAATTCATTAGATTTAAATTTACTGGCCATCGGATCTTGATTAAGCATTCCTTTTTCTCTAATACCCATATCCAATTTGTTCATAGGCATATAGTCACCAAATTCGTCTTCTTCTTCATCCTCGTCTTCATCAGAATATCTATATTTAGTTTTGTATGCTGGCATGTCATCAGGCATTCCTAATCCATAATCCTCGTCTTCAAAATCATCTTCATCATCACCAAAATGATGTGAATACATATCAAATTCAGATTTACCAAATTCTTTTAATTCACTATCATCCATCATTGATTCAGAAAGTTGGATAATGTATTCTGTGTCGTTTTCGTTATCAGATAAATGTATCATATTATCATCTCTTTTTACTACAACACCATCGTTATCGCCCATCGCTCTAAATACTCTTAAAACTTCAGCATCTGAAGCTTGGGTTAAATCGACTGTGTCATCATCGGAAGGCATTACTGGTTGACCCATCATTTCATCATCACCCATGTTATCCACGGCATATTCATCGTCATCAGTACCTTCTTCATTATCAATATCAGTGTCCTCAATGTCCACGTCAATCTCTTCTTCATCCTCAACCTCATCTTGTTCTTTTAGAGATTCTTTTACTAATGAATTGATTTCTTCCCTCATTGTTGATGAAAGTATTCCTTGTGCGTTTCTTTGTAAAGACTCTTCCAAATTCTTAATCTGGAATAATGCGTCTTCTACTTCTCTTTGATTTCTTGCCATTTTTATTTTTTTGACTTTATTCAAATAAATACATTGGTTTTTGAAAAAGTTTGATTTTAGACAATAAAAAAAGGGAATAACTAATGTTACTCCCTTTTTAAAAAAAAATTTTTATTTTTTTACTCTATCACTTCGTCAATTTTACTTTCAGTGATTGATGTAATTCTCCAATCCATCGTGTAATTTTCATAGATTTTGGTCACTTTTGCCTCAACATCTGTTGGTGTGTACCCTAAAACTAATTTTTCTTCTTTTACTTTTTTTACTCTACCAGATTCTGAATCTAACAAATCTGATGCGATTTTTGCTACAAAATATTTTTCTCCTTGTTCCATAATTTTTTTATTTACCCAAATAATCGGATAATCTTTTCATTAAGTCAAGAGATTTGTTTCCAGATTCACCAACATTTCTTTCTACGGTCATTCTTTTTTCTTCTTCTAAATTTTCATCAAACTTAGTCCTATCATTTTTATCTTGAAATAAATAAGCTCCCGGTGTTGACGGAGAAGATACAAGGTCAAAACAAATTAATTCAAAATCATCTTGTACTTCATTTTGTTCTCCAACCTTTTTAAGTGATCCAACACCACGAGAAGATATACCTAATGTTACACCTTGACGTAAATAGTTTGCCGCCATATCACCTTTTGTTGATACAATACCTCTTTCGTGAAAACCTGGTGATGTCAATAATTTTAGTTTACCTAATAATACCGGACCATCCCACCAAACTTCTGTTATCATATGTGAAACACGATCAAGATCAATAAGTGAAGATTCTGGGTGATTAAGTTCTGAAAGGGATGTCCCCTTTCCAATTAATTTTTTATAATTTTCCGCTTCTCTTTTTAATATCTTTTCTGGGTAAACTCTACCATTTCTATTTGGGGTGTCATATTTTTGTAATACAGCATAAAACTCAAACGGTTTTGAATGATCCATAAAGTTTTGGGATTCCATAATGTAATGGTTGTTTTGTGATTTTGGATTTATGTACCCAGCGTCATATTCGACAAGGATTCCCCTACCAGTTTCGTTTGGTCCTAAAATTTTCATATTTAAATTTTTATTATAAATATTAAACTTTTTCGGTTTTTACTTTTAAAGTCTTGGTATTTCCATTTTTTGTTAGGTAAAACTTGAAATGTTCATTCTTGTTAAATACGTCTGAATAAATTTCTTTAGTAATATTTTTTAAATATTTTTTTAATTTGATTGATTTGAAGTCGATTTCTTGTGTTAAATATAAATTTATTTCTAAATTCATAAAAGATTTTTTTTTCATTTGTAACCCACTTGTTCTTAAATCTAAATCAACAATAAATTTATCATCAAAAAGTTCTTTGTTTATATTGTTAAAAACAGAGTGTTTTACGTTTCTATTCATATTCAGAACAACTCTTGTCCAGTTTTCTGATTCTTTTTTAGGTTCTACCCATGCTTGGATATTCAAGTAGAGTGATTTAAATTCTTTGGAATCTACAGTTCCATAACTTACTTTGGATGTTCTAAATCCGTTAATTTTTGAGGTTTTTCCCTTTTTCATAAAATTTTTTCATAGTCTCGGTGTTTATTTTACTAAAATTTACGTAATTTTGTAGTATATATCAAATATAATAAAATCATTTATGTTAATAGTATTAGTAAAAAAAAACGACATCGAAAGAGCACTAAAAGAATTAAAGAGTAAGGTAATTAAAACCAGACAAAATTCCCACCTTAACAATAGAAAAGAATATACAAAAAAGTCTGTCGAAAAAAGACAGACTTTACAAAGGGCTATTTATATACAAAAACTTAAAAATTTAGATTAAATATTTCTATTTAATTCTTGTAGTTTAAAAAATGAAATTCTATCAAAATTTTCATTTTTTAAACTATTTAATGTTTCATCAATTGTTTTATGAACTTCAGAATCTACTTCATTTTTTTTAATATCTTCCAATTTATCAACAACATCTTCTTTTAATATTTCATATTTTAACTTTAATTTATTTTCATCTTCAGATAAAATTTTTGTTAAAGTTTTTTTACTTTCTTCGTTTAATGAATTAATAAAATTATTTAATGTTTTATTTGCGACATTTACTAATTTTTCTACTGGTAAATTTTTTACAATTTCCGTTTGTTCTGGACTATTTTTTAAATTTTCAAGAATAATTTTTTTACTTTTAACCTTGTTTTCTAATGTTAAAACACTTGTTGAAAACAAATTATCTAAATTTTCATAGTTATTTTTAGTTTTAATATGTCCAATCCACAAACTTAATTCTTCTAAATTTTTTTTAGTAATTTTATTAACTGTGTTTTCATATACAACTACGGACTGATTTATTAGTTCCGAGGCAATAGACTCGTTTAACCCCTTATTACTTGATAATTCATCATATAAATAATAAAGTTTACTAATATTTTTATTTTCTAAAACTAATTCGTTAAAAACAAATAATGTGTTTTTAAAAGAATTTTTCTTGTATGACTCTGTAAGTAGTTTTTCAATCTTACTTTTTATTAAACCAAATTTCATAATTATTTTTAATTATAAATATATCAATCTTTAAGTATTTTTAATAATTCATCTTCGATAGCACCAAGAGAACTATTTTTTATTATAAAGTCATCATCATTTGATTCTAATAATAGATTCTCCAATTTAGCTCTGCTTTCTGGCAAACCACCCAAATCACCTCCCGCTGGTGGTGATGGTGGTCCTGAAGGTGGTGCCCCTCCTTCGGCCGGCGGTGCTCCTCCTGCTTCCCCACCTTCGGTTGTTCCGCTTATAGTTTTATATAATCTATCAATATTATCAAATAATCCGGTGTGAGTAATAATTGTTGCGGTATTTGCAAGTTCTGCTGCAACAGCTCTTTCCATTCTTTGTCTTTGAGTGTCAAGTTTAATATCTTCATCTGAAAAACCAAAAATATGTTTTTTAGCCCATGTTGCTGAAGTTGGTGCCAATGTATTTGGAATTTCTGTAACCATATCTTTATACAATGTTACTTTTTCTTTCCACACATCAACCATTAAAAGATCGGCTTGTTTTGACGGATTATTTAACCCTAATGTAAAGTTCTGTAATTCATCTTCAAAACCCAATAAAAATAAATGAATAATTGCAATTTTATTTAATTCTGATAAAATATTTTTTTGTATTCTATTAATTGTTCTTGCAAAACGAATATCAAGCAACGATAAGTTTTTACCATCACCAACAACCTCTTCAAAACCAAGGTATGCTTTAGGTATTCTTAATGCTGTTACCAATTTCTTTTGGATGTACTCAATATCGGCGATTTCAGATAAGTTTGTTCCACCCGGTAAGGTTTCAATTGGCATAGTTTGCGTTGCGTCTCTAACAGGAATAAAATAATCTTGATCAACAGCCATTTGATTAAATCTTAAATCAACATTTCCTGTTTTATGGTCAACAACCTGATCTCTTTTAAATTTATTAGCAACACGTTGTACATACGGCTCAACGTCTTTATCATCCATATTTCCAACAAATACCTTAAATACCCTTCTTTCTGGTGCTCTTGATGTACGATAAATTAACATCGCATCTTCAGCTAATACAAGTTGTTTCCAAATTCTACGAGCTTTTTCAAGCATTGATGTACCATAAGGGAGTTTTCTATCATCACCAAGTAATCTAAAGTGTGCAATTTCAAAAGTATTAAAAGCCATATTCTTTTCTTTCCAATTAAACCTTAAACCTTTTTCAGCTGGGTTAACTTCAGAGTTTGCCGTTTTTGGGGTCATTCCTCTTTCTAATCTTTCAATTTCAATGTTTGGTAATTGTACACCAC
>Ga0315294_10008514_pt1 | contig 11270 bp, 8 predicted proteins | sample YL17G13_40_MG_FD_203626 | JGI IMG/M metagenome (GOLD analysis project Ga0315294, IMG submission 203626) | Sediment microbial communities from Yellowstone Lake, YNP, Wyoming, USA - YL17G13_40 | ecosystem: Environmental > Aquatic > Freshwater > Lake > Sediment | place: USA: Wyoming | collected... | reverse complement strand
GCCACGGTGTGCGTGTCGAGCCAGGCCGGCTGCGGCTTCGGGTGCGCCTTCTGCGCCTCCGGCGCGCGGGGCCTGGAGCGCAACCTCTCCACGGCCGAGGTCGTCGAGCAGGCGCTGATCGTGCAGCGCGAGGCGAAACGCCGGGTCACCAACGTCGTCTTCATGGGCATGGGCGAGCCGCTCGCGAACTATGACAACGTGATCAAGGCGGTGCGGCTGCTCAACGATCCCAAGATGATGGGCATCGGCGCGCGGCACATCGCGATCTCCACCTGCGGCCTGCCGCGCCAGATCCACCGGCTCGCCGGCGAAAAGATCCAGGTGCACCTGGCCGTCTCGCTCCACGCGCCCAGCGACGAAGTCCGCGACCTGCTCATGCCCATCAACCTCCGCCATCCCATCGCCGATGTCATCGCCGCCTGTCGCGATTACGTCGCTCGCACGCGTCGCAAGATCACCTTCGAGTATGCGCTCATCGCCGGCCGCAACGATCAGCCCGCGCACGCCCGGCAGTTGGCGGAGTTGGTGCGCGGGATGCAGTGCGTGGTGAACCTCATCCCCCTCAACGAGTTCGCCGAGAACCTCGGCCAGTCCAGCCCCGAGGCGGTGGCGCGCTTCGCGCAGGTCCTGGAGTCATCCGGTGTCGAGGTGGCGATGCGCCGCGCGCGCGGCGCCCAGGTTCGCGCCGCCTGCGGCCAACTTGCCGGCCAGTTGACGAAGGACCGCGGGCGCGCCACACCTCTCCCTACCAGGGAGAGGCCCGGTGGGGGTAGAAGACGTGTAGCCCGCCTTGCGGGAGCGAAGCGACCGCCAGGTGGGAAGGCGCGTCGTTCAGACACATAGCCCGCCTTGGCCACGCAAAGCGGGGGCCGGGTGGGTGGATTTCTGCTGAACCCTGGGGAAAGTGAGGTAACCTGCTCGATGCGACGAACCATCGTTGTCCTGTTGTCGGTGGCGCTGGTGACTGCGTGCGGTGCGACCTCGGTCCCGGCCGCGACCAGGGCGAAAGCGCGGACGCCCGCCGCCGCTCCCAGGCCCAAACCTTCGGAGACGCCCGCCCGCGACCTGGTGGCCTCCGCGCTTACGGATATCAGCCGCTGCCGCGTCCTCGATCACGCCGCGGTGCAGGCCGCGTGGGACCGGATGGCCCAGGGGCTTGCCCTCCTGCTCTCCCAGTCCGGCAAGTGGACCGAGCCCGAAAGCCAACTGCGCGGGGATGTGGAATGGCTGCTGCGCGAAGGCGCCGCCCGCGCCAAGATGTTCGGCCGCATTGATGACATCACCGCCGAGATCGTCCGCCCGCGCGGCCCTTCGGGCCATCCTGAGGGTGGCCCTCAGGGTCACCCGAAGGGCGGCGAGGCCTCGGCCCTGATCGTCCAACCGATCATCGCGGGCACGCTCCGCCCCGAGTGCCTCATGGGCAACAGCACACAACTCCTGCTCTGGCGCGCGGGCAACAAGACCCTGTATCAGGCTTTCGTGTATGGCCTGGACCGGCCGGCGGACTGGTCGGCGCCCTTCAAGCGCGACATCACCCAACTCACGGTGTGGCGCTGGCCCGCCACACAGACGGCGGGCGAGAACGGCGCGATGGTTCTGGGCATGGGCTCGGCTGTGGAACGTGGCACAGCCATACACCCCGAGTTCCTGGTGCTTCGCCAGGAGAAGGGCGGCTGGACGGTGCGCCAGCGCATGACCTCCGATGCGCAGGGCTACCCGGCGTGGACCGCCGATGTGGACGGGGACAAGATTGACGAGGTGATCCTGCGCACCACCACCTGGCCCGACTCGGAGCCGTTCAACGAGTGCCAGTCCTGCCCGCACGTGTACTACGACTCCATCCTGCACCTGGAGGGCGAGGCGTTCGGAAATCCTCGGCGCGTGCGGGTGGCCTCGCCCTACGCGGCGCTCTGCGATTTCACGCTGGCGCTGCGCCGCGGCGATCGCGCCGAGGCGGCGCGCCTGGCCGCCGCCGACGAGGTCCTGGAAGAGGCAACGGCCGCCCATCTCGACACCGCGCGCGAACTCCGCGCGCTCAGTGCCCTGGCCTCAAGCATCGAGTTCTCGGCGGACGGCGCGGGGTTCGCGGCGCAGATGGTACCGTTCGGCGATCAGTGGAAGGTGGCCGGGATTGAGCCGAAGCGCCCCGCTTCCCGGCAGGGCGCTGGCGGCGCGCCCTGAGGAGGCAGCCCGTGGCGGACCGGCGTCCCAATATCCTGCTCTACACGACCGACCAGCAGCGCGGCGACCACATCGGGCTCGCGGGGCACCCCGTGGTGGAGACGCCCAACGTGGACGCCTTCGTGAACCGCGGGGCCTACTTCCCCAACGCCTACACCGAGATCCCCTCCACCACGGGCGCGCGCAGGTGCCTGCACGGCGGCCAGCGGAGTTACGCCTGCGGGCTGATCGGCTACTCGGGGGTCGAGTGGCACGAGCCCAACACGCTGGCCCAGGTGCTGGCCGACGCCGGCTACCACTGCCTCAATGTGGGCTTCCGCAACATGCACCCGCAGCGCAAGTTGTACGGCTTCCATACCGTGACGCCGCACGACCTGCGGGAGGGCGTTGACGACTACATGGAATGGCTGCAGCGCGAACTCGGCCCCTGGGCGCGCGAGCGCGGCCACGGCGCCGACGCCAACGGCTGGCTGGGGCGCCCCTGGCACCTGGAGGAGCGCTATCACCCCACCGTCTGGACGACGGAAGTCGCCCTCGAGTTGATCGCCAAGCGCGACCCCACGCGGCCGTTCTTCATGTGGTGCTCGCAGATGCGCCCGCACTCGCCCTACGATCCGCCGCAATGCTTCTGGGACATGTACATCAACCGCGCGCTCCCCGAGGCGCCCGTGGGCGACTGGGCCGCCAGGCACGATCTCGATGCGCCCGCGGCGCGCACGGCCTGGCGCGGGCGCATCACGCCCGAGCAGAGCCACCGCATGCGCGCCGCCTACGCGGGATCGTGCACGCACCTGGATTACGAGTTGGGCCGGATGCTGGAGGAGATCGCGCGCCGGCACGGCGGCGAGGTGCTGGAGAACACGCTCGTCATCTTCACCTCCGACCACGGCGATATGCTCGGCGACCACCACCTCTTCCGCAAGACCTACGCTTACGAGGGGTCGGCGCGCATCCCGTTCGTGGTGCGCTACCCGGCGGGGCTGGATCTGCCCGCCGGGACGTTCGAGCAGGTGGTGGGGTTGCAGGACGTGATGCCCACCCTCCTCGAAGCCGCGGGCGTGGCCGTGCCGCCGTCGGTCACCGGGCGCAGCGTGTTCGCGGCCGTGCGGGGGGAGCCGTGGCGCGAGTACCTGCACGGCGAGCACTCGCCCTGCTACGCGCTCGAGGAGGCCGTGCAGTACCTGACCGACGGCAGGGAGAAATACCTGTGGTTTCCCGCCACGGGAGAGGAGCAATTCTTCGACCTGCGCACCGACCGCCAGGAACTCCACGACCTGGCGCGCGATCCCGTTCGCCGCGAACGCGTGGCCGCGTGGCGCGTGCGGCTGATCCGCCTGCTGGGGGAGCGCGGCGACGGCTTCTCCGACGGCCAGCGCCTGCTCACGCGCGGCGAGTGGTGGTCGCCGGTGGTGGGCGGCTAGCCGGCCGGATGAAGCGGATAGACCCCGTACTCGACAAAGGCGCGGCACATGGCTTCGATCTTCTCGGGCGTGTGGGCGACCGCGTCAGGCGAGCCGTAGTAACTGGCGATGAAGCCGCCGTTGAAGTTCCCCAGCATCCACACCAGGCGTTTGGCATAGCGGGCGACGTCCTGCACCGAGCCGCGGATCATCGTCTGCTGGATGTCCACCGGGCACCAGAAGCAGACCCGGCCGCCGAACTCGCGCGCCAGCCGCTCGATGCCCATGTTCTCCTGCTGGTCCATGTGGATCACCGACAGCCCGCACTCGATCAAGTCGCCCAGGATGTCCACGATGTACCCGCACGAGTGGAGGAACACGTGCAGCCCGCGCTCCCGCGCCGCGGCGAAGTAGCGCGCATAGCGCGGCTTGAAGAACTCGCGCCACAGCGCGGGGCTGATGAGCAGCCGGTCCTGCACGCCCCAGTCGTCGGTGCTGATGATGCCGTGCGCGCCGATGTCTGCCCACTTGTGCACGCACCCGATGAGCAGATCGAGCAGGCGGTCGGCCAGTTCCTCGCAGCGCTCGCGCTCCAGGTGCAGGTCGCCCAGCAGCCGCTCCAGGCCGCGCAGGTGGTGCATCCGCTCGAAGAACGGGCTGGGCTGCGAGCCGAGGATATACTCCCCGTCGCTGGCCGCGATCTTCTCGCGCGCCGGCTCCCAGCGGCGGTCGTCGAGCAGGTTGGGGAACCGGTAATCATCCAGCGCGGACCAGTCGGCGAGCGGGTGGGTCTTCACCTGGCCCATGGAGGCGTCCACCGTTTCCCACACCGAGCCCCACTCGTCCCGGCCCTTCTGCTCAGGCTGGGAATCAGGATCGCGGCCGATGCCGACGCCATGGAAGTCGGTCCCCCACGGCTCCGGCAGCGACCTGGGAATGCGCTCCGGCCCATCGAACTCAATGGCCCGCCTCACGATCTCGTAACTGGTCATCTGTGATCCTGCGATCGTCATTCCGAGCCCTTCGCCTGTCATTCCGAGCGAAGCGAGGAATCTCGGCCTTCACTCACGCCAGGCTTCCGGTCTACGAGATTCCTCGCCTCTCCGAGGCTCGGAATGACAACCTTTGCTTACGCCACGAACCCCAGCCGCTCGTACACCTGCCGCATCTTCGCGTCGGCGATGGCGGCCGCGCGCTCGGCGCCGTCGCGCAGGATGCGCCGCGTCCCCTCGGCGTCGCGCACGAGTTCGAAGTACCGCTCCTGGAACGGCGCGAGATAGGCCACCACCGCCTCGGCGACGTCGCGCTTGAAGGCCGCGTAGCCCTGGCCGCGGTAGGCCTGCTCCAACTCGGGGATCGGCCGCCCCGAGGTGAGCGAGTGGATGGTGAGCAGGTTGGAGATGCCCGGCTTGTCCTCTTCGTTGAAGATGATCTCCGCGCCCGAGTCGCTGACCGCGCGCTTGATCTTGTCGCGGATGACGTTGGGCTCGTCGGTGAGCGCGATATAGTTCGCCGCCGACTCCGCGCTCTTGCTCATCTTCTTGGTGGGATCGTCCAGCCCCATCACCCGCGCGCCCACCGGCGGGATGTCCGGCTCGGGGATGACGAAGGTCTCGCCGAAGCGCGAGTTGAAGCGCTGCGCCAGGTCGCGCGTGAGTTCCACGTGCTGCTTCTGGTCCTCGCCCACGGGCACCAGGTCGGTGTCGTAGAGCAGGATGTCGGCCGCCATCAGCGCGGGGTAGTTGAACAGCCCCACCGACACCTCCTCGCGCAGCGCCGACTTCTCCTTGAACTGCGTCATCCGCTCCAACTGCCCCATGCCGGCCACGCAGTCGAGGATCCAGGCGAGTTGCGCGTGCGCGGGCACGTGGGACTGGATGAAGATGATCGAGCGCTGGGGGTCAATGCCCGCCGCCAGGTAGATGTTGGCCACCTCGATGATCTTGGCGCGGAGCGTCTGGGGGTTCTGCGGGGTGGTGATGGCGTGCATGTCCACCACGCAGAAGATGTTGTCATAGCGCTCCTGGTTTTGCACCCAGTTGGCGATCGCCCCCAGCAGGTTGCCGATGTGGATGGTGCCGCTGGGCGCCACCCCCGAGAACACGCGCTTCTTCGCCGCCTGTGGTGAGTCTGGTCGAACCATCTTCGCCTCCCCGAAAACGCAACCCGCGCCGGTGGCGCAGGTTGGCCCGTATCGTAACATATCGGCCTGCGCGCCGTCCACCCCGCTCCAGGGCGGGCCTGCCTGGGCCCGCCGAGACGCCCGCCTGCAGCCCCGGCAGGAATGCCCCGCCATCGGGCGAAAAACCCCCACCAGAGAAAACCGCCGTGATCTGTGACTGCAAGAAGGAGGTCAGACTGGTTGACCTCGGCCTCCTGGCGAGCACGCGCGTTCTGCTTGGCGTCGGCCTGGGCCTGGTCCTGGGGCGCCGCCTGCCTGCTGGTCTGCGCAGGCCTGTCGGCGCCGCGCTGGTGGCCCTCGGCTTCCTCTCCACCCTTCCCATCGCCTGCCGCATCTGGTGCCGCCGCGACTGAGGGGCTGCCGTGGAACGCTGGGAATACCGCGTCATCGTGCTCCGCGAACACACCCTGGCCGAGCGCACCGGCACCCTCGACGAACTCGGCCAGGAAGGTTGGGAACTGGTGGCCGTCGTCAACACGGTCCGCTCCTGGGCCGGCCATTGCCGCACCGACGGCCGCATCGAGCGCGACGGCACCGTCGCCGTCCAGGGTGATATCGAACTCGAGGCCACCGAGCGCCCCATCATCGCCTACCTCAAGCGCCGCATCGAGTGACCGCCAAGGAGCCCGTTCTATGTCCGTTCCCCGACCCGAGCACCCCAGGCCTGATTTCATGCGCGCTCCGTGGCTGTCGCTCAACGGGCCGTGGGAGTTCGCCTTCGACGATGCCGACGCCGGCGAGCGCGGGCAGTGGTGGCGCGAGCACGAGTTCCCGCGCGCGATCACCGTGCCGTTCCCCTTCGAGTCGCCGGCCAGCGGCATCGGCGACACCTCCATCCACCCCGTGTGCTGGTATCGCCGCGCCTTCACCCTGCCCCACGCCTTCATCGGCCGGCGCGTCCGGCTGAACTTCGGCGCCGTGGATTACCAGGCGAAGGTCTGGGTGAACGGCGTGCTCGTAGGCGAGCACGAGGGCGGCTACGTGCCCTTCGCCTTCGACATCACGCCGGCGCTCGTGCGCGGCGAGAACGCGATCGTCGTGCGCGTGCGCGACGACCCCGACCCCAGCCAGCCGCGCGGCAAGCAGGCCTCGCCTCCCGAACCAAGCGGTTGCTTCTACACGCGCTGCACCGGGATCTGGCAGCCGGTTTGGCTCGAAGGGGTGGGGGAGACGCACCTCGAGTCCCTGCGCATCACCACCAACCTCCGGGACGCCGCGGTGACCGTCCGCGCCGAGGTCGCCGGCCCCGCAGGCGAGTACCAGTTCGTCGCCAAGATCGCCGAGCCCGACGGCAACGAGATCCTGATCCGACGCGAGCAGACCTTGCTCGGCCATCCCGGCGACGGCTTCGAGTTCCGCGAGCGGCTCGGGCATGCGCAGTTGTGGAGCCCCGGGCATCCCCACCTCTACGGCCTGCGCCTGGAGCTCCGCCGCGGCCAGGTCACGCACGACGCCGTGGACTCCTACTTCGGGATGCGCGAGGTCGCCGTGCGCGACGGCAAGATCTGGCTCAACGGCGAGCCCTGCTACCAGCGGCTGGCTTTGGACCAGGGCTACTTCCCCGGCGGCATCTACACCGCGGAGACCGACGACGCCTTCCGCCGCGACATCGAACTCGCCAAGGCCTGCGGCTTCAACGGCGTGCGCAAGCACCAGAAGGTCGAGGACCCGCGTTACCTCTACTGGGCCGACCGCCTGGGGTTTCTGGTGTGGGGCGAAATGGCGAACACCTTCGAGTTCTCCGAACGCGCGCGCTCACGCTTCGAGCGCGAGTGGCGCGAGGTGATCCGCCGCGACCGCAACCATCCGTGCATCATCGTCTGGACGCCCTTCAACGAGAGTTGGGGCGTGCCCGAGGTCGGCGGCGATGCCGCGCAGCAGGCGTTTGTCGAGAAGATCGTGGATCTCACCCGCGCCGAGGACCCCACCCGCCCGGTCTGCGACAACAGCGGCTGGGAGCACGTCAAGACCGACGTCTGCGACATCCACGACTACACCGAGAAGGCGGAGGATTTCAAGGCCGCCTGGGCCGCGTTCACGCTCGACGCGCGCACCGTGCCCAAGCGGCACAAAGAATCGTGGGCGGCGGGACGGCGGTACAGCGGCCAGCCGGTGGTGATCAGCGAGTACGGCGGCATCGGCATGAAGCAGTTCCCGCCGGCACCGGGCAAGAAACTCACCGCCTATGGCACCTACATGGATTCGCCCGAGGCCTTCCTCGCGCGGTACCGCGCGATCACCCGGGCCATCCTCGACCACCCGGCGCTGTGGGGCTTCTGCTACACCCAATTGACCGACATCGAGGGCGAAGTCAACGGCGTGCTCACCTTCGACCGCCGGCCCAAGGTCGAGCCGCGCCTCCTCGCCGAGATCAACGGGGGCAAGTCGGCGGCGGAAAGGTAGGGTCGAGGCTCCCACATGTCATTTCGAGCGCAGCGAGAAATCCCGGAATCCGGGACCCCTCGCTCGCACTCGGGGTGACAGCCGAGAGGCAGGAGCAATCTCCTGCCCCACGCGCCGTCGCCTCCACTCGGGATAGCAGGCGCGCCATCACCCCGGCAGCCTGGCAAGATTGGTGCAGGCATATCCTGCGGATGACCGGGGAATCGGAGGCAACATAAGATGCCTGGGTCTGGATTACTACACGGCATGGTAGGAATATTGGTCGGCGTGCTTGCCCTGTGGACGGTGTTCTGGAAGGGGATCGCGCTGTGGATGGCGGCGCGGCGCGATCACCTGGCCTGGTATGTGATCCTGCTCGTGCTCAACACCGTCGGGATCCTGGAGATGGTTTACATCTTCAGCGTCGCGCCCAAGCAGCCCGATCTCGTCAGCGAGACGCCGCGCACAGGATAGCCAATGTAGGGGCGCACGGCCGTGCGCCCCTACGCGTCACGTCTACTGCCTTGTCTCGGCGGAGGCGGGCACGAAGAGCCGCGTGACGATCCGGTCGCCATCGGCGTCCACCACCACGGTATCGCCGTCGCAGTACTGGCCCTGCAGGATGCCGGCGGAGATGGGGTTCTCCACCAGCCGCTGGATGGTGCGCCGCAGCGGCCGCGCGCCGTAGGTCTCGTCGAACCCCAGCCGCGCCAGCAGGTCGCGCGCCGCCTCGGTGAGCCGCAGGTGCAGGCGCCGCTCGCCCAGCCGCGACTCGACCTGCGCGATCATCAGACCCACGATCTGCTCGATCTGCTCGCGCGTGAGCGGCCGGAAGACGATGATCTCGTCCACGCGGTTGAGCAGTTCGGGCCGCATCACGCGCCGCAGTTCCTCCAGCATCTGCTCGCGCATCCGCTCGTAGCCGCGCTCGGCGTCGGCCACCGCCGCCAGGCCGATGTCGCGCGGGCGCTGCCACTGCGTGCCCACGTTGCTGGTCATGATCACCACGGTGTTCTTGAAGTCCACCGTGCGCCCCGTGTTGTCGGTGAGCCGGCCGTCGTCGAGGATCTGGAGCAGGATGTTGAAGACATCGGGGTGCGCCTTCTCGATCTCGTCGAAGAGGATCACCCGGTAGGGCCGGCGCCGCACCGCCTCGGTCAACTGCCCGCCCTCCTCGTAGCCCACGTACCCCGGCGGCGCGCCGATCAGCCGCGACACCGCGTGCTTCTCCATGTACTCCGACATGTCAATGCGCACCATCGCCTCTTCGTCGTCGAAGAGGAACTCGGCCAGCGTGCGCGCCAACTCCGTCTTCCCCACGCCCGTCGGCCCCAGGAAGATGAACGACCCGATCGGCCGCTTGGGATCCTTCAGCCCCGCCCGCGCGCGCCGGATCGCCTCCGACACCGCGCTCACCGCCTCGTCCTGGCCGATCACCCGCTGGTGGAGCGCCTCCTCCATGCGCAGCAACTTCTCGGTTTCGCCCTCCAGCATCCGCGCCACCGGGATCCCCGTCCACATCGCCACCACGTCGGCGATCTGCTCCTCGGTGACCAGCGGTTCGCTCTCGCCCTGGTGGCGCTTCCAGGTCTGCTCGCGGCCCGCGAGTTCCGCGCGCCGCTGCTCGATCTGCTGCTTGAGCCGCGCCGCCTGCTCGTAGTCCTGCCGCAGCGCCGCCGCCTCGCGCTCCTGCTCCAGGCGCTCGATCTCCGCGCTCATCTCCGCGATGTCGCCGGGCACGTACGAGGATTCGATGTGGAGTTTCGAGCCCGCCTCGTCCACCAGGTCAATAGCCTTGTCCGGGAGGAAGCGGTCGCTGATGTAGCGCGCCGAGAGGTGGGCGGCCGCCTCGAGCGCGCCGTCGGTGATCTTCACCTTGTGGTGCTGCTCGTAGCGCTCGCGCAGCCCCTTCAGGATCGCCACCGTGTCCTCTTCGCTCGGCTCGCCCACGAACACCGGCTGGAAGCGCCGCTCCAGCGCCGAGTCTTTCTCGATGTGCTCGCGGTATTCGTCGAGCGTGGTGGCGCCGATGCACTGCAGTTCGCCGCGCGAGAGCGCCGGCTTGAGCATGTTCGAGGCGTCAATGGCGCCCTCCGCCGCGCCCGCGCCCACCACGGTGTGGAGTTCGTCAATGAAGAGCACGATCTCACCCTTCGCCTGCTTGATCTCGTCCATCACCGCCTTGAGGCGTTCCTCGAACTCGCCCCGAAACTTCGACCCCGCCACCAGCGCGCCCATGTCGAGCGCGATCAGCCGCTTGTCCTTGAGCGTGTCGGGCACCTGGTTGGCGATGATCCGCTGCGCCAGCCCTTCCACGATCGCCGTCTTCCCCACGCCCGGGTCGCCGATGAGCGCGGGGTTGTTCTTGGTGCGCCGCGACAGCACCTGGATCACGCGCTTGATCTCCGCGTCGCGCCCGATCACGGGGTCCAACTTCCCCTCGCGCGCCAGCTGCGTGAGGTCGCGGCTGAAGCGCTCCAGCGCCTGGTACTTGGACTCCGCGCTCTCGTCGGTCACCTGCTGGCTGCCGCGGATGGCCACCAACGCGCGGTCCACCGCCTCCTGGGTGAGGCCGTGCTGGCGCAAGATCGCCGACGCGCCGCCCGGACCCTCCAGCAGCGCCAGCAGCAGGTGCTCGACGGCCACGAGTTGATCGTGCAGCCGCTGGGCCTGCGCCCAGGCCACCGGCCCCACCACCGCGTTGAGCGCCGGCGTGATGTAGATCTGCGCCTGCGGCCCTCCCGGCCCGCTCACGGTGACCTTGGGGCTGCGCGCCAGCGCCGCCTCCACCGCGCGGCGCACGGCGTTGTGATCCACGCCCGCGTGCTCCATCGCCTTGATGGCGATGCTCTCGGGCTGTTCGAGCAGCGCCAGCAGCAGGTGCTCGGTGTCTATCTGGGTGTGCTGATAGCGCTGGGCCGCCTGCTGGGCCAGCAGCAGCGCCTCCTTGGCGCGATCGGTGAATCGGTCGAAACTCATCTCTTCAGTGCCTCACATGCGGGTCGCCCGACGTTGTCATTCCGAGCGCAACGAGGAATCTCGATCGCAGCATCGGTTGAGGTCGAGATTCCCTGGCCCCTGGCCGAGGTCCGAGGGCCTCGGCCCTCGGGCAGGCGGGCAGGCTT
>Ga0315294_10008513_pt1 | contig 11270 bp, 11 predicted proteins | sample YL17G13_40_MG_FD_203626 | JGI IMG/M metagenome (GOLD analysis project Ga0315294, IMG submission 203626) | Sediment microbial communities from Yellowstone Lake, YNP, Wyoming, USA - YL17G13_40 | ecosystem: Environmental > Aquatic > Freshwater > Lake > Sediment | place: USA: Wyoming | collected... | reverse complement strand
CCATGGTGTCCTGACCGTTCATCATAGCCTGATAAATGCCTTTATTTGACTCCTTTATCTTGCCGAGTCCAGCCGTGGCCATGCCCTGAGGATCAAAATCCACCAACAGAACTCGCGCCTTTTTCAAGGCTAGGCAGGCGGCCAGATTGATGGCTGTCGTGGTTTTTCCCACGCCGCCCTTTTGGTTGGCGATCGCGATAATCTTATTAGCCATTCTCGATTGTTCCACGTGGAACATCATCCCCGGGGGCCTTTTTCTTATTCCGCGCGTTCAGGTAAACGTAAACGCAAAATACGTCGGAAGGCGTGAGCCCCGGTATCTTTTTCATGTCACGGATCGTCCGCGGTTTTTGTTTATCCATCTTTTCGACGGCTTCCCTGGTCAGGCCATGAATTTTTTTGAAATCCAGTTTCTCGGGAATTTTGAGACCGTCGATCTTCAAGATCTTGGCGACCTCTTTTTCCTGTTTTTTCAGATATCCTTCATACTTGATTTCGGCCTCGACGTGCCTGACCTCTTCATCGGTCAGGACTTCCGGGATCTTTCCGTATTCTAGCATATTCTCAAAATGAATTTCAGGTTTTTTTAGATAGTCCTTCAGCGAAATTTTCTCCTTATCGACTTGGGCGATCTTCTTTTTCTCCAGATAATAAATGACGTTTCTCACCCTCTCCTTTTTCTCATGAAAAGCGTGGAAATCATCATCGCCGATCAGCCCAAAATCATGACCGTATCCGGTCAAGCGGACATCGGCGTTGTCGATCCGCAACCTGAGGCGATATTCGGCCCTCGAGGTGAAAAGGCGGTAAGGCTCCTCAACGCCCTTGGAAATCAGGTCATCGACGAGAACACCGATATAGGCTTCATCCCGGCGGAGTATAAAGGGAGCTTTCTTTTCTATCTTCAAGGCGGCATTGATGCCGGCCATAAGTCCTTGGGCCGCGGCTTCCTCATAACCCGAGGTTCCGTTGATCTGCCCGGCTAAATATAGATTATCGATCAACCTCGTTTCCAGCGTCGGACGGAGCTGAATAGGGGAGACGGCATCGTATTCGATCCCATAGGCCGGCCTCAGGATCTTAGCCTGGTCAAGCCCGGGGATGGTCCTGAGGATACTTTTCTGCGTTTCATAGGGAAGGCTGGAAGAGACACCGTTGACATATATTTCCGCCGTCTCAAGACCCTCCGGCTCGAGAAAGAACTGGTGCCGGGAATGATGAGGAAATTTCACCACTTTATCCTCGATCGAAGGGCAATAACGGGTTCCGACCCCGGTGATCCTGCCGCTGTAAAGCGGAGATTTATCGAGGTTCTTGCGGATGACCTCATGGGTCCTCTCGTTCGTATATCCGGCATAACAAACGACTTTATTCTCGAGCCTTTTTTTTGTCCTGAACGAAAAGGGAACGGGCGCATCGTCGCCCGGCTGAGGCTCGAACTCCGACCAATCGATGGAATGTTTGTCCAGCCTCATCGGCGTGCCTGTTTTCAGGCGAAAAGTCTTCAACCCGAGCCTTTTCAAATTCTCGCTCAACTCAGGGGCGGCGGGCTCATTGGCCCTCCCGGCCGGATAGCTCTTGAGACCGATATGGATCAGTCCGTTCAAGAACGTCCCAGGCGTGAGAAGAACCGCCTTGCCCCTGATTGTGTGGCCGTCCAAGGTCACAATGCCCTTCGCTTTTCCATTCTCGACGAGCAACTCGGTCACGATTCCTTGGAAAACGGTCAGATTGGGGATATCCTCGAGCCATTTTTTCATCGTCAGCCGGTAAATGGCCTTATCGCACTGAGCGCGGGGCGCTTGGACCGCGCCTCCCCGGCTTCGGTTCAACAATCGGAACTGGATTCCCGTCTCATCAGCCAGCCGGCCCATGATCCCGCCGAGAGCGTCGATCTCCCGGACCAGGTGGCCTTTGGCCACTCCGCCGATAGCCGGATTGCAGGACATTTGAGCGATGGTTTCAAGATGGATCGTAACCAGGCAGGCCGACAACCCCATAGCGCAAGCCGCGGCGGCCGCTTCGCACCCGGCGTGGCCGGCTCCGACCACGACGACGTCGTAGGCCTCCGCGGCTGTGGTTTTCATCTCATTTCCCCACGCAGAATCGGCCGAAAATACTTTCGATGACGTCGTCCGCCCTGATTTCCCCAGTCAATTGGCTGAGAAAAAGGAGGGTTTTCCGGATCTCTTCAGCGCAGATCTCCTCGGTATGGCCTTTAATAAGCAAGTCGCGCCCTTTCTTCAGGTGCTTAAGAACGTCCTCAAGCAACAATTTTTGCCTCATATGGAAAATGACATTTTCGCGGTTCTCTATTTTTGGGGAGAAGATTTCGTATATCTTTTTCTTCAACCGGCCCAGGTTCGTGCCTCTCAGGGCGGAAATTTCCAGGGAAGGAAGCTGCCCGAAGCGTTCTTCGATCTTGGTTATATCCATTTTTCGGCCGAGGTCTATCTTATTGAAGAGGATGAGAACGTTCTTGCTTCGGAATTCCTCGAGAAGGGCGAGGTCCTCTGATCCCGCGGGACGTGATGCGTCCAGCAAAATGAGAAGTCCTTCGGCCAATGAGGCAATTCTTTTCCCCCGTTTAATTCCTTCCCGTTCGACGGATGAACCTGCTTTTCCAAGCCCGGCCATATCGACCAGGTTGAAATAGACGTCCTTGATTTTGATCTTTTCCTTCAAATAGTCCCGCGTCGTTCCGGGATAGGGCGTGACGATCGCCCGCTCGTCTTCCAAAATGGCATTAAACAGGGTGGATTTCCCGACATTCGTCTTTCCTGCGATAGCCAGGGTGACTCCTTCGATGAGCGCTTTGCCCCCATCGTAGCTCGCAATAAGATCGTCCATCAGAACGATCATTTTCTCGAGGCTGGAGATTATCCTTTCCGGCGTGACGAACAACCGGTCATCCGGGAACTCGATAGCCGCTTCGATCTGGGCGAGAATGTCGATGACGCCGGCTCGAAACTCTCCGATCTTTTTGGATAGCTTCCCGTCTAGCTGGCCAAAGACCAGGCGGGCCGTTTCGACCGTGCCCGCTCGAATGAGATCATCGACCGCTTCGGCTTGGATGATGTCAATCCGGCCTTTCAAATAAGCCCGCAGGGTGAATTCGCCGGCTCGGGCGTGCCGCGCGCCGGCCTTAATCCCGAGGCGAACGGCTTCCTCCATGACCACTGGACTGCCGTGGCAGCTGATCTCGACCACATCCTCGCGAGTATAGGAATGAGGCGCGGGGAAATAAAGTAGATAGGCCTCATCGAAGACCTCGTTCGATTCGAGATTCACGAGGTTCCCTAAGACAGCCCGCCCTGGAGGAACCCTAGATATCCTCTTCTTCGGCCGGAAAAGGCTTTTGGCTATCTTGAGGGAATCGCGGCCGCTCAGTCGGACGATCCCGATCCCCCCATATCCGGGCGGCGTCGAGACGGCGATGATCGTGTCCTCAAGGGTTTGATCGAGCATTTGAATGGGATTTTAGTTTAGGCGAAGCGAATAGTAAAGGGGCTCGCTCAAAGTGGGCGAACGCTCTTCTCGCAGCTGGTTTGAACGACAAGATCGGGAAACGGTCTCGCTCCCGACTCGGGTTCTTAACGCCGTTTCCTCACCGTCCTTCTCGGCGGCTCAGAACTTGCTTCCCGGCTTCCTAATTACGGGAGTGCGCCGGGAAGCTCAAACATGCTTCGCCGGCCGGCCTCCTTTCCGGGCCGGCTTTCCTCGAAGGCCGGCTCGGAAAGGCTGAACCCTCCATGGTCGCTTCGGCCGTCTCCCGATCTTGTCGTTCGGTTCAATCCGTGAAAAGAACGTTCGCCCGCTTCTTCGCTCGCTAATCAAAAATGGAACGCCACTTCTCCTGGATCGATGATAAAATTCAATGTTTGTGTCCTTATTGGCTAAGGCGAGGGGATGGGGGATGAGCGAACATATAGGAGGTTTAGCCGTCAGCGGCTCCGTTTTTGAAGGGACCCGGCCTTGCGGGCGGCGATGATGTTTGAACCTGATCATGTCGATGGATAAAGAGATAAATGACGAGGATTATCATAATCGCCGAGATCTAGTGTGCGAGTTCATCGCCGCTGAAAAAATGGAGAGTCTGCCAGCGTGAAAAACCTCCGAAGGAGCGAATCCCCCGCCCCGAGCCCCTTATTTGCCCTGTTTGCCGATGGGAAAGATCTTGACCCGCTTTAAAAAGCCGTCGCCAAGGCTTTCGCTGGTTATGCCGGGGACTTGGTTGACGGCGATATGAACGATCCGTCGCTCGTAGGGATTCATGAGGTCCAAGATCTCGTTCCGGCCGGTGTCACAGACCTCCCGGGCGACATCCTGGGCGTATTCGCGAAGTCTTTTCTCTTTTCTTTTGCGGAAAAACTCGCAGTCGACCTGAACTTTCTGATTGGAAACCTTGTTCAGGATATGCTGCAAGGCCAGGAGAAGTTCCCCGTCTTTCCAGAGGAGGATTTGTTTGTCCTCCCCGTCGAAAACGACGAAGACGAAGTCGTTCTTCTTTTTGACCTGGTAGCTGAGGTCGAGAGGAAAGACCCGCAGCAGTTTCTGGAGGAAATCGGTCACGGCGTTCTCTTCGGCCTCGATTTTGGGCCAGACGCGGATGACGATTTCTTTGCTGAGCCCGAACAGTTTCGTCTTTTCGGTGACGATCTCGTAATTGAACTCCGAGCGGAGAATCTTCAGCTTGTGCTCGGCGTGACCGATGGCCTCCTCGAGGTTTTTGCCTTTGAACTCCTTGAGTTCTTCGGCTCCGGGCTCATTTTTTTCTTGGTTTTCCATTGGATTCAACCTTTTTCTTGTGAATCATGCTGTTCATGATGTATTGCTGTCCGATCTGAAGGACATTGGATGTCAACCAGTAGAGCACCAACCCGCTCTGAAAATTCATGAAAAAGAAGGTCATGACGACGGGCATGATGAGCATCATCTTGGCTTGGGAGGGATCAGCCGTCGTGGGGGTCATTTTTTGGGTGATGAACTGTGTCGCGCCCATAAGGAGAGGAGTGATATACAGGGGATCCTTGATCGAAAGGTCCTTGATCCAGAAGATCCAGGGGCTCTGCCTCAGCTCGATGGCGGCCCGCAACAGACTGAAGAGCCCGAAAAAGACGGGGATCTGGAGGAGCATGGGAAGGCAGCCGCCGGCCGGATTGACGCCGTTCTCCTTGTAAAGCTTCATCATCTCTTCGTTCATTAGGCGGCGTTGGGCGATATCGGTTTTGGACTTTTTATATTTTGCCCGGAGGGCTTTGATTTTCGGCTGGAGATCGGCCATTTTGGCCATGGATTTCGTGCTGTGGTAGGTCAGCGGGAAAAAGAGGACCTTGATGATGAAGGTCAAGATGATGATTGCGAATCCCCAGTTGGGAACGAATTTGTGGATGAATTTCAAGGTCACGAAAAGGATCTCGGCGATGAAGCCGAAGAAACCGAAGCGGACGATCTTTTTAGCCTCGTGTCCGAACGCCGTCAAGGCGTCGAAGTCCTTCGGCCCGACGAACGCTTTGCCGGGATTGGCCGCCGCCAAAAAGAAATAGGAGACCTTGTTCTCGACATCCACCTTTAGAAAGGCGGCCGTTCCGGCCCCCGCCGCCGCGGGAAGGAACAGCGCCGCAAAATAGTTGTCGTCGTAGGCGGCCCAATTAACGAAATTAAAAGCGCTTTGTTCGGGCTTGTATTTTTTTTCGTCGACCCGGTAGAGATTGGTGGAGGCGAAGACGGTGGCGCCGCCGCCCGATCCGAAGCTCTGTTTGAGCTCGTTCTCGGAGGGATTGCCGATCCCCGGCCCCCAGAGGATCCGGGGTTCAACGGGTTGGCCGTTCCTCCGGATCGAGACGGCGATGTCGAAATCATATCTTCCGCCGTAAAAAGTGAAGATTTTTTCGATCTCAAGCTCTTTTCCATCCGCGTAATTGAAACGGATCTCGGCTTTTTCTCCGTCTCTTATCTCCCGGCTCGAGCCGGTCACCTTATAAAGAGCGCTGTTGTATACGCTCGAAACAATCCCCGGCAAGCCGGCCTTGACCGCGTCGGGAGCATCATCATACAGGGAAAACGGAAAGACCCCGGCTTCCTTCGCGGATATCGAAACGAGATCCAGGTCTTCTTTTTTATCGTTTTTGTGCTGGCGCAACTTCCAGTTTGTCAAGACCCCGCCCTTGTTGCTCCAGACAGCCTGATAGAGCGAGGTGCCGAGCGTTATCTTGTCTTCGTTAGCTGCCTCTATTTGTTTTATATTCAATGGTTTATCAGATTTTTTGGCGGGCGGCTGAGGGGCCGCGACGTCGGCCTTTTTTTGTTCCGCGACCGGCTGGTCCTGGCCGGTTTGGACCGGAACCGTCTGCTCGGCGAAGGTCTGAAGTTCCGGCGATTTTTTGACGATGACGAGTTGCCAGACGAGCAACAGGAGGAAGGAGAGGATGATCGCAAGCACCAGTCTTTTTTCCATGCTAAGACCTCTTAAGGGACAGGATCGAGCCCTCCCTCGTGGAAAGGATGGCACCTCAGCAGCCTTTTCAGCCCGAAGACGAGGCCTCTGGCCGGCCCGTATTTATCGACGGCCTGGGCCATGTAATCCGAGCAGGTCGGATAAAAGCGGCAATGCCTCCCTAGAACAGGAGAGAGAATTCTCTTGTACGTTCGGAGCACGAATAATAAAACGGTTTTCATGCGCTCAACGGCGTTCCCTGATCGCTTGAAGGGCCGACTGATACCGTTCTAACAGGTCCTGCCGGGTCGCGTCCTGAATGTCTTTCTTGGCGATCAGTAAAATATCCAAAGGATATGTCAACAAATCCTTGTTCCTTCGATACAATGCTCTGATCCTGCGCCTGATCCTGTTGCGTTGGACAGCGTTTCCGACCTTCTTACTGGTGACGGCGGCCATCCGGGAATGGCCCAGACCATTGGGAAGATAGATCAGATTGAAAAAACGCCCTCGCGCGCAACTGCCTTTTTTGTAAAGATCAGTAAAATCTTTTTTCTTGCGGATCCTCTCGCGAGGACCATAGCTCTCTATCATCAAACAGCGAGGCGCTTCCGGCCTTTCTGTCTTCGTCTCTTGATGACTTTCTGCCCGCCTTTGGTGCTCATGCGGACCAGGAATCCATGGTCTTTCTTTCTTTTTCTGTTGTTCGGTCGGAATGTTGGCTTCATCGTCTTCGGTCCTTTAAGGACGCTATGTTAATAGACCTCTCGATTTCTGTCAAGCCGGATTTCAACTTCCCGGGCGCCGCCCGCATGGCCTGAAATAAAATTGAACAATCTCGAATATCGACCTATCTTATTCTTAATAATATATATATAAAGAATAAGGCCGTCTTGTGTCCATAATTTGAACCTTTTTTTACGACCGCCGTTCCCGCCCAAAATGCCATTCATCTTATTGATAATATTATGTTTAATAAATATATTCAGCTTGGCACCTTTATTGCAGTTTCTCGAGATATGGAAACGATAGTAGAAGATGTCATGGCCGACTACTTCAAGGGCATCCTTCAAAGAACCTTGCGGCGGGAAACCGCGGAATCGAGATCCCTTCCCAGCCTGGAAGACCTGTTCGAAGACTACATCCGCTATGTGCTGCGGATCACGTCCAACAACATCGCCCTCACCGCCCGGATCCTGAGGATCTCGCGTTCGGCCCTCTACCACCGCCTCAGCCGCGGCGGCCATTAAAATTTCAGGCCCTGTTCTTTTTTATGGGGGCTCGAAGTCAAGGGACGAGCCTTCGGCTCGCCACTCGCCCGTGGCTTGTGCCCACGGGCGAGTACGGCGGAAGTGGACCCCCGGGCAATGCCCGGGGGCCCGGCCGCCGAGGAAGGGGAGAGAGCCGGATTTCAATCCTCGCTTTCTTATCCAGGCGGCGGACAGGCCGCGATGACCGCGGGTCTAAGATCTCCGCCGGTCGCTAGTTTATTTCCAGCGCTTCTTGTTGACTCTTCACGGGGAATCGATTATAATGGCGGTTCATGAACTCCCTGAAGATTGGTGATAGAGTCATTTATCCCAATCAAGGCCTTGGCGTCATTGAAGACATCCAGGATGAGGCCTATAACGGAGAGCGGTTCCGCATCCTCCATCTGAGGATCCTGACCAACAACACCCTCGTCCTCGTCCCTTCCGCCTCCATCGAAGAGATCGGCATCCGCAAGCTCATTTCCGAACGCGCCGTCAAAGAGATCTTCGACTACATGAAGAACGGAGAAGTGGAAGTGAGCATGAACTGGAAAGGCCGCTATAAGGAGCATGTGAACCTGATGAGGTCGGGGACGATCCTGGACATGGTCGCGGTCCTGAAGAGCCTCTACTACCTCAGCCTGATCAAGCCCCTCTCGTTCCGCGAGAAGAAGATGATGGAAAAGGCCAAGGAATTGATCGTCACCGAGATCTCCGAGGCGGCCTCGCTTCCCTCCACCCAGATCGAGAGGAAGATCACCCACACGCTCTCTCATTGTTTCAAAGACGTTAAAGCCGGCTTGGACATCTGACCTCCGCCGCCATGGTCTTACCGTCGATCCTCCTCTTCGTGGTCTTTCTCATCGCCAGCGCCTTTTTCAACGCCTCCGAGACCTCGTTCATCGGATCCAATCCATACAGCCTGGAGTACCTCGAGAAAAGAGGCTCGAAAAAGGCGGCCGCCGTAAGAAAGATCCTGGCCAGAACCGACGATTTTCTAGCGACTATCGTCATCGGAAATACGCTGGCTAACGTCGCCGCGGCCGCCGTGGTCACGAATATTTTCCTTTCTCTCATGCCGAACCGGAAATCGTCCATCCTGATCGCCACGATCGCCACGACGCTCCTGCTTCTGTTCTTTTCCGAGATCAATCCCAAGATCTACGCAGCCTACAATCCGCTGAAGATCTCGTTCATCTTCATCAAGCCCATCCGGGCGCTCATGATCCTCTTCTATCCTTTCGTCAAGGCCTTCACTTTCCTCTCCAGCCTGCTTTTTCCCTCGACCGAGAGGGGCTCCGCGGGGATGGCCCATTCCATCACCATGGACGAGACCAAGGTGCTGCTGACGTCGGGGATCAAGGGGATGTCGGCCTTTCATAAAAAGATGATCGCCGAGATTCTGAACATCGCCTCCCGGCCGGTGAAGGAGATCATGACCCCGCGGCCGCAGATCAAGGCCATCGAAATCGGAGCGACCCGCCAGCAGATCCTCGACGCCGTCCTCGGCGAGGAATTCTCGCGGTTCCCCGTTTTTCGCGGCCGGCTGGACCACATCGAGGGGCTCATCCACACCAAGGACATCATCCCTTATCTGACCGAAGCCAAGGACTTCGACTTGTCGAAGATCCTCCGCAAGCCCTTTTTCGTCCCGGAATCGGCTTCGGTCGAAAAGGTCCTGATCCAGATGAAGGAGAATGCCGTCCATCTCGCCTTCGTCGTCGACGAGTTCGGCAACATGGAAGGGATCGTCACGCTCGAAGACATCATCGAGGAGGTCGTCGGAGAGATCCGGGACGAATACGACGCCAAAGAGGAGGACTGGTTCACGCCGGCCGGCGAGAACGCCTTCCTCATCAAAGGCGCCGCCGGCATCAAGGAGATCAACGAACGCCTGACCCTGGAGCTTCCAGAGAGCGGGGAATATACGACGCTGGCCGGATTCTTTCTTTACGAGTTCGGCCGGATCCCGGGCGAGAGGGACGCGTTGACCTTCAAGGGTCGCCGCTTCGTCGTGGAAAAAATGAATAAGAGGCATATCAGCCTGATCCGGGTGGACCTCACCCATGGCTGAGAAGACCGGTCCCGGCCGGACAATCGCGGTCAACAAGACGGCCTTTTTCCATTATGCGATCGTCGAAACCCTCGAGGCGGGCATCGAACTCCAGGGGAGCGAAGTGAAATCCATCAAAGAAGGGGGGATCAGCCTGAAGGAGAGCTTCGCCGAGATCAAGAACGGCCAAGCCTTCCTCTTGAACTGCCACATCAGCCCTTATGAACCGGCCAACCGGTTCAACCACGACCCGATCCGGCCGAAAAGGCTCCTCCTCCACCGCCGGGAGATCAAACGCCTCACGGGAAAAATCAAGGAAAAAGGTTTGACCCTGATCCCGACCAAGGTCGTCGTCAACGAGAAGGGCCGGATCAAGCTCGAAGTCTCGCTGGCCAAGGGCAAGAAAGCCTACGAAAAGAGAGAAGCCATCAAGGAGCGCGACCGGAACAGGGAACTTCGCGCGGTTTTAAAACACGCCAAGCGATAGCTTTCCGGCCAAACGGATGGCCTCCCGCAGACTGCGGGGATCGGCCAGATTCTTTCCGGCGATGTCGAAGGCCGTGCCGTGGTCGGGCGAGGTCCGGATGAAGGGCAGGCCGAGGGTGACGTTGACCCCCGACTCGAAGGCCGCCAGCTTGAACGGGATCAATCCCTGGTCATGATAGAGGGCGATGACGATCCTTTCCGGGTGGCCTAGGGCGCCGCGAAAAACGACGTCGGGCGGATAAGGGCCGCTGATCCTCATTCCCGAGGCCCGCGCTTCTTCGATGGCGGGAAGGAGCGCGTCCCTTTCCTCGTTTCCGAGCAACCCGTCTTCGCCGGCGTGAGGATTCAAGCCCGCGACAAGGAACTCGAAGGCCTCCGGCCGGGACTTTTCCATGCCGTCGCGGAGGACGCGGAAAAAGCGCTCGCAATTCTTCCTTGTCACGAGGGCGACCGCTTCTTTGAGAGGGCGGTGGTGGCTGAGAAGGGCGACCTTCATCGCCTCGGACCAGAAGGTCATGACGGCTCCGGGATAGAGCTGTTCAAGATAATCCGTGTGGCCGCGCCAGGAAATCCCGGCCAGTCCCCAGGCACGCTTGGAGACGGGGGCCGTCACGATCGCCGCGAGATCGCCCTTCCGCGCGGATTCGGCGGCTTCCCGGAAGTACCGAAAGGACGCGTCGCCGTTGTCCCTGTCGGGCGCTCCCTTTTTTGCCGCGCTCCGCGGATAGGGGATATCCCGGATCGTCAACTTTGTCCGTTCGAGCTTCAGACCGAGAATCTCCTCCATATCCTCCAAGACGGCCATCGACCCGAAAAGGACGTATTCCGCGGCAGGCAGGGAGGCTAGGTCCGAGAGGGATTTGAGGACGATCTCAGGGCCGATGCCGCCGGGATCCCCGAACGTGATCCCAATCCGGGAAAGGCTCATTTCTTGTCGGAGGTCTCGGCTTCGCCGCCTTCCTTGCCTTCGCTGAGCTTATACATATATTTGATGTTGCTCTTGAAGATGAGCAGATTGGGCGCGTTGTCGCGGTTGAGCTTGATG
>Ga0315294_10008512_pt1 | contig 11270 bp, 13 predicted proteins | sample YL17G13_40_MG_FD_203626 | JGI IMG/M metagenome (GOLD analysis project Ga0315294, IMG submission 203626) | Sediment microbial communities from Yellowstone Lake, YNP, Wyoming, USA - YL17G13_40 | ecosystem: Environmental > Aquatic > Freshwater > Lake > Sediment | place: USA: Wyoming | collected... | reverse complement strand
CTACATCAACCCCAAGGATAACGTCCACGGCCCATCCGTAGCCCTGGAAGATTCGCTCGTCCTGGAGATCTACGACGGGCCTCATTATTATCCGGAGAAGAAGCCGTACTGAGAAGAGCATAGAGCATAGGGCATAGAGCATAGAGAAAAGAAAAGGGAGAATAGAGCAGGGAGCAGAGAGCAAGGAGCGAAGAGCAAGGAGCAGAGAGCAAGGAGCATACTCTACAACCCCACCCCTCCTTGGAACGATTCCCGGATAAACCTCACCGCGGATGGTTCCGCGGTGGTAGTCCCTTAAAAGCCCGCGAACGCCCCTGAAAGGGAATCCGGTCACCGCGAGCATGATCTCCTGACACATCAGGGTCCCGTAGGCAAATAGATTTTTCATCATCTTGGGGTCACGACGCCATGCGGTTCAGCGGCCGCGCCGTCCGCTGCAACCGCTCAGGCACCCCCTATTCTGCGGGCATCTCGCCAAGCGCGGCGAGCGCATCCTGCTGTTTGGAGCGCTTTTTGCATTATTTATATCGGGAAGATTCAGCTCGATGGGCGTTCCATTGGAGTCCGTTGCTCAAACTGTCCCGAAACGTTCTTTAATTCCATGAAATTGAAACTGAAATTGAAAAAGTGAAGTTTTTTCGTTCAGAAAGAATCCATGGAACCCCTTCAACCTCGTCAGCTTTTCACCCAATAGGCCAAAAAAGTGACTAAATGAGAGCACTTCCTCCAAACCATTATGGAATCATACTTTTCAACAGGTTGACTTCGAACCAACCCCTCTATCCTCACTATCTTCTTTTGCAGGTTTATTGGCAATTGACTAATATAAGGAGGAAATCAATGAACAAAGCTAAAGATTGGTCAAAGACTTTTTTAATTCTGGTCGCCCTCCTTTCCCTGGTATTTGCCGCTGCATGTGCTGAAGTTCGCTTGAACTTGAATACGATTCCTGCCCCGCCGCCGACTAACAAACTGCGGGTCTTCATACAGCCCGTCTCAGGCTATAACCCGTTTGGCTGGAAAACACCCCAGGCAGAGTATGCCAGAATAAACATCCAAGGGATCGGGAATTATTTTTGGCAGACGGGGATCTATGAAGTGATCGAGGAAAAAGAGGTCGATAGGGTCCTCGGAAAACAGCCCGATTCATCGGAGTGGTCGCGAAAGGATTGGGACTTGACCAGGCAGGTTGGCAGAGCCCTCCATGCCGAATACGCAATGATTGTGGAACGAGGCACCCTCGGCGGTCAGTTTTATTGGCGTACCATCTTAATCAACGTGGAAACGGGGAGAAAATATGAATTTTCGACGCCCGTACCGCTAGGCCGTGCAGAGGACTATTCCCCTATTGTCAGGTTTTCCTACCAGAAAATATTCAGCGAGGCCAAGAGCGATTTGCTGGCCACAGCAATCCGCAAAGGCCGTCTGGCGGCGCCCGAGATCACGGCGCAGCAGATACCCGCTCCCAAAGGTAAATCTGCCCCGGCCCCCACGCTACCGATGGGGCCCCCGAAACCCGTGCCCCCGCCTTCCCTCCCGGATGGCAAGCCGTCTCCTTCACCTTCGCAGGCTCCGGTGGACAAAGTTCCTATTCCGAGACCCGTTGCCTCACCAGCACCAATACCTCCTAAAGAGCCCATTCCTCCTCCAGCGATTGCCCGGGAGGCTGGTTTGGGAAAGGCACCCCTGGCGGAACTTCAGCCCGAGGGCGGGAAAAAGTTGGCGGTTTATGATCTGGAGGCAATTGAAGCTAATAAAGTCGTGGCCCTGATTCTTACGGAGGCATTGCGGCATGAGCTCTTTAAGCTGAAGGTTTTTCATCTGGTCAACCGGGAGAATATTGTTAGCGTTCTGGAAGAGATGGCCCTTCAGAAGACCGGCCTAGTGGACGAAAAAGAAGCTGTTAAGGCAGGGAAAGGACTGGCCGCTCAGCAGATTGTTCTTGGCCGGTATGGAACCTTAGGAAAAATTTCGGTCCTTCAGGCCAAGCGGCTTGATGTGGAAACGCAAAGCGACCTGGGGTTTGGCTCTTTGAAATGCGATATCGGCCGAGAAGATGAATTACTCCAGCGTATGGGAGAGCTGGCAAAAGAAATAGCGGGGAAAAAATAAAGCCAATACTTTATTGGTTGCCTGACACCGAATTTTCCAAGGCTTCTTTTTATTACCCTATTACCGGCGCCTGACGCCGAATTTTCTCAATGAAAATCTCTCCATTGCCCTGTTCCGACCCCAATTTTTGGCACAAACTGCGCTGGTTTTTTAATGATTTGGATTTTTCTTGGGCCAATTGGTGATCTCAACCTTCAGCGGCCAGGCGGAGCGGAAATCACTAATCCGCATCTCCTGAGGCCCAGCGCTGGCAAAGGCAGGCACCGGCGTCCCAAGGCGGGAGAAGAACATACCAGCAGCATTGAGCAAAAGACCGATCGCAATCGCTGTCAGGATAAACTTGGTGTACCAATCCGCTTCCACCTTCATGAGAATACCTCCTGTTCCAATTTATACCCTCTCTCCGGCTCACTTTACCAGATTAGCTTCCTTACGGCAGGAAGCTCCCTGCCTCAGATAGAAATGATTTTTCATCAGCGCCCAAACATATTTGGGGTCAGGCTACGGCAATACGGTATTTTTTTCTTGTTAGACCCTTTAAACTTCCTCATATCAGTTCTGACGCCAAGACTTCTTTTCAATACCTTATTACCATTGCCTGACACCGCATTTCCCATTGCCTGACACCGAATTTCCGGCCCATCCAGCATCAGGCGCGCGGGCTGCGGCGTCCTCTGGATCTTTTTATTCGGTGTACCCTTTCCTGCATTTCGATCTGGCTGCATTCTTCGCACCAGTATTGTTCACCAAGACTGGAATAAGCCTCTGTGGCAAGCTTAATCACTGTCCCACACCGGGAGCACCGCGTAGGTTCATAATCGGGTGGGTTCTCCAGCTTCGTGAAGTTGTATTCATTGGTTCCGTACCAAACGTACATTTCCGTTTCGAAGGAGCCCCTGCACTCGGGGCAATCCTTCCAATCACCTGGATGGCCCTCATTGTGATGGGATGCACAGAGGGTGTACCGACGGTGGTTCCGGTGACAACTGTTGCGCGCGTAGGAAAAGATCACGTACTTATGTTCGTCATCGCAAATCCAGTTCCCGCAACAGTCAGTCTTGGTTAGCCTTCTGGTCTTTCCGCAAAGGCCGCAGCGCGGTTTGCCTGAAGACGATTTGCCTATACCCTTGGCCATTTCGTTTTCCTTTCTCAGCGAACAATGCCCCTCAGCCGCGAGCGGTTAGCCTTCGGCATTTTTATCATATGTTCTCAATATTTAAGCCCGAGAATTTCTTTCTAACACTTGATATTAAGCTGAGCTTTCTTTCCGATCTAAACCTAAACCTCAACCTTAGCCTTGTGGTTTTAGCATTTTAGGTTCAAAAACGGGGGTCTAAGGCCAAAAACAGCCCCCCTTTTGGGCCTATTCGCTTGGAATATCGATTAGTCGGTCTGATCCGACCCGGGAAGCAAAACCTATTCGAGTGGAGCGATTTTCTGCAGCTCCTGCTGAGCCCGTGCCCTCTCCCAATCAGCGAAGAGTTCTTGCTGATGGATTGTCGCCTACTCGATTACCAGTCCCATCACCCGAGGCGGTAAGCGACCAGAGAAAACAGAAAGATTCCCGATGTCGATCAGCGCAATGTCGCCACTGTACTCGGCATGGAAATGCGGCGGGTTGTGGTCGTCAAAGAACATCTTGATGACGATACCAAAGAAACGGCAGATCTCAGGCACGGGCGGCCTCGCGCTGCAAGCCGGGGAAAACCTCTTCCGGTTTCTTACCCGTTGCTTTCAAATACAAGGAGTCGGGGCAGAGATCGATTCGATCACCCCAGACAAGCTCGCCGAATGAACCGATCCGAACCTGCTCAAAAATATGACGGTCGCGCCACAAGGCGAAAACGCCTTTCCCAACCAGGTCCGAAAGGTCCACTACTCCAGACACTCCATCGTCAAAGGCCAATTTCAGGCGATAACCCTGCAATACCTTAACTTTGGAGATTTTCCGCATATCTAAATCCTCCTTGCCGATTCATAATACCACGGATGAAGGCGTCGGGGAAGAGCGACGATGCCATGGACAGCCAACGATAAAGATTGTCATGTTTTCTGCGTCGGACCCGACCAACTCAAACCAAGAAGATATTGGGGGTTAGCTCTCGGCAATTTATAACCTTAGAATGATCATTTTAGGTTCAAAAATGGAGCTTTAAGCCCCAAAACAGCCCCCCTTTCGGGCCTATTCACTTGAAATATCAGTCAGTTGCCCTGGTCCGACCCTGCAAAACTCAAAGAGCAAAGATATACCAACTCTACTTGACAGATTCGCCGGCCTGAAATATGATCCCAAAGTGATTAATCGTCGCATCCCGATTCAAGGAGGGAGCGACCTCATTCGATCACAAAAAGGGATTTCCCAGCCATCCGTGATAACATCCAATTTGAGCGAATGGACTTCTATTTCAGGAACTGACGAAGATGACGGCCGAGGATAGCCGAACATCCCCCTCTCCAACAGGGAAGGTCCCGCGCACTGAGTTTTTTTCGATCGAGGAGCGGACCAAAGATCCCGGGCGAGCCTTGGACCTGCTCCTTTCAGAGGCTCTGCCATTGGTCCCCGAAATAGCGCAGGAAAAGATGCTTGCCAAGTATGAGGAGTTGCGTCGGGCGTGGGCTTCAAAGGTCTTGCTCGAGGGAGAGGACGAAGTCCGCAGAAAAGCGCTACTCTATCTGGAAGCTCTGTCTAAGTTGCCGAATTTCGATCATTTCGATATTTCTGGAAATCCCCATCAGGCTCACGCTCAGGTAAACGCCGTCTACGTAGGTACCCAGGGCAGGCCTGAGAGCGTATCTCCCTTTCGGGCATGGCGCGCGGATAATCGCATCTTCGGATGCGGAAATTCAATGTTGATAGCCTGACTATTAGTCAAAGGTGTCAGGTCTTGAATTGTGAGATAATTCGTTCACCGAATCCCTTAATTTCTTACCGGAAGTCATCTCCTCATTACCGCTGCCTGACCCCGGGCCGTGACCCGCGCTTAGGAGTTTTATTTAACTGGTGCTTTGGGCGCAACCGTCGCGTCGCCCTGGCCGCTCCTCTCAAGTCCCCTGGCGACGAAGCCCGAGGCCTTCATCTCTTCGATGAACTCGCGAAGGTAGCGCGCGCCGGCCTCCCGGCCCCTGGGCGTGCCCATCGCCTGCTCGATGACCATGAAGCGGCCGTCCATCACTCGCACGGTGGGATTGGTCTTCGCGAACTGGAGGAGCGGCTGCTTCACCCCGGCCGCGGCTTCGAGCTTATCCTTCAGGAAAACGTCGATCGCCGCGGGCGAGGTCGGCACGCGCACCAGTTGCGCGCGCTTCAGGGTGCGAGTCAGGTAGAGGTCGTAAGCGCTCTTGTTGCCCACGGCGACGCGCACCCCGTCGCGATCGACATCCTCGATCGTGCGCAGCGACGAATCCGCAGGCACGAGATAGGTTGCCTCGATCACGACGTATGGCGCCGTGAAGGTGATTTCGGCTGCCCGCGTCGGATCGATCGCAAGAAAGGCAATGTCCCACGCGCCCTTCTTGAGCGCATCGAACACCTTGCCGGCGGCGTCGAAGGTGACAAGCACGACGGGAACCCCCAGGCGCCGACCCAACTCATGCGCCAGGTCCACCGACACCCCGCGCGGCTCGCCGGTCGCCGGGTCCTTCTGCGCGAGGACCGGGTTGCCGAAGTTGATCGCTGCACGCAGCTTGCCGGTGGGCGCAAGTTCCGAACGAGCCCCTGGCGGAGCTGCTGGTACTGTGGCGCAAGATGACAGCAATAAGCCGGCAAGAAGCAGAACCGCTGCACGACCTGCTTTAAGCATAGAATGATGTAGTTCATCCATAGTGACCTCCTACGTCTGAAATCGGAATTCCGGGGACATATCACTTAATTTGCCCTGACCTATATTGGACTTTGCAGATATCATCAAATCAAGTCTCTGCCCCGCCCCCCGGATTACACCTACAATTCGATAGGGAGAACCACGGAGAAGAGTTGATAATTAAGGATTGAAAGCGTTAACACACAGTTCAGCCGTCTTTATCGGCTGGAACTGATTGCTGGCTTACTAGGTTTGAATGCTGAGCCACCCTAAAGTTGTTTAAATGTCAGGATATTATTTCAATTAAATTTTAAAAGAGCGTCCTGCTTCCTGCGCTTCCTGTAAGAATTCACCGTATGTCACTCGTTCGCCCTCTACCGTGTGAATCTAAGTGGCACCTTCAGAATATTGGACACCCGCTTCGGTAGAAACGACTGATCCTCCTTTTTGTCCTTGCTAGACGCTGGAATTTCGTATTTTTTGGCGAGATAAATCGCGACGATTCCGTTCCCTTTGTATCCAACATTATGGATCTGAACTAACAGTTTGCCGTCAGAAGTTATACTGAATCCAGTCAAGTCTGTGACACTGAATTCATTCGGGGCTGCGACGTACTTGCTGTAATTTAACATTTTGCTTGTGCATATACTTCCAAAAGATATGACTACGACGAGCTGCACTTCTCGGTTGATGATGCTGTCTTTGTTGCCTTGGTAGTTAGTGGTGATTCGCGTGCATAGCTTCAGAGGGACTTCCTCCTTACTGAGAGAATATCCATCACCCAGCATGAAGAGTTGCTCAGCCATCGGGGGCTCTAAAAATGCAGCCACAAAATCTTTATCTGATTGGCTTGCTATCTGTTGAGATGACGCATCAATAACGCCGCCACAAATTCCCATCGCGAACCACACCACTGTTACGACCATAATCAAATTCTTCATATCATTTCTCTCCTTTCTCTATGACCTAATAATAAAGATTGTTGCAGCATTTAGGGATTACCGGGGCGGTCATAAATATATAACTAACTTCCGTCAAGCTTTGGCCAATTCTTAAGATACTTATTTATGACCGTCCCTGTTACCCCTAGTGTTCATCTCCGCTAACGCCCGAGCTCAGCCGCGGTCACAGACCGCGAAGCAGGCTGTGAGCGTCGGCTGCAGCGCTTTGTTGTGCCTATTTTTGCCTTTGGTTCTATTGGCGTCTTGCCTTTTCAGAAACTGAGGCAAGTCTTGAAAGTGAGCTTAAAACCCATATTGTACTGATGCAACCATTCACGATTGTTCTTACTCTTCGCAGTAGCAATATGAACCAGATCCAGACGAAGGCGTCTTTTTGACTTTGCAAAGCTTGAATGGCACAGGTTTTAACGCCGGCCTGTCTCCAGAAATCCATTCTTTAAGATCGAGTAAACATGAAGAAAATTCCTTTGACAAAGTCGCTATATATTTAGAATTTGCCTTTGGTGTAAATTTCCACATCAAATTACACGTATAGTTACGATAGGTACGGAAACCTCCGCTATCTCCAATTCTTTCAGAATAATGATACTCAAACCAGAAAACCGATGGTTCTTCTGCTCTAATATCCGCATTCACATTATTATCAGATTTTACTGTCCAGCCAACGATCTTCGGGTTGGAGCATTGAACAGGATCCTTGAAAACATATGCATAAACATATCCTTGAGTTTTGTCAATAAAAGTTATGTTTGCAATTGGCCCGGTGGAAGGAGCGTAATGGGCTCCGCAGGCACAACACATCATTAACAGGATCATAATGAATAGGAATGAGAAAAAATGTTGTGTTGGGATTGGTGTTTTGGTTTTCATATAAGCCTCCGTTAGTAAATTACTCGCACGAATGGGTTTTGCCACAACAGGGATTGGACAGTCTTCATAAATCAGGAAAGGCAGACTGTTTCTTTCTTTATAGGACAATTGACCATTTTTAGTTTTGAGCAATGAAACATATTAATTTCAAAGGCATACCTATTACTGGCGCGTATAGGTATCGGTTTTATACACTCTGTATAAGACGGTGTACACCGTCCAAATAAAAATGCCTCCAAGAGGAGAGGAAAAATTCCCCCGGAGGCTTCATTTGTTACCTTCCAGTAATATCCTTTCATACGGTACTCTAGAAGGTTAGGGGTTAGCGTAAGGAAGGCTGTAAATTTAGAACGCCTGATTTAAAAAGGACGAAACGGGAAGGCACCCCCAAAGGGACATTCAACCTCCCCTTGGAGGTTTCACTTGATCATCTTCTGATAAGCCCACCTTCTCATTTTACGCTTCAGAAGGTTAGAGGTTTGGTTGTTGGGTTTGCTTGGTTCCGGAGAGGAAAACAACTATCAAAAAAAATACTCTTAATCTCAAGGCCGGTCAAGAAGAAAATTGGCTTTAGAAATGGCCTCGGTTTTCAAGCCCAAATTGATGACTTGCGTTTGAAATGTGGCATTCTAAGAGAAAATCCTAAAAAACAAGAGTACAGGAAGTAATGCTTCCTTGCCTTCTTTATACAATGTGTCAAGAGAAGTTCGTCCCATGGCAAATTAGTGATGTGTCCCCCGATTTCCATGCCGTGCAGGCCGGGCCTTAGTCGAACTTAATACGTTTTGGCAATTATGTTCTTAGTAGAAAAGGGGTCGCTGTTTAGAGTCTTAAGGATTGTCAAAGACTCCTCCCCCCCATGGCTCGTTAACCCGAACGGCCCGCGCTGCGAATGATGAAGTCAATGTCCGCCACAGAGATTACGCCGTCGCCATCCGGATCACTGGATTCAAGCGTCCCGGCGCACTCGTGGCAGCTAAATATCGTTTTTAGGTACTTCTTCTCGACAAGGGGAGGTATCCGATCATAGAACTTCGGATTGTCAGGGAACCTCTCTTTGTAGAATTCATACAGGCCCCTGGTTGCCTTAAGACGGTTGCATTCGGAACAGGCCAGAACCTGGTTGTGAATGCTCTGGATGGTATCGCAGGTGGCGCATTCAGGCTTGATCCGAAGCGACTTGGGAACGATGTGCTCGCGGTTGAGGTTTACATTCGATCCGCAGTACACACACTCTCGTTCGGATTCGACGAGCTGCCAGTCCTCACGCGTAATCTCGGACCAAGTCTTGACCCCATCTCGGAGATCCCTGAACGTGCTACGGATGAACCCATAGTGACGGCGCTTTGCTTCGGCAGCGTTGCCACTGGCAAGCGCTCGCTTCGCAATGATCTTGGCGTACTGATAAAAAATCAATTCGCGGATTGTCTTGACGTCCTTGTCTGGCACTGGCTCTTTTTTTTGGTTCCCCGGGTCGGACCCGGCCAACTCTAACCGGGAAGATAGTGGCGGTTAGCCCTTGGCAATCCATCACCTTAGAATGATCATTTTAGGTTCAAAAATGGGGGTCTAAGACCAAAAACAGCCACCCCTTTAGTCCTATTCGCTTGAAATAGCGAATAGTTGCACTGGCCCGAGCTGGGATAGGGTATAGGAAATACGGTACCCCCTAAAATAACAAAGAAACCTTGTTTCCATTTTCAAAAAAAGGCCTTACTTCAATGGCGCGAATGGGTTCGAGAATACTGCCGAGTTCCACCCGCAATGTGTCGCGCAATACCTGTCGCATCTCTTCATGATTCAATTGGTAATTGCTTCCCATGTCAGAGGGAGCCAGGCACAATTTTTCAAGGGTGTCGACATAGCGTAGAACGTTTTCCTTATCATATACGAAAATGTGGCTGGGAATCGATTGTGTCTGGTTGAATAGCCCAAAAGCGAATCCAAATCTACTCTGCGTCTCTCGCTGACCGGAGCTTCCTCCCCCTCCTTGCCACAATACCTTATGTTCCGGAATTGCAAAGTATTGCTGGTATGAATTACGGCTGTCCCAGTAATTCAGGGGCTCGGGAATGGCATAAATACGCTCTTGGTGCCTCTTTTTTCGGGGCCTCGAGATTTTCTCCATGGTGAACTTCTTTTCCCATGCACGCGGATAGATCTCTTTATATTGATCTCGGAGGATCCTTTTGGCCTGCGGATAGTATTCCTTTAAAACCTTTCGGAAGTATCGGTTTTTCACATCGCGGTCATGCTCCAGGAATTTCGCCATCCGGGTGTTGATCTCGCGTTCAAAATGGCGCAGGACGGCTTCGTCAAGCTCCGACACGATCTGCTCTGTTGTAATTTTCACATATCGCTTATCCCAATAATGCGAAGGATCAAGCAACTCTTCTTCTATGATAATGGTGAACGGAGAACAAGGAGCCTGCTTCATGAGCCGTGCAATTTCGCGATGATCGGTTGCGTGACGGAACTGCTCGCTGCCGTGACCGAACCCGTAGTTCTGGAGCGATTGGAGGATCCTTTGCACATCCAGCGGTATTTCCTTAAAAGAATCTCGGCCGTATATTTTAGTCCCGGTCAAAGGCTAACCCCTTGCCATCTTTGCTAACCCTCTTTGCGTCTCCCTTGCAATTCTTCGCAACTCTTCCAGAACCTGGCCGAATGGGGTTTCCCATTTTGATCCCCCTCACCCCACCCTCTCCCGCAAGGGGAGAGGGATCTTCCGGCCTAAGAAGGTAAATATGAGTTAAATGGAAAAGCCCATGCGGGAACTCGATTCTTCGGCTGTAAGGGTGGGAGCGCAGGCCTTCACGGAGCCGGTCTAAAAGTTCCGGTTTTGGGGGTTGCCCCAAGGCATGGTTTGGGTTTCGGTTTGGCAGAACCTGATTTGAGGCGGGTATTCTGGAGTTAGCCTTTGGCATAGGCTTCCCTCCTCTGGGGCGAGTGAGCAAAGGTGATCATTTTTTCTTCGATTATGTCAAGTTTCTGGAGGCGGAAGAGGGTGGAGGGGAGCGGGAACCTAGTTCTATTTTTTCCGCCCCCACCCTGGCCGTTCGACTCAGCTCTGGCCGAAGCCCCCCCCATCGAGAGACTGTGTTGCAATGTCATTCTGAGGCGTCAGCCGAAGAATCTGGAATTTGGCAATCGGTAAGGTGCTTTTTGATAGTAGGCATTTATGGGAAATATCGATCCGCCGGGCCTGTTCTGCTTGTTCAATAACCTCTTTGACCCGCTTCAACGCTGCCTTATCTTTAACCTTCCGCAGATCTTTTACAAAACTATCTTTGAACTGGACGTTCACTCTTGCTCCTTCATAAGTTTGAAAACTTCATCCCGGCTGACTGTATCGGTCCCCTCACCTTCTTCAATTGCACGCGCGAGCGCTACGTCCTCCAAAGCCTCTTCAACTAGGCCCTGAATCAAGTCTCGTCGTTCTTCGAGCACTTCGATGAGAGCTTCTTTGAGAATCTCTTTGAGCTGGTCGTGGTCGACTGATGTTTCCATATTGTTCCCCCCTTGT
>Ga0315294_10008511_pt1 | contig 11270 bp, 11 predicted proteins | sample YL17G13_40_MG_FD_203626 | JGI IMG/M metagenome (GOLD analysis project Ga0315294, IMG submission 203626) | Sediment microbial communities from Yellowstone Lake, YNP, Wyoming, USA - YL17G13_40 | ecosystem: Environmental > Aquatic > Freshwater > Lake > Sediment | place: USA: Wyoming | collected... | reverse complement strand
CAGCCAGCCGCATTAAAAGATTAATCAGGCATCCAGAGAGGATTGAAGCTGGTATTGCTCCAGAAACCTGGGCTTCGATGCAAACCACTGGTTCTAAAAAACATCCTTATGAGATTTGGACAATGTACGTGATAGAAAAAACTAAAGGACAAAAATCTATTAGAATTATTAGTGCGTGGAAATATCCTGGGAAGACCAATCCCGGTGACCCAATTCCTATTCCGCCAGATATTTTTGAGGAAATAATGATTTCCCTCGCGAAAACGAGCCCAAAGGCGAAGTCTGAGCGATAAGGAAATCTTTACCAAGCACTCAAATTATTTCTTTATGTATTTCGTTTATTTGATTCGTAATAAAAGAAGAGGGGAATTGTACTTTGGTTATACAAATAATTTGTTAAGACGTTTCAAAGAACATAAAGATAAACAACCCGATCTTATTTATTGTGAAATGTACAAGAGTAGAAAAGATGCAATTTTAAGAGAGCAAAAATTGAAACAAAGAGGTCAGAGTGTTAGATGGCTCAAGGAAAGAGCCAAGTATAGCTTAGAAGAATAATTTGAGTGCTCGGTGCTCAAAATTATAATAAACTTTTCTCACTCCGTTCAAAAATTTTAATAATTTTGGCATGCCTAGGGAAGAATTTGAAAAAATAATCAGTAAAGCTTTAGAAGTTTTTCCTGATTATTTTAGGAAAAAAATGAAAAATGTGGCAATCGTAGTGCAAGATGAACCAGATGAATTCCAGAAACAGCAATTAGGTTATTCTTCTGGTAATTGCATTCTGGGTTTGTATGAAGGAGTGCCCCAAATCCAAAGATATAATTACAATAAAGTGGCGCCTGATAAAATCACTTTTTTTCAAAACAATATTGAGAGAATAGCTAATAATAACGATGATAATATAAAGCAATTAATTACTGAAACTTTGTGGCATGAAATTGGCCATCATTTTGGCATGACAGAAGAAGAAATACGAAAGTATCAACCCCGTTAGAAGTTCGCCATTATTATTGGTGGCAAAAAAGTGCTTTAGCGCTTTTTTGCGAGAGTTAAACCAAATTAATAAAGAATATAATAAATTATTTCTTAGAACCATCGCAAATTTCTAACGGGGTAAAACATAATTCTATGTCCAAAATATTTATTATTAATAACCTGGGAGAAAAACAGCCTTTTTCTTGGCGAAAAGTATATCAAAGCGCTCTGCGCGTTGGCGTTCAAAAAGCTTTAGCCAAACAAATTGCCTCAAGAATAGAAAAAGAAGCTTATAACAATATTCGTACCAGCGAAATTTTTAAGAAAGTTCAAGAATATCTTTATCAAGATTTTCCTAAGGCTGGAATGCGTTTTAGTTTAAAAGAAGCTATGAGACAATTGGGACCAAGTGGTTTCCCCTTTGAAAAATATATTGCTGAGATTTTTAAAAGATTAGGCTTCGCTGTCCAAATAAATCAGCATCTTCCGGGAAAATGCGTTTTTCATGAAATTGATTTTTTAGCAAAAATAGACCAACAATTACTGATTGGCGAATGTAAATTTCATTCTTTGCCAGGATCGAGAGTTGATTTAAAAGTAGCTTTAGCTGATTATGCCCGTTATTTGGATTTAAATAGTGGCAATTTTTTTAAAAAAGCATCTTTGAAAAAATTGAAAATCAGGCCCATGCTAGTAACTAATACTAAATTTACCAGCGAAGCGATGCGTTATGCTGAATGTATGAAAATAGATTTGTTAGGTTGGCGTTATCCAATAGACAGGGGATTAGAATATGTTATTGAATCAAATAAATTTTATCCGATAACCATCCTTCCGTCTTTAAAGGGCGATTTATTACATGCCTGCGGACAAGAACAGATAATATTAGCTCAAGATTTATTATCGCTTGATCTCAATAAATGTGCTAAGAAAACAGGTATTTCAGAAAAAAGGTTATTAAGTTTGAAAAAAGAAGCAGAGACATTAATGAAAGATTGAAGTCGCACAAATCACTCACCCTTTTCTCTTTCGCTCCTGATATTCCGCCAAAGACAATTAATCTTTGCTCACTTCGGGAAGCCTTCCGGAATGTCGCTCGTCCCGTTAAACGGGACTTCACTCAGTTCCGGTTTTCCTCTCGCTCGCTTCAGTTAATTGTTCCTTTGGCTCCATAATGTCGCTCAAGAGATAAGGGTTCGTTCTTGATAAGAATTATAGAATTGAAATATAGTATGAAAGAAGTGAGCTCTTGTTTTTGAGCCGCTTCAGGGGAGGGATCCAAAAAGGGTCTGCTTTAGCAGACCCAAAATAAAAAGGGGAGAGGTGTAACATGCCCCTCCCCTGCTAAGGCGAAAAAATAAGAGTGAACTTCTGAACAAAAAAATGCTACCATCTGTCTGAACTAAAGGACCGAAATCCTCTAATCCGTCTAAATGGTAGCAATGCTACCACCTGTTAGAACTGACAGACTTGCGTCAATCAATCCCTTCAGATGATAGCACATTTATTATAGCAAACTAGGAGAAGCTGTCAAGTTAAAATTGTGGATAACTAGTGAATATGATCAATCAAGAAATTGCCAATATCTTCTATCAAATTGCCATTTATTTGGAAATGGATAATATTCCTTTTAAACCTCAGGCTTATGAAAAAGCAGGTCTAGCTTTGGAAGGTTTAAACGAAGATATTAAAGATATTTATAAAAAAGGTGGCGAAGAAGAATTAAAAAAAATTCCTGGGGTAGGAAAAAATATTGCCAAAAAAATTATTGAGTATTTAAAAATTGGGAAAATCAAAGAATACGAAAAATATCATCACAAAATGCCGGTTAATATTGGAGAACTGATTCAAGTAGAAGGTATTGGGCCAAAAATGATCAAAGCTTTGTATGAAAATTTGAAAATTACCAATCTGGAAGATTTGGAAAAAGCTGCTCAGCAAGGGAAACTGAGGAAGCTACCAAATTTTGGAGTCAAGACCGAACAAAATCTTTTACAGAGCATCGCATTTTTAAAACGTTCCCAAGGAAGATTTTTATTAAGTGAAGCTTTATTTTTAGCCGAAGATATAATTTCGCAATTAAAGAAAGTTAGAGAAATTGATAAAATTACTGTTGCTGGATCGTTAAGAAGAATGAAAGAAACGATTGGTGACATTGATTTATTAGCTACTATAAAAAAAGAGGCAAAAGATGGCGCCAAAAAAGTAATGGATGCTTTTGTGAATTTAGACGGTGTAATTAAAGTTTGGGATTATGGCTTGACCAAATCATCAGTGAGATTTGATAAAAAAATAGACGTTGATTTAAGAGTAGTTGATGATTATGAATTCGGTTCAGCTTTGCAATATTTTACCGGTTCTAAAGAACATAATATTAAAACCAGAAAACTGGCCATTGGGAAGAATTTGAAATTAAATGAATATGGAGTTTTTAAAGGCAAGAAATTAGTTGCTGGCAAGACAGAAGAAGAAGTTTACAAAATCATTGGCTTGCCTTATATCGAACCAGAGTTAAGAGAAAATACCGGTGAGATCGAAGCTGCCCTAAAAGATGAATTGCCTAATATTATTGGTTATTCTGACATTAAAGGCGATTTACATTGTCACTCTGATTGGGATGGAGGAGAAAATTCCCTTGAAGAAATGGCAGAAGCGGCAAGACTGTTGGGTTATGAATATTTAGGCATTTCTGATCATACAAAGTTTTTGCGCATAGAAAATGGCTTAGATGAAAAACAATTATTAGAGCAGCATAAAGCTATCCAAAAACTGAATACTGAATATAGAATACAGAATACAGGATTCAGTTTACTCCATGGCTGCGAAGCCAATATTTTAAATGATGGCTCTTTAGATATTGATGATAAAGTGTTATCTCAATTGGATTATGTCATTGCCGGTATCCATTCGAGTATGAAAATGACCCGCGAAGAGATGACCCAGAGAATAATTAAGGCAATGGAAAATCCTTATGTAAAAATTATTTCTCATCCCACTGGTCGTTTGATTAATAGAAGAGATGAGTATCAGCTTGATATTGAGAAAATTATGGAAGTAGCGAGAGAAACAAGGATCGCTTTAGAAATAAATTCTTTTCCCTCAAGATTAGATTTAAAAGATACTAATATTAGAAAAGCCATTCAAAAAGGAGTAAAATTAGTTATTAATACTGATTCTCATCATCGCGATCATTTGCTTTTTATGAAATTTGGTATTGCTCAGGCTCGTCGCGGTTGGGCCACGAAAGATGATATTATAAATTCGTGGCCAGTGGAAAAACTTTTAGAGTTTTTTAAAAAATCATAAATCATTTTCTGTCATTGCGAGGAGTGAGCGAAGCGAACGACGAAGCAATCTCAGAGATTGCCACGCTCGCCTTATGGCTCGCTCGCAATGACCAAAAATTAAAAATTGACAGCAATGTTGTCATCCCCGCCCCCGCTTTCGCGGGGATAAACTCCAGCGGAGATCCCCATTTTCATGGGGATGACAAATAAAATTATAAAGTTAGTATTATGTCTTACATTAAATGGTTTAAAGACATTACTATTAAAGATGTTCCTTTGGTGGGAGGAAAAAACGCTTCTTTAGGAGAAATGTATCGTTATCTTACGCCAAAAGGAATTAATATTCCCAATGGTTTTGCCTTAACGACCAAGGCCTATTGGAAATTTTTGAAGGCAAACGATTTGGATAAAACTTTGACAGAAATTTTTAAGGATTTCAATCCTAAAAGTATAAAAAGTATTCAAGAAATCGGTAAAAAATGCAGAACGGCAATTGCTAAAGGTACTTTTCCGCAAGATTTAAGGGAAGAAATTCTCAATGTCTATAATCAACTGGGTAAAATATACGGGAAAAATCCGGATGTGGCGGTTAGAACTTCCGGAGTGGCAGAAGATATGCCCAATACTTCTTTTGCCGGCCAGTTTGAAACCTATCTTAATGTTAAAGGCGAAGAAGAGTTATTAAATGCCGTAAAAAAATGTATTGTTTCAACTTTTACTGATAGAGCTATTTCTTACCGAGAGGAGAACAAAATAGGGCAATTAGAATTTGCTCTTTCGATCGGTATAATGAAAATGGTGCGTTCTGATATTGGTTCTTCCGGTATTATATTTACTTTGGATACCGAAACTGGTTTTCCGAACATTATTGTCATCAATGGCATTTTTGGTTTAGGAGAAATGATTGTCAAAGGTAAGATCACTCCAGATGAGTTTTTAGTCTTTAAACCTACTTTAAAAGAAGGCTATGAAGCAATTATTAGAAAAGATTTAGGCAGAAAAGTGAGAAAATATATTTATGGCAAATATGGTGGAGTAAAAGAAGTTAGTGTTTCTCAAAAAGACCAATTGAGATTTTCTATCAATGACAAAGATATTTTAATTTTGGCTAAATGGGCTTTGCTTTTAGAAGATCATTATTCTCAAAAAAACAAAAAATGGACACCCCAAGACGTGGAATGGGCTAAAGATGGGAAAACCGGAGAGTTATACATTGTTCAGTCTCGACCGGAAACAGTTCATTCTATTGATACTTCTAAATTTTATCAAGAGTACGAAATTAAAACCAAGAAAAAACCAATTTTAATTGGTATTGCTATTGGTAACAAAATAGGATTAGGGAAGGTGCGCTTGATAGAAAACGTTAATAAACTACCGGAGTTAAAAAGAGGGGAAATTTTAGTCACAAGAATGACTGATCCTGATTGGACAACGGCTATGCCCTTAGCTTCGGCCATTATTACCAATGAGGGAGGAAAAACCTGCCATAGTGCAATTATTTCTCGGGAATTAGGCATTCCTTGCATCGTTGGTACTGGCAAAGCCACCAAAGTTTTAAAAAATGGCCAAGAAGTTACCGTTGATTGTACTTCTGGAGCTGAAGGAAAAATCTTTCTTGGCAAGATTCCTTATCAAGTGAAAAAATATGAATTAAAGAAGTTACCAAAATTGAAGACCAAAATTTCTGTTAATATTGGCGCGCCAGAAATTGCTTTTCAAACATCCTTAATACCTAATGATGGTGTAGGATTAGCCAGAGAAGAATTCATTATTGCGGAAAAAATTAAAATTCATCCTTTAGCTTTATACTATTTCAATACTTTAAAAGACAAGAAATTGAAAAGCTTGATTGCTAAAATTACGATTGAGCATAAAGACAAGAAACAATATTTCATCAGGGAATTGGCAGAAGGGATTGCTCAAATTGCTGCTGCTTTTTATCCCAAAGAAGTTATTGTCAGATTCTCTGATTTTAAAACTAATGAATACCGACAATTGATTGGCGGCGAATTATTTGAACCTCAAGAAGAAAATCCTATGCTTGGTTGGCGGGGCGCTTCGCGTTATTATGATTCTCGATATAAACCTGCTTTTGAAATGGAATGCAAGGCAATGAAGATGGCTATCGAGAAATTTGGCTTAAAGAATATTAACGTGATGGTGCCTTTTTGCCGCACTCCAGAAGAAGGAAAAAAAGTGGTGAAAATTATTCGGCAGTATCTCAAAAAAACAAAAATTTATGTCATGGCAGAAATTCCTTCCAATGTCTTATTAATTGATGAATTTTTAGATATTTTTGATGGCATGAGCATCGGTTCCAATGACTTAACTCAATTGGTAGTAGGCATTGATAGAGATAATGCTGGTTTGGCTAAAATTGCCAATGAAAATAACGAAGCAGTGAAAAAAATGATCGCGGAAATTATTCACGTTTGCCGAAAAAGAAACAAATATGTGGGGATTTGCGGCCAGGCTCCCAGCGATTATCCAGATTTTGCTGAGTTTTTGGTTAAGGAGGGAATAACCGCTATTTCTTTAAATCCAGATACGGTCATAAAAACTATCTTACATCTCGCAAAAATAAAACAATAATTATATGTTGTCATTGCGAGCGTTAGCGAAGCAATCTCAAAACACACACAATAAATATGCCCCACCAATATTATGTTTATATTTTAACTAATAAATTTAATAGAGTTCTTTACACTGGGATTACTAATGACATCTATCGAAGAGTATACGAGCATAAAAATAAATTAATAAAAGGATTTTCAAGTAAATATAATGTTACAAAATTAATTTATTATGAAGTGTTTGATAATGTTGAATCTGCGATAATGCGAGAAAAACAAATTAAGGGTGGTTCTCGAAAAAAGAAAAACAATCTTATAATGAATATGAACCCGATGTTTATTGATTTATATGATAGTTTATGAGATTGCTTCGTCGCTTCGCTCCTCGCAATGACAGAAACTTCATTTCTCGCAATGACAAATAAAATAATATGTTCAAAATTGATGATATAAAGTTAAAAATTATCAAAGATTCTCGGGGTGAAGATACCCTGGAAGCTGTCATGAGAAGCGGTGCTTTTGAAGTTTCCTCCAGTATTCCCAAAGGAAAAAGTCGGGGCGAAAGAGAGGCCTATTTAATTAATCCCGATCAAGCTCTTTCTAATTTCGAAAAAGTAAAACCAATAATTTTAAAACAAAATTTTGAATCTCTCATTGACTTTGATTATTTTCTTCTCGCCTTAGATGGCACAGAAAACAAAAGAAATCTGGGCGGTAATTTAACCTTAGTTCTTTCTCAAGCTTTTGCTCGCTTAGCTGCCAAACTTGAAGGTTTAGAACTTTTTAAATATTTAAAAGAGGAATTATTAGCCATAGCACCGGAGTTAAAAAGTACCCTCAAAAAAGTCTCGAGTCCTTATTTTCTTTTTAATCTAATTAATGGCGGACAGCATGCTCCCTACGGACCAAAAATTCAAGAATATTTATTAGTCCCAAAAATTGATAACCCTCGTGTTTCTCTAGGGTTAGCAGAAATATTTTTTAGCGGTTTAAAAGAATACTTTCTCAAAGAATATGGAGAGAATAAGTTTGGCGATGAAGGAGGATTGTTAATGCCTGAAGAAAATTACGAAAAGCCATTAGAAGTGTTTAATCAAATCAGGACAGAGTTAAAATTAGAAAAAGATGTTAGTTTTTCTCTAGACGTTGCTGCTTCAACTTTCTTTGACAAAAATACAAAAGCATATCATTTATTTCTTAACAAAAATATCTCTAGCAAAGAATTATTAGATGTTTATAAAGGTATTATCAAAAAATATAAGCTCATTTCTTTAGAAGATCCTTTTGAGGAGAATGACTTTGAAAGTTTTCAAAAAATAACCTCTCTTTTTGGTAAAAAAACAATCATCATTGGCGATGATTTAACCGTGACCAATCCCAAATTACTCGTCAAAGCCGCAGAACAAAAAGCTATTTCTGGGATTATTATTAAACCCACGCAAATCGGAACCATTACCGAGACTTTAAAAACCGTGGCTTTTGCTCATCAAAAACAAATAAAAATTATTATTAGTCATCGTAGTGCCGAGACCTTAGATGATTTTATTGCTGATTTAGCTGTTGCCAGTAATGCTTGGGGTTTAAAAGCTGGGGCTCCACAACCAGAGGAAAGAATGGTAAAATATAAAAGGGTAATTGAGATTTTATCGAGTTCGTCTTAAACTGTCGCTCATTTGGCAGGGGAGGAGCCTCGCTCACCTCTCCCTATCTAATATGGGGTTTATAAATAAACCCCTAAATAGATGACCCCTCCCCTGAATCATTCGCGCCAGTTAAGACTCGCTCGATATTTCATATGAACTTCCATAATATAATATATTTATGAACAAAATTGCTTTTTTGGAAACAACTGATTGGGAAAAAGAAGCTTTAAAAAAGTTTCCTGAATTTTTAGCATTGGCAGATTTATATTCCCAGGCAATTTCTTCAGAGAATGTGGAAATGTTTAAAGGTTATGAAATCATTTCTTGTTTTATTAATTCTCAGTTTTCAAAAGAAGTAATAGAAAAGTTGCCGAATTTAAAAATAATTGTGACTCGCTCCACTGGTTTTGATCATCTTGATATTAACGTTTGTAAAACAAAAGGAGTTCTAGTAGCTAATGTGCCGAGCTATGGTTCTCATACAGTGGCTGAATATACTTTTGGTTTGATTTTATGTTTATTAAGAAAAATTTATGATGCTTATGATAGGGTACGAGAGACTGGCAGTTTTAATTTAGAGGGATTAAAAGGAAGGGAACTTTTTAATAAAATTATTGGCGTGATAGGTACTGGGAAAATTGGCACGAACGTGATAAAAATTGCTAATGGTTTTGAAATGAAAGTTTTAGCTTATGATAAATATCCTAATGAACAATTAGCCCAACAATTAAGTTTCCAATATGTATCCTTAGAAAAACTTTTAGCTGAGTCAGACATTATTACGTTCCATGTGCCTTATAATGCAGAAACCTATCATCTTCTCAATAAAAATAATATTAATTTGATTAAAAATGGGGCTTTTGTTATCAATACGAGCCGAGGCGGAGTCATTGAGACAGAAGCCCTATATCAAGCATTAAAATCAGGTAAAATTGCCGGAGCAGCTTTGGACGTGCTAGAAGAAGAAGAAAATATCAAAGAAGAACAAGAATTGTTAGTTAAAGGGAAAATAACTGAATCAGAAAAACTGAAAACTACTCTTCTCAATCATATTTTTATTGATTTAAATAATGTGATTGTGACTCCTCACAATGCCTTTAATACCGAAGAAGCTTTGCAAAGTATCATCGAGACCACGATAGAAAATATTGAGGGCTATACCAATGGCAAACCAATAAATATAGTTGAATAATTTATAATTAACGATGAATTTCTATGTATTTCGCGAAGCATATTTCTATGTGTTTCAAAATACAATGGAAATACAATAGAAACACAGTAGAAATAAATATTTTGAATGTAATAAATAAACATTATGTTAGACCCTAATTGTGTTTTTTGTAAAATCATTAAGGATGAAATTCCCTCAAAAAAATATTACGAGGATGATAATTTTTTAGCTATCTATGATATTAATCCTATTAGCGAAGGACATTTAATTGTTTTCTCGAAGAATCATTATATTAATGTTTCGGAAATGCCTGATGAAGAGTGGCAAAAGATGATAATTTTAGCCAGAAATTTAGCAGAAAAACAAATGAAAGAAATTAAGACTGATGGTTATCATTTATTAATTAATCAAGGAGAGGCTGCTCAATCCGGGGTAGCTCATCGTCCGCATCTTCATCTTATTCCTCGCCGATTTGGTGATAATCTTAAAATTGATCCAAGATGAGAATTGTCATTCCCATGACAATGGGAATCTCCGTTTTTGCGGAGACGATATCTCCATAAGCCACTTTTAGCCCCATCGTTATGAACTATTATTATGTTTATATTTTAACGAATAAGAATAATAAAGTATTATATACAGGTGTTACCAATAATTTATCTCGAAGAATTTACGAACATAAAAATAAACTTATATTAGGCTTTACAGTAAAATATTACGAAGTCTATGATAATATAGAAGATACTATTCAGAGAGAAAAGAATATTAAAAAATGGTATAGGAAATGGAAAATAGAATTAATTAATAAATTGAACCCTCAATGGGAAGATTTGTATTATAAATTATAGAGTAGATTCCCGCTTTCGCGGGAATGACAGCAAGAGAGGTTCCCACTGGAGTTTACCCCCGCGTAAGCGGGGGCGGGAATGACATCAATAAGTTTTTATCTGTATTATGTTTTCAACTGGCATGGCGATACCTTATTTCGCCCAATTAATAGCAGGGTCTCGAATATTACATTTCATTTTAAGTATTCCGAGCAGTATTTTTTCCTATGTTATTGCTTTAATCTTAGCTCTATTTTTCCTACGTCTGTTTTTTTATTTTCTCTGGGCGTCGAAAAAGTGGAAGCACATTGAAAGAATATCTATTAACGATTTAGAAAAGATTAGTACAGCAACTAATCAGAAATTACCTTTTTTTACTATTTTCATTCCAGCTTTAGAAGAATCAGAAGTAATTGCCAATACTATTTTAAAGATGGTGGAGATTAATTATCCGGCTAAGTTATATCAAATTCAAGTAATAGTGGATGAAAAAGAAAGACTAAAAGCTAAACCCGGTCAAATAACGACAAGAAATGTAGTAGAGCAAATGATGGAGAAATTTAAAATCCAGTTTCCTGAATTAAAATTAACTTTTGCTGAAGTACCATATGATTTTGACGGGAAAATTGGTGGCAAATGTATCGGTCAAGCAGTTCCTTCAACTAAAGGCAGAGCTTTGAATTATGCTTTGACTAACATTCCTTCGCAAACAGATTTTTGCGCTTTTTTTGATGCAGAAGCTGGTCCCAATCCAGATTCTTTTTTAGCAGTTGCTAAACATTATTTATTGG
>Ga0315294_10008510_pt1 | contig 11271 bp, 5 predicted proteins | sample YL17G13_40_MG_FD_203626 | JGI IMG/M metagenome (GOLD analysis project Ga0315294, IMG submission 203626) | Sediment microbial communities from Yellowstone Lake, YNP, Wyoming, USA - YL17G13_40 | ecosystem: Environmental > Aquatic > Freshwater > Lake > Sediment | place: USA: Wyoming | collected... | reverse complement strand
AACCACTTCGGGTCGGTGCATTTCCCGGGCTATGCCAGCGCCGGCGGCTGGACGCCGGAGCCGCTGCACAACTTCGGCAATCGCAGCCAGCCGATGGGCACTTACTGCTGTCTGGTGGATTTGATCGGGCACCCGCAACTGGGCGGTAAGACGCTCCTGTATCTGATCGACGCCTTGTACGCCGCGCGGAACCAGAGCGCCGAGGTGATCCGCTTCCCCTCGTTCGGCAACGACTGGACGTCGAGCCTGTTCCTGTCGCAGGACCCGATTGCCCTCGATTCGGTCGCAGTGGATTTCGTGCGCAACGAGCCTCTGGAAACGGATTGCACCGGTCCGGGCGTGGACAACTATCTTCACGAGGGGGCGCTGGCGAATAACCCACCCTCGCGGAGTCTCTACGACCCGGACGGCGACGGGACCCGGCTCGCCAGCCTCGGCGTCCACGAGCACTGGAACAACGCGGTGGAGAAGAAGTACTCGCGCAATCTGGGCAAGAGCGAAGGCATTGAGCTGGTGATGCCGGCCTTGACCGTTGCGGAGGGACCTGTTCTCAATCTGACGAAAGGGACACGGTATAACTACATTCGCCACGCCGTGCAGGATGCGAACGAGGGCGACGTGATCGTGGCGGCCCCCGGCGTCTACCGGGAGACCGTCGCCTTCGACGGCAAGGCCGTGACCGTCCGGTCACAAGACCCCAACGATCCGGCCGTGGTCGAGGCGACGGTCATCGAGGGTGCTACGGAAGGGGTGACCTTCACCGGCGGCGAGGACGCCAACTCCGTGCTCGCAGGCTTCACGGTCACCGGGGCCACGCGCGGCGTCTTCTGTCAGGCGGCGGCGCCGACGATTCTGAATTGCCGGCTGGTCGGGAACACGGAAGCGGGGGTCAAGCTGGTGGAGAACTGCAATCCGGTGCTCGGCAACTGCATCATCGCGGGCAACGGCGGGGATGGAATCGAGATGTGGCCGCCGCGCGGGAGCCGGCTCGTGCCCCAGAACTATGCGACCGTTGTTCATTGTACCATCGTGGGCAATCGCAGCCACGGCATCCGCGGGGGCAAACCCACCGTGGTCAACACGATCGTCTACGCGAATAGCATCGACGGCCAGAGCACGCAGATTTCGGCGGATGCGGCCACCGTCCAATACTGTGACGTGCAGGGCGGCTGGCCGGGCACGGGCAATCTCAATGCCGATCCCAAATTTGTCACGCCGGGATACTGGGGCGATCCGGCCGATCCCAAGCGGCCTGCGGCACCCAGCGACAAGAAGGCGGTCTGGGTGCCGGGGGACTACCACCTCAGCATCGGCTCACCCTGCATCGACGCGGGCGATCCCGCGCTCACCCCGGCGTGGGTCGCGATGGATATCGACGGCCAGCCGCGCATCGTCGGCGCGCGCGCGGACATCGGATGCGATGAGGTCGTGCCGCCCATCCTCATCACCTGGATCGGCCATGCCAGCGTCAAAATCGCGTGGAAGGACGTGGTGATCTACGTCGATCCACGGACGGTCAGCGGATCACCTCATGATGCAACGCTGATCCTGGTCACGCACCATCACAGCGACCACTATTCCGCGGCCGACATCGCCAAGGTCTCAGGGCCCACAACCCCACTAATCGTGGCCGCCAAGGTGGTTACAACCTATGGAGTTGGCCAGCAAATCATGCCAGGCCAGACCTTCGATCAGCCCGGCGTCCATGTGCTCGCCGTGCCGGCGTATAACATCAACAAAACGAACCATCCCAAGGGCGACAACCTGGTCGGCTTTATCATCGAGATCGGCGGCAAACGCATCTACATTGCGGGGGATACCGATTTGACGCCGGAGATGAAGGCCCTGACCGACATCGACGTGGCCTTCCTGCCGGCGGGCGGCACGTACACGATGGATGCCGTCGAGGCGGCCGACGCCACGAGATACTTCAAGCCGCGACTGGCGATTCCGTACCATTGGGGTACGAGCGTGGGCACCCGCGCCGACGCGGAGCGATTCGCGAAGCTGGCCGCGTGCAACGTGAAGGTCATGAGCTACGGCGAGGTCCTGAGCTCCGACGACTGGCAAAAGGATTTTTCGGTGGCCGCCTACTGGAAGCTCGACGAGACGCAAGGGACCGTCGCGAACGACAGTGCGAACAACTACAACGGCACGCTGACCGGGGGCCCCCTCTGGCAGCCAACCGGCGGGAAGCTGGCGGGTGCGCTCCAGCTCGACGGCGTGGATGACTACATCAAGACGCCTTTGGTCCTGAATCCATCCGAGGGGACCTTCAGCATTTTCGCCTGGGTCAAAGGCGGCGCGCCGGGCCAGGCGATTCTGTCCCAGGCCGCCGGCGTGAGCTGGCTCATGGCGGACAGCTCGGCGGGCACGCTGATGACGCAACTCCGCGCCTCCGGGCGCAACAGCAAGGACCTCGTATCGGCGAACGTGGTCACCGACGGGCAGTGGCGCCGCGTCGGCCTCACCTGGGATGGCGCGATTCGCATTCTGTACGTGGACGATGTCGAGGTCGCCCGCGATGCGCAAGCCGGTTTGGCCGGCTCCACCGGCGGCCTGTACCTCGGCGCCGACAGCACTCTCGCCCCCGGCGCCTTCTGGTCCGGCCTGATCGACGACGTCCGCCTCTCCAGCCGAGCCCTGAAGCCGTAGGGGCTCCGCGGGCGAAAAGGGGCATGCCGAACCACCCTATATGGATCGGCTACGTCGCAAGCTCTTGAGATCTTGCTCATTTGATGGCGCTACCTGCCATAGGCAGGTAGTGGCTTTCGACGGGTGGCAGCCTCAAGGCCGAAGGCCTTGGTTTGTAGTGTGCCCGTAAGGGCATAATACGGATTCTGATTAGTTCTCGTGCAGTGTCTGTCATCCTGAACGCAGCGTAGCGAAGTGAAGGATCTGGGCAGCGAGCGGGAAAAACCTCCTATCCGATGGCCAGATCCTTCGGCTTCGCCTCAGGATGACAAAGTCTCTACCACGCGGGAATTTCTCCGAATCCGTATAAGAAGAAACGCCTTACGGCGTCACTACAAACAAGCTGCGCTTGAGACTGCCACCCGGACAGGCATGAACGAAATCTCAAGGATTTGGGACGTTGCCTACGGATTTGGGGAGATTCTTGCACGGTGTGATCCATATTACTCGGCCGGTGTGATCTTCACCGTGACCGTCGCCTGCGGAACGGGCGGCTCGAGATGGATGGCGAGCCGGACCGGCAGCTTCTTGGTATGGACGTGCTCGTTGATCTCCGTGGGGACGATCTTGAAATCGACGCCGCCGGTGTCGATCTGGACGTTGATCGCCGCCGGCCCGTCTTCGATCCGCAGTGTGCGGGGAGCGGTTTGCTTCCACTGGCCCAGGGTGACCAGCGCCGTCTCGAAGCTCTCGGGCTTGGAGAAAGTGACTTCATCCGTCACGGTCATGCTGCCGGCGGCCTCACGCGAGAAAACGTACGTGCGTGTCAGCTTCTGCAAGCCTTGGACCGAGTACGCCGAACGGATGTCGAATGCGAGCGTGTCCCGCGCATCGGTGAAGTCGGTCTTGAGCGTGACGGCCTTGGCCTTCGCCCCGGCGTCCTGCATCTTGCCGGCCACCAGCGGCACGGAGTGCCCGAACGAGTTGAGCACGTTGCTGTCGTAGCGGTGGGGCCCGAACGTCCGGGCCGTGTACGTCTCGCCGCCCGGGTCCACGATCAGGACCTGACCGTTCAGGACCACCAGGTACGAGCCGACGTCGTTGTGGTTGTGGTTGACGCCGTTGTCGTTGCCGATGATGGCCGTGGCCAACCGGCAGGAGGTATCTTTGAGCGGACGGCAGATCAGGATGCCGGCCTGCTCGAACCACGAGCGCGGCCCGCCGGCCTCCACCGGCTTGGCCGCCGTGAGGGCCGTTCGAGTCACGGGGACCGGGAAAAGGTACATCAATCCCTCGGCAAGACCGCCTCCTCCAAGCCTGATGCTCTCACGCCTGGCCGGCGGCAGGCCGAAACCGAGGCGTTCGTTCAGGAAACCCATGATGCGGCCCGAGGGGCGGTCGCCCGGTGAAGAATCGGCGAAGGCCGGGTAGATTCCGTCGGTGACCTCGAATCGCGCCCCGAACGAGGCCGGCGCCAGCGCTTCGGGCCGGGACAACAGGTCGATTGGGCCGCCGGTGGCCAAGCGGATTTCTTCCGCCAGGAGGATGTAATGGCCGAAGCCGTAGTTCCAGTAGCCGGTGCCCTCGCCGCAGTAGCCGTCGGGCGTGAATCCCTTGAGGAAATTCATCGAATACTTGTCAGCGGCCAGGATGTAGAAGGCACGCTCCTCGCGCGAGTCGAGCAGGGCCAGGGCCGCACCGGTCACGCCGGCCAAGCAGACCGAATTCCAGTTGTGCTCGGCCGTGAGCCAGTAACGCGACTGCTTGCCTTCAACCATGCGGTGAAAGGGATCGAAAATGCGCCACTGGATCTCCTTGCGGATCAGGTCGCGTGTCTCGGGGCTCAACTTGCCGCCCAGCAGGTTGTCGGCGTTCGCCAGATTCCAGGCCAGGGCCGAGGAGTACAGGTCGATCGTGATCTGCTTCTTGTGGAAGTTCGCCAGGTTGCCGTCGTGGGCGACGCCGACCCAGGTCTTCTCGCCGCAGAGCGAACGAATCGTCTTCTCCAATTCGGGAAGGAAACGCCCGGCGTTTTCCAGCAGTTCCGCCTGGGTCAGCGTGCCGACGCGGCCGCGCCGCTGGCCGTCAACCCGATCTCCCTCCGAGCAGCTGCCCGTGCGTGAGTAAATCAGGTAAATCTCGTCCGTCATCTCCGGCATAGGGGTCTTGAGCAGCGCCTCCGCCGCCGCGATCACCGCTTTGCCCTCTCTCGCGGCGGCCAGTGCCTCCCAGGCGGCGCGGTCCGAGACCGGCCGGCCGAAGCAGGTGGGCTTCTGGGGCAGCAGGGCGGCCACCTTCGCGATCTCGGCCTGGTCAAAGACACTCGCCCCTGGAGTCGTCGATCCCTCCGGCTTGCGACTGTCAGAAGCTGCTTTCTTGTCCTGAGCGTAGACGCGAACATAGTCAAAGTAGTAGCGCTGCGGGAAAATGCTGTCGTCGATGCCTTTCTGACCACCCCAGCTTCCGCCGATAGCAAGATTGAGGATGAGATACTGGTCCTTGTCGTAGGGCCACACGTCGGCGCCGGCGCCTTCGTTGCGGAAGGTGAAGTACTTCTGGCTATCGACAAAGAAGTCGATGCGGTCAGCCTCCCACTCGATGGCATAGACGTGAAACGCCTCCGAGGCATCGGCGATGGTGATCTTGTCGCCTTTGCCCGTGTTCTGGACGTGGTTGTAGGCCTGGGTATGAATGTTGGCGTGGATGACTCCCGGCTCGAAACCGACGAATTCCATGATGTCGATCTCTCCGCAGGCGGGCCAGCGGACCTGTCGCGAGTTCGTCCCCAACATCCAGATCGCCGGCCAGGTGCCTCGGCCCGAGGGCAGCTTGGCCCGGACCTCGATCCGGCCATAGGTCCAGCTCGCCTTGCCGCGTGTGGTCAGACTGGCCGACGTGTAATCCGCGAATTCGCGGCTTCGTCTTCCCTTGCCTGCGCCCTTGGCGTCAGGATCATACGCAGGGTTCTTCCATTGCTCTTTCCTCGCCTCGATGATCAACGTGCCGTTCTCGACGCGGGCGTTCTCCTTGCGCTCGCGGGTGTAGTACTGCTGTTCATTGTTGCGGATGAACCCCATTTCATAATCCCACTTGGCAGGGTCCGGCAGACCGGGTTCATTGAACTCATCGGACCAGACCAGCTTCCATTCCACTGCCCAAGCCGGAACGGATGTGAGGGTCAACAACACAATCAGAAGATGTCTTTTCATGAGCGGCTCCTTTCCTGACGTTTTTGCCTGCTGGAAACTCGGTGTTCAACACGGCCGATCCTGCGAGTTTGGCCGGAGGGACTTCTGCCGGCGGAAAATTGCACAGACAACTGGTAGGGTGGGGCTTGCCCCACCAATTCCTTCTATGGCGAGGGAGAAAGAGATGGTGGGGCAAGCCCCACCCTACCGACTGGGCCGAGAGGCACGGTCTTCCATCGTTCGTCGGAATCACCCAGATAGATGTCCGCGCTGATCTTCGCATCGGAGACCTGGATGATGGCGTATCCCGGAAAATCCGCAAACTCGAAACGGGTGATGTACGGCTTCTCCTGTTCGAGCAGCTTGTACCGCTCGTCCTTTGTCTGGGGCTGGAATTCCGGTTCGAGCTCCACCAGCCGGCCGCCATAATTCGTCACGCCTTCCAAGTGGTTCTTCACAGACACGTTTGGCGAGCTGATCACGCTGTTCATGCTGAACTGCACGAAGCTGCCGGTCGGGGTCCTGCGCACGACCACGCCGTACTTGTGCAGGTGCGCGGTGAGCAGCAGCACCTTGTCCGCACCCAGGAGGTTCAAAAATCGCTCGCGGGCATCCTTCTCTTTCGCTCTGGAAAACAGAGGCCATGAGGACCTTGCATCATAGGGGACCGCGGGCGGATGCATCACAACGAACGCATAGCGATGGCTGTTCTCTTTAAGGGTTTTCTCCAGCCAGTCCAGGCTGTTGTTGTGATAGGCATCGAAGAAGATGAACAGGTCCGGCCCCTTCGAGAAGTAGAAGGAAGCGGAGTCCACCCGCTTGCCGCATTCTTTGGAGAGCCACGGCAGCATGACCCGGTCGTAAGCCTCCCTCGCCCCGGGACCGGTGATATCGTGATTGCCCTTGGCGGGAATGAACGGGGTCTTCGGTATGTGACGTCGAACAGCCTCCAAGGCGTCTTTGAACTGGATTTCCTGGAGCTCGGCTCTACCGCACAGTCCTTCCGTAAGGTCTCCACCCTGGACGATCATCTTGATCCGGCCGTCGCTGGATTCGATGGCCGTCTGAACGCGCCGGAACAAGCCGGGGGTATGCTCCCGCGTAATGCGGACATAGTCCTCGATCTGCCGCAGGTCGGCCGGCATGTTGGCTTTCACCCACTCCAGGTCGTGATGAGACATCTTGTCGAAGTGCAGGTCGCCAAGATAGACGAAAGAATATGTCGAGTCCGGCCGGTTGGTTTGTGCCTGGGCAGTCCCAAGGACGACCAGGAGAATCTGCACACACAGGACCACGGTCATCGTCACTGTTCTTCTGCTGGAGAATCGCATTTTGATTTGTGCCTCCCAGAGATTCTGGCCATTGTTTCACGAGAGAAGCGAGGAAGCGGCCGGCCTGTACGGAGTAGTGCGATTCGAGGTAGGGGATGACGTCCCTGAGCACCTCATCTGAATCCTCCTTCAAATCCTCACGTTGACATGGAACGCTCCCGGCACAGGCTCGTTCGACACGACGTACAGGTACCCGCCGCCGCAGCCGGAGTACATGGCCCCAGGATACCTCGCTTGATAATACCGCAGCAGCCCCGGCAGGTCGATCTGAATCGTGCGATGGCGGACCGTGCCGGGCAGGATGGCCTCCCAGCAGCGTATGCACTCGTTCATGGATTCGCCCAGGGCCGCGATGTCCCGGGCGAGAATGGCGTCATAGCAGTCCTTGCCCGACTGGCCCAGCCGGCCGATCCACTCAGGGTCCAGATTCTTCGTCTCCAGCGGATTATACCCCTCCGGCCGCTGGTTGACCGCAAGCAGGTGAATCACGTCCCCCAGCCACCGCGCGACCTGTGGATCGTTGTTCGATTCGATGTGCCGGGGGAAGATGCCGCCTTTGTAGGTGAAGTCGTAGTCCAGCCGATTGACGCCGGGATACACGAGGCCGATCATGTCCTGCGAGCCGGAGGGCTCGGCCTTGCCTTGATTCTCCGCCTCGTAGAGTTCTTGCACCAGTAGTTCGGGATCGCGCTGCGGCAGCACACCATTCCACAGCTTCATCGCAATGCTCCGGGTGCCGATGCAGATACCAGCCCGCTCCATGAACCAGAATTCGGGCTCGACGCCCACGACGACCATCGAGCCCGGCGGCGAAGGATTGTGCTTCGAGACAAACGGCTGATCGATCCACCCGCCCGCCAGCGCCAGCCGATACGGCAGGGGACCGAGGATATCTGTGATTTTTGAAGTTTGATTGTTGATTGTCATTGGCAGTCGCTTCTTCAATCAAAAATCTCAAATCAACAATCAACAATTAGCTGACCGTGCGTTTGCCCGCCTTGCGGTCCAGGTACTGCTTCTCGATCCAGGCGTAGGTTTTGCGGAGGCCGTCCTTCAACGGTGTGCTCGGCTCCCAGCCAAGGACCTGCTGAATAAATGTGTTGTCGCTGTTTCGCCCGCCCACGCCCTTGGGGGCATTCAGATCGTATTTGCGATTCAGCTTGATCCCGCCGATTTCCTCGGCCAGCGACACCAGATCGTTGATCGAGACCAGGAAGCTCGACCCGAGGTTGATGGGCGTCGCGATCAGGTTCTCGCAGTGCATGATCATGTCGATGCCCTGCGTGCAGTCGTCAATGTACATGAAGCTGCGGGTCTGGTGTCCATCCCCCCAGATCGTGATGTCCCGAGAGCCGGTATCCTTGGACTCGATCACCTTGCGGCAGATGGCGGCGGGGGCCTTCTCGCGCCCGCCGTCCCAGGTGCCCCAGGGACCGTAGACGTTATGAAAGCGGGCGATGTGCGTCTCCAGCCCGCGCTCCGCCCAGTACTCCTGGCAGAACATCTCGCTCATCAGCTTCTCCCAGCCGTAGCCGCGCTCGGCCATCGCCGGATAGGCGTCCGATTCCTTCAACGCCGCGGCGTCGGGCCTCTGTTGCAACTCGACGTTGTACGCGCAGGCGGACGAGGAAAAAAAGTACCTCCGCGCGCCCGCGCGGTACGCCGATTCGACCATGTGGGTGTTGATCAGAATGCTGCGGAGGCACTCGATACGGAACCGCTCGATGAAGCCCATGCCGCCCATGTCGGCGGCCAGATTGTAGACCTCCACGGCGCCCTCGCAGACGCGCCGGCAATTCTTCTCATGGCTCAGGTCCAGGCACAGGCACTCCACACCCGGCACACGCTGATACCACTCGGGCAGCGGTTTCTTATCCACGGTCCGAATCCGGGTGAACCCCTGCTCGTGGAAATATCTCGCCAGCGACCCGGCGATGAATCCCCCGGCCCCGCCGATCACGATCAAATCATCCTTCCCCAGCACCGAAGCGGCCTTGGCATTTTGCTTTGCGGCCATATTGTCCCTTTCCACAGTATCTCACGTAGGGTGTGCCATGCACACCAATTCCCTTGAACAGTAGACAAGTATAATGATTTCGGGCGAGTTGCCTACTCTAATCGTTGCTGGCGATGGCCATTGAGCCTCAGGTATTCAAACCATGTGATTCCGGGTGGCAGCCTCAAGGCCGAAGGCCTTGGGGATGGTGGGCGCAAATATGTGAAGCCATCCCCAAGCTGCGCTTGAGGCTGCCACCCGGACATTCACATTGGATACCTGAGGGTCAACAAATGAACGTCATGTGGGGGCCCCTCTGTCACCCCTGCGAAGGCAGGGGTCCAGGAAAGCCGCGGCGCAATTGGATTCCCGCCTGCGCGGGAATGACAGAGAGGCAGCAGCTTTCGACCAGATTGTCTCGGTGTCGGAGGCTCCCACTGCCAACCGCGTAAGGTGCGCAGAGAGGCCGCGAGTCTACTTTGTCTTTTCGAGCTTGATGTTGCGGAAGGTGGGCGGGCTGGTGCGGAAATCCAGGGTCTCGCCGGAGGGCGTGAAGAACAAGCCGCTCTGGTATTCCGCCAGCGCCTCGTCACCGAGATACAGGCCGCTGTCCTTCTTGTAAACCTTCCAGGAAGGACCAGTCTTTCCCAACGCTCTGCCGAGGCGGCTAAGCGAGGTGAACTCATACCCTCTCCACATGGCGAGGTACGTCCCCGTGTCCTTGTCCCATTCGGCCTTGTACGGCGTCGGGGTGAAGGCGGGTCCCTTTGGAGCCGGAGTCTGCGGCGGCTGAGACGCGGTTTCGAGGCGAGGCTCGGCGGTCTTGTGCACCAGACCCTTTTGAATGATCTCATCGAGAAGCTGATGGCAGATTTGCCCCTGAATCGAGTGGTTGGCGGAGTTGGTCAGCTCGACCGCTCCGATGCCGTACTCAGGATACCAGATCATGAAAGACAGGAAGCCAAATCCCCCGCCACCGTAAAGCAGGAAGTAGCTGTCGTGTTTCTCGCCCCGACCGATGCCCAGCCTCAGACCCTTGGGCGGTCCATACATCGTGTCGAGCAGCCGTTCGTCCAGCAGGCGCGCGCTGCCCACCCGGCCGCGATTCAAATGGAACTGAACGAACCGGCACAGCTCCGTGGCGTTCGCGTAGACGCCGCCCGCCGCCACCATGGGGACCTCGACCGGAAGTCTCCTTATGCCGGATGTATGGCCGATGGCGCGATTGGGATTGGCTTCGATCGCGTCCATATCCATCGAGCTGTTCGGCATGTCCAGAGGATCGAAGACCTTCTGCCGCAGGTACTGGGCCAGCGGCTTCTTCGAGACGCGCTGCAGAATATACCCCGCCAGATCGACGCCGAGGTTGGAGTAGCTCTCTTTGGCGCCGACGGGGAACTTCAGCCATGTCTGCGAGATGCTGCGGACGTGCTCTTCGAAGGATGGTGACGGCGTATCGAAGTTGTTGCCGACCGGGGCCTCGTGCGTGAAGCCGGCCGTGTGGCTCAACAGGTGCCGCAGGGTCATCTTTCGTTCCGGGTGCTCCTCGAACCGGCTGTGCACCGTGAACTCAGGCAAGTACGTGGTGATCGGAGCATCCAGATCGAGCAGGCCGTCCTGGCCGGCAAACAGCACCGCCGTGGCGGTGAATGTCTTGGACATCGACTGAATGCTGAAGACGTCTCCGGCGTCACGGGCTTTCTTCTATCTGTATTCGTGTACCCGAACCCGGCGGCCCAGAGGATGCGATCCCGATCCACGAGGGCCACCGCCACTCCCGGAATCTTGTTCTTCCGCACCTTCTCGACAAGGGAAGCGCGATGTACGTCGAGCACCTGCCCCATCTCAGGGGAAATGCCCGTATCGGCCCGGAACTCGCTTGGCAGGCGATACGGCTCCGCCGAGGCCCGCAAGCAAGTGACACTCAACAAAACCACGACCAGCAAACCGCTGATACCGCCGTACCTTCTCTGCATCAGTCGAATCTCCAAGCGCGACCACGTTGGTCTTGTCCTAAGAGCCTCTAAGAAGGTGTTTTGAAAGTCTCAAGGAAGACCTTTCCCTTGTCCGATAACCACTGATAAAGGATATCGGACGTGAAAGGATTCCCAATGAGTGAGAA
>Ga0315294_10008508_pt1 | contig 11272 bp, 9 predicted proteins | sample YL17G13_40_MG_FD_203626 | JGI IMG/M metagenome (GOLD analysis project Ga0315294, IMG submission 203626) | Sediment microbial communities from Yellowstone Lake, YNP, Wyoming, USA - YL17G13_40 | ecosystem: Environmental > Aquatic > Freshwater > Lake > Sediment | place: USA: Wyoming | collected... | reverse complement strand
CGCGCAAGATGCGCCCTATTTACAGGCCTCCCTTAGAGCATCCCTTTAAACGCGGGATGTATGAAGCCAGGCTGGCCGGCTTAGCGGCTAATATGCAGTTGCGTCAAAACACGGAAAAGGAAAACGAAGCGTTTTTAGTAAAAACTTAAAAACCGGACATTTTCATTTTGGTAAAAACCGGACATTTTCATTTTGGCTTGACATAATATGAATTATTTATTGAATTTTTATATTTCTGAGATATAATATAATGCCTATGGTCAAGATATTAGAGCCATTTTTGTTGACATTTATCCCTATCTTCGTGGCGGTAGATAGCTTAGGGAATATCCCTTTATTTATCTCTCTTGTTGATGGGTTAAACAAAAAACAGAAGCACACGGTTATTATCGAGTCGGTGACTACTGCTACGGTGATGGCCCTGGCTTTTATATTTGTGGGTAAGTTGGTACTGGGACTCTTAGGTATTACCATATCCGATTTTCAGATTGCCGGCGGGATACTTTTATTTGTATTATCCGTATATCTTCTACTTCCCGGCACATCAAAAGCGCTTTTATCTAACGGCCATCACCGGGATGTAGGGGTATTTCCTTTGGGTACCCCGTTAGTTACCGGGCCGGCGGTCTTGACTACTACGCTTATGATGGTAGATAGTTTTGGTATAGTTCCGACCTTCGTTTCCCTGGTTGTGAATATGGTAATTGTATGGATTACCTTTGTTAAGGCGGATAGCATTGTTAAGGTAATGGGTATCGGCGGAGCAAGGGCCTTATCAAAGGTCACTTATATAGTCTTAGCGGCAATCGGCGTGATGATGGTGCGTCGTGGTTTGGAGGTTTTGTTGCGATGATGAAGCGGGTGGTAACCTATATTATGGCGGGCGGCAAAGGCGAGAGGCTCCTTCCGCTTACTAAGGATAGGACGAAACCCGCCGTTCCTTTCGGCGGTATTTACCGCATCATCGATTTTACCTTGAATAATTGTATTAACTCCGGCCTGCGCCGAATTTATATTTTAACGCAATATAAATCTGCTTCCCTGCAAAGGCATATCCGTTTGGGCTGGAATATCCTGCCTTCGGAGCTGGGGCAGTTTATTGAGATACTTCCTGCGCAGCAGAGAGTGGGCGATAGCTGGTATTTAGGCACTTCAGATGCCATATATCAGAATATCTATACCATGGAAAATGAAAAGGCGGATGAGGTATTGATCCTGGCAGGCGACCACATTTACACCATGAATTATTATACCATGATCGATTATCATCGCGGGCTTAATGCCGACATGACGATAGCCGTAGTGGAGATGGATAAGTCTGCAGCCTCTAATTTGGGGGTGGTGGAGGTTGATAAAGAGGGCAAGGTCAAAGGTTTTCAGGAGAAGCCCGGGGATGCTGCTGTTATGATTCCCGGTAAGCCGGATAAGATCTATGCCTCTATGGGGATATACCTTTTTAACACACCGGTATTACAGGAAGAGCTGATCGAAGACAATAAAAATAGTAAATCCAAACATGATTTTGGCAAGGACATTCTTCCGGCGATGCTCAAGCAGGGGCGCAAGGTAGTGATGTATAATTTTAAGGGCGATAATGATAAGCCGGCATACTGGAGGGATATCGGGACGCGGGACGCCTACTACGAGGCTAATATGGATCTTATTTCCGAAAATCCCGAATTTGACCTTTATGACGAAGAATGGCCGATCCGTACTTATCAGGAGCAGTTTCCTCCGGCTAAGGTAGTCTTTTCAGAGGGGCTGTCGATGAGTAAAGCGGCCCCAGAGTCCGTATGCGCCGAAGGAGTCTTTAACTCGTTGATAGCCAACGGCTGTATCATCAACGGCAGTAAGATAGTGCATTCCATCCTATCACCCGATGTTAAAATTGAAAAACATTCTCAGGTGTATGACTCTATATTGATGGAGGGTGTGCGGGTAGGCGAGGGCGCCAAGATCAAGGGCGCGATCATAGATAAGGATGTGCATCTCCCCAAAGGCGCCGTCATCGGATACGATCTGGAAAACGATAAAAAACGCTTTAGCGTTACGCAGTCGGGGATTGTTCTGGTCGCCAAGGGCACGGATATAAAGTGAATATGATCAGAAAAGCGCGCATAGAAGATGTTAAGGAGATACAGGCATTGATCAACGGCTTTGCCAGGAAGGACCTTATGCTGCCGCGCTCCCTTAACGAGCTTTATGAAAACTTAAGAGATTTTTGGGTGGATGAGGAGAGAGGGAGAGTGCGCGGGTGCTGTGCCCTGCATATGTGCTGGGATAATCTGGCAGAGATAAAATCTCTGGCTGTCAGGGCTGATAAGCAAAAGAGAGGCATTGGCGCAAGCTTGGTGAAGAACTGCATTGATGAAGCGGTTGGCCTTGGGGTTAAGAAGATTTTTGTGCTGACCTACCGCCCGGATTTTTTCAAGAAGTTCGGATTCAAGAGAATCAAAAATACCGCTCTGCCCCATAAGATTTGGGCGGAATGTATTAACTGTCCCAAGTTTCCGGGATGCAAAGAAGTCGCGTTAGTCATGAAAATATAATAGGGGATGTTTCCCTATATACGGAGGATAATAAATGGATTATTTGTTGACTGAAGAACAGAAGATGATCAGGGATTTATCCCGTAAGATTGCGCAGGAAAAGATCAAGCCTGTGGCGGCGCAATACGATAAAACCGAGGAATTTCCCTGGGATATCATGAAGATTATCGCGCAGTCGGATTTATTCGGTATATTCGTCCCGGAGGAGTATGGCGGCATGGGCGTTAGCATCTTGAATATGTGCCTGGCAACGGAAGAGTTTTCCCGCGCCTGCGGCGGAATCGCGGTATGCTACGCCGCTTCAGCACTGGGGACTTTCCCCATTACGCTTTTCGGAAATGATGAGCAGAAGAAAAAATATCTGCCTGATATCGCTAAAGGTAAGGTCTTGGCGGCGTTCGCGATAACAGAGCCGGAAGCGGGCTCTGATGCCTCTGCCATTAAGACTACGGCGCGCAAAGAGGGCAAGCACTATATTTTGAACGGCATCAAGCATTTTATCACCAACGGCGGCGAAGCCGAAGTTTATGCCGTCATAGCGATGACGAATAAGAATAAAGGGGCCCGAGGCGCTTCGGCGTTTATCGTGGAGAAAGGCACTCCAGGTTTTACCTTTGGTAAGAAAGAAGAGAAGCTCGGTATCCGCGCTTCGGCCACCAGGGAGCTTGTTTTTACCGATTGTAAGATCCCCGAGGAGAATCTTCTATACAAAGAGGGGACGGGATTTATTGTCACCATGAAGACCTTTGATAAATCACGCCCGGGCGTTGCGGCTCAGGCATTGGGTATCGCTCAAGGCGCTTTGGATGAGGCAGTCAAATACGCCAAGCAGCGCCACCAGTTCGGCAAGTCCATCTCTTCATTTCAGGGGATACAGTGGATGATGGCTGATATGGCGACCGAGATAGAAGCGGCCAGGGCTTTGATCTATTCTGCGGCGCGCATGGTTGATTCAGGCGTCAAAGACGTAGGCAAGGAGTCGGCTATGGCTAAGTTGTACGCTTCGGATGTAGCGATGCGCGTTACTACGGAGTGCTTGCAGATATTCGGCGGATACGGTTATATGAGAGAATATCCGGCTGAGAAGTATATGCGCGATGCCAAGATTACCCAGATATATGAGGGGACTAATCAGATACAGCGTAATATTATCGCGCTGCAGTTAATCAAGGAAGCGGTTAAATAGTGACCCTGCCGATGGCGGGGTTAAATTCGCCTCGCAAGAACGGGGGCTCATTTAAGGGGGTGGACAATGAAATCATGGCGTGATAGGCGTAAATTCGTGCGTTTAAATTCCGCGTTTGACGTCGTTTATGCCAGGCGCAAGCTTACCCCGGGGCAAAAGTTAGCCCTCAGTAAGAATATCAGCGCCGGCGGCATATGCCTTATTCTCTACAGCGCCTACGACGATGTCAAAAATGGAGATATCCTGGACTTAAGCCTGTATCTTCCCAAGCAAAAGAAGCCCGTAAACGCTATCGGCAAAGTAGTATGGGTGAGGAAGTTCGAGATCAAAGATAAGGTAAAGGGGCAGCGTTTTGAAGCTGGCGTTGAGTTTGTAGCGATCGATAATAAAGACAGGGAGAATATCAGAAAGTACGTATTCGCGTACTTTTAAATAGCAGCCCTGAACAACCGGTCGTTTTGATTTTTAAAGGCCATGAATATTATAGTTTGCATTAAGCAGGTGCCTGAGACAACTGAGGTAAAGATCAACCCTCAGACCAATACCCTCATTCGCGAAGGGGTCAAGTCCATAATCAATCCCTTTGATGTTTACGCTATCGAAGAGGGGGTCAGGCTTAAAGAGAGATTCGGGGGCAAGGTGACGGTCATTACCATGGGGCCGCCTCAGGCGGAGTCCGCGCTTCGCGAAGCGATATCAGTGGGCTGTGATGAGGCGGTATTGGTAAGCGACCGCGCTTTTGCCGGCAGCGATACCTGGGCGAGTAGTTATACTCTTTCCGCCGCTATCCGAAAGGTAGGAAGTTTTGATGTGGTATTGTGCGGAAAGCAGGCTTCCGACGGAGATACCGCGCAGGTGGGGCCGGGGATCTCCATGCATTTAGATATCCCTCAAGTCACTTACGTTAAGAAAATAGAGGATATAAAGGATAATGCCGCGCGCGTGGAAAGGATGACCGAAGAAGGCTATGATATAATTGAAACTCCCTTACCGGCGCTGTTCACGGTGGTCAAGGAAATAAACGAGCCCCGGATTGCTTCTTTAAAAGGCATGATGCGCGCCAAACAAGCACAGGTCATTCATTGGACGGCCAAGGATTTAGCTTTAGAGCATGATAAAATAGGTTTAACCGGTTCACCCACACAGGTACTCAAGATCTTTACCCCTACGCCGCGCACCGCAGGTCAAATGTTGCACGGCGAGCCCCACGATGTGGCCGCAAGGTTAGCGGAATTACTGAAAAACGAAGTAATCTAATAGTAAAAATAACTTATAGTAACGCAAAATTTCGCACAAGGCAATACGAAAGAATATGTCCATACAAGTCATAATTGAAAAATGCACCGGCTGTACATTATGCGTAAAGGCTTGCCCCTTTGACGCCATAAGGATAATGGATAAAAAGGCGGTCATAGATTTTAGCAAATGCAACCTTTGCGGCGCGTGCGAGCCGGCGTGTAAGTTGAAAGCGATATTGCTTGAGAAGCCCACTGAGGCAGGCGCTAGGTTCAAGCTTTCCGATTATAAGGGGGTATGGATCTTTGCGGAACAGAAACAGGGTAAGGTCCAGTCTGTTTCTTACGAGCTTCTGGGCAAGGCCCGCGAGTTAGCCGCCGCGTTAAATACGCAGGTCAGCGCGGTCCTGTTGGGGCATCAGATGGAAGCAGAGGCTACGGAGTTGATCTGGCGCGGCGCCGACAATGTTTATTTGGTGGATGCGCGGGAATTGCTTAATTTTCAGGATGACCCCTATACTAATGTTTTGATAAGTTTAGTCAATAAATATAAGCCGGAGATCTTATTGTGCGGCGCAACTACCATCGGGCGTTCTTTGATCTCCCGCGTGGCGGTCAAGGTTTATGCCGGCTTGACCGCGGATTGCACCGGCCTGGATATAGACCCGCAAAAGAAGATCCTTCTTCAGACCCGCCCGGCGTTTGGCGGAAATATCATGGCTACCATCATCACGCCCAATCATAGGCCGCAGATGGCGACAGTGCGCCACAAGGTTATGAAAGAGGCCGAGATCGATAAGCACCGCAAGGGCAAGATAATCAGAGAAGATTTTAAAAGCGGTGAATTGGTTTCCCGCACTAAGCTGCTGGATATAATAGAAGAGATCGGATCGCTTATCAATATAGCGGAAGCCGACATCATTGTTTCCGGCGGAAGAGGGATGGGGGGGTCTGAGAATTTCAAATTATTAGAGGAGTTGGCTAAGGTTCTAGGCGGCGCAGTCGGTTCCTCCCGCGCTGCGGTTGACAGCGGCTGGATGCCTTATTCACATCAGGTAGGGCAGACCGGCAAGACCGTATGCCCCAAGATCTATATCGCCTGTGGTATCTCCGGGCAAATCCAACATCTCGTCGGTATGCAATCCTCCAAAACAATCATCGCTATCAATAAAGACCCCGATGCCCCGATATTCAAAGTAGCCACCTATGGCATAGTCGGGGATCTCTTTGAGATAGTGCCTGCCTTGATTCAGAAGTTCAAAGAAGCCCTGCGAAAATAATCCTATCTATCTGCAAAACCTAAGGTTGAAAAATCTGCATATATATGTCATTTTTTGCATAACTAGGTCACTATTATGTATATTATTCTTCTTTATGTCAGATAATGTAAAGATTTTCCTTGACAAAGTTTTTCTTTTTGTTTAATATAGTATCAACGGTATTTTAAAATTACTAGTTACTAGCTCGCTCGTTACTAAATATAAAGGAGTCTTAAGTGGCCAATATCAGGGGTATATCGGTAATTTCGGCGATAAAATATGTCAGAGATAATTACGGAGAAGGCGGCTGGACTAAAATCACTGATTCCTTAGATGACGAAGACAGGAATATAATCAGGGGTAATATTAATCCGATGACCTGGTATCCCCTAAAGGTATTTACCAATTTTATTGAAACGACGGATAAGATTTTCGGAAAAGGAAATTACGAGGTCTGCTTGAATATCGGAAGATTTAACGCGCAGGATACCTTCACCGGTCTATATAAAGTTTTTCTGGAACTTGGCAACCCTCATTTTGTCATCAGAAGAGGGCATATTGCCTGGAGAACGATTGTGGATACAGGCGAACTTGAAGTGGAGCAGGCCGGCGATAAATATGTAAAAGCTAAAATAATAAATTTTTCCGAGCCTCATAAGGCATTTTGCTGGAAGGTAGCAGGGTATTTTGATAAGGTCTTGGAGATGTCGGGGGCCAGGAATGTACAGGTAAAAGAAACAAAATGTGCCCTGGAAGGAAGCGATTTTTGTGAATATGAAATACAGTGGGAATAAGCGATGATGATCACTGAAACACTGATGACTATTGATGATTTAGCGCTTTATTTGAGGGTGACCAAGAGGACCATTTATGACTGGCTCAAGCATAACAAGGTCCCCGCTTTTAAGATCGTCGGGCAGTGGCGTTTCAAAAAGGATAAAATCGACCAGTGGCTTGAAGAAAGAGCTAAATACTACGGAGGATAACCATGTATTTTAAGAAGCTGGAGCTCGTCGGATTCAAATCTTTTCTGAGTAAGACAACCCTGAATTTTGAACCCGGTATCACGGCGATAGTCGGCCCGAATGGCTGCGGGAAATGCCTGCGTTATGATTCTCTCGTAACCTTGCACGACGGCTCAAACGTGAAAATAGGAGACCTCGTTGAATCTGCATTAAGGAGCGCTTCATCAGTTGAAACTATGGATGACGGCGTTATGGTATCGCAGAATTCAGGGAATATAAAAATCCTATCTTTAAACCCGCAGACCCTTGCTATTGAACCGCGGCCGGTATACGCGTTTATAAAACGAAAAGCTCCGGAGTATCTTTTGGAGATCAAGACCAAATCCGGTAAAAGAGTTGTCACAACAGCTTATCATCCGTTCTTTACTATTAAAGACGGACAGATCGTCGACCTTAAGGCAGAGCAGTTAAAAAAGGGGGTAAGGATCGCCGTGCCTCGCGTATTGAAGACCGCTCAGGCCGATTTAAAGCTAAACTTGCCTGAAATATTCGGCAGATTCAGCGGTAAAGATAATATGTATATTCCGCATTCACAGGAGCTGTCAAATATTATATCCGAAGAGCAGGCTAAATTTCTAATGCGTGCCGATAGTCTGCCCGCAGTTCAAATAAATCAACCCGCAATAAAATCCGCCCTGGCAGGGCAAGCAATAAACTTATTCAATTTAATGCCTTTGTTATCCGTTGGAGGGGCATCTGTTGTCCCGGAGTGCATTACGCATCTAAAGTCCCGCAGTTGCGGCAAATTTACTTTACCGCGGCAAATGAGCGTTCCCCTGGCAAGATTTTTAGGATATTTGATCTCGGAGGGCAGGACTACCAATGCCAATCAGGTTTGGTTCGTTAATGAAGATGAGGCAATAGTCGGTGATTTTGTTTCCAGCGCTGCGGATGTTTTTGGGGTAGAAGCAAAGGTCTTTAATTATAAAAGGTCCGCAAAAGATGTTTTGATATTCTCCGGCGCCCTGTGTAAGTTTCTGGATAAGGCATTTGATTTTAAGGTGGGCAGCCTTTCTAAGGATAAGGTTATCCCTTCACAGATATTCAGCAGCGGCAATCCGATAATCGCCGAGTTTTTATCCGCTCTTTTCGAAGGAGACGCGTATGTGTGTTTAGATAACGCGGCAGGCAAGAAAAACGGCGCCGCATATTTTGAGTATTCTACCGCCTCCAGGAGTTTAGCCTGCGGCGTTAGCAGCCTGCTATTACGCCTGGGAGTGCAGTCGGTGATAAGGGAAAAGATAAAGTTAGCTACTAATACCAAGAACAGAAAGAAGGCCTTATATTATTCGGTATATGCCTATGGCACGGATAATATAAAGCGCCTGGTAGATCTGCTGCATTTTGTAGGTAGGAAGTCCGGGAAATTAGAAGAGATCAAAAAGCTTAAAGTAAGAACAAACCCAAACCTGGACTTGATCCCGGATATTAACGGCTTGCTGAAAGAGATAATTAAGCTATCAGGGATTAAGATCAAGCGCATTAGAAGAATATGTCCTAAATTAGCGGCATATTATGAGAATAGATGTTTGCCGAGCCGGCAGGGGTTATCGGAGGTCTTAAGCGTTATTGCCGAGCATGGAAAGATCAATGGGTTATCCAGGGCAATCTATGATTATCTTAAACTATTGGCTAACTCCGATATATACTGGGATGAAATTGTCGGGATAAAGAAAGTATATTCGGAAAAATGGGTTTACGACCTGTCTATTCTAGGGACTCATAATTTTGTAGCCCAGGATATCATAGTTCATAATAGCAATATCTTTGACAGCATTCGTTGGGTTTTGGGCGAGCAGTCGGTAAAGGCGCTGCGCGGCTCCAAGATGGAGGATGTCATTTTCAACGGCACCGATACCAAGGAGCCATTGGGATTGGCTGAAGTATCCCTTACCTTCTCTAATGAAAACCGGGTCTTTGCGCTGGATTCGGATGAGGTCATGGTAACGCGCCGGATCTTCCGCTCCGGAGAAAGCGAGTATATGTTAAATAAGGCTGTCGTGCGCCTTAAAGATATCAATGAGATATTTATGGGCACGGGCGTGGGCGCGGAATCCTACTCTTTAGTGGAGCAGGGCAAGATCGATCTGATTTTAAGCAGCCGTCCTGATGATAGGCGCCTGGTGTTTGATGAGGCAAGCGGTATCACCAGATACAAAGCCCAAAAGAGGGAGGCCTTAAGAAAGCTTGAAGAAACAGAACAGAATCTTTTAAGGATCAGCGATATCATCACGGAGGTAAAGCGCCAGATCGGCTCACTTGAGCGCCAGGCCAATAAGGCAAGGCGTTACAAAGATGTTTTTGACCAGCTTAAAGTAAAAGAGACCACCCTGGCCGCGTCTCATAAGAAAAACATACTCTCACATAAGCAAAGTATGCAGGAGAATATCGCCTCTTTAGAGAAGGTGCAGCAGGCCAATTACGAGAATATTCAGGCTATAGAAACCCGCTTAGAGAAGGACACGCGGGAAGTGGATTCCATAAAGGCTCAGATAGATGAATTAAAGGATAAGATCAACAGCCTGGATAATCTGATGGATAAGGATAACCAGCATATCAGGCTTAATAAGGAGAGGATCGTTGAGCTGGGGACGTTAAAAGAATCGCTGACCGAGCAGATCGAACAGGCCAAAAGAAGGATATCGGCAGATGAGGAGAAAATAAATTCTCTTAAGGACGAATTCGATTCTCTAAAAGTGATCTGCGATAGCAAGGAATCGCTGCTGCGGGAAAAAGAGAAAGAGCAGCACGGTATCGTATTATCCATACAATCCGCAAATGAAAGGATCTCCAATAGCAAGAAACTTATTCTGGAGCTTGTAAGTAAGCAATCCGGTATCAGAAATGATACCCTGGATTTAAGCGCTCACCTTCAGAATTATCTTGCCAGGGAAAAAAGGCTTGATATCGAGATAGCTAAGGTAAGCCTGGAGAAGCTGTCAGTTGAGGAATCAATAGAACAGGCGCAGCAAAAATTAGACAGCCTGCAGGCGGTCTTTGATGAAACGGGATTGAGTCTTTCCGTCTCCAAAGATGTATTCAGACAGGAGAACGAAACCCTGGAGGCGCTTAAGAGCCAAATCCAGGAACTGGAGCAGAAAAAGCTTAACCTTATCTCCCAAAAAGAATTTCTTGATAAATTAAGGCTAAAATATGAAGATATCGGCGAGGCTATGAACGCGGTCATATTGCTTGACCGTGAACCTCAGGAGAAGCTTTCGGGATTAGTGGTCAAGGTCAACGGCTCATTTCAAGTCGAAGAAAAAGACAGGCAGTTTTTTGAGAAAGCAAATTTTAAGCTCTTGGGTGAAGCCAAACCCATGCCTTTGAATACCGAGGATTTACAGCGCAGGATAGATGAGCTAACGGCAAGCCTGGAATCTAAAGCGCAGGAAAAGGCCTCTCAAGCGGCGCATATAGATGAGCTGTCTAAAAAGATTCAAGAACAGGAAGCGCAGCTTCGGCAACAGGAAATATACCTCAATAATGAAAAGACGGAGTATAAGAATATTTCGGAGCAGTTAGCCAAGATAAGCGAAGAAAAGCAGGTCGTAGAAATAGAACGCGATGATGTAAAGAGTGAGCTGGGATCGTTAAGGGTAAAGGAAATAGAATTAACGGGCAGTATGTCCGATGTCGAGGCAGGATTGAAAGAGCAGGAGAACTTAATTGCCGCTGAGCAGGTTGCTATCGCCTCCTGGAATGCTACCCGCGAAGAAAATCTGGTCTCGATTGCTAAAGCCAGGACTGAGCAGGAGGAGTTGTCCAAGCGCATTGTCTCAATGGAAGATACCCGCAAGATGCTGGAAGATACCTATCAGCATGATAAAAATACGCTTCTTGATTATGAAGCGCAGATAAGGGACCTGACGGAAAAATCCGAACTCCTCACCCTTCAGATAGGCCAGTTGAGCAGGGAGGTCGAGGAAGCTATCGCGCAGAAGCAAAAATTACGCTCCGGGCTGGATGACCTGATGCAACTGCACCAGACATTGTTGAATAACCTCGAGAGCGACAG
>Ga0315294_10008507_pt1 | contig 11272 bp, 6 predicted proteins | sample YL17G13_40_MG_FD_203626 | JGI IMG/M metagenome (GOLD analysis project Ga0315294, IMG submission 203626) | Sediment microbial communities from Yellowstone Lake, YNP, Wyoming, USA - YL17G13_40 | ecosystem: Environmental > Aquatic > Freshwater > Lake > Sediment | place: USA: Wyoming | collected... | reverse complement strand
GGCGACGGCCTCGGCGCGTTCGTCAGCGGACATCGCCTCCCATTCGGTGCCGGTGACCACCTGATCCTCGGTGACTGCCAAACCCAGTTCGTTGGCGATGACCGTGGCGGTTATGGGGTGATCGCCGGTGATCAGCCGCACCCCGATGCCGCGAGCACCCAACTCGGCCAGAAGGGAAGCAGCCGTTGCCCGCGGGGTGTCGGCCAAACCGAGCACTCCGATCGGTTTCAGTCCTGCCCGGCACAATCGCTCCATCGCCGCCGGGTCCGCGGCGGCGCGCGCGGCCTGGCGGGCGGTCAGCGTCCGCTCGGCCACGACCAGCACCCGCAGCCCCTCGGCGGCCAGTTCGGTGATCATGGGTGCCAGGTCAGGGGTACTGCCGGCCAGCGCCGCCGAGAGCACCTCGGGTGCGCCCTTGATCGTCAGGCGGGTGCCGGTGAGCGACGCGGCGAACGGGCGCCCGGACTGGAACGGAAGGAAGGCGTCGCGCTCTTCGGTGTCGCGCTCCGGGGTGGCGAGTTCGCCGGCAGCCTGCCGGATCGCCTCGTCAGTGGCGTGGTCGGCCTTGCCGTCGTGGGCGACGATGGTGCTGGCCGCCGCTGCGAGCACGGCGTCGCGGCGGTGGTCGGGCAGTGGGTGCACTCGTTTGACCTGCAGGCGGTTTTCGCTGAGTGTGCCGGTCTTGTCGAAGCACACGACGTCGAGCCGGGCCAGCGCCTCCACCGAGTTGGGGTTGCGGATCAGCACGTGCTGGCCGCTGAGCTTGCGCGCCGCGGCCAACTGCGCCAGCGTGGCCACCAGCGGCAGCCCTTCCGGCACCGCGGCCACGCTGACCGCGATCGCGCTGCCGATCGCCGCCCGCAGCGGCGATCCCCGCAACGTGCTCAACAACCCGACCAGCGCGCCCCCGCCGAGGGTCCAGGGCAGCGCGCGGCTGGTGATCCGGGCCAGCTGGTAGTGAAGACCGATCCGCCGAGTCGTCCTGGGCGCCATCGCAATTGCGCGCATCACTTCAGTCGCGTTGCCTACCGCGGTGACGACGGCGAGGCCGGTTCCGGCCACGACGGTGCAGCCGGCGTAGAGCATGCAGGCGCGTTCCGCCAGGGGGGCACCCGGTGCCGGATCGGTCTGTTTGGGCACCGGCAGCGACTCACCGGTCAAACGCGACTCGTCGACTTCGACGTTGTCGGCCTCGATGAGCCGGGCATCGGCGGGCGCCACCTCGCCGGCGCGAACCTCGATGACGTCGCCGGGGCGCAGCGCTGTCGCGGGCACGTCTTGGCTGTTGTGGTCGTCGAGCGGTCCTACCCGCCGCCGGGCCGGCGGATCCTGCACGGCCAGCAGCCGGCGCAGCGTCCGTTCGGCATGCAGTTGCTGCTGGGCCGACAGCGCGGCGTTGGTCAACAGGACGCTGCTGACCAACGCCGCGTCCAGCGGTGAGCCGAGCAGGGCACTGGCCACTGCGCCGGTGGCCAGGATCGGGGTGATCGGGTCGGCGAGGTTGGCCCGGAACTCCCCGGCGAGGTCGCCGGCCAGCGACCAGGCCGTTGTACTCGCCCGCCGGGCGAATCGTGCCGGCGCCAGTAGGGCCGACGGGCGCTCGGGGGGCTGCTCGGGCAGCGACGGCGGGCGGGGCAGGAGGCGGCGCACCTCCTCGACCGTCAGGCCGTGCCATTCGTGGCCGGGTTCAGGAGTGGGCAGCGGCTCCTCGAAAACCTTGTTGGCCGCGTGGAAACCGGCCCACAGCCCGGCGAATACGCTCGTGTTGACGGCGTCGGGACCGTACCCGGGCACGCCGGGCACCAGCATCAACGCGCCGATCGCCGAACCAGACAGCGACAGGCGCACCCCGCGGGTGCTCGCGGCCCGGGCCGCTGGGATGGCAAGCAGAATCCGCCACGCCGCAAGAAGATCAGGGACGAAGACATCGGCGCCCCACGGCGGACCGGACCCGCGGGTGATGCCGATGGTGATATCGGCCTCATGTTGGGCGGCCATCTCGGAGGTGGTCAGAAACACCACCGTTGCGCCGTCGAGGCGCAGCTTCGAGACGACCTCGGCAAGCGCGTCATCGAGGGAACCGGAAGCGGGGTAGAGGGTGTCGAATCCCTGTCGCAGGGAGCGCAGCCCGTCGTCGCCGACCGAGACCACCCGCGCACCGGTGCGGCGGGCCTCGCTGACCACTGCGGTGGCGAACGGGTCGCGCAGGGGACTCACCAGCGCCTCACCCGTGCCCCCGGCCGAGGGGATCGAGGAAAACCGGTGCCAGCCGGGCCCGATCAGGCCGGCCTCGAGTGCGGCCTGTGCGGCCTGCCACGCCGATGTGCGTCGGGAATTGGCCACACCGCGAATGCGGGTGACCATCAACTCGTCGGAGTAAAGGGCACGCGGGTCGATCACGATGGCATCGACACGATCCAGTGCCCGCAACGAGCGCGGCCGCACGATCACCGTGTCGTGGTGAGCGGTCAGGCCACGGCTCATGGCACAGCCGAAGGCTTCACGAGCGGCGCGGGAGGGCTTGGGCGCGGACACCAGTGCGGCAGCTCCGGCAACAGTGGAGCTGCGCGACACAGCGCCGATCAGCGCGGCTGCGCTCAGGCCTATCCAGCTCGCCTGGTTGGCGTACTCCTCGCCCGGTCCATCGGCGAAAATCGTTGTGCCCCTGGTCGGTTCGCGACCCTCCGGGGACTGTGCCGCGAGGCGCGGCTCGTGACGGTGCCAGGCTTGGCGCACGTTCCAGGCTTCCGCGACGAGCAGTGCGCGGGCGGCTGCCTCGGCAGCGGCCGCCGTCGGCGACACCGTGAGCACATTGGCCGCCGCGTTGAGCACCGTCAGCAAGAGGTCCGTTCCCTCGTTTCCCAGCTTGCGGACCAGCTGGTGGCGGATGGCGGGGACCTGCTCTGCCAGAGTCGGTGCGACCGAGACGAAATTAGGCAGGCGGGGCAGCCGCAACGTTGCACCGCCCAGCGACAAGCCCAGGCTGGCGGCGGCGACAGTCGCGCTGAACGCCCGCGCTAGCAGAAGGGTGTCGTCACCAGGCAGGGTCAACGGGTGATGACGCCGCGCCTTCTGGTTGCGGGCCCGCCGCTCAGCCTCGGCGACGACGGCCGAGAGGTTCTGCTGAATGCCTTTCGGGGCCATAGTGATCACCACACGGGCAACCGAGCGGTTGATGACAGCGTCGACGACACCGGGGACCGCGCGCACACTCTTGAGCACCTCATCGGCGATGGCGTCGGCGTCGGGTCCGGACAGTCCGCGGACCTCGATCCAGCGCCGCCGGCCGTGCCGACTGCTGCGTCGGGCCGGCGGGCCGCCGACCGCCTCGACAGCCATTCCCGCTACGGTGCGCGCCGCGGTGCGAGCCCCGGGGACGGCGTCAAGCACTGTGTCGCCTGCACGGGTGGCGGCGGAACCGCCCACCAGGGCCGCTGACCCGGCCAGTCCCGCGACCGCCGTCGTTGTCGTGACCGCGACGTGAATACCCGCCGACGCAACCCGAACCGGGGCGCGGAGCAAAGTCCCGAGCCCCGGCACCCCCGGCCGCGGAATCACCCGGTCACCGTACCTGCCCAAAGTGAACAGACGCAGGTCAGAGACCCCAGCCTTTCCGGCAGACATTGAAGGCTGGCCGGGTCAGCATCTGCTCGCGGTTGTGTCGGCTGCGGCGCGGGGGCCGGGCTGAACGTGCACGGCCGCCTGGCAGCGGGCGGCTAGTTGGCTGCGAACGGCATCGGGCAGTTGCAGCGGCCGCACCTGTACGTGGACGACGGTCCGACGCGCGCGGACGATCCGTTTCACCGATGCCCACAGTGAGTCGTCACCGAGGAAGGCCGTGACGGTTGAGGGACTGCCGTCTCGGTGGTGGTAGGTCAGGCGCAGCGGTTGCACCGGTCGAACAGCGTCGATCGCGGCTTGGAAAAGCGCTGGTCGGAACAGGCCGTAATCCGGGCCGCAGTAGGTGGTCCCTTCCGGGAAGGCGACCACGGTGTGTCCGTCGCGCAACCGATCTCAACCACTTGGTGGCTCACTTCGGGTCGGGCGCACATTGCCCCAGAGTTGCTGCTGGCAGGCATCGCTTCGGGCTAACTGCCGTAAAGACCGAGGGCCCGTGCTGTCTCCGTGGCCACTTCGCCGCTCAGTGTCACGACCGGTGGACCGCCGCGCTGATGGATCACGTTCGCGAGGACGATCACATAGGTGTCCGAGCCCGGGTCGATCCACAGCGTTGTTCCGGTGAAGCCGCCCTGGCCGAAGCTGCCGATGGGAAAGATCATGCCGCGCGGCCTGGAAAGGGCCGTATCGATATCCCAGCCGAATCCGCGCAGGTCTTGTCCCGGGATGGCCGGATAGTGCGGAGCGAGAAGGGGATCGGTCGTGTTGGGCGTCGTTTCGAGGGCTTCCCGGGCGGCGTTGTTCGCTGCTTCGAGTTGCCCAACGGTGTGTCCGGGCTGCTGCGGAGTCGTCATCAATTCCAGGGTCGATTGCATCAGCGGAAATGTGCTCGGCCGGCCTGCGAGCCGATGGAGCAGGGCCTGGGCGTACAGGCCGAGATCTCGTACCGTCGAAAACACCCCGGCACTGCCGGCCACCCCACCCATGCGGCGCGCCGTCGGGTCGTGCACGGTACCGCGAAGCGGGTGGTCGAAGTCGGGGTTGATGCCCGGAGTGTCTTCGTCGCGTGCAGTCGGCGCGATGCGGGCCAACAGATCTGTGCTCCAGGTATCTGCCGAACACTCGTCGACCGGAGGCGCAGTCCGATCGAAAGCTATTGCGGTACCGGTGATCCGATGCGGACCACACGCTTTGGTTGCGGGCAGATAGCGGGTGTCTCTCATGTCGAGTGGTTCGAACACGTTGCGCTGGACGTAGACGTCTTCGGGTTCGCCGGTCATCTTCTCGATCAGCGCTCCGAGAAGAATGAAGCCGATGTCGGAGTAGTGGAAGATATCGCCGGGACCGAATGCCAACGGCGTGCTGAGTGCGCGACGGATGCCTTCGGCCTTGTCGGCCCGGTCCAGTCCCCACGGTCCTCCCATGCTGAGATCACCCGCCAGGCCGGAGGTGTGCGTGAGCAACATGCGTAGCGTCACCTGGGAACGCCGGGGGTCGTTCGCCGTGTTGAAGTCGGGCAGGTAGGTCTGCAGCGAATCGTCGATCTGAACCTTGCCCTGTTCGTAGAGCTGCAGAATGGCAGTCGCCGTCGCGAGGCTCTTCGTCAGCGAGGCGAGGTCGAAGATGGTGTCCTCGGTCATCGGCTCGGCGGGTGCGGGCGAGCCGTCCAGTCCCGGTTCGCCGGCGAGCTTTCGCGACCCGAAGGCCTGACGGAAGACGATCGTGCCGCCGTGCCCGATCTGGACAACCGCACCGGGCAGCCGAGGTGCCGAAACCTCATCATTGACGAGCTGGGCGACGGGTGCGAAATCACCTGTGGGAACCACCGCCACAACCGGCGCCGTCGTTGCCGGGGTGGACGTTGCCACCGTCGCGGTGGGTGGCGGTGGATGCGTTTCATGTCCGCCGCACGATGGGACCGCAGCCAGGGCGAGCAACACGGTTCCCCGGGCGACGCGCGATCCTGACGCCATCACGTGATCGACGGTAGCCGGTTCAGCAGTTGCTGTAGACGCGGGTGGGCGCAATCAGCACGGCGGTGCGACGTTGCTCCACCATGGCGCGGTTCTATTCGGCCCAGTTGTCGTGACTGCGGCGGGAGCCAACGGCTCCCCTGGGTGATAACTACCTGCGGGTCAAGCGCTCCCGCTGAGTCCGGCATGCATCTCCCAGACCAGGATCTCAGACGGTTCGGTGGCTGTGAGGCGCTGGCCACCGGATGCGGTGAACCGCACGGCGTCCCCTTCGTGGAGTTCTCCGGCGCCCTCCAGGTGCACCTCGCCACGCGGCACGAACAGGTGCAGGTACGGCGCCTCGGGCAGTTGGACGGAATCGCCGGGTTGCAGCCGTGCGCCGTGCAGAGCCGCGTAGCGGTTACGGATCGATATGGCGGTCCGGTTCTTGTGCCGCGGCATGCCTGAGGCGATGGTGACCAGGCCGCCGCTCAGCAATTCGTCGCCGATCTCCAACTGCTGGTAGCCGGGAGCGCCTCCCGATTCGTCCGGAACTACCCACATCTGCACGAAATGCACTGGCGCAGTATGACGTTGGCCCCCGGTCAGCATCCAGGAGTCATTCTTCTCCGAATGTAGGATTCCGCTGCCCGCCGACATTCGCTGGGCCAGGCCCGGGTAGATGACCCCGGAGTGGCCGGTGGAGTCTTGGTGAACCAGCGAGCCGCGCAGCACCCAGGTGACGATCTCCATGTCGCGATGCGGATGGGTGTCGAATCCTTTACCCGGCTTGACGATGTCGTCGTTGTTCACCAGCAGCAGGCCGTGATGGGTGTTAGCCGGGTCATGGTGGCCGCCGAAGGAGAACGAATGCTTGGAGTCCAGCCACCCGATCTTGGTCGCGGCGCGATCGGTGGCGTGTCGGATGTCGACGCTTGCGGTCATGGCATCACCTCGTGGTCATTGCCGCCATTGGTGGCGGCGCTGACTGTCACAACGTACATGATATGTAATGTATTCCGGTATGGTCGCCGGTGTGACAACACGCTGGCTGACCGATGACGAGCAGCGCGTGTGGCGCAACTACCTGTCAATGGTCGGGCGCCTGCAGACGGCGATGAACCGCCGGCTCCATCAGGACTGCGGGTTGTCCTTGGCCGATTACGAGGTGCTGGTTTCACTTTCGGAGCACAGTTCCCTGCGGATCTTCGAACTCGGCGAACTGCTCGGTTGGCAGCAGAGTCGGCTGTCTCGACAACTGGGCCGGATGAGGGCCCGCGACCTGGTTGACCGGCGCGACGACGAGCAGGACGGCCGAGGCGCCACCGTGGCGGCCACCCGGGCCGGCCGGGCCGCGTTGGCCGCCGCAGCCCCCGGACACGTGGGGCTGGTGCGCTCGGTTCTGTTCGACGGAATGACCGCTGCCCAGTTACGGGCCCTCGATGTGGTGACCGCAACTGCGCTGGCCCGGCTCGCGGACATGGGGTACTGACTGCGATGAGATCGGCGGTACGGGACTGTGTCGCCTGGCGGTTGCGCGCCCCAACTTCTGTGGCGATCGCCCGTGGCACTCCGCGGTCGTTGAGGTGGAGATCATGACAGAGGTAATACATGACTGACCGGTCATCTAATATGGGTAAGCGGCACTCCTAGCGGGATATGCCTCGACGCGGCCGCGCTGGCTCGTTCAGAGTGGCCAGAAGGGCCTGAAGCCGGGGGCGACAGCCGGCCACGGCTGGGCCCGCTCCAGCACCTGGGCAACCCCGAGTGCCAGTCCTTCGCGGAACCGCGGCGCCACCACCTGAATGCCCAGCGGGACTCCACCCTCATCTGATCCCATGGGAACTGAGACCGCCGGATGTCCGGTTGCGTTGAGGTCGGCGGTGTTTGTCGCCAGGGTCGGGTCTCCCGTCACCGCCCCGGCGTGGTCGGTCGTGGGCCCGGCCGGCGACCAGGATTCGACGTTGGTGGTCGGGAGCACCAGCACGGCGTCGGTGCCGAGCAGGTCGTCGATGCGCGCTCCCACCTCATGTCTAAGCCGTTGGGCGGCAATGTAGTCCGAGTTGGTCACCGTCTCGCCGAGCTGCAACAGTGACACCAGGCTGCTGTCCAGTTCGTCCCAGCGGTGACGTTCAGGGGCGAGTCGCTGCGCCAACTCGGCAGTTGCGATGGTCAGCCAGGCCATGAACGTGGCGTTGTCGGATGGGGCATCGACGCGCTCGACGGGCAGACCCTCCGCGGCCAGGGTGTCGATGGTGGCCTCGAAGGCTGCCTCGACCACCGGAGCGACCTCGGCGCGGAAAGTGCGGCAGGCAAGCACCCGTGCCGGCCGGGTCGGCGTTAGGTGGCAGGTTCCGCCCGGCACCGAGGTCCAGTCGCCGGCGGCGAGGCCGGTGATGATCGACGCCTGCAATACGACGTCGGCGACGGTCGCCGCGGTGGCGCCCTGGGTGGAGAACTCGATCCAGGTCGGCAGTACGTTGCGGCCGACTGCTCCGAGCGTGGGTTTCAGGCCGACCAGGCCGCACATCGCGGCGGGGATTCGCACGCTGCCGCCCCCGTCGGAGGTGGTGGCCAACGGGGCAAGGCCAGCCGCCAGTGCGGCCGCGGACCCGCCGCTGGAGCCGCCGGGTGAGCGGGCCGGATTCCACGGGTTGGTGGTGGCACCGAAGTGCCTGTTGGCCGTGAAGGCGGCGTGCCCGTAGGCGGGGGAGTTGGTGCGGCCGAGCACGATAGCGCCAGCGGCACGCAGCCGGGCCACCACCACGTCGTCGATCTGGTCAGGCGCGTCGCCGAGCAGGAACGGCGAGCCGCCCATGGTGGTGACCGATCCTTCGCAGCGCGCGAGATCCTTGACCAGCAGGGGCAATCCGGCCAGCGGCCCAATCCTCGGGTGGGTCAGGGCGGCCTCCCGCGCAGAGTCCGCCTCGACGCGGATGACGGCGTTGTGGGCGTCGCCCTCGATCCGGCGCAGGCTCTCCTCGACGAGGTCGATCGGGCTGATTCTCCCGGACCGGACTGCGGCGGCGAGTTCGGTGAGCATTCCCGCGACACTACGTGGGCGGCGATCGCGGCCCGCCGGTATCCCGGACTACCTCGACCGCCCCAGTCGGGAGCTAGTGTCGCTTCAGTGAGCGCACGTTTCGAGGAGTTGGGTTGGCAGCAGACGCCGATGGGCGTGATCAGCCTGCGGCGCCGCTTCGATCCTTCGGTGCGCGCGGATATCTTTGAAGTCAAGCTCGATGACGAGCATCTGATGTCCAGCCTGTTCACCGTCGCCGAAAGGGAGTTGGCGCGGCTTGGCCTGGAGCGGACCCCGGGAACGGACCTCGACGTGATGATCGGTGGCCTCGGCCTTGGCTACACCGCCAAAGAAGCGTTGCAATGCAGTCGGATTCAGACGCTCACAGTCATCGAGTACTCCGATGCGGTCCTCGACTGGCACCAACGGGACTTGCTACCGGACACGGTGGGCCTGGCCGCCGATGGCCGCGTCACGCTCGTGTGCGCGGATTTCTTCGCCGCCGCGACGGGCGCGGTGGGATTCGATCCGCAAAGCCCCGGCCGAACCTATGACGCGATCCTGCTTGACATCGACCACTCGCCACGGCACGTGCTCCACGATCCACACGCAGACTTCTACACCTACGACGGCCTGCAATCCACATCCTCCTATCTCTCGCCGGGTGGCACGTTTGCCATGTGGTCCGACGATCCACCCGACGATGACTTCGCCTCGCTCCTGGAATCGGTATTCACTGCCGTCGAGGCCCAGCAGGTCTGGTTCGACAACCCCCTCACCCGAGGCAAGTCAGCTGCGACCATCTACATCGCGACCCGACCGTATGTGCAGCCCTGAGCTGCGGTTAATCCCACACCCCATGAATGGCATAATCGTGGCATGAAGCGCACACGTCTAAGTACGACGGTCGACACCCAGTTGCTCAACGATGCGCGACGGATGCGTTCCGGGACGACGGATGCCACTCTTGTCGACGAGGCGTTGCGGGCGTTTCTCGCTCGCTTTCGGTCGGCGGAGATCGACGCAAGCTACGCCGCCTACGACCAGCACCCAGCCGACGAACCTGACGAGTGGGGGGACCTGGCCTCGTGGCGAAGGGCCGTGGGCTCTTCGTGAGTTCCGCCCTTCCGGCGCGCGGTGATGTCTGGTGGTGCGAGCTTGCTGAGATCGGCCGTCGGCCTGTCGTCATCCTGTCCCGCGACGCAGCGATCCCCCGGCTTCGGCGTGCACTGGTTGCACCCTGCACCACGACGATCCGGAATCTGGCAAGCGAGGTTGTCCTCGAACCCGGTGATGATCCCGTTCCCCGGCGTTGCGCCGTCAATCTCGATTCGGTGGAGAGTGTTTCGATCGCCTTGCTCGTCGACCGTCTCGGCCGGTTAGCCGATGAGCGGATGCACAAGATCTGCGCAGCCCTTGAGGTCGCGGTGGACTGCCGGGGTTGACGGCCAGGCGCAAAGTACCCTTGGACGCGGGCGTCGGATCTGTGCCACTAGTTTCCCGGCCCGTTAGTTTCCCGGCGCGTTAGTTTCCCGGCGCGGCAGTCGACACCGCCCTGCGAGAGGCGCACAGCCATGGCGATCAGGACCCACTCCCAGCTCCCGCCCTCCGGGATGGGCCGCCGGCGTTTCATCGGCTGCGGGTGCACCGCCGCTGCGGCACTGACCCTGGGCCCGGGGTTCCTGGCGGCCTGTAGTTCGGACAACGAATCTGGCAGCGCATCTTCGTCGACCCCGCAGAGTCGGCCCTCCGTCACCCCAGCGGCGACGTTGTTCACCAATGTCAATGTCTTCAATGGCAAGTCACTCGTCGTCGCCAAGGGCATGAGTGTTCTGGTCAAGGATGCGACGATCGCGGCCGTGCAGCCCGGCACGATTGCGGCCCCCGATGGCGCGATGACCATCGACGGTGGCGGACGCACGCTGATGCCCGGCCTCATCGACAATCACGTCCACATCTTCCTGAGCGCCAGCACCGAGGCCCAGTTGATGGACCCGAAGTCGACCCCGGAGATCCTGTTCGGTCGGGCCCGCGAGGAGGCCGGGCGGACCCTGCTGCGGGGCATCACGACCGTCCGGGACATGGGCGGTCCGGCCTTCGACCTGAAGCGTGCCATCGACAAGGGCGAGGCGATCGGTCCGAGGATCTATCCCAGCGGGGCGATGATCTCGCAAACCTCCGGCCACGGCGATTTCCGCGCACCCACCGACAAAGCCCGCCGCTTCGGCGGCGAGTTGTCGGTCGGTGAGCTTCTCGGTGCCGGCTTCATCGCCGACGGCCGTGACGAAGTGCTGACCGCCGTGCGGGAAAACCTGCGCGGCGGCGCGTCCCAGATCAAAGTCATGGCCGGCGGCGGCGCCGCCTCGGCCTACGACCCGTTGGATGTCACCGAGTACACGTTCGACGAACTCAAAGCAGCCGTCGAGGCCACCACCGACTGGAACACCTATGTCGCCGTGCACGCCTACACGCCCAAAGCGGTCCGCCGTTCGGTCGAGGCGGGCGTCACGTGCATCGAGCACGGGCAACTGCTCGACGAGGCGACCATGCAACTGCTGGCGGACAAGGGAATCTGGCTGAGCCTGCAGGCACTCGACGAAGCCCCGCCGAGCGCGAGCGAACTCAAGCGTGCGAAGAAGCACATGGTGGTCGAGGGGACCGACAACGCTTTCACCTGGGC
>Ga0315294_10008505_pt1 | contig 11274 bp, 28 predicted proteins | sample YL17G13_40_MG_FD_203626 | JGI IMG/M metagenome (GOLD analysis project Ga0315294, IMG submission 203626) | Sediment microbial communities from Yellowstone Lake, YNP, Wyoming, USA - YL17G13_40 | ecosystem: Environmental > Aquatic > Freshwater > Lake > Sediment | place: USA: Wyoming | collected... | reverse complement strand
TTTACCCCAAGATTAGCAATTAGTTTATTTGATTATTTTGTTGTTTGTGGAAGTTTAGATAGAGTTTTAAAAATGAATAGAATAATTAAAGATGGACTTGATGATATTGATGTGCGAATTTTAGAAAATCTGAATTCTACAAATGGCAAACCTATTGGGGCAGAAGCCATATCTATTATTGCCAATATGACCAGACAAGAGTATCAGGAATTAAGAGAACCTTATCTTATTCGGCAAGGATTAATCTCAAGAGGAAATAGGGGTAGATTAATTTTAGATAAAGGTAAGTTATTTTTACAGGAGATAAAATGATAATTTATCATACAAGACAAGCACATTATTATTATTTTAAAATTTTTAAAAATAAATTTTGTATTAGAGTGAAATTTAAATTTAACAAATTTTCAAATGATAAAAGATTGATAGCATTTTGGAGGGTAAAATGAAAGAAAAGATAACAATTACTATAGAAGATTTAGACGATTTAAAAACTGTTGCTATTGCTTTAGAAAATTTATTTAAAATTATTTTAGAATATTATATTGATAAAGATGATGAATTATTGAGTTTTGAATGGTTTATTTTAAGTTGTAGTATATATTTTGGAAAATTACTCGCTTTAATGGGGTATGATGAAAAAGATTCTGGGGGAAAAAATGAATACTAAATTAGAAGAATATAAAGAATATTTAAAAGCAAGAAATCAATCAATGGTTTATTATAATTATATTAAACTATTTTTAGAATTCTGTGAAAATAAGCAGATAAATTATTTAGAAATAAATCAACAAATTATAACAGTTTTTTTTAATGAAAATAATTATTCTCCTAATAGTAAAAATAATTTTATTAAAGCAGGAAGGTCGTTTTATAATTTTTTAAATATCTCAAGAGAACAAAATGAATGGTTTAAGATTAAAATGTTAGAAGTAATGAGTAAAGAAAGACAATATATGACCTATGATGAACTCTTGCAGGGGATTAAGTATTATGCGACTTATTCTAAACGAGGAATAGATAGTAATAAATGTAGTGTAATATTGAAATTTTGCTTCTTTACTTCAATTAGAAAAAGTGAATTATTTACTCTTACCAGAGATAAAATAGATTTAACAAATTGTTCTGCATTGGTATTAGGAATAAAAGATAAGGCAGAAAGAATAGTATATTTTCCAAATAGTTTTGTAAAAGAGTTAGTAGATTATTTTAATTCTGAACCAGAAGAAGCAGAAAAAAATGCTTTCAATATTACTCCAGCAGAATTTAATTATTTAACAAGAAAAATTGGTAAATACATTAATAAAAAAGTTACCCCTCATACATTCAGACATTCTGGCGGTAAGTATATGGTTAAGAAAAACATAAATCCACTTACTATGCAAAGAATAATGGGTCACAATTCATTACAAACCACCCTTATTTATTGTGCGATTGATGATAAACAGGCAGAAGAAAATTACCATAACCAAATAAAATAAGGAGATAAAATGAGATATATGAATGAAATAAAAGATTTTGATGTATTAGCAGGAACAGATATAAAACAAGCAATTACAGAAGCAAAAAAAATTACAGAAATGAATGATTGTATTGTAAGATTTGATTTTAATGGAATAACAATGAAAATATATGATTTTAGTAATATAGAAGATGAGGTTAATTATTATCACCGCAGATTAAAGGAGAAGATAAAATGAAATTAATACATATATGTTTTCAATGTAAAACAGAATGGGAATCAGAGGGAGTGCCGACAGAAAAAGAATTATGTCCTATTTGTTCTCCAGAATTTAAAAAATTCAAAAAGATACCAAGATTAAGTAGGGAGATTATTATTACAGAAAAAATCGACGGAACTTCTGGTTTAATTTATATTGATGAAACAAATAGTATCTATGCTGGAAGTAGAAATCGTTGGCTTGATGACCACAATGATAATCATAATTTTTGGCATTGGACTATGGAAAATAAAGAAGAATTATTAAAATTGGGTAAAGGTTATCATTATGGAGAATGGTGGGGAAAAGGAATAAATAGAGGGTATAATCTGGAAGAAAAAAGATTTTCTCTATTTAATACGGGAAAATGGGTTAAAGATAAGACTATTTCTTTAAAAGAAAAACAAGAATACTGCCCAGAATGTTGTTATGTTGTGCCTATTCTTTATGAGGGGATATTTAATGAAGAAGAAATAGAAAGTTGGATTGACCATTTAAAAGCGTGGGGAAGTAAAGCGTCAGAAGGATTTATGCAACCAGAAGGAATTATTATTTATCATAAAGCAGGAAATTTATATTTTAAAAAGACTATTGAAAATGATGAGAAAGGAAAAACAAATGAATAATATTTGGTCGATAAGTATAGATGATTATATAACAATAATGGAAGAAGCCATTATTTTAGGTAAAGAACGAGGAAAAAAAGAAGGCGATAATTTAGAACAAGAATTTTTTGAAATAGCTAAGAAAAAAGAAATGTTAGATAAGATAAAAAAATTAGGGGCTACTGAATTAAATAAAGAAGAACTTAAAGAACAATATAAAATGAAGGGATTGGATGTTTTGGATTTAACAAAAGAAGAACCAAAAGGAGAATAAGTGCTTTTTAATAATTTACTGGGAATTTATTGTTTTAAATGTAAAAGATATTATGACTTCTATACTGAAGTTTATTTATCTGTTTTATATGAGGGTAGTATTACTTGTCCAGAAAATCATCTCGTCGGAAATGAGCAAGACCCACAATGGCAAGAATATTTTTATAGAGACGAACAATGATTTGTCCTTACTTTTATTTATATCACAATAACTTTTTTTGTAAATGCACACAAGAAGAAAGTGATTGTATGGCTATTATAGAAAAATGTGAAAATAAATTAGGTAGAATTGTTTATTTACAAGATAGGGGAGAAGAAAATGAAAAATTTAACAGAATTAGTAAGAGAATATAAAAATAAAAAAGATAATCAAATATTTGAAGCAATTTTAAAGATTATTGGCAAGGATATTGAAAAAAAAGTAGAATTAATTTATCAGAAATTAAAATACTATAAAAAAGAAAAAGAAGATATAAAACAAGAATTATATATGAAAATTTTAAATATAATAGAAAGTTATGACCCAAAAGAACCATTTGAAAATTATTTATTTTCTTGTTTAAAACATTGGAGTCCTAAACTTGTAGAAGAAGATACTATCAATTATGAACCCCTTTATAAAGTTGATGAAGAAACTGGAGATGAAATAATAATCAATGTAGAAAATAAAACGCAAGAAAACATAGATTCTAATATTGTGTTAGAAGAAATTTTTAAAGAATGTAAGACTAAAATAGAAAAAAAAGTTTGTGAATTATTAATAGAAAATCCCGACATGTCTCAAGAAGAAATAGCTAAAGAATGTAAAACCTATAAAATGAATATCTCTCGTATTATCAATAAGTTACGTAAACGATTAAAAATATTTGTTACAAAATGACATTTTTAGTGGATTAGATAGTAGAAGGGATAAAAGCAAAAATGCTTACCGTAAAGGTTATGATGATAAAGTTATATAATTTATTTAAGAATTTTAAACCTCTATTTATTCTTAATAAGAGAATGAGTAGGGGTTTTTATTTTTCGGATAAGAAATTATTACAAAATATGTTATACTTATAGTGAGGGGTGAATAAAATGCATGAATGTATTGATTGTGGAGAAAAAACAAGTAGAATAGATAGCAAAAGATGTAGACCTTGTTTTGATAAATGGACAGAGGAAAACAAAATGAAAGAAACTAAATCTAATAAAAAAGACAATCTATCTAAACTTATTATTCAATCTTTAAAAGAAGAATTAGCAAATGTTCAACCTTATAAAGCATCTACACAAAGTAAAGTAGATGTGAAAGGCGATACTCTCGTAATTCAACTTACAGATTTTCACGCTGGAAAAATTGTTAAAAATCAAGAAGGAGAAATAATTTATAACGAACAAATTTTTAGAAATAGAATTAATCGTTTATGTGAACAAATTTTAAAGTTGCTGGACAATAATATAAGTAAAGGAGTTCCCATTCGTGAAGTAGTATTATTATTAAATGGAGATTTGGCAAATGGAGAAAATATTTATCTCACACAGGCTTTTGAACAAGAAGCAGCTCCTCCAGCTCAAGTTATGCTTGTTATTGATGTTCTTACAAAATTAATAACATCTTTATTAAAACGAAATTTACCAGTTCGAGTTATAGGAATTAGAGGTAATCATGGGAGAACCGCAAAGGATACTGATGTTGCGAGTAATTGGGATTTGATGATTTATGAAATTCTTGATTTTTGGTCAAGACTTGTTTTAAAGAATTTAAAATTACAAATTAAATATGCAGAAACAGAACATATAGTATTTGATATTAGAGGACATAAATTTATGATGCGTCATATATGCCCCGAACAAGTAGATTCCCCTGCTGGTAGAGTTAAAATAAACGAATGGGCAAGGCAATACAATGTAGAAGGAATTATTTATGGGCATTATCATCACGCAGCAATTAGCGATTGTGATAATGTACGGGTTATAAGAGGGGGTTCAACTGTTGGTGGAGATTCTTTATCAGATTCTATGGCAAAACATAGTGAACCAATTCAGATAATTTTTGGAGTTAATGAACAAAGAGTAACTACATTTATATATTTTGTTGACTTAGGAGAAAACAAATAAATTAGAGGAGTTATGAATGGCTAATAGAAATACACCAATTAAAAAAAGAAGTCAATCTTGTTACAATAAAAAAGTAAAGAAGATTACAGATTGGTATAATAATTTGATAAAATCGAGAAAAGAAGAAGTTATAAATCCAAATACTAAACAACCTGTAAAAAGAAAAGAGTTAAAACCATTAAATTATTATATTGATTTAGTGAAAAAATCACAAGGAGAGAACAAATGAGCTGGTGCGAAATATTAATTTGTAGCGTAGCTTTTGTAATTTTAATAAAAATTTTAAAAGAACAATACAATGAAAAATATGGGAGAAGAAAATGAACGAGATATTAAAAGATATTATTATGATTTTATCAGGTATTTTGGGTGGTTGCTTATTTATATTAATCAGGAATAAAATAGTTAATCATACTAAAGAAGTAGTAGAAGAAAAATTTAATCTTCCAAAATTCACAAATGGAATGTTAAATGTTACTTCTCCTGTTGGTTGGGCTAAGGATATACACGATATTTTAAATTTGAGAAAATTAATTATTATAGGAGTAATTATAGGTTGTATTTGGGGGTATGGATATTATAAAGGAAAAGTAAATAAACCTGTTCAATTAGTTATTAGTGAAGAAATAGAATTTACAATTCCTGTTCCTCATAGCGATTTAGCTCTTTATCATCCAAAACATTCTACTCAATTACAATGGATTAATACTGTTACAGGAAAAGTAATATCTATTGTTAAAGTAAAGGACATTCCAGAACTTGCAAAAAAATTAAGACCTTATGGCTTCGTATTTGAACCAATTGTAGTAGCAGGTGGCAGTTTGGGCGAAACAGGAGCAGGATTTGAAGCAGGAGCAGGATTATCTTGGTTTAAATGGTTTAAAGCAAAGATTGATAGTTTTATAACAAATAGAGGATTATACCCAATCGGATTAAGTTATGGGCTTACAGAAAATTCTGGTATAGGACTTGGTGCAGGAATTGGATTTAAAGGTGATAAAAGAGTTATACTTTATTATAAATGGAAATTTTAATGAAAGATAAAATTAAAAAAGCTATAATTAAATGGGATAAGAAACATATTTCTTCTTTGATTAAAGAAGATATAGATAGTTTAACAAAATTTATTACTAAAGAATTGGAGAAAAAATAATGTAATTTAAACAATGTTGTATATGTGGACTTAATTTACCAATAAGTGTTATGCAACCTATTCAAGTGAGGCAAAATGGTAAAATAGTTATAGTTGGAATTTGTAATAGATGTAAGAAAATTAAAGAGGATGAAGCAATAATAAAGCCAACATCAAAACCTTCTGATGGAAAGTCAATGCCTAATCATTAAGGAGAAGAAATGATAAGAATTTTAGCGTTTATTTTTGGATTATTAATTGGTTTTACTTGGGGATTAATAATTAATGCATTATTAAAATATTGTTTTATAAATAATAAGGAGAACCAATGAACCAATTAATTAAGTTACATCTAGGTCTTTTCAAATATATAAAAGTAGAATTACCAAAAAAGAGAACTCTCAAAGAAATTGTTAAATTTTTAAAACAAATTATCGAAGTATATTTAAAAGAACTAATAAAACTTTATAAAAATTTATTCTTAGTATTTGATATTGATTATCAAAAACAAAAAAAACAATTTGATAAATATAATAAAGTAAAAAAAGAACTTCAACAAGCATTAAAAATGCTACAGTATGTTGATAAGAGAATGATTGAACAAAAAGTACCAAGAAATATTAGAAGACAATTTTGGAATGATTTCCGTAAGCATGGTACAGTTAGAAAAGAAACTTTTGACCAACTTTTAAAAGAAATTAATCAAATTGGAGGATAGATGCCCTATATTTCAAGTCAAGATAATAGGCGTGAAAAATTAAGAAATGGAGAACCTGCATTAACAGCAGGGGAATTGAATTATCAGATTTTTTATTATGTAAAACATCAAGCAAAAGATTCTTTATTAAGTGAAAGAGTATATTATGTTATTTTAGGTTTTGTTAAACAATTTTTAGGAGATAAACCAAATTATCAAAGATATAATGATATGACTGGTGCATTGATTAGATGTTATGTAGAAATTAAAAGAAGATTAGATATTGAAGTGGATATATTATTAAAAATAATAGAATCTTATGATGATGAAATTGCAAGATATGAAGATAAAAAAATTCTTGAAAATGGAGATGTAGAATAATGGATAATGCACATATTTCTGCTATGATTGAAGGAATTTGTAAAAAACAAGGAATAGATTATAAATCTAATAATCCTTATTATACTTCTCTTACCGATGATGCAATTACTCTTGGAACAATTTATCAGGATTTAAAAATTTTATTGGGTAAACTTCAAGAAATAGAAGATAGACATAATCTTAATCCTCAAATTGTAGATTCTTTAGAAAAAGCAATAAAAGAATTAGTAGATGCTGACCATGTAATTATAAAAATAGCGAAAGAATTATTAGAACAAGAAAAACATGATTAAATTTATTATAATTTTTATAGCAGGAGTAATTGAAACCTATCTCTTTACTGGCTGGTCTATTTCTGCAAATAAAGGACAAAAATATTTGTCTTCTTTACTTATGTTGATTTATATGATATTTTATTTATTAATTTTAGATACAGCTTTTAAAGATACAAATTCTAAATTAATGATATTAGATTATGCTTTAAGTTGTGCTTTAGGAAATTATTTGAGAGTAAATCACGAAAAGAAAATAAAATGAAAACCGTAAGGTCATATAATAAAATTGTAAATGAAATAATTAATTTCAATCTTCCCTATAAAATTGAAATTATAGGATATGTTTCTTATGCTGATAAGATTTATCCGATGTTAGCATTAAAATTAGTCTCTAAAATGGCACAAAAAACTATAATTTTAACAGGTGGGCATCATGGAGAAGAATACTATGCAATTAATGTTTTATTAAATTGGTTAAAACAACCTATAATGATTTCCGATTTTAATTATTATGTATTCCCAGTATGTAACCCATATGGTTACGAGAAAAATTATAGAAATAACGGTAATCGACAAGAAACAAATAATGATACTCATTTTATGAAAAATTCGAAAGTACCAGAGTTGGCTATTTTATTTGAAGAATTTCCCCGAACTGCTGATTTAATTTTAGATATTCATGGAGATACCGATAAAAGTGAAGTTTATTGTTATGAACATAAAGCAGAAAATCTTCCTTCAATAGCAGAAAAATCATTATTAGAAAATGATATTATCATTCCTTATCTTAAATCAAAAACAATTTATAAAACTCCTTTAAAAAAAGGAGTAATTGTTCCTCCAAAATATGATATAGGATTAGAGGGTTTTCTTGAAAAACTAGGAGTAAAATATTCACTTACACTTGAAATGCCGAAAAAAATGGAAGGACAAAAAATGGTTCAGGGTGGTATTGCTATTGTAAATTCAATTCTTCGCAATTTTAAGGAAATAAAATAATGAAAAAACTAATTTTAATTGTATTTATTTTTATAATAATAGCAAATTTCTTTGATAATATTTGTATTAGAAATTGTTTTAGAGAAGGATTAGACACAGAATTATGCAGAAGAATTTGCAAAGATTGTTTTTGTGAAAGAAATTAAGGAGATAAAATGAATGAATATTTTTCTATAATGCCATTTATAAAAGATGTTTCAATTATTATTTTAATAGTTCTAGGAATTTTTATAATAATGATTTTTAATAAATTAAATAATATTGAAGAAAAAATAGATAATCTTCCACAAGTTACAGAAAAGAAGGAGGAATAAATGAGACTGACGACTAAAATTTTATTAGGGATTATGGGATTATTGATTGTTATTAATTCTATTTGGGTTGTTTATGATATTAGAAAAGAAATTAAAACTAATAGAGAATCAATTTATTGGGAAATAACAGAATTACGAAGTGAAATAAATCATTTATCTAATTTTAATTTACTTATGTTTAAATTAATAGATATTACAGAAAATATAATCATAAAAAATCAAGAATCATTAAATAAAAAGGTAAATATACTTCCCGAAAAAATAAAGTATGACAAATTCATATTAGAAAAGAAATTACAATCAGTTAATGTAGTTATTCATAACGAAACTGTAGGAACGTTGGGTTCTGGGGTTACTTTAAAGTATAAGGAAAATTTTTATATTTTAACAGCAGGACATTTACTCAATGAAAAAACAGATAAAATTACTTTTAGTCAGAATGGAGAAAATTTTGGAGAATTAGAAATAATAAAATGGGTTTTTGACTTAACAGATACGACTTTAGAAGGAGTAGATTTATTATTATTGCAACCGAAAAATAAAGATTTAATACCTAAATTATACATAGAATTGGCAGATTATGAACCTTTAACAGCAACAGAAGTTTATATTGTGGGGAATCCAATGGGAATAGAAAATGTACTTTCGGATGGTAGAATAATTGCATACGAAGGTAATTATATGGTTTTTATTGACCACAGTTATTTTGGAAATAGTGGGGGAGGAGTTTATACTAAAGAGGGAAAATTAATAGGTATAAATTCTATAATATCTAATTTAGGAGAAGTAGCACATAAATCTATTCCTTATGTTATTGGTGGAACTATGAGATTAAATGTGATAAATAAATTTCTTGAAGGAGTTGAATAAATAATGAATGGAGAAAGTAAAAGATTAAAATATTGTACGTACCTTGCTGGTGCGATAGAAGCTGCTTCTTCTAAAGAAATGAAAAGTTGGAGAGCAGAAGTTAGAGAAAAACTAAATAGTTCTGATTTGGGAATTTATGACCCTGTAGAACAAGAATCTAGTAAAGTTGGCAAAGAATCTGGTAAACAAGTTGAATATATTACTGGATTAAAGCAAGGTGGACATTGGGAGATTTTTGGCGAAGAGATGTCCAAGATTTGGTGGGGAAAAATAGATACTATGAAATTAGATAAAATTAGATTACTTATTTATCTTTATGAAAAAGCAAGATTAGAAGGTAATTATTTAACTGATTTTCAATTTTGGGGGGATTATGAAGCAACAGTTCGTTCAGATTTTATTATTACTTATTATCCAAAAGATATAAAAACTGTAGGAACCTTGAATGAAGTGCATACTTGTTATTTGTTTAATATACCAATTTATTTAATTCTTCCAGACCATCCGAAGACAGAAGAAAATTCTACATTAATTGATGAAGTTATGAAATCTGGGGGAGAAATATTCTATAGCATTAATGAAGCGGTAGAATTCATAAAAAATAAATATAAACTTAAGGAATCAAAAACCGAAGAAAAGAAAGAGGAGAAGAAATAATGGATAAAAATATTTTTATTATCAATATAGTTCTTATAATATTAATGTTATTAGCTACAATTTTTAATCAAACAAATTTATTAATTTTTTGTGGATTTGTATTTTTAAAGGAAAATTAAATGCCTAAATTTGATAAGGTAAAAGATTCTGGTATTCGACAAGAATTTAAAACTGGTAGTGTGAGGGATACTAATATTGGCAAAGGTCGTTATGATTTGATTAGTCCTCTTATGCTTCAAAGATTAGCTAAACATTTTGAGAATGGTGCGGTTAAGTATGGTGATAGAAATTGGGAAAAAGGTCAACCACTATCTCGTTATTTTGATTCAACTATAAGACATCTCTACAAACATTTAGAAGGGCAAAGAGATGAAGACCATTTGGCTGCTGCTGTTTGGAATGTAGGAGCAATAATTCATACAGAAGAATTAATTGAAAGAGGTCTTTTACCAAAGGAATTAAATGATTTACCTAATTATTTGAAAAAAGATGACCGACCATTTATTGAAAAAGGTGAATAATGTCAGACCCTATTAAAGAAAAAAAAGCAATAATCTTACCAGAAAATGTTCCAGTAGATTATACATTTGAGAGAATGTTGAAATCTTTTATGAAAAATGTTGATAAAAGTGGAATATTAAAAGAGGTTAAGGCGAGAAGATATTATATTAAACCATCGGAAGTAAAAAGACTCGCTAAAAAATCAAAAAGGAGAAAATAATGAAAACTGAATATTTTGTAAATACAAAAGGATTGGAAGATTTATTAACCGATTATAAAGATACTTTTGATATGATTGATGATGAGGGGCAACAATTAATTTCTGGAGTTAAAAATACTCCTGAAGATTATGCTCTTTGTTTAGATAAATTAACAGGGGCTTATATCTCATTAGAACCTCTTTATACAATGGCAGTTGCCTATAAAGAGAATGAGGAAATAAAAGCCTATGTATCAATGAAAAGAGAGATGGAAGCAAAAGCAGAAAAAGTTGTGGCTGCATCTTTAGATAAAGAAGCAAGTGCATCTGTGGAAATCCAAAGACGTATAAGAAATGTTTTAGAGGGATACGTTGAGGCTTGTGCCAAAGGTATTGGTACTTGTCAGACACAATTAAAACGATTTGAATTACAATGGAAAAATAAAGGTGGACAAGGTTAAATGAAAATTTGTCCTAAATGTCAAACATTAAATGAAGAGAATGAAACTCTTTGTAAAGCATGTGGAGAAGTATTAGATATTATGTATTTTAT
>Ga0315294_10008504_pt1 | contig 11275 bp, 9 predicted proteins | sample YL17G13_40_MG_FD_203626 | JGI IMG/M metagenome (GOLD analysis project Ga0315294, IMG submission 203626) | Sediment microbial communities from Yellowstone Lake, YNP, Wyoming, USA - YL17G13_40 | ecosystem: Environmental > Aquatic > Freshwater > Lake > Sediment | place: USA: Wyoming | collected... | reverse complement strand
CCTATCCACAGGAGGTCACACGCCAGATGGTCTATAACTTCGTGCGCGGCGGGGCCGGCAGCAACGTGCTAGCCCGCCACGTTGGCGCCCGGGTGGTGGTGGTGGACATGGGGGTGGCCGCCGACCTGGATCCTCACCCGGGCATCGTGGTGAAGAAAGTTGGCCGCGGCACGAAGAACTTCGCGCAGGGCCCGGCTATGACCAGGGAGGAGGCGATCCGCTCCGTCGAGGCCGGGATCGAGGTCTTTGCGGCCGAGCTGGACAAGGGCCTGCAGATCGTGGGCGCCGGGGACATGGGCATTGGCAACACTACTCCCTCGGCAGCCGTGGCGGCCGCCTTCACCGGCCTCCCCGTGGAGGCGGTGACCGGACGTGGGACAGGGATCGACGATGTGCGATTCGCGGCCAAGGTGAGGGCGATCGCCCAGGGCCTGGCCCTCAATCGCCCCGACCCGAAGGACCCGCTGGACGTACTGGCCAAGGTGGGCGGCTTCGAGATCGGCGGGCTGGCCGGGGTGATTCTGGCCGGGGCCGCCCACCGGGTGCCGGTGGTGCTAGATGGCTTCATTTCCGGGGCGGCCGCGCTGGTCGCCACCGAGCTGGAGCCAAAGGCCAGGGACTTCCTGATCGCCGGCCACGTCTCGGTGGAGCCGGGCCATCGGGCGATGCTGGAGCGGATGGGCCTCAAGCCTCTCCTCAACCTGGACCTGCGCCTAGGCGAGGGGACCGGCGCGGCGCTGGCGATGGGCGTCATCGACGCCGCGGTGAAGGTACTCAACGAGATGGCGACTTTCGGCGAGGCGGGGGTTTCGGAGGCGCTGGGATGAGTGCTGTGCGGGCGAGGTGGGCTACATGCGGGTGGTGATCTCCTGGAGTGGGGGCAAGGAAAGCGCACTGGCGCTCTATCGGGCAAAGGCTGCTGGCCATGTGCCGGTCTGCCTGCTCAACTGTGTGGACTCAGAGGGTGAACGGGGCATGTCGCACGGTATTCCCTGCGCCCTGATTGCGGCCCAGGCAAGGGCCCTGGGGCTGCCTATCCGCCAGCCCCGGGTCACCTGGGACACCTACGAGGAAGTCTTCAAGGCCACCCTGCGAGAGATGAAGGCGGAACAGGAGATTGAGGGGGGCGTCTTTGGCGACATTGACATAGAGCAACACCGCCACTGGGTGGAGCGAGTCTGCCAGGAAGTTGGGCTCACGCCGGTGCTTCCTCTGTGGGGAGCCGGACGGGAGGGACTGCTGCGGGAGCTGATCTGTCTGGGGTTCCGGGCAATTCTGGTAAACGCGCGGGCCGAATTGCTGGGGCCGGAATGGGTCGGTCGCGAACTCCATGAAGCATCCGTTGCCGAGTTGCGCAAGTGTTCCGTTGACCTGTGCGGGGAGAACGGGGAGTACCACACCTTGGTTCTGGCCGGGCCTTTGTTTCGGCAGCGCCTGGTCCTGGAAGAGACTGCCGTCAGCCGGCGGGATGACCGACTCCTCCTGGAGGTCGGAAAGTTCTCTCTCGAACCTTGCGAGGCCGGGGAATGGCCGCTTTGCTGACCGCGATCCGCTTCCTGACCAGGGTGCCGGTTCCGGGCCCCCATGGGGGCGCGGAGGGACTGGGCCGCGCCACGATCTTCTTCCCGGTGGTGGGAGGCCTGATCGGCCTGCTGCTCGCCGGGGTGAACCTAGGGGCCGAGCGGATCTGGCATACCGAGGCCGCCAGCAACGCGCTGGTGATCGTGACCCTGGTGTTGGTGACTGGCGGGCTACACCTGGACGGGCTAATGGACATCTGCGACGGTGTCTTTGGCGGGCACTCGCGCGAGCACGCGCTGGAGATAATGAAGGATAGCCGGACGGGGGCGTTCGGCGTGCTGGGGGCAATCTGCATGCTCCTGCTCAAGTTCGGCTTTCTGTTCGCCCTGCCGGGTGACCTCAAGTCGCAGGCCCTGATCTTCTTGCCGGTGGCGGGCAGATGGTCCCTCGTATATGCCATCGCTCGCTTCCCCTATGCGCGCGCACAAGGGACCGGCAAGGCCTTCAAGGAGCAAGTCGGAGGTTGGCACTTCTTTTGGGCAAGCCTGGCGGCGACCGGCATCGGGGCGCTTCTGTTCGGACTGCGGCTTCCGGTCCTGGCGGTGGTTGTGTGGCTGACGGCGTGGGCGCAAGGGCGTTATCTGGCGAGGAGGTTGGGGGGTCTCACCGGGGATGCCTACGGGGCCATCGGGGAGGTCACCGAGGTCTTTATCCTGGCGGCCATGCCGCTGGCAGCCCGGCTGACATGGGGTTGAACATGCGGCTCATCCTGGTCAGGCACGGCACGACAGAATGGAACGCGGCGCTGCGCTACCAGGGATGGGCCCAGGCGCCCCTGAACACAGAGGGCCGGGAGCAGGCGCGCCTGGTGGCGCAGCGACTGCGGGAGGAAGCGGTCGCGGGGATCTACAGCAGCGACCTCGCGCGGGCGCTGGAGACGGCCGGGGAGATCGCCGCCCTCCATGGCCTCCCCGTTATGCCTTTGCTGGATTTACGGGAGGTCAATTTCGGCCGTTGGGAGGGTCTGACTTTTCAGGAGATATCGCGGCAAGACCACCAACTGGCTGCGGCCTGGACCGCCGATCCAACCCGGATCGCTCCACCAGATGGAGAGACGTTTCTCCAGGTGATCGAACGGATGAACCGGGCTGTAAAGGAAATCGAGGCCGACGTCGGGGATGGCACAGCGGTGGCCGTCACCCACGGCGGGCCGATCCGGGGCCTGCTTTGCCACCTCTTGGGGCTGCCGCCAGAACATCACTGGCAGTTCCAGGTCGTCGCGGGCAGCATCACCGTGGTGGAGTCTAACCCCGCAGGCGCCATCCTATCGTGCTTGAATGACACATCGCACCTAATGAGGTTCTGGTATTAGGGGAGGGCGGAAAACGGGCGGTCTTGAACTCATTTCCGACCGCTTTCTCCCCTCCTATGACGCGAGAGCATCATTAGTTGTCTCGAAGGTGCCGCAGGAACCGTGATGCATCTCTCGCCCGGCGCAGACCGTGGGGGAGATTCGGGAGGCTCGTTCGTGACGCGAAGACAACGCCTCGGGGTGCTCATCCTCGCCGCCCTACTGGTCGCGCTGGCGGCCGGGCTGGCATTCTTTCCGAGAGCCGTCTCCCGCTGGCAGCAGCGGTCGCCCGGCGGGCGCATGCCCGTCCCCAGTCACGGCTTCCCCGTGACGGTGATGGACGCGTTGGGCCACGAGGTGGTGGTGCCCCCCCGCACGCCGCAGCGCATCGTCTCCCTGGCGCCGGCGATGACCGAGATCCTGTTCGCGCTCGGGCTCGAACGCCGCATCGTCGGCGTGACCGAGTATTGCGATTACCCGGCGGCGGCCAAGGCCAAGCCCAAGATCGGGGGCATCGTCAACCCCAGCGTCGAGCGCGTGCTCGCGCAAACGCCGGACCTGGTCATCGGCATGCGCCTGAACCCCAAGCCCGTGCTGCGCGCCCTCGCCAACGCGGGAATCCCGACCTACGCCGCCGATCCGCACAATATCGAGCAAGTCGTGCACACCATCGCCGCTGTGGGCGCGCTCACCGGCCGGCGCGGGCAAGCGCAGGAACTGACTGACCGCCTGCGCGCTCACGTGCAGGCGGTGCAGGAGCGGGTGAACGGCCGCACCCAGCCGACGGTCATGCTGCTGTATTCGCAGAATCCCCTGTGGGTGGCCGGGGGAGGCACGTTTCCGGACCATTTGATTCGACTCGCGGGCGGCCGCAGCGCCGCAAGCGACGTGCGGGGCTATAAGCAATACAGTGTGGAGATGCTCCTGGCGCGCGATCCCGACGTGATCATCCTGACCTCCATGGGAAGCGAGAAGGACGAGGCACAGCTTCGCGGGTTCGTCCAGCGGCCGAGCATGCGCGCGCTATCGGCCGTGCGGCGTCGGCGAGTCTACGTCGTAAACGCGGATCTGGTGGACCGCGCGGGACCGCGAATCGTCGAGGGGTTGGAGCAGATCGCGGGGAAACTGCACCCGGCCGCCTTCACCCGCCGCTAGCGGCCGCTATGGCGCGCGAATACGCCTCGGACAGCGCCGACCACACGCGGCCGGGCTTGCCATCGCCGACTGCGCCGCCGTCGATGCGCGTCACGGGCTCGAGGCCGACGATGGAATTGGTCAGGAAGCACTCGCTGCAGGCCTGCAGCTCGGACGGCCGCACCGCTCTCTCGACGGGATCAAGGCTGCGCAAGCGTGCCAACTCGAGCACGATGGCGCGCGTGATCCCTGGCAGCAACCCGCACTGCAGCGACGGCGTGACCAAGCGCTCGTCGGTGACGAAGAATACGTTGGCCGTGCTGGCCTCGGTGATCTCGCCTGCCGAGTTGAGCAGCAGGGCTTCGTCGGCGCCGTGCGCCCGTGCTCCCGCCCGCGCGCGAACGTAGGCGAGAAAGCTCAGGGTCTTGTGCCGAGCGAGAGCCGCGGGCGGCGCGGTGGCGGCGCCCAGGGTGGCCACGCTGATACCGGCGAGGTCGGCGGCGGGGGCAGGGAGCGGGCGCGCGATGGCGCTGACGGTGAAGCGGCCCGGCGCTCGCGACTCGACGCCCGGCGCATCGCATTGCTGGGAGACCGTCAGGCGCAGGTAGGCATCCGCCAGCCCGTTAGCCTCCAGGGTCAGCGCGAGCGCCTGCGCGAGCTCGTCCTCCCCCACCCCGATTGCCAGGTCCAGTTCGGCCGCCGATGACAGCAGCCGCGCGAGATGGCGATGGAGGGCGAAGATGCGCCCGCCGTAGGCGCGCATGGTCTCGAACAGCCCTTCGCCATAGAGGTAGCCGCGATCGAGCAGCGGCACGCAAGCGCGGTCCGCCGGCACGAGATCTCCGTTCAGGTAGACGAGGCCTTTCACCCCACACGCAACGCGCCGGCCGGCTGCGCGACCGCGCTGATGAGGGCGCGCGCCTTGTCCAGCGTCTCCTGGTATTCGGCCGCCGGATCGGAGTCCGCGACGATCCCACCGCCGACTTGGAAATGGGCCCAGCCGTCCTTGACGACGAAGGTGCGAATGACGATGTTAGTATCCATGTCGCCCGAGAAACACACGTGGCCGATCGCCCCCGTGTAGACGCCCCGGCAGGTGGGCTCCAGCTCGTCGATGATCTCGATGCTCCGAACCTTGGGCGCGCCGGTGATGGAGCCACCTGGGAAACATGCCTTCATGCAGTCGCTGGCCGTGAATCCCTCGTGCAACCGGCCTCTGACCGTCGATACCAGGTGGAAGACGGTCTCGTACTTCTCCAGCGCGCACAGCTCGGTCACGTGTACGGTTCCGTACGCGCACGTGCGGCCGAGATCATTGCGTTCGAGGTCCACGATCATCACGTTTTCGGCGCGGTCCTTCTCGCTCGCCAGCAGCTCGTGGGCGAGGCGCTCGTCTGCTTGCGGCGTGGCGCCGCGCGGGCGGGTGCCCTTTATTGGGCGGGTTTCGACCTCGCGGCGTCGGATTTGCACAAATCGCTCCGGCGACGCGCTCACGACCGCGAAATCCCCGCAGTCCAGGTATGCCGCGAAGGGTGCAGGATTGACGGCGCGCAGGCGGCCATACAGATCGAGTGACGTGCAGCCCAGGGGCGCGCTCAGCCGCTGCGAGAGGTTGACCTGGTAAATATCCCCCGCCGCGATGTACTCCTTGGCGCGGCGGATCGCTGCCAGGTAATCGTCACGCGTGAAGTTCGAATATATCTCGTGACTGCCGGGCAAAGGATATGCCGCAAGCGCCGGGCGCGGGGCCACGGCAACCGGCGGCGACGGCGCGTGTTGGGGCGGCTCGGCCAGCAAGGCCGTCAGCCGACTTACACGCTCATCCGCATCATCGCGCCCGTCGTGCGTCGTCGGCGTGACGACCGCGTACGCGCGCTGGTTGCAGTGGTCGAGGGCCGCGATAGTGTCGTAGAAGCCGAGGCGGCAGTCCGGAACCGCAACATCGTCCACGCAGCGGCGAGGCACGCGCTCCACGAAGTGGCGCAGCTCGTACCCCCAATAGCCGACGGCTCCGCCCAGGAACGGGGGGTCGCCTGGCTCGCGCGCAACCGGGAAGCGGGCAAGCAGGTCTTTGAGCGCCGCGAACGGGCTGCGCCAGCGCCGGTCAGGCTTGAGGCCCCACAGGCGCAGGTTCCGCCCCTTGGATTGCAGCACCGCAAACGGCTCGGCGCCCATGAACGACCAACGCCCCAGGCGCTCGCTGACCAGGGCGCTGTCGAGGAAAACCGGCGCACGCAAACGCGCGAGCGCGAGGAATGCGCGAAAAGGGTCGTTTGGGTAGGCCATTTCGCGGATTATCGGGCGCACAGCTGCCTCCGAGGCGCGTATATATTCCCCGTGGGCGCGCCGTTTCCTGTCTGGCACCGCCCTGTAGCGGGCAACGGCATTGTGGAATAATACTAGCAACGGGGTGAAAGACCGGACTGGCCGCTGTGCCCAGAGGTGTGGAGAAGAGCGGGTGACGTAGAAAATGGGAAAGGCTCGGTGGGACAAGCGCGGGTTCACCCTGATCGAGATGCTCATCGTCATCACGGTGATCGCGATCTTGGCGGTCATCGTCGTGCCCAGGCTGCTATCGGCGACGCGCAGGAGCCGTGAGGCCTCTCTGGCGGCGAACCTCAAGCAACTTCGCGATGCGGTCGAGCGTTTCGAGGCCAACACCGCCGCCTGGCCCCCGTCGCTGACCGATCTTATGGCCGCGGACGGCAGCGGCATCAGCGCCGATGCTGACGGGCGCGGTTTGTCAATCGATCGTTCGGCATACGACGGCCCCTATCTGCGTACGGGTGATGGCAATCTTCCGGTCGATCCGTTCACCGGTGGCGCAGATTGGAACTACAACAACAGCACCGGCGAGGTGCACAGCAATGCGACCCTCACCGCGCTCGACGGCAGCGCGTACTCGACCTGGTGAGGGCGCTCCGAGACGCGACAGGGTCTGCGATAGAACTGCTCAGGCGAGGCCGGCCCCGCAGCGCCGGGTCCTTAGTCCAGGCTACGCGGCGTCGGAATCATGCTCCGGCGCCGCCGCCTGTTGCGGTCGGAAGAAGGCGACGAACACCACCAGCGCCGCTGCCACCACGGCTGACATGACCCTGAAGAGACGCAGCACGCCGATCTCGCCCGCGATCGCACCGGATAGCTGAGCGCCCACCACGCCGCCGAGCCCGCCAACCAGCGCCGCCAGCAACGCCTGCGCGCTCGCCCGCAGGTGAGGAGGGGCGATGCGGTTGATGTGGGTCACGGCCGGCACGTGGAAGGCGGCGAATGACAGCCCCTGCAGCGGAGCCACCAGCGCGATCGCCGCGAAGCTGAGGGGGAAGGAGAACGCGAAGAGCCTGGCCCCCGACGCCGCCAGGCTGGCGGCGAGCAGCCATTTGACGCTGGTGCGCGCCATGATCCGACCGGCGAAGTACATCACCAGCACCTCGGACAGCACCCCGAGCGCCCAGAAGTAGCCCTTCAGGTTGTCGGCCACGTGCAGCTTGTCGAGGTAGATGCTGAAGAAGACGAATAGCGACTGGGTGGCCACGCGACCGACGAACGCGCACCCGAGCAGCAGCGGCAGTTGCCCCGCGCCCAGCATGCGCAGCGCCCGCCAGTCAAAACCGCCCATGCGTCCGTCACGGCTCACCGGTATTCTCGTAGCCCAGCCGAGCTGCAGGAGGCGAAAGAGGACGAACAAGATGAACAGGGGAGCCATGCTCCTCACACCGGCGTCCGCTCCGGTCGTGCGGCCGAGCGCCAACCCCACAAACAGCAGCGGGAAGATGAAGCCCAGCGACCCCCACAGCCGAATCTTGCCGTAGTCGCCGCCCGCGCGCGGCAGATTCTCCATGGTGATGGCGTCCGCTAGCGGCTCCGACGGCGTGAAGAAGAAGGCGAATGCCGCCATCACCACCATTGCCGCCGTGAAGCTCCGCGCAAACCAGAAAAGCGGAAACACAACCGCCGAGGCTCCGATGAGAAGGAGCAGCACGCCCTTCTTGTTCCCCAGCCTGTCGGCGACGGCGCCCCACATCGGCGGCGACAGCATTATCAGCAGCGGAGGCAGCGCCAGCAGGGTCCCGATCTCGACGTCGCTGCGGCCGGAGCGCGCGAAAAACAGCGGCAAGTAGGGAACGAAGATCGCCCACGGTATGAAGGCCACGAAGTAGTACGCCGCAAATAGGCGCAGGTAGCCCTTGGTGTCAGCGGCAGCCATCGCTATCATGCCTCACGCCGGCTTTCGTCCCCTCCCGCAAGGCCGAGCACGGCCCATATCCCCCGGCGTCTCTTGGCGACGGCGCACAAGAGGCGCCGTCGTGTGGAATAAGACCAGCGAGAAAGGTAGGGTATATACCCCGCGGTGGGGGTCCCATGGCCCTGCTTTTCTCATTTGCTTTTCTGCGCCGCCGCAAACAATCCCCTCGGCCACGCCTGGATTGTCTGCGAATTCCCGGTCTCACGAGAGCGGGTGTCTTGCTCCTGACCGCAGGCTGCTTCGGCCATGACTCGGTTGCCTTTTGCCCCTGTTTGTCATACAATCGCCGCAGCCCACACCAGGAGGTCAGCCATGGCTCGGTTGTTCGGGGAGAACGTCAGCCGCAGCGACTTGCTCCAGCGCGTCGGCAGCATGCGCCAGGTCTGCGGAATCGAACTCGGGGTTCTGGATGAAGGCGCCGAAACCGGCGTGCGCTTCGCCGAGGTGAGAACCGGCAGCGGCCTTCGTTTCCGGGTCGTCATCAGCCGCGGGCTGGACATAGCGGACGCCGACTGGCGCGGCATTCCCCTGGCTTGGCGCTCGCCGAGCGCAATACGGGGTCCGTGGTTCTACGAGCCGGAGGGTTTGGGATGGCTGCGAACCTTCTACGGCGGCCTGGTCGTCACCTGCGGGCTGGCCACGGCCGGCGCTCCGTCCGTGGATGAGGGCAAGAGCTTGGGGCTGCACGGGCGCTATTCCACGCTGCCCGCCAGCCGCATCTCGGCGGACGAGCGCTGGGAGGGCGACGATTACGTCATGACCCTGCGCGGGCAGGTGCAAGAGGCGGTCGTCTTCGGCGAGAACGTATTGCTCACGCGCGAGATCACCGCTCGCCTGGGCGAGAGCCGCATCTTCATGCGGGACGTCGTGGAGAACGTTGGTTGCCGCACCGCCGAACATATGATCCTCTACCATATCAACGGGGGTTACCCCGCGATCGGGCCCGGCGGCCGGCTCATCTGTCCCACCCTCAAGGCGACGCCGCGCGACGCCGAGGCCGAGAAGGGCAAGGACCGTTACGCTGAGTTTGCGGCGCCAATCCCGGGATACCTCGAGCAAGTCTATTACCACGAGCTGGCGCCCGACGCCGACGGTCGCGTGCGCGCCGCCCTGGCCAATGAGGGCTTCGCGGGCGGCAAGGGCTTCGGGTTCTACGTCGCCTATCGGGCCGAGCAGCTTCCCCGGTTCACCGAATGGAAGATGGTGGGCCAGGTGGACTACGTCGTGGGCATGGAGCCCGCAAACTGCCTGGTCGAGGGGCGCGCGAAAGAGCGGGAGCGCGGCACGCTGCAGTTCCTCGAGCCGGGCGAGCGCCGGGAGTATGAGCTGGAGATCGGGGTGCTCGAAAACGCGGAGGCGATAGGGGGGTTCCGCGACACCGTGGAGCAGGCGCTGCGCGCGGCGCGCTAGCCGGCCGGCTCGGCTACCGACAAGGGCCGTTTCGCCAGCGCGACAGGTCACATGACAGGCGCTTGCACGGCTTGACTGAGGTAGTAGTATCTGGTATCGTGCTGAGTGTAATTCGGTGGCAGGTCACGTCCGGCAGGATGCCGCGGCGGAAGCCCATCGAGCGCGGTTGATGCCGTTTCCGGCGCTGTCATGGGCTGGGTACTAGAGTCGTAGCCATTACATGGGTACTTCTGTGGACGAAGCTGACCCCCAAGACGGAAAAATGAAGAGGCACGGCCGGCCGGCCTCGCTCGGTCGGGGTGTGCGCCCGCACGACCCTTACGGTGGCTCGGGAAGGAAGGCGAAGATGCCATTCCGGGGCCCGTGAACACGGGCTTCCCGCTGTGGCGCTCGCGCCTATGAGCCTTCCCGCCTCCACGGGAAGGCTTCGCCTTTTTTGGGGGGCGTGGTCGCGGCGGGGCAAGAGAACAACGAAGGAGGCGGAGCACATGCTTTTCTTCGCCGGGTATTTTCTGAGCGCGATGCTGGACAAGCCGGTGCGCGACCGCTCCGGGCGCCAACTGGGACGGCTGAAGGACCTTGCCATACGGTGCGCCGAAGGATTTCCTCCCGTCTCGAACATCCTGGTGCGCGCCGGCCGCCACCAGGAGCTAGTGGTGCCGTGGGACGAGGTTCGTAATGTCTCCTCCGAGGCGATCACCCTCGAGTCCGAGAAAGACCAGCTCGTCCCGGGCGCGCTCGCGGGGGATGAATGCTGGCTCGCCCGGTCCATCCTCGATCGCCAGATTGTGGACCTGCAGGGCCGGCGCCTGGTGCGGGTGAACGATCTGGAGATCGCGTACCTGGGCGGAGTGGTGCGGCTGGTGGCGGTGGATGCGGGGTCGCGCGGCCTGCTACGGCAATTGGGCCTCGAACGCGCCGCACTCGCTCTGGCACGCATGTTCGGCCGCCAGCCCGCCGAGCGCCTGCTCAGTTGGGAGCACGTGATGATGCCGCAGGCGGTGTCCCAGCCGCTGCAGTTGTCCTTCGGGCGGGAGGCCCTGGCGCAGCTCCGTCCCGCGGACCTGGCTGACATCGCGAGCCAGCTCGGGGCCTCCGACCGCGCCACTCTGTTCCGTTCCCTCGACGAGGAGAAGGCCGCGGACACGCTGCAAGAGATGAGCCCGCGGCTCCAGGTCTCGGTGCTCAACTCCATGGACGACGAGCGCGCCTCCGACATTCTGGAGGAGATGGTGCCCGATGACGCGGCGGATCTCCTCGCCGACCTCCCGGAGGAGCGAGCCGACGAGCTGCTTGAGCTCATGGAAGCCGACGAGGCGGCGGACGTCAAGCAGTTGCTGAGCTATCCCGAGGACTCAGCGGGCGGCCTCATGACCACCGAGTTCGTGGCGCTGCCCCGGAACCTCACGGCCGACCAGGCCATCGCGCGGCTGCGCGAGATCGCCCCCGAGGCGGAGGCAATCTTCTACGTGTACGTCACGGATGATTCAGGGCGGCTGGTCGGCGTCCTGTCGCTGCACCACCTGATCGTCGCGCCGCCGGATCGTCCCATTTCGCAGGTGATACTCAGGGACGTGATCTCGGTGCCGCCGGAGACAGAGCACGATGAGCTTGCA
>Ga0315294_10008499_pt1 | contig 11279 bp, 13 predicted proteins | sample YL17G13_40_MG_FD_203626 | JGI IMG/M metagenome (GOLD analysis project Ga0315294, IMG submission 203626) | Sediment microbial communities from Yellowstone Lake, YNP, Wyoming, USA - YL17G13_40 | ecosystem: Environmental > Aquatic > Freshwater > Lake > Sediment | place: USA: Wyoming | collected... | reverse complement strand
CGGCTCATTTACGGCTCCGGCTGGTTTTGTTCTTCTGTCCGGTCGTCGAAATCAATTTCCTGGTCTTCGTCCTCTACATCTTCACTGTCAAGATCGTCAAAGTCTTCCTTGTCGGCAAACTGCTCCTGAGTCAGAGCATCTGTTTTTTCAATTTGGGGCTGTCTGGAAGGAAGCTCGATAATTTCTATTTCTTCCACCGGCACGGCAAGAACAGTGCCGTCGTCGGTTTTTATGGACACGAGCTGTATAAGGACCTGTGTATCGACGACAATGCCTTCGCCGTGCGAAGTTTTTACACGCGTTCGTTTTCTCGGCAGCCGTTTGGCCAGTTCTCTGTATGTATGGTCTTCGTATCTGAGGCAGCATTTGAGTCTTCCGCAGTATCCGGAGATTTTTGAAGGGTCGAGAGTGGCTTTCTGGAGTTTTGCCATTTTCATATTAACGGTTTTGAGGATTTTCAAAAACCTTGCGCAGCAGCACGGCTGGCCGCAGACCTCGATGTCCGAAGCGATTTTGGCCGCATCCCTTGAGCCGACCTGTCTCATTTCGATTCTCGTCTGAAACTCTTTTGCCAGTTTCTTGACGAGCTCGCGAAAGTCGACTCTGGCATCTGCGGTGAAGTAGAAGATTATTCTTTCGCCGCCGAAAACGTGCTCAATATCCACCAGCTTCATAGGCAGGTTCATTTCCCTGATGAATTGGCGGCATTTATCAAGCTCCTGTTTTGCATTGGCGTCTATATGCCGTTCTTCACTGAGGTCCTGGTCGGTGGCGTAGCGTACGAATGTTCCTCCTGTTGTTATGGGGCAGTTTTCCGGCCCCTGTCCGTAGTAATCGACGACGGCCTGCTCCGACTTTTTGAAAATGCCTGACCTGTAGCAGAATCTGCCGACCACCTCGCCGATTTCCAGCCCCCTTTCGGTCTTTATCATTACCCTATTGTGGGCCTTCGGCATAGTTTTTTCATTATGCGCAAACCAGCCGACAAGTCCGGTCCTGCCGTATCGGACAAGCATCTTCTTTTCCGCAGGATTGTGTTTGGATTTCTGTTTTGCTTCGATATCGTTCATAAACTATTAAAAGAGAAACTTATGTTCGGACTACCAAAGTCAGGTAATCATTATCTTATCAGAATTTGCAACATTTATCAACAGGCGTTCAAAAACGAGTTTTTCATTGACCGAGGCGTCGATAAAACGATTAGCCAGGAAGCAGTCTTCAATCAATTCGGCACATTTTTGCGGGTCGTACCTTTGAGCGAGAATTTTTATCTGTTCGGCCTGGTCGAAGTTTATCAACTCCTGCGGCCAGGCAAGCAACTGTTTCATTGCATCCTCAAGGGCTGATATAAGTATCAGTATAAAGGTTTTTTTGACCTGTCTGCTTATGTCGGAGCTGCTTGTGCCGGATTTAAGCTTTTGCCAGGATTCTGTCAGCTGTAATGCGGCTGAATTTATCCACTGCGCAAGCTCGACACAATCGGCAAGCCGGCAATCGCACAGGCGTTTTAAAAATTGTCTTTTGATTTCATAGAAAGACGGCTCAAGTTTTGAAAGAAGCTCAGCCTGTCCGACGCTGCCGGATAACAATCTTGCCCAGAATTTTGCCTCGTTTTTGTCGATTCCGGCCCCGGCCAGATGAGAGATTATTTTCTCCTCGCTTACAGGACCGAAGCGAACAATTTGACATCGCGACCTTGTCGTCGGCAGAAGGTTATCGAGTTTTGTGCAGAGCAGGATGATGAAGCTTTTGTCCGGCGGCTCTTCAAGGGTTTTTAAAAGCGCGTTCTGGCTTGCGGCGTTGAGTTTTTCAGACTCGCTTACAACGAATACCTTTGCTGCAGAGAGTGCCGGTTTTATCTGAACCTTTTCAATTACAAATTCCCGCACAACATCAATCGGCAGGTCTATCGGGGTTTTGTCTTTGTTCTGCGGATTTCTTGTGTAGCGGATAAGTTCCTTGTAAATATGATGAAAGTCCGGATGCGAATCGGCATCGAAAGCCTGACATGACGGGCAGTTTCCGCAACTGTCGGCAAAATTATTTTTTCTTGTCGGCGATTTGCACAGCAAAAGTTTGCCCCAGCCCATAGCGGCGGTGAATCTGCCCACGCCTTGGGCGCCTGCGAAGATATACGCATGCGGAATTCTTTCAGCAGCAAAGGCTCGCTGCAGAGCATCAACAGCCTTGTCCTGGCAGAAAATTTCGGAAAAGTTCATAGTTAGCCACAGAGCTCACCCCGATGAGATAGCCGGAACGGCATCTCACGGGGCAGGCAGAGAACACAGAGATATAAATTAATTCCAAAAATCTTAAATCTTCAATTTAAAATAAGACGCGATTGTCTGAATTATTTTTTTATGTACCGTCTGCTTATCAGCCGAGCCGTCTATAACAATAATGTCGTCGCGAAGTTTCGCAAGTTTAAGAAAGCCTGTCCGGACTTTTTTGTGATAGGCGGCATTTTTCTGCTCCATTCTGTCGAAACTGCGCTTGATTCTTTTTTTTGCCGTTCGGAGGTCAATGTCAAGAATAATTGTAAGGTCAGGCCAGATTTTTTGAAGCGAATGCTCGGCAATGTCGATGACTTTTGCAATTCCCAGCCCACCCGCAAAGCCCTGGTATGCGCAGGTGCTGGACAGCCAGCGGTCGAGCAGTACGCAGTTTTTCCTTTTCAGTGCCGGTGCGATACATTCCTGCCAGAGCTGGGCGCGACTGGCCATATAAAGCAATAGCTCCGCCCTGTCGCTGATGTGATTTTTGGGGTCGAGAAGGATTTTTCTGATTTTTTCGCCGGTAGCAGTTGAACCCGGGTCGCGAAACACCGACGTCCGGACGCCTTGATTGGTCAGGTATTTTGCAAGCATAACAGTCTGAGTACTTTTGCCGCTGCCATCCGGCCCATCAAGTACTATAAAACGTCCTTTTAATTTCCTGTACATAATTAGCTTAGAATACAGCAATTACCGCCAACAGGCAAGAGGCTGCCGTAATTTATATTAATCCCTTAAATCCCGCCTTAGGCGGGCAAGCTTCAATCCCCGCCTGCGCGGGGACAAGTTTTTCAATGTTCCTGACCTGCTCACCTTTACCCTTGTTTCGCTTCCTGTACTTATTCAAATCCTCCTCCAACAAAAAGCTTTTGAACGGCTCGTTTTTGAAACACGGAAAATTCAGCGGCGCATAATCTTCTTCCCCTGCCTGCAAGACAAATTTATCGCGTGCAAAAGCCGCGATGATTCGATTTTCGGGACTGTCGGGCAGAGAAAAAGACGGCGCTTTACCGCTACTGATTTGAAATCGTGCCACGCAATAGTCTTTTTTCCCTTTGCGTTGAACGTAAACGCCGACAAATCCTGTCTTAGTTTTTAATTTTCTGTTCAGGCCGTTTTGACGAGGCGTTACAAGCCGCAGTTTACTTCTCCGGTTATCAAGGGGGTCTCCATTTATATGGTCAACAATCTGACCTTTCCCGGCATTCATTACAAACCGGGAAAGCTGAATATATTTTCTCGGCCTTGTCCCGCAGATAATTATAGGATACCCATCCTTAGAAAGCCGCATTTCAGTAATATCGCCGTTGTATTTTTTATAAGGGTTTCCATGCCGGCTGCTTCTGATTTTATAATAGATGTCCGGGTCAACTTTTACCAGCCGTCCCCGAATCTTGAACATCAGATAGTCGATTTTTTTGGTTTTCATCCTGTTTGGAAAGTGGAACTTAGAATTTGTTTCGTATTTCGAGTTTAAAATTTCGGATTTCCATAGTTAGGCATAAGATTTTGTTAGTTTTTTGTCTAATTATGGCGGTATTTTACCATATTTCCAACAAAAAGTCAAGGAAAAACCTATTTTTTTTGAAAAAACGCCGGTTTTAACACTGATTAACGTAAAATTACAAGGATTTTCCCTACCATCTATACCCTAAACCCTAACCCCTAATTTTTCCTTTACCTTTTCCCTTTTTAGGTAATAACCGGGGACGTTGGGACTGTTGAAAAAGTCGAGATTGCTTCGTCGCTTCGCTCCTCGCAATGACAGAATGTGCGTTTTTGTCAATGCGAGCACAGCGAAGCAATCTCAAATCCTCAATGTTAGGTTTTTCAACAACCCCACGTTTACCTATTTGGGAACAATAGAGGACGTTGGGATTGTTGCAAAAACATTTTCGCCGTTGTGCCTTCGATGAAAAACCGCTCCATCACTGTCGCGGCTCTGAGCGCCGTCGTGCCGACGGCGGCTAAACAAAACAATCGCAAAAGAAAACCGAATGGACGGGGTTAAAACGCCGCCATCCGTCTTCACTTCGTTTCGACGCGACACGTGCCTGAGGCGGGTAAACTCGTATAAACCCTCACACCAATGGTCATATATTGATACTTTTCTTAATTCCCATTTTTACTTTAAATATAGACATTATAATACCCATCATTCTGCCATTGGTGTGAGGGTAAATTCAAACGGCAGAGTCTTTTTCGATTGTTTTTTTGCGCTGAGCTTTTCTAAAATCTACAAGTTTTGCAGCCAGTCTTTCATCACTCAGTGCAAGAATCTGGACAGCAAAAATCGCGGCATTTACCGCCCCTGCATTTCCAATCGCCATCGTCGCAACAGGAACTCCAAGAGGCATCTGAACGGTGCTGAGCAGCGCATCAATACCTGCCGGCGAATGCTCGGCAGAAAGAGGAACGCCAATAATCGGCAGAGTTGTCCTTGCCGCCAACGCCCCTGCCAAATGAGCGGCCATGCCGGCCGCAGCTATTATGACCTTTATGCCCTTTTTGGCCGCATCTTCCGCAAAATCAGCCGCTATATCAGGCGTCCGATGCGCCGAAATAATCCGAACAAGCGGCTCTATCCCGAACTCCTTAAGCCTGTCAATACAGGCCTTCATCGTCGGCATATCGCTGTCAGAACCCATCACCACCGCTACAACTTTGCCAGTTTGAGCCATTGTATTTGTCCCTAAAAGAGCTTAAAATACCTGGAGCCACAGTCAGATAATATCCTTTTTTCGTAATTTTGCAAGTATGGAGATTTATTATGGCAGCAAGAAGAGCGGTGGTGGCCGGGCAGTTCTACCCGGCTTCCGACAAACAGTGCAGAGCAGAAATCGCAGATTGCCTTGCCGAGCGGCCTGTAACAATCAAACTGCCTGAAAAAATCGTCGCAGGAATTGTGCCGCACGCAGGCTGGACATTCAGCGGCGACCTGGCAGCTATGGTCTTCAGCGCAATAGAAAAGGCCAACAAAACCGTCGATACCTTCGTTATCTTCGGTGCAGTGCACAGCCATTTTGATTCTACTGCCGCCGTTTACGACAAAGGAAGCTGGCAAACGCCGATGGGCGAAATAAAAATCGATGAAGAACTTGCTACGCTGATTTCTAAAAAAAGCCGGTCTGCAAAGCTAAACGCCGAGGCCCACAGATACGAGCACAGTATTGAGGTGCAGGTGCCCTTCATTCAGTATCTTTTCAAGGATGCGAAAATCGTCCCAATCCTGACACCCCCTGCTGATTTTGCCGTATCTGTCGGAAGCGATGTAGCTGAATGTATAAAATCCGCTGCCGATAAAAAAATCGTCTGTATCGGCTCAACGGACCTGACGCATTATGGCCCGCGTTACGGCTTTAACCCTCAGGGCAGCGGCCCGGCAGGGATTAAATGGGCAAAGGAAGTCAACGACAGGGCATTTATCGACCTTGCTCTTGAGCTTAAAGCTGAGCAGATATTAACCAAATCCATGGAGAACCAAAACGCCTGCGGCCCGGGTGCCGCTGCGGCGGCGATTGCTGCTGCAAGGGCGCTTGGCAAAACAAAAGGCGTTCTATTGGCTCATACGCACAGCAACGAGGTTATGGAAAAACGCTTCGGCCAGACAAGCGAAGAAAGCGTCGGATACGCCGCAATTGTTTATTGAAGAGAAAAGAGAAAATAGACTGGCTACGGCGGAAAAACCGGCCCACTATTTATTATCTATAGATAATTTCCGTAACCTGATTCTTGTTGCCATACTCCAGAAGATGTTTTTTTATAACTGCTTCAGCACTTTTAGAGAGCACACGAACAAACATATCCTTTCTTCCCTTATCTTCGACATCGTAGAAGCCCTCTTTTACAATAAGTATTATCTCTTTTTTATTGTATGGGAACAGTCCTAAAAACTTCTGTTGTTTTTGTTCCTGAATTATCAGATGAGGATAGCCGGCAGGAGTGTTTGTCGGAGTTCCGGGGGGAGGAAGCACTCTTTCAATAGAAAGTTTTCCGGCATACAGACGAAGGTTTTCAAGGTCATTAATTATTTTTTCAAGGACATTTTTAAGTTCTTCTCTTTGGTTTTGATTTTGAATAGTTTTCATTTCATTTTACGACCCTAAAACAATTACTATAAACATTTGTCACACAGCGGTTTTCATCAAATGATTAATGATATGTGAAAGTACCCATATTACTGCAGAGCATATTAGAAGAACTACAGCATATTTGCGCCAATGGGACATCGAGGCAGGCTTGCCTGTAGCGGTAAGGCCGTTATAAAGCTTTATATCGAGATACCTAGCGAGGACAAGGGCAGCCACTGTACCCCAGAAAACCCCATCAGCAGAGTGAATCATCCAATCTTTACGCTGAAAAATTAATATCGCCGAAACAAGGAGGATTACGTTGCCAAAAAGCATCCAGAAAAGTCTCACTATGAGGCTGAATATGCTATCGTACTTTTCAGTGGGTTGGTCGTTTTGTTTGGTCATGTTCCGTCTCCTAAAAAATCACAATGATTGATTAATTAGGTGGCGGCCCGACCACCTTGACAGTCCTCCGAGACCCTTGCGGGCCTCGAACCCTTTAATGATAAATTATAATGAAGTCCAAATGCTTGTGTCAATATTTTATTTTATAATATTTGACCGCTTCAAGCTTCAAACCGGAAAAATAAAAACAGTCGCAGCGGCAAAGGCATTAGGCAAAACAAAAGGCGTTTTACTCGCCCATACACACAGCAACGAGGTTATGGAAAGAAAGTTCGGCCAGAGCAGCGAAGAAAGCGTTGGATACGCGGCGATAGTGTATTAATTTTCACCACAGAGACACAGAGGAAAATAAGGTAATTTTATTCGACTCGGATTGAATTTATAACGACTGCCTCAACAGGGACATCGCCGGGGCGGGTTTTGACTGCTGCGATTGCATCGACGACGTCCATACCCTCAACAACTTTGCCGAAGACTGCATAGCCTGCGTCGCGGACGCCATAGTTAAGAAAATCGTTGTTTTTATGATTTATAAAAAACTGCGACGTTGCGCTGTCGGGGTCTGATGTTCTGGCCATTGCGATTGTGCCACGGTCGTTTTTCAAGCCGTTTTTAGATTCGTTGATAATCGGCGGCCGGGGTGGTTTTTGCCGCATATCGGCAGTCATTCCGCCGCCCTGGACCATAAAACCATTTATAACACGGTGAAAGATTGTGCCGTCATAGAATTTATCTGCAACATACTGGAGGAAATTTTTGCAGGTAATCGGCGCTTTTTCTTTATTAAGTTCGACCACAATATCGCCTTTGTTCGTTGAAATTCTAACCTTTGTCGCGGCTTTGTTTTGTGTTGTCATTACTTTTTCATCCTTTTGAATTGATTTTTCGGTCTTTTCCGATTTCCTGTCACAGCCTGTCTGTAATAAAATTGCAAATATAGCTGATACAATCAAAACTTTTAATACCGTCTTATTTATCATTTTTGCCGTCCTTTGAAACAATCTTTACAGGTTTATATCAGTTTTTCAGTCTTTTGGCAACTTTTTTGACTTTCCAAAACCATTTTTATCCGGTATATTTCCTGACAAAATTCTAACAAAACATTAACAATTCAGACAGCAGGACGGCTATGGACGGCAAGATTATTCTTGAGATGATTTTCACAATAGTTGGGGGTCTGGGAATATTTCTGTTCGGTATGAAGAACATCTCGGAGGGTATGCAGGCGATTGCAGGCGACAAACTGCGAAAACTTATAAACGCTGTAACGAACAATCGCTTCACTGCCTGCGGCATAGGTACGATTGTTACCATCATTCTTCAATCAAGCTCGATTGCTACTGTAATTGTCGTTGGACTGGTCAACGCCGGTCTTATGACCATTACCCAGGCAATTGGCGTCATATACGGGTCAAATATCGGAACCACCGTAACGGCATGGATTCTGGTTATAAATATAGGCGAATATGGTCTGCCGCTGCTGGGGGTTTCCGCGATGCTTTATATGTTTGCTAAAAATGAAAAACTTCGTTACAGCGCGATGGCTTGTATGGGGCTGGGCATGATTTTTTTTGGGATGGAGCTGATGAAGAACGGTTTTGCTCCCTTAAAAGAAATGCCGGCTTTTGTAGCGTGGTTCAGCCGCTTTTCGCCTGATTCGTATCTGGGCGTAATGAAATGCGTACTTGTCGGAACAATCATTACAGGAATAGTACAGTCCTCCCTGGCCACAATCGGCATAACAATGGGCCTCGCATTCAACGGGATTATCGATTATCCGAGTGCAGCGGCACTGGTATTAGGCCAAAATATAGGCACAACAGTAACGGCACTGCTGGCGTCCATCGGGACTTCTACAAACGCTAAAAGAGCTGCGTGGGCTCATACGCTTTTCAACGTTATCGGCGTGTTATGGATAACGCCGATATTCTTCCCTTACATCGGAGCTATTCAGTCATTCGTCCACTGGCACAGCGGTTTGGCTGTAAATACTGCCGTTACGGCCAGTAACGGCATAGTAACTTATCCGCATACGATGGAGGCAATAGCCCTTACACATACATTTTTTAATGTTTTCAACACCATCGTATTTTTGCCGTTTGTGCGACATCTGGCAAATCTGCTTAACTACATCATCCCCGAAAAAGCAATACCGGAGAGGCCCAGACTTACCGCCCTGGACATCAGATTGTTCGATGCACCGGCACTCGGCATTGAACAATCCAGAAGAGAAATTCTGATAATGAGCTCGGCAGTGATACAAATGATGAAGGACTTAAAAGAGGTCATTGCATCGCCAAATAACCAGAAGGAAAAAACCGAACAAATCTTCGAAAAAGAAAGAGAACTGGACGTAATGCAAAAGGAAATCGTCGAATTCATCAGTGCGATTATCTCCGGCAATATTCCGCACGATGTCGCAGAGGAAAGCCGAAGACAATTAAGAATGGCGGATGAATTCGAGTCGATAAGCGATTATATAACCAACATTCTGAAGCTAAATCTCAAACTCCGGCAGTCCGGACAAAAAATGAGCCACGAAGGGCTGTCAGCCATAATCGACCTGCATAATAACGTAGCAGAATATCTTCAGCTTATAAATGAAGCTACGGAAAATAACGATGTGGACATACTTACGCCGGCAGAGAGCAGAGGTCAATCCATAACGGAACTTATGAAAAGGTATCGAACAGAACACCTCGCCCGCGTCAGCGCCGGTATCGCGTCGCCATTAAAAAGCCTGATTTACACCGATGTGCTCAATGCCTATCGGCGAATAAAAGACCACGGGCTGAATATCGCTGAAGTGCTGGCAGGGGAAAAATAGTTTTTAGTTTTTAATTCTTAATTTTGAATTGATTATTGCTCTGAACTTATAAAGCCCTGCGAAAGTGTTCGCGGGGCTAACCGAAAACCTGCTGTGAAACCCCGCCAGAGCGGGACAGGCGGCGGGCTAAATATTTCACAATAAACACCCACGTTAAAAAAACTTGCTCAAAACTTAAACCAAGTTAAAATTACTTTAAGAATGATAACAATAATTGATTACAAGGCGGGAAACCTGACGAGCGTGCGGCTGGCTTTTGAACATATAGGATGCAAGGTGAAAATCACGGATAAGGCTGAGGAAATCCTGCAGGCAGAAAAAATTGTCTTACCCGGCGTAGGTGCGGCAAAAGCTGCAATGGAAACCATCAAAACATTAAACATCCTCGAAGCCATATACAAGGTAATTGCAGATGGAAGACCATTTTTCGGCATCTGTATCGGGATGCAGCTTCTGTTTAAGATGAGCGAAGAAGACGGCGGGACTAAATGCCTCGGCATTTTAGCCGGAAGCGTGAAAAAATTCAAATCTGCCGACAGATTCTGTAAAATACCACAGATGGGCTGGAATACAGTGAAAATAATAAAATCGCATCCTGTCTTTGAGGGGATTGAAGACCAGAGTGAGTTTTACTTTGTACACAGCTACTATCCGAGCTGCGATGAGAAAAGCAATATAATCGGTCAGACCGAATATGCGGATGCGGTTTTTGCAAGCGCGGCAGGAAAAGAAAATCTTGTTGCGACACAGTTTCACCCGGAAAGGTCGGGCAGAATCGGCTTGAAACTGCTTGAGAATTTCAGTAAGTGGGACGGCAGAGGCGGCAAATGCTGACGAAAAGAATAATACCGTGCCTTGATGTAAGGAGACGCAAAGTAACCAAGGGTGTAAGATTTCAGAATAATATCGACCTTGGCGACCCCGTCGAGATGGCGGTCGCTTACAGCGACGGCGGATGCGATGAGCTTGTTTTCTATGATATAACCGCTTCAGCAGACCAAAGAGATATAGATATTGATATGGTTCGCGAGGTTGCAAAGGCGGTGCATATACCCTTTGCCGTCGGCGGCGGAATAAAAAATCTCGAAGATATGAGGCAGGTGCTTCTGGCCGGTGCTGAGAAGGTGAGTGTAAATTCTCTTGCTGTGCAAAATCCGAACATTATCGCCCAAGGAGCAAAACAGTTCGGCTCACAGTGCATTGTTCTGGGGATGGACCCCGCAGGAGTCGCAAAGAGCGATAAATTTCCGAGCGGCTATGAAATCACAATCGAGGGTTTCAGGAAAAGGACGGGGCTCGATGCCCTGCAGTGGGCAAAACACGCAGAAGAGCTCGGCGCAGGTGAAATAGTGGTCAACAGCGTCGATGCCGACGGCACACAGGAAGGCTTTGAGATTAATCTTACAAGACTGATTGCTGAAAATGTGGGGATACCTGTAGTGGCGAGCGGCGGGGGAGGGACTTGTCAGCATTTAATCGATGTCTTCAACAAAGGAAAGGCTGACGCTGCAATCATAGCGAGCATGATTCACACAGGAAGGTTTACAATCAGACAAATAAAAGATAAACTTATCGCTGCCGGGATTCCAATAAGGCAAAAATGGTAAAATGAACAGCGGCATTTTTTGAGAGGTTTCCATGAATAACTTAAACAAATCGATAAGCGTAATTGAGCCGGTAAACGAAGCTCTTGAAAAAACG
>Ga0315294_10008498_pt1 | contig 11281 bp, 22 predicted proteins | sample YL17G13_40_MG_FD_203626 | JGI IMG/M metagenome (GOLD analysis project Ga0315294, IMG submission 203626) | Sediment microbial communities from Yellowstone Lake, YNP, Wyoming, USA - YL17G13_40 | ecosystem: Environmental > Aquatic > Freshwater > Lake > Sediment | place: USA: Wyoming | collected... | reverse complement strand
CGGCGGGCGTGGACATCGAGATCAAGACCTGAGCGGGCAAGTGGGACCAACCATGATCGGTTTGCTTGGCAGAAAGGTGGGCATGACTCAGTTCTTCGACGAGAGGGGCGAGGCCATTCCCGTCACCATCATCGAGGCTGGTCCGTGTACCGTCACCGAACTGCGCAGCACGCAGCGCGACGGCTACACGGCGGTGCAGCTCGGCTTCGGGACCAAGAAGGAGTCCCGTTTCACCCGGCCTGCGCTCGGACAGTTCAAGAAGCGCAACCTTCCTCCGCTGTGTCACCTGCGCGAGTTCCGCGTGGAGAGCATCGAGGGGCTGGCGGTCGGCCAGAGTCTGGACGTCTCGATCTTCGAGAAGGGTCGGCACGTCGACATCCAGGGCGTGACCAAGGGCCGCGGATTCGCGGGTGTCGTGAAGCGCTATGGCTTCGTTGCCGGCTATGCTTCGCACGGCCCGACGGCCGGCAAGCAGCCCGGGTCGATCGGGGCTTCCGCGTACCCCTCGCGTGTCGTCAAGGGCAAGCGTCTGCCCGGCCACATGGGCAATGTCAACCTGACCATCAAGAACCTGGAGGTCGTCGCGATCGACTCGGAGCAGAACATGCTCATGGTGCGCGGCGCCGTGCCGGGGCCGACCAACGGCCTGGTGGTCGTGAAGAAGCGGGAAGGCTGACATGAGCGAGATCAACGCCAGGGTCTGTGGCCTCGACGGGGCCGACAAGGGCACGACGAGCCTGCCGGAGGCGCTGTTCGGGCAGCAGGTGCACGAACACCTGCTGTACCTCTCGGTCAAGCGCCACCTGGGCAATCAGCGGCAGGGCACGGCCAAGGTCAAGAGCCGCGGCGACGCATCGGGCGGCACTCGCAAACCGTTCCGCCAGAAGGGCACCGGCCGCGCGCGCCAGGGCGCGAACAACACGCCGCTGATGCCCGGCGGCGGTCGCGCCTTCGGTCCGAAGCCGCGTGACTACCGCACGGATCTGCCGAAGCAGCAGCGCCGCGCGGCGCTGGCTTCCGCGCTTTCGCAGATGGCCTCGGCCAACGCGGTGACGGTGCTCGAGTCGCTGGCGTTCCCGGAGCCGAAGACACGCCAGATGGTCGAGGTGCTCGAGCGCCTGGGCCTGGCGGGCAAGCGCACGCTGCTGGTCGTCGGCCAGGCGGACGCGAACCTGCTCAAGTCCTGCCGCAACCTGCGGAACCTGAACATGACGCTGGCGCACCAGGTGAACGCGTACGAGCTGCTGAACAGCGACGCGCTGCTGGTGACCGCCGACGGGCTCGAGCGCATGAAGGAGGTCTTCGTCAGATGAACGATCCCCGCTCCATCGTGCGCCGGGCACTGATCACCGAGAAGGGTACGACGCTCCGCGAGACGCAGAACCAGTACCACTTCGAGGTGGCGCGAGACGCCAACAAGATCGAGATCAAGCGCGCGATCGAGATCATCTTCTCGGTGAAGGTGGGTTCGGTCCGCACCCAGCAACTGCGAGGCAAGGTCAAGCGGCAGGGCCGCTCCTCAGGCCGGCGCAGCGACTGGAAGAAGGCCATCGTCACGCTCAAGCCCGATCAGAAGATCGAGCTGTTCGAGCAGATCTAGAGGAACGGCCATGGGTCTCAGGAAATTCCGTCCAACCACCCCGACGCTCCGGCACACGGTCCTGCCGGATTTCTCGGAGTTGACGCGGAGCCGTCCCGTGAAGTCACTCACCGAGCGGCTCTACAAGACCGGTGGCCGCGACAACCAGGGCCACGTTTCGCAGCGCTGGATCAGCGGCGGGCACAAGCGGCTCTACCGGATCATCGACTTCGGCCGGACCAAGGACGGTATCCCGGCCCGCGTCGCCAGCATCGAGTACGACCCGAACCGCTCGGCGCGCATCGCGCTGCTCAACTACGCCGACGGCGAGCGGCGCTACATCGTGGCGCCGGACGGCCTGAAGGTCGGGATGAAGGTCCAGTCGGGCGGAGACGCGGAGATCAGTCCGGGGAACTGCCTGCCGTTGAAGAACATCCCGCTCGGCACCAACATCCACAACGTGGAGCTGTTCCCGGGGCGCCGCTCCCGGGTGGCGCGCTCGGCGGGCACCTACTGCCAGTTGATGGCGCGGGACGGGGACTACGCGCAACTGCGGCTGCCGTCGGGCGAGGTGCGCAAGTTCCACGTCAATTGCCGGGCGGTGGTCGGACAGGTGGGCAACCTGGATCACGAAAACGTGTCGCTCGGGAAGGCCGGGCGGAACCGCTGGCGGGGCCGTGCGCCCAGCGTCAGGGGTGTCGTCATGAACCCGGTGGACCACCCGATGGGTGGCGGCGAAGGCAAGTCCTCGGGCGGGCGCCATCCGTGCTCGCCGTGGGGAAAGAAGTCCAAGGGTCTCAAGACGCGGAAGCGCAAGCTGAGCGACGCGCTCATCGTGCGCCGCCGGACGAAGTAGCGGGGAGAGGACTCCATGGCGCGTTCAATCAAGAAGGGACCGTACGTCGTCGAGTCCCTCGTACGGAAGATCGAGACGCTGAACCGCAGCGGCGTGAAGCGCGTGCTCAAGACCTGGGCGCGGCGTTCGACGGTGCTGCCCGAGTTCGTGGGCCATACGCTCGCAGTTCACAACGGCAACAAGTTCATCCCGATCTACATCACCGAGAACATGGTCGGTTACAAGCTCGGCGAGTTCGTGCCGACCCGGGTCTTCCGCGGTCACGGTCAGCACGTGGCCGAGAAGATCCCGTTGCCCGGAAAGTAGAGCCATGCAAGCGAAGGCCATCCAGCGGTACGTGCGGATCACCCCGCGCAAGTGCAACCAGGTGCTCGACCTCATCCGCGGCCAGGCCGTGGAGAGTGCTCAGACCACGCTGCAATTCACGCCCAAGGCGGGGGCGCGCATCGTGCAGAAGGTGCTCAAGTCCGCGGTCGCGAACGCGCTTCATGAGGGCAAGGTGCGGCTCGAGGACCTGTACATCAAGGAAGCGATCGTAGGGGCCGGGCCCACGCTCAAGCGCTGGCTGCCCCGCGCTCAGGGGCGCGCCACCCCCATGCTGAAGCGCACGAGCCACGTGTCGGTGACCGTGGCCACGAGGGAGTAGTCATGGGTCAGAAGACACATCCCATCGGCCTGCGCCTGGGCATCGTGAAGACCTGGGACTCGCGCTGGTTCGCCAAGCGTGGGTATGCCGAATTGCTGAAGGAGGACCTGCTCATCAAGCGGTACCTCAAGAAGCGTCTCTACCAGGCCGGCATCTCGAAGATCACGATCGAGCGCAAGGGCGACAAGATCACGGTCGGCATCAAGACCGCGCGTCCGGGCCTGGTCATCGGCCGCAAGGGCGAACAGGTGGACAAGCTCTCCGAGGAGATGAAGGCGCTCACGAAGAAACACGTCCAGCTTAACATCGAGGAGATCAAGCGGGCCGATCTCGACGCCCAGCTCGTGGCCGAGCACATCGCCAAGCAGCTGGAGCAGCGCGTCTCGTTCCGCCGTGCCATGAAGAAGGCGATCGCCTCCTCGATGCGTGCCGGTGCGCAGGGCATCCGCGTGGCGGCCTCGGGCCGCCTGGGTGGATCCGAGATGGCGCGCTACGAGACCTACCGCGAGGGGCGGGTGCCGCTGCACACGCTGCGCGCGGACATCGATTTCGCCCGCGCCACCGCCAGCACCGCCTACGGGACCTGCGGCGTGAAGGTGTGGATGTTCCACGGCGAGGTCCTGGACAAGCCCGCGGCCGTTGCACCGGCCGCTGGACGGTAGGGGGGATCCGCCATGCTGATGCCGAAGCGCGTCAAGTTCCGCAAGCAGCAGCGCGGCCGCATGAACGGCAAGGCCTACCGCGGCTCGTCGGTCACGTTCGGCGAGTACGGCCTGATGTCCCTCGACCCGGCGTGGGTCACGAATCGCCAGATCGAGGCCGCCCGCGTGGCCATCACCCGTTCGATCAAGCGCGGTGGGAAGATGTGGATCCGCGTGTTCCCCGACAAGCCGGTGACCAAGAAGCCGGCCGAGACCCGCATGGGCAAGGGCAAGGGCGCACCGGAGTTCTGGGTCGCGGTCGTCAAGCCGGGCCGTATCATGTTCGAACTCGAAGGCATCTCGCGGGCAGCAGCGCAGGAAGCGATGAAGCTGGGCGCCTCGAAGTTGTCCGTCCGCACGCGCTTCGTCGAGCGCCACGAGCTCGGGAGGGAGTGAGCCGTGCCACACGTCAAGGCCAAGGCCATGCGGGACATGTCCCCGGATGAGATCCGGACGCGGCTCCAGGAGTTGCGCGAGGAGTTGTTCAACCTGCGCTTCCGCAACGCCATGAAGCAGCTCGACAACCCGCTCAAGATCCGGGGAAGCCGGCGCGAGATGGCGCGCCTGCTGACCGTGCTGCGCGAGAAGGAGCAGGTCGCCAAATGAATGATGATACCGAGCGCAATCGCAGGAAGGCGCGGGTCGGCAAGGTGGTGAGCGACCGGATGGACAAGACGGTCGTGGTCTCCATCGAGCGCCTGGTCAAGCACGCCACGGTCGGCCGCTACGTGCGGCGGCGCGCGACCTTCAAGGTCCATGACGAGAAGAACGAGTGCCACATCGGGGACGTGATCCGCTTCATGGAGACGCGGCCACTCTCGAAGGAGAAGCGCTGGCGCTTTGTGGAGTTCGTCGAGCGCGCGAAGTAGCGCTCCGGGAGTCGAGCCATGATCCAGTTGAGAACGATGGTGACCGTAGCCGACAACTCGGGCGCGAAGCGCGCCCAGTGCATCAAGGTGCTGGGTGGCCATCACCGGCGCTATGGCCGGCTCGGCGACATCGTCGTCGTGTCGGTGAGGGACGCCATCCCCGGCGCGGCGGTCAAGAAGGGCGATGTCGCGAAGGCGGTCGTGGTGCGCGTCGTGAAGGAGGGCCGTCGCAAGGACGGTTCCTACATCCGCTTCGACGAGAACGCGGTGGTGTTGATCAACGACGACAAGGAGCCGCGCGGCACCCGCATCTTCGGACCCGTGGCGCGAGAGCTTCGCGAGAAGCAGTTCATGAAGATCATCTCGCTGGCTCCGGAGGTGATCTGATGGCCATGAGGATCCGCAAGGGCGATGTCGTGATGGTGATCGCCGGCGACGACAAGGGGAAGACCGGCCGCGTGCTCGCGGTGGACGCCGAGAAGCAGCGCGTCGTGGTCGAGAAGGTGAATCTCGTCAAGCGTCACACCAAGGCACGGAAGCAGGGAATGCGGAGCGGGATCATCGAGAAGGAGGCCCCGCTCCACCTGTCGAACGTGCTGATCTATGACGCCAGGGTGGGCCGCGGCACGCGCGTCGGCGTCCGGGTTCTGCCGAGCGGCCGGCGGGAGCGCATTTCGCGCGCCAGCGGCGAGACGCTGTCGAAGGCGGACTAGGCGACTAGGCTCCGTCCGAGAAGCCGAGGACGAGGCGGCGCAGGAGCGACGAGCAGTCGTATTCGCAGGATACGTCACAGCGAGGAGCGACCAAGGCAACGCAGTGATCGGGTTTTCAGACAGAGCCTAAGGACGGGGGAGCGGGTTGCTCCCGGGCACGGCCCCGGTTTACCAGGGTCAGGCGGGCCGTGCGAACTGGACCCTGGAGAGAATGAAGTATGGCGGACGAGAAGAAGCCCAAGGCGGCGAAACAGGAGAAGGCGCCGAAGGCCGGCAAGGGCGACGCTGGTGGCAGGGGTGCCAGGGGCGGCGCGGTCGAGATGGGCCGCCCGAAGGGCCCGGCCGAGAAGCCGCGGCTCGCGAAGTTCTACGAGCAGACGGTGCGCCCGGCGCTGATGGAGAAGTTCCGGTACACGAGTGTCATGCAGGCACCGCGTCTGGTGAAGATCGTGCTCAACATGGGCGTGGGTGACGCGCTGGTGGACGCGAAGCTGTTGGACGCCGCCGCGAATGAGCTGTGCGCCATCGCGGGCCAGCGCCCGACGGTGCGGCGAGCGAAGAAGTCGATCTCGAACTTCAAGCTGCGCGAGGGCGTTCCAATCGGCTGTGCCGTGACCCTGCGCGGCGCACGCATGTTCGAATTCTACGACCGCCTGGTCAACGTGGCGGTGCCCCGCATCCGCGACTTCCGCGGCCTCGAGCCGCGGTCGTTCGATGGCCGGGGAAACTACACGATGGGCCTGAAGGAGCAGATCATCTTTCCCGAGATCAATTACGAAAAGGTGGGCAGGGTGCGCGGTCTGGACGTGACGATCGTCACGACGGCACGCACCGACGAGGAAGGGCGCGAGCTGTTGCGTCTCATGAACATGCCCTTCCGTCAGCGTTAGGACCAGGAGCGAGCATGGCCAAGAAGTCCATTGTGGAGAAGTGGAAGCGGACACCGAAGTTCAAGGTGCGCGCCTACACCCGCTGTCATCGTTGCGGGAGACCACGTGCCTTCCTGCGTGACTTCGGGATGTGCCGCATCTGCTTCCGGGAGTTGGCGCTGTCGGGCCAGATCCCGGGCGTCGTGAAGTCGAGCTGGTGAACCCGCCCCGCGAGGGGCATGACGGGACCAGGCAGCAGGGCACGGGTGGTCCGTGCTCTGAACGGTGGTCCCGGGAGGACGTGAATGTCGGTAAGTGACCCGGTGGCGGACTTCCTGACCTGCGTGCGCAACGCGATCCGCGCCAAGCATCGCAAGGTGGACGTGCCCGCCTCGAAGCTCAAGACGGAGCTGGCTCGCGTGCTGCTGCGCGAGCGCTACATCAACAACTTCAAGGTGATCGAGAACGACCAGCAGGGGACCCTGCGCGTCTACCTCAAGTACGCGACCGACGACGTGCCTGTCATCACCGGCCTGCGCCGCGTGAGCACGCCCGGCCGTCGCGTGTACCTCGGGAAGGCCCGGCTGCCGAAGGTGATGGGCGGCCTGGGAGCCTCGATCCTGTCCACGTCACGCGGGCTGATGACCGACCGAGAGGCCCGCGAAGCGGGTCTCGGCGGCGAGCTCGTCTGCCAGGTCTGGTAGGGGGTCGGAATGTCGAGAGTCGGAAAGCTCCCGGTCCCCATCCCGAGCGGCGTCACGGTCGTCGTGGAAGACGAGCGCATGATCCGCGTGAAGGGGCCGAATGGAGAGCTCACGCACCCGGTGCTGGCCGGCACCCACGTGGTGGTCGATGGCGCGGAGGCGCGCGTGTCGTCGGGGCAAATGGTCCGCAATCCCGCCTTCGGGACGATGCGCGCCAAGCTCAACAATATGGTGCTGGGCGTGACGACCGGTTTCAACCGGAACCTCGAGATCCAGGGCACGGGGTACCGTGCCGCGATGGAGGGGAACACGCTGGTGCTGCAGCTCGGCCTTTCGCATGCCATCCGTTTCGAGGTGCCGCAGGGCATCACCGTCAAGGTCGAGAATCCTACGCGGATCAGGGTGAGCGGCGCGGACAAGGCGCAGGTCGGCCAGGTCGCCGCGAACATCCGCGGATTCCGCCCGCCGGAGCCCTACAAGGGCAAGGGCGTGCGCTACGAGGGCGAATACGTCCGTCGCAAGGCCGGTAAGGCCGCGGGGGCGGCATGATATGAGCGGTCAACACAACAAGTACGAGCGGCGCCGGATCCGGCGCTATCGCATCCGCAAGCGGGTCTCGGGCTCGGCGGAGCGCCCGCGGCTCTCGGTCTTCCGCAGCTCCAGGCACATCTACGCCCAGATCATCGACGACGTGCGTGGTGTCACGCTGGCGGCGGCTTCGAGCCGCGAGGACGTGACGCGCGACGGCAAGGGCAAGCTCGGCATCTGCGCCGAGGTCGGCAAGCGCCTGGCCGAGCGCGCGAAGGAGAAGGGTGTGGCGCGCGTGAGCTTCGATCGAGGGGGTTACCTGTATCACGGGCGCGTGAAAGCGCTCGCCGACGGCGCGCGGGCCGCCGGCCTAGAATTCTAGGAGGACTACGTGCGAGGCCAGGATAACCGGGGCCGGGGCGGACAGTCGGAAGCCCCCAAGTCCGAATTCGTCGAACGGGTCATCAACGTCAACCGCTGCGCCAAGGTCGTGAAGGGCGGGCGCCGCTTCTCGTTCAACGCCATCGTGGCGGTGGGGGACCAGAAGGGGCGTGTGGGCGTGGGTTTGGGCAAGGCCAACGAAGTCGCGGACGCGATCCGCAAGGCCGGAGAGGTTGCGAAGAAGAGCATGTTCCGCGTCCCGATTACCCGGGGCAGTTCGATCCCGCACGTCATCATCGGAACCTTCGGTGCGGGTGAGGTGCTGCTGAAGCCCGCGTCGCCGGGTACCGGCGTGATCGCGGGCTCAGGTGTGCGTGCCGTGCTCGAGATGGCGGGGGTGCAGAACGTGCTGACCAAGTGCCTGGGCAGCCGCAATCCACACAACCTCGTCAAGGCCACCGTGAACGGGCTTCAGCGTCTGCGTCGGCCTTCCGAAATCGCCGCCATGCGCGGCATCAGCCTTGACGAACTGTTCGGCATCCGGAGTGAACCGCATGTCTGAGACGATCCGAATCCGCCAGATCAAGGGCGCCAGCGGGCACCCGAAGGACCAGCAACAGACCATCTCGGCCCTGGGTATCCACAGGCTGCACCAGGTGATCGAGCACAACGATACGCCCCAGATCCGGGGCATGATCTTCAAGGTCCGCCACCTCGTCGAAGTGGTGGACGGCTAGAGGGGAACGGCGATGATCCGCATTGGGACGATGCGTCCGGCCTCTGGAGCCACGCGGACCCGCAAGCGCCGCGGCAAGGGCGCCGCGAGCGGTCTGGGTGGCACGGCGGGACGCGGGCACAAGGGCCACAAGGCCAGGGCGGGCGGGAAGATCCCCTCCTGGTTCGAGGGCGGCCAGATGCCGCTCCAGCGCCGGCTGCCCAAGCGCGGGTTCAAGAACCCGGGCCGGGTGGAATACCAGGTCGTGTCCGTGGGCCGGCTGGCCGAGGTCCCGGCGAAGACGATCGTGGACCGCGCCTGGCTCGCGCAGCGAAAGCTCGTGCGGGGCAGATTGCCGGTGAAGCTGCTGGCCGGTGGACAGCTCGAGGTGGCGCTCACGGTGCGTGTGGACGCCGCGAGTGAAGCCGCTCGCCGTGCGGTCGAGGCCGCCGGCGGCACTCTGGAGACGCCCAGGCCGAAGGCCGGGGCCTAGGCGGCCGAGGAACCATGATCGAGAAGATCCGGAACATCTTCCAGGTCCCCGAGCTGAAGCGCCGCATCCTGTTCACGATGGCGCTCATCGTGATCTACCGGCTGGGTGAGCACCTGCCCACGCCGGGTGTCAACGCGCGCGCGCTGGCCGGGGCCTTCGCTGCGTCGGGCGCCGCGGGCGGGCTGTTCGGGCTCTACGACCTGTTCGTGGGCGGGGCCTTCTCCCGCGCCACCATCTTCGCCCTGGGCATCATGCCGTACATCTCCGCCTCGATCATCCTGCAGCTGCTCGGTTCGGTGGTTCCGTACTACGAGAAACTGCGCAAGGAGGGCGAGGAGGGGCAGAAGAAGATCACCCAGCACACGCGCTACGGCACGGTCCTGATCTCGTTCATCCAGTCTTACGCCTACAGCGTGTTCCTGACGAACCTGGGCCAGACCCAGGGGCTCCCGATCGTGCCCGATCCGGGTTTCCTGTTCACCTTCTCGACCATCGTGACGCAGACGACCGGCACCATCCTCGTCATGTGGCTGGGTGAGAAGATCACGGAGCACGGCATCGGCAACGGCATCTCGCTCATCATCTTCATCAACATCGTCGGGCGGGTGCCGAACACGATCCTGTCGGCGTTCGAGAGTCTGCGCGGCGGCGCGCTGAGCTGGCCGGTGTTCATTGCCATCGTGGCGATGATGGTCGGTGTGATCGCGGCCGTCATCCTCGTGACGCAGGGGGTGCGCAAGATCCCGGTGCAGTACGCCAAGCGCATCGTCGGCCGGCGCATGTACGGCGGGGCGAACACGCACATCCCGCTGCGCGTCAACACGGCCGGCGTGATCCCGATCATCTTCGCTTCGAGCGTGATGATCCTGCCGGCCACCGTCGCCGGGTTCGTAAAGTCGGACAGCCCGCTGGCGGGGCTGGGACAGCTCTTCAGCCCCACGGGCTGGACCTACAACATCCTGTACGGGCTCATCATCGTCTTCTTCACCTACTTCTACACCGCCGTCGTGCTGAACCCGAACGACCTGGCGGAGAACATGCGCAAGCACGGTGGCTTCGTGCCGGGCATCCGCCCGGGGCGGAAGACCGCCGACTATATCGACAAGGTGCTGTCGCGCATCACGCTGCCGGGCGCCATCTTCCTGGCGCTCATTGCCGTGCTGCCGGATCTCATCATCGGCGCGACCAACATGCCGTTCATGGGCTTCGGTGGCACGAGCGTGCTCATCGTGGTGGGCGTGGCGCTCGATACGCTGCAGCAGATCGAATCCCACCTGCTGATGCGGCACTACGAGGGCTTCGTGAAGGGCGGCCGCATCCGCGGCCGCCAGAGGATGTAGCGTGCGGCTCGTCATGCTCGGCGCTCCGGGTGTGGGCAAGGGCACGCAGGGACGCCGGCTGGCGGCCATGCACGGCTGCTCGCTGATCTCGACGGGGGAGATCCTCCGCGAGGCGGCGGCGCGCGGCACGCCGCTCGGGCTCGAGGCCCGGCGGCAGATGGACTCAGGGCGGCTGGTGGACGACGATGTGATGATCGGACTCGTGCGCGAACGCACGCTCGAGCCGGACGCCCGGGATGGATTCGTGCTGGACGGGTTCCCCCGCACCGTGCCGCAGGCTGTGGCGCTGGACGCGATGCTGGCGGAGCGGGGACAGCGGATCGAAGTCGTCCTGTACCTCGAAGCGAGCGAGGACGAGTTGGTCCGGCGGCTGCAGGGACGGCGCGAGTGTCCGGTATGCAAGCGCGCCTACAACCCGGAAGGGACACCGGCGCGGGACGGATCTCACTGTGACGACCATCCGGCCGTGGAGCTTAGGCTGCGGCAGGACGACAGCGAAAAGGCGGTGCGGCAGCGGTTCGCGGAATTCCGTGCCAAGACCGCGCCCCTGGTGGACTACTATACGGTGACCGGGCGGCTGCGCCCTGTGACGGGCATGGGCACGGTGGACGGGGTGTTCGAGACGTTGCGGCGGGAAACCGGCTTCGGCTCGCGGACGCCCCAGACGAACTGAGATGGTGTACCTGAGGGATCGGCGGGAGATCGAAGCCATCCGCGTGGCGGCCCGGCTCGTGGCGCGAACGCTCGACATGCTGGGCCGGGAGATCCGGCCGGGCGTGACCACCGCCGCGCTGGATCGGCTGGCGGAGACGTTCATCCGGGACCACGGCGGACGGCCGGCGTTCAAGGGCTACCGCGGTTTCCCGGCGACCATCTGTCCGTCGGTG